>OJDR01000008.1_pt1 | contig 118192 bp, 87 predicted proteins | sample 1593081 | NCBI WGS metagenome assembly OJDR01 (sample SAMN05416873, study PRJEB24817) | seawater metagenome | isolation source: Sea water | place: Canada:Atlantic | collected 2013-11
ATCAATAATACTACTTGTACGCTTCATATTCATTTCAAGCGCCTTAGTACGTTCACCAACTAAATCTTCAAGCTCTAGGTGAGAGCGCGCTAACGCTTTTGTTGCTCTTGTACCGACTTTTAAGGTAAAAAGTGTTCCTCCAAAAAGTAACATCAAAGCAGTTAATAAAATGGACCAAATGCTGTACTTAAAAATATTGATAAGTTCAAGTGTTTCAGCAACATCAACTTCAGCAACTATCCCCATATTTAAGGCGTCATCCCAAAGCCAACTGCCCACAACCATTTCTCCACGATAGTCTCGATAGCCTTCAAGGTTATAACCCGACTTACCCGCAGCAATGTGCCTAGCCATTAAGGTCAATGGCCAACTTGTCTCTTGTACTATTTTCTCTTTACTATTTAGTAAACTTTTACCTGGATCGGTAATATTAATATTAAGTGCAGAACGTTCAGTTCCATTGATTAAACCAATTTCTCTTAATTCTTTTTCAAAACGTACATTCGAGAGTAAGTGGCCTAATTTATCAATAGCATAAGTTTCGCCACTTTTACCAATAAAGCCTGCAGATAATATTGAAGAGAATACCCCATCGACATCAACCCTAATCGTAATAACCGCTATGACTTCCCCTTGAGCGTTAATAACGGGCGAGGCGAAAAACATTGTGGGTGGTTTTACTGGATTTTCAGGTAACTTTTCATCTTCAATAAACACATCAGAGCGAATAGGCGGAACAAAAATACTTTCGCCGTTAAGCACTCGTTGCAATAAACCTGGTCGTGTATTATGAATGATATTACTTATTCCCACATTAGAATCACGCTTTGAAGATAAGCTGATATTGTTGGGTGAAATGATAAAAAATCCAATATTACCTAAATCGCCCTCTCGTTCTTTAAAGAACTGACGTATTTGAGACTGTAAAGGCGTTTGTTTCAAAGCTTCCGGTAACTCTTGCACTAAAAGTAATTGTTCTACTAATGAGACGAGTTCTTTATTTTTACCTACTTGCTCTAACCTGTTATTCTCATACTTTATCCAAAACTCTAAACGTTGATGCGTTGTCGTTAGTAAAGTAGATAAACTATATTCCAGTGACTCAATTCTTTGTTTTTCTGCGTAATTCATTACGAAGTAAGAAATAACGATTAAGACTGCAGACAAAACCGTTAAGCCAGTAACAATCATTTTTTTAAAGTGAGAGGAACTAAATTTATTAATTAGCTCTTTTTCACTGTTTTTCAATACTAAAGAACTGACCAAGTGACCAATTATAAATAACAGCACAACTGCAACTAAAACAAACCAGATCAGATGCTTTAATTGGAAAATATCTTCTTTGGAGATTCGTGACGTATTCCTTGAAGTCAGCCAATCGTTATTCAAATTCATTAAATCACTGGCTTTAATCGAGTCTAGGCCTTTTTGCAAAATACTATGAAGAATTTTTTTGCTCTTACTGCTCAATAAATGTAATGACGGCGGAAAAACAATGTCTTCATCTATCACCCTTAATCCATTAACATTGTTTTGTTCAACCCAGTCATCGACAACAATTTGTGCGTCTAATAATGCATCAGCGTCACCTGACAATACTTTATCTACCGACTCTTCAATGCCAGTCGTTTCTATTACGTTTATATCAGGGTAGACACTCTTAATTTTATCAATAGTGGTATATCCCGCGGATACCGCAATAGTCGATTTAGAAAGATCAATATTATTTTGAAAACGGGTATTATTATCTTTTACGTAAAATAACTCTCTTACCATAAAGAAAGGTGTCGAGTAATAACCATACTTTTTGCGTTCTTCAAAGAAGTAGGCATCGGGCAGCAAGTCAATTTTTCCGTCTTTAAATTGGCTTAAAACGTCATCCCAGCTTCCCATCACATACTCTGGTTGTAATCCCGTTTTTTCGATGATTTGACGAAGTATTTCGCCTGCAAGTCCACCGGGATTATTGTCGTCTTGCATAAAAAGTATTGGTGGCCAATGTTCAATACCAATTCGTACTTTGTTATTAGCTACCCAGTGTTGCTCTTCTTCGGTCAACGTTAACTTGTTTGGATCAACTGCCTTAGATTTAGATCTGCTTTCAAGTATTGAGATAAAATGTGTAACTGCTGACATGTATTCAGTTTTATTTTGCAAATACTCATCACTATTAATAATAGCGATTGCAGTTTGTCTATTTTTATTTTTAACTGCTGTTATAACTTTCGATTCGAGTGCGACTAATGCGTTATTTGTTTTTTCGAGATTAGCCATCCGTTCTTTATCTTCCGTTAGCTGTAAAGCCAACAGTGCTTCAATAACCTCAAGGAGTTTTATCTCATTATCTTTGTATCTTTCTAACCACTTTTCATCACCAGAAAATGCATAAGTTAAAACGGAAGATGTAAGTACTTCATCATAATATTTCAGCTCTATTGCCATATTTTCTAACTGAGATAGTGAAAAGTGATTAACAGGTTCTATATTGTCTAGTATTACTTTTTCTTTAGATTGTTGTGCAAAACAATTTGGCATAGAAGTAGTACTTAATATTAAAGCCGTCATTACTAAAAGCTTAAAGAATATTTTCATTTATGAACCTATAACTTATATTTTTATAAAATAGCAGAGTAAATTTATTTTTAATTAGCACTAGCTTTTAATTAAAAATTACCAGACAAAAGTGTACTTCTCATTTTTCTTGTTACGTTTGTTACCCATCTTAATATCATTTTGTCATTTTAAATATTTGGAATTCATAATTTATTATTATGTATCTACCTTGGCTTGTGATGTAAAAGAGGATTAAAATTAAAACTTTAGCTTTAATTCACTATAAACGAAAGTTAACTCTAAAAGTTAACTCTAAATGACTATTATTTATCTTTTTCTAATAAGTTAATTTCTATCACACCTAAATAAAATGTATCAATAAGAACATCGTCTCGCACCAAATATGCTGTAACTTTATTGTCAGAAAAAGTGAAGTTAAAAGGAGTATGGTTAACTGGATCTCAACTAGATGCCACACCAACACTATCGCCATTTGAACCTTTCATTAACAAACTCACTAAACTGATATTAAGAAAGGCAAACTTGAGGCTAACATTACTATTATTATTACTATTGCCATCGCAGCTCATTATCGTCAATTCCTAGTTACCACAATAGCAGTAACCAAGGATACTTTGAACAGTGTCGTTGAAGGTTGGTCGACTAATCTAGATTGGTTTTATTCTGGTCATTTGAATACCTTTAAGGTTTTACTTATTTGAAATTATAATCTTTCCAGTGTTAGTAAATAATTACAACATTAGCTTGAAATAAAACAATTAATTGCTAATATCATTAATAATAATATTCAAAAATCAATAACCTATTACATTTGAAGGATCAAAATGTTTAACGATGCAAAAGTTATAAAACTTAGTCTATTTATACTCCCATTGTTTGTTTCAGTTAATAGTTTTGCATCAGAAACAAATACCGCCGCAGATAAACCCTTGTATCAATTTGAAGCAGGCATGCACGCTAATTATTTGGACTCAGAAGACTATTACCAGTTAAATACCAGTGACGTATTTGCCACTGACTCCAATACGCAACTGGGGTTGGATCTTTCAATCCAATTACATCACAGTGTACTTCCCGAAAATACGTTTCTTGCATTAGGCTGGAGCAAAACGGGTGAATATAGTGCTGATGTGCTTGCGTATTGTGGTGATAAAGCCTGCCAAGAAACCACCAAGCTTAACTTTGAATCACTACAGCTAAATTATCATTACCAATGGCATCAATCTTCGATCATGGAATCTTCAGTTTATGCTGGTGTTTCATATATTTGGGCTGAGGGTGAAATTAAAGGCCAAGCTTGGCGTGATGGCGCAACAGGTTTTCAGGTAGGCAATCAAATTTACTTTATGCCACATTCAGCCATTCAACCCTACATTGGCGTTAAATTATCTTACTTCGCCATTGAAGATGGCAATGACACGATTCACTTACCAAACTTAAGCCTTTTGTTTGGCGTGCGCTTTTAATTAATCTTTGGATATTTTATGACTTTATTTCGTATTATAAGTTTATTTTTACTGATTGGGTTAACGGCTTGTGATAAAGCAAGTATTCCTTCAGATACCGCGCCTAACTTAAGTTTATCGGTTAGTGCCCCCTCCATAGCTGACGCGGGTGAAACAGTCAACCTTAGTGCGATACTTAGTGCTAATGGAGCAAATGCTAATAGTGGCGTTACTTATGTGTGGGAGGATAAATCTGCACAACAACTTGGTTTAACGAGTAATAACGATACCGCAAGTTTTGTTGCTGTAGCAGGTATTGATGAGGCGATTATATTGGTAACAGCCTCTTTTGATGGTTCATCTGTCAGTGAAACGATTAATATAGTGATTAATCAACCACCTAAGTTAACTATCACTGCTCCTCCAGCTGTTGATGTGGGCGCTAGCGTTGATCTTAGTGCGTTGTTAAATATTGATGGAGTAGATGTTAATAGTGGTGTTACTTATGTGTGGGAAGATAAATCTACGCAACATATTGGTTTAACAAGCAATAACAATACTGCTAATTTTGTCGCTATTTCTGGTATCCATGAAGCCGTCATATTAGTAACCGCTTCTTTTGATGGCATCACTGTTAGCAAAACAACGAGCATTACGATTAACCCACCACCTAATTTGAGTTTAACGGTTACAGCACCTCTTAGCGTTAATGTGGGCGACAATGTGAATATTAGTGCTATGGTCAGTGCTGATGGAGTTGATGTAATTAACGGCGTTACTTATGTGTGGGAAGATAAATCTACGCAACAAATTGGTTTAGTAAGCAGTGATGATACAGCCAATTTTGTTGCGATAGCAGGTATTCATGAAGCGGTTATATTAGTCACAGCCTCTTTTGAAGGGGCAACAGTTAGCAGAACAGTGAGTATAACGATAAACCCACCCCAATCACTTAATTCAGCTTTAACGATTACCGCGCCACTTAACGTTAAAGTGGGCGATAGCGTAAATCTTAGTGCAGCATTTAGTATTGATGGAAAAGATGTTATCACTGGCGTTACTTATGAATGGGAAGATAAATCTTTACAACCAATAGGCTTAACAAGCACTAATAGCACAGCAAACTTTGTTGCCATAATGGGTATTAGTGAAGCGGTTATATTGGTAAAAGCCACCTTTGATGGCGCTACAGTTAGCAAAACAGTTAGCATAACGATTAATCCAGCTCAGCCACCACCTGTTTTGGACTTAGCTGTATCTGCACCCATTGATGCTAATGTAGGTGATATAGTAAACCTCAGCGCAGTGTTTAGTATTGATGGAGTAGATGTTAGTAATGGCGTAACTTATGTATGGGAAGATAAATCAATACAACCACTAGCTTTAACGAGTAATAGCAATACAGCCAGTTTTGTTGCTTTAGCAGGTCTTGATGAAGCGATAATACAGGTAACAGCCTCTTTTGGCAGTATTACGGTAAGCAAAACGGTTAGTATAACGATTAACCCTTCTGCGCCTAGTTTAACTTTAGCTGTTACTGCGCCGACTAGCGTTGATGTAGGCGTTAACGTAGATCTAAGTGCGTTAGTTAGCGTTAATGGGGTAGATGTAAATAGTGGTGTTACTTATGTGTGGGAAGACAAATCTGCACAACCAGTATTTTTATCAAGCAGTAATAACACGGCTAATTTTGTTGCTATAATAGGTATTCCTGAAGCTATCATTTCGGTGACAGCTTCTTTTGGCGGCGCGACGGTAAGTAAAACGGTCAGCATAGCCATTAACCCACCACATATTTTAGATATAGTCTTTACTGCACCGGCATCTGCTGATGTAGGTGACAATGTAAACATTAGTGCATTACTCAATATTGACGGGGTAGATGTTACCAGTGGCGTTACTTATGTATGGGAAGATAAATCAACTCAATCAGTAGGATTAACAAGCAATAGCGATACAGCAAGTTTTATTGCGATAGCGGGTATTCCTGAAGCAGTTATATCGGTAACAGCCTCTTTTGGTAGTAGCACTGTAAGTAAAACGGTCAGTATAACCGTTAACCCACCTCCTACTTTAATTATAACGGTTACTGCGCCCCTCGCTGTTGATATAGGTGATAGTGTAGCTCTTGGTGCGATGATTAGTGCTAATGGTGTAGATGTTAATAGCGGCGTAACCTATACATGGGAAGATAAATCAACTCAACTAGTAGGCTTAACCAGCAATAGCGATACAGCAAGTTTTATTGCGATAGCGGGTATTCATGAAGCGGTTATTTTGGTAACGGCTGAATTTAAAGGTGCTACTGTAAGTAAAACAACAAGTATAAAAATTAATCCTGTCCCTAATTTAACGTTAACGGTTGCCGCACCTTCTCCTGTTGATGCGGGGACGAGTGTGGACCTTATTGCAATGGTCAGTGCCGATGGAACCGATGTTAGTAGCGGTGTAACTTACGTTTGGGAAGATAAATCTACACAACCAGTGGTTTTATCAAGTAAAGACAATACAGCAAATTTTGTTGCCATCTCAGGTGTTCATGAAGTGGTTATTTTGGTAACAGCAAAATTTAAGGGTTCAACAGTAAGCAAAACTACAAGTATAACCATTAATCCACCCCCTCATTTAGATTTAACTCTGACGGCGCCTTCAATAGTTGATGTCGGTGATTCAGTAGACCTTATTGCGATGGTTAGTATTAATGGAACTGATGTAACTACCGGCGTTACTTATGAGTGGGAAGATAAATCTGCACAATCTATTGGTTTGGCGAGTAAGGATAATACCGCTCATTTTGTTGCTGTTGCAGGTATTGATGAACCGATTGTGCTAATCACAGCGAGCTACAAAGGCGCGACAGTCAGCGAAAAAGTATCCATTGCTGTGCTTAGCTCAGTGCAACCGGTTGAAATAGGTACGTTGACTATTAGTGGACCAACTAAGGTAAAGTCGTCTCACCAGGTGATTTTAAATGCACTTTATACAGAAACCAGTGCAGTAAAAACAGATGCGACTTTTGTTTGGTCACAAGATGAAGGACCTGACGTTGGGTTTACTGCCAATAATGGCGAAGTATCATTTACCGCACCAGATGTTAACCAAGATACAGAGCTTGCCTTTAGTGCTCAAACAACTAACGATGTGGGTGAACTTTTCGATACATTGTGGTTTGTTACAGTAACTCCTCCAGATATTGCATTTACTAATCAGCCTAATACTGGGCAATCACAAGTTGGCAGCCAACAACAAACGGCTCATACGGTTAAACAAGCTACCTCAGGTGATACAGTTCACTTAACGACACAGGTTAGCCAAACTGGCGGAGGCGGCTCATTTACATATGCTTGGACACAAGTACAAGTGACGGGTACTCCGGTTGTTATAACTCATACCGACACCTCTCAACCTACCGCAACTTTTGTCGCGCCTTCAGCCGCAGGGAAGTTGACTTTTAATGTAACAGCTACAGAATCTGGCAGTGGTAAAAGCATTTCGCAAACGCAAGTAGTTAACGTATTAGGCAAGCCGTTTAGCCCACAGCAAGGTGCTCAGCATTCGGTATTTAATGGACATGGACAAATTGAATTAAAAGGTAGGGTTAATGGAGGAACAGCGCCTTTTAGCTATTCATGGGCACAAACAACTGGTCCACAAGCTATAATTAGCAGCACAAGTGCTGAAAATCCATCAGTAACACCGCCAACAGTCACTACCGATACAGACTTTACGTGGGTAGTAAGTGTTACCGATGCGAATGGCCAACAAGTTACATCTGCGCATGTAGTCACTGTAAAAGCAGCCCCTAAGTTAGCTGTTTCTATATTACACCCTGCAAGCGCGGACGTTGCTGAAGGCGACACCGTACTGCCGCAAGCACAGATTAGTGGAGGCACAGGTAATTATTCCATTCGTTGGACGAGTTCTGTAGTTACCTTGATTGATGAAACTACCGCAGCACCAAGCTTTGTTGTACCAACAGTCAGCAAAGACACTATCATTGTCGTGAATTTGGCAGTGAGCGACGGCGTTAATCAAATCACGCGAAGTGTAAGATACACGGCTAAACCTTTATTTACGGTAAATTCGCATCAGAACCAAAGCGGCAGTAACCTAGCCACAGGCCCTAATCAAAGTACGCATCAGAACAACCAAATTGAGTCAGGCAAGACCTTTAAACCCAGTGTTGATGTACACGAAAATGCTGCATCTGGTGGTACTTTTACGTATGCATGGACAGTGGTGAAACCTAACCCCGCACCTGCAGATTTAGTGATAGCTGGCGCTAATACCAGCCAACCTATAGTGGTAGCGCCAAATGTTAGTACAACTACACCAGTTGAATTACAAGCCGTTGTCACTTATACATCGACTAACGGTACAAGTGTTAGTAAAACGGTTCACTCTCAATATCAAGTTGTTCCATATAATTCACCTAGTAAACCCACATTAACATTAAGCATGGCGGGGCATGAAAGTGTTATTGGTGGTCGTCTAGCGAACCCTACTGTTTCGGTCATGAATGCAGCAGGCACTATAACTTACAAGTGGACACAAATAAGTGGGCCAAATATTGTTGGAGGTATCATTGGTGATACGACAGACAATCCTTACTTTACAGTGCCAACCATCACCGGTGGTCATCAAAATTTAGTATTAGAAGTAGAAGTGGGCGATGGCACTGACGTCAAAACAGCGCAAGTAATTTTTGATATTGACCCATTAAACATACCACCGAAATTACCATTGACTGTTGTCGCGTCTAATGATGAAACAGTTGTTGCCAACACTGTGGTAAACCCAAGAGCTACTGTAACAAACTCTAATGGCACGCCGACTTATGCATGGACTCAAACCAGTGGTCCAGCCATTATAATTACCGATGCAAATACGGCAACGCCAAGTTTTACGACGCCCACAACCAGTGGCACGATAGTACTTGAAGTCACCGTAACAGATAATGACAATACCCCTATTACGGACATGGTAAGCTATCAAGTACAAACAGCTATCAAACTCACTGCAGGAACTCCTATACGTTCGGTATCTGAAGGAAATACAGTTGATTTACTTGCATCAACAACAGATGTAAATGGTACGGCGGCTTATGCTTGGAGCGTTGTAAGTGATGGCGGTACCGGTGTGGTAACAGGAGACATTGCCAACCCTGCGCTAGCTCATACCAGTATTTATATTCCGGCAGTTGACCAAGATAGAATCTTGGTTTTAGAAGTTATTGCAACTGACAGTGCTAACTCTGCAACCGCTAAAGCGACAGTTACTATTAACATTAGTGATTTAAAAATGCGAGTCGACTTAGGAGCAGGGGCAAACATCCCTTCTGGACAAACAGGCCAATTACATGCCAATGTTACTAGCGGTAAAGGTCCTTTTAGTTATGCATGGACAGACTCTACTCCTCCTAGCCTTAGCGCTACTAACACCAATAACCCGAGTTTTACAGCACCTAATGTTACCCACAGTGTTGATTTACAATTTGGCGTAACGGTAACTGATAGTCTTAATAATACCGCTTCTGATAGTATTATAATGACCGTAGAACAACCGCCGTTTAGTGTTAATGCAGGCGTTGACTTCTCGGTAACAGAAGGCAGTACCGTTCAATTACGCGCTCAGGGAGTAAATGGTGCAGGAGCAACATGGCAATGGATACAAACCGCAGGTCAAAACGTTTCATTGTCTGATGCAACACTGGCTAATCCAACCTTTATTGCACCTTCACAAGCGGAAGGCGTGAAAGAAACATTTAGCTTTACCGTGACAGGCACCAGCAATGGACAAGTTAAAAGTGGGTCTGTAAATGTTGTTGTTCAGGGCGTTCCTGATATTGATGCGCATTCAAACAATGTTTCAGTTCATGCGGGAGCAACGGTTAATCTAGCTGGTAGTGTTACAGGCGCGGGTACTGTCGAAAATTTAGCATGGACTCAGAGTTCAGCGGGACTATCTGTAGGTACTATTACTAACGCTTCTGTAATAGGCGATGTAAAATATTTAAATGCGAGTTTTGTTGCACCTGCCGTTAACGCAGATACAACTCTGACCTTTGACTTTACCGCAACAGGCGCAGGCAATGTAGTACATGTACCTGTTACGGTTACTATTATTGCTAATCCCTTAACGGTAAGTGCAGGTAGCGACATTCGCGTTAGATCGGGCGCAACGGTCCAGCTACACGCTGTATCAAGCAATGCGGCTAACTACGCATGGTCACAAACAGTAGGCACTCCTACGGTAACGCTGATTAATGGCAATACCAATGGCGCAAGTTTCGTCGCGCCTGATGTAACTGCGGACACAACGCTGACCTTTGAAGTTGATGTAACAGGTGGTGGAATACCGGGAACTGACACAGTTAATGTGACTGTTTTCGAACCAACCATCGTAGTAAATACGAACAGCGCCCACCGTATTAACCTAATCGCAGATGATTCGGAGCCGCCGACCTTTATTGACACAACCTTTGCAGATAGCGTAAGTGGTAGTGACGTCACGCCAGCCACAACAACATGGACGATTACTCCTAATCCTACTCCCCCCGCAACATTGGACATGGTGTTTTCTGGATTGAATACGGCAATTTTGGAAATCAACCCAATTGGCGCTTCAAAAGGTACTTACACAGCGACGATGACAGCAGGTGATTCTGCTAACCATTACCAATCAGGCAGCAAGTCATTTGTTATTGACATTAAACCTGCTACTCCGCCGATGCCTAAAACTGTTGATCTGAGTGCGAATGCAGGGCTAACAGTGGCAGGTATTGCAGGCAATCATTCACTGCATGTCCCAACCATCTCGGGAGGTTTACCACCTTACCATTATAATTGGGGGTTAGGTGCCGATGCCAATGGCTTAGTAATTACCGGTGGTACTACAGACAATCCAACCGTCGCTTTTCCTGCCGTACCTAGCACTTGTAATGCTATTTCTGGGAAAATATCGCTCACCGTTACAGATGCGAATGGTGATACCGCTACTGGCGATGTAACATATAGCAGCACACCTTCGCTAAATCCTATAAAACCAGTAAGTTGTCAAATATGTCGCGGCCCGAAATTTATTTGTGAGCGCTCACATGTTTTAAAAGTTTGTGATGTTTCTTTGAGTAGCCATAAGTCGGGCACGGTCAATTCCGATTTACAATATTGTATTAATGATATTGAAAACCTCCAAGATGGTTCACGCTATGTAACCCGTCGCTGCGCTACCGCGGAAGAAGTAAATCATGATTGGTTTATTGACAAAGCTTCAACGTCTAACGAAGCAAGCGGTATTAAGGAACTAGGAAATTTGGGGCGGCTCGATCCTTTGGCTCATGGCTACAATGTGGTGATATTGAAGGATAGACACTTTACTTTTTCAGCAGCTTGTAAAGGTGATAACTGTAATCTAGAAACTGTTCCTGATGATCTTCTTGGTGTGACAAATGGCCTACCTAATAGTATGACAGGGGTTCCACCGACACCGAAAGCAGGTGTTTGTCCTTAGTTAGTTTATTCAAAATAAAAGCGTCACTTAATATATTCATTATTAAGTGACGCTTTTTACATTTTTAAACCTTAATTTTTCTAAATGCACTTATTGTAATGGTTTTGATGAATCATTTGCAGAGCATAATAATTATAAGTAATACCAAACGAACAAATTTATTGATCATCTTCAATTGGTCTACATATCCAATTTCTGCATTGTATTCAATCCCGATTGCTAGCGACTGCTCTATCACACACCTTGAACTTTAATCTTAATCCTCATTGAATTTTTATCACGCATTTAATCTACTTGGTATAAAAGTAAAAAGAATGAACACAATTAAATGTTATATTTTTTCTCTTTAAAATATTACAAAATAAAGCGAGTTGCTCAGATAATGAATACTCGTCAGGTTGTTGATATTCAAAGTGTTGAAAATTACCTTTGAGTAAACCCCTTAGTAATGCAGGAAGAGCGTTGTACTTATTTGTCTCATCTAATGTGAAATGCAATGCCTTATAATCACTGGCCTTTAAAACAATTAAAAAATATTGCGGGGCAGCAAAAAAAACTGTGTTTTTAAATATGATGTATCACATAATCAGTTTCTTAATGAAGCTCTGCAATGACATAAGTACAGTTTTCATCTACTTCATTAACCCCTGGGCGGGGTGCATAAAGTTGCTCACCTAAAATAAGTCATAATTTTTTGATTATCTACAATTGGTTCTCTTCTTTAATGGATTTTGGGTGAATATTTTGATTACTACTCAGACCAATGAATAACGAAAAACAACCAAACCACTTCTAATTTGCTTTTTCTAGATATCACTCCACTTGATACCAAAGCACCTGAAAGATACGGGGTTCGGTCGCTTATGTATAAACCCGCTTAGCGATACAATTTATGTAACCTGAACTCTGGATAATAGAAATAGAAACGATAAAGCTTTTATTTTCATAGATATAAAAAGAAGCTAATAGTAGATTTACATATTAGTTGTATCAATGTCATTAGTTTTGCGTGAATCAAGGCAAGTTTTTTATTCCAGATAAAACCAGGTACCTACATCCATGTAGGCTACGCTGATACCATTAAAAACATTGGCATGACGTACATAACTTACCCAGATTTCAGGCTATGTATAATCGCTAGGCTGGTTAAACAGTTTAAAGAATTCGTTAACTAACGCAGAAAGCATTTAACCATTAATCAAAAAGTGCACTGCAATACTCGCAGCGTAGCCTAGGGCAATAACCCAACTCCACTTTAAGTGGCCGATAAAGGAATAAACGCCTTTGGTTTGCCCCATTAAAGCAACACCGGCAGCTGATCCAATTGACAGCAAACTTCCACCGACACCTGCGGTCATCGTCACTAACAACCATTGTTGTAGATCCATTGCAGGATTCATGCTTAGTACCGCAAACACCACAGGGATGTTATCAACAATTGCTGATAGCACACCAACAGCAATATTAGCGTAAGTTGGGCTCCAACTACTGTATAAGGCTTCTGAAACGAGACTTAAGTAACCCATAAAGCCCAAACCACCAACACACATGACCACACCATAAAAAAACAGTAAGGTATCCCACTCTGCCCGCGCTATTTTGTCAAAAATATCAAACGGGATAATGTTACCCAGTTTTTTCAATTCTTCAGCGTCGTTCGTTGCTTCTGCTTTACTGCGTTTTTTATCTAAGGAGCGCGGTAAACTCATACGTAAATAAAAGCCGAAAAACTTCAGGTAACCCAGTCCCATCATCATACCCAATACAGGTGGCATGTTGACCACACTATGACATAAAACAGCCGTTGCAATAGTCAAGATAAAGAGCGCAACAATTCTTTTTGCCCCTCTTTTAATTTCAAAATTTTCACTGAGATCAGGCACTGATTTTTCGTTGGAAATGAAAAGGCTCATGATAATTGCCGGCACTAAAAAATTAACCAAAGATGGAATAAACAAGACGATAAATTGTTCAAATTTAACTAACCCTGATTGCCAAATCATTAGCGTGGTGATATCACCAAATGGACTAAATACGCCACCCGCGTTAGCCGCAACAACAATATTAATACAAGCTATATTAATGAACTTTTTATCTTTTGATGCAACTTTCAATATAATTGCGCACATCAACATGGCGGTGGTTAAATTGTTCGCAAATGAAGAAATAGCGAATGCTAAAATGCCGGTTAACCAGAACAATGATCTGAGGCTTAAGCCCTTAGACACCATCCATAAGCGCAAGCCATCAAAAATGCCTCTTTCTTCCATAGCGTTTATGTAGGTCATGGCAACTAAAAGAAATAATAGGAGTTGCGCATATTCAAGTAAGTTGTGATTAAACGCTTCTTCAGCTTCTAAAGGGATACCGTTTTGCGTGTAAATCCAACCAATAATAAGCCAAATAACACCGGCAGCAACTAGTACCGGCTTTGACTTTCTTAAATGAATGACATCTTCACCAATCACCAATAAATAAGCAATTGAAAATAAAATCAGTGCAGTAAAGCCAAAAACTGAATTGGTTAAATCAATACTGCCGGGACCTGCTGCCCAAGAGGCACCAGAAATACAGGAAAGTAAAAGGACTAATAATAATTTTTTAAACATACACACCTAATGAACAAAACTGTGTTCTCATTATTGCTGTTAACAAAGACTAAATGTCTTTTGGTAAATTTTATAACTGATATTATTTTCCAATGTTGCCACTTTGTTTGCTCGCTTTTTAATGCCCCTGTTTGATCTCATCAAACTCAGACATTAGCTAGGGTTAATAGACTTCAAACCTCTATGCTTTTTTAAGTTAGGTTAACAATAGGCAGCAAAAAACAACATCGGCGTATTATAATCCGACTTTCAATATATTAACTGATATTTTTTTAACTTCTTTGAGGAAAATCATGATATTTAACAAGCCTATAAGTTACTGATAATTAATACTGATATAATTTTTATAAGCGAGTGCTAGGTGTTCGTACCATATTGAACAAAATTCAATTTTGTTGCCAAAGATTATTTAATCATCACGAGATGCACACAGCGCTATTAATTCGATAAAAGATAGGTTAATTTATCGCTATTTTATCCGAACCTAGGTTTTTATTTTGTATATCTGTACACTTTCTAAATTTTATCTTGTTGTCACTTTACTTATTTCCGCATTAATATCAGTCAATAGTTTTGCCCACAGTGATGATATAAACAAAGCGACGTTATCTATAGAAAACCATGAACAATATCGGCTGACCGTTACGGTAGACTTTGTTCACTTGCTAAAGAGGCATTTGGAAGTTTCAGGAAATGATGAAAAGACCATTAACGTAATTAATCAGATGTCGTTTGTCGAACAAAAAAAGCTAGTAGAAGCCGTTCAAGCGAGGGTAAGTCAACAGTCGAGTCTGCACTTTGATCGTCATGTACAAATTATGCCGACATTTAAGGGATTACAGCTTCAACATTTAAAGCGAATTTTATCCCAACAAGCTAACTTATCTGAGTATAAAACACAGCTAATCGCGACAGGAAAAATTCCGCGAGATGTCAGTGAAGTCGCGATAAGCTTTTCGCCATTAATTGGCCAGGTTATAGTTAACATCATCCGTCCCGAACAAGAAATCATCGGGACGGGGAATATTAGCAGCAGTTATCAAATAGATTTGAGTCGAGCTAATTCAGCGAAAAACACCTTAAAAACACCTGCTGCCATCAAGTACACGGTTGACTACATCTATCAGGGATTTATCCATATTATTCCGAAAGGTTTAGATCATATTCTCTTTGTATTGGCACTGTTGCTATTTGCTAAACGTCGATCAACCTTAATATGGCAAGTATCTGCATTTACTCTGGCTCATACCATTACTCTCGCACTCGGCATTTACGGCCTTATCACGATTTCTAGCGCAGTCGTCGAGCCACTCATCGCTTTGTCGATAATTTATGTCGGGGTAGAAAACATTTATCGAAGCAATAAAATGACGACTAACCATGCTCGTCTAGCGATAATATTTGCTTTTGGCTTGTTACATGGTTTGGGGTTTGCTTCGGTATTAACTGAGGTAGGACTACCCGACAGTCAATATCTGGTGAGTTTAATTGCGTTTAATATTGGCGTTGAGTTAGGCCAATTAACGGTTATTGCTTTAGCTTTTATCTGTTTATTGCCCTTTAGCGTAAAAGTCTGGTACCAAAAAAAGTTAGTACTCGCACTCAATGTAGCCATCGCCGTTATTGCAACATATTGGCTGATTGAACGACTTATTTAAACTCAGGGTGTAAAAAAATTATATAAACACATGCTTCTGTGCATCCATGCACCCGTGATATATCATACATCCTTACATACGCGCTCCAGCGCATCCGTGCGATCGCGATATACTCTACATCCTGTACATACACGCTCCTGCGCATCCATGCGCCCGCGATATACCGTACATCCTTTACATAAAAAAGGTGAGCTAAGCTCACCTTTTTTAATTTATCAACAACACTAGCTAAATATAGTGCTATTCATTCGAATAATTTAGATGTTTTTTACGCTAATGTCGCCAACTTCCAGCGCGGCAATACGCTCTCGCTCTTGACGCTTCTCGCATGGATTGTCACAGTTACACGATTTATCTATACCCACACTCGCTAAACCACCACAGCTACCTGCTAAGGTTTTCTTTTGAAAAATATAACCGACAGCCATTGCCATAACAATAACGAGAAAAAAACCGAAGGTGATTAAAAATATCGCCATAATGCGTGCCTACCTATTTTATAACATGCCAGTATTTTTTATTTAAATGCTGAATTGCAGACATTTATTGATAAAAAATATCGACCAACTTTACTGATTTAAGTAAACGTACAAATCTACTTAAGATATTGCATGAATTTTACCGTGCTTTGCTCAACAAAGCCATGTTCTGTTTTCACAATAATGTAAACCGCAAGATCATTTTTCTCAGCAAACGCGAGCGCTTTTTCTTCACCCATCACCATCATCGCCGTTGATAAACCATCAGCCGTCATCGACGATGGATGAATAACAGTTACAGAGACCAGTTTATGGTTAATTGGCTTGCCCGTTTTTGGGTCTATAATATGCGAAAATCGTTGGCCGTCAGCTTCAAAATAGATACGATAGTCCCCAGATGTTGCAACAGCGTTATCTTTTGGCACTATGATCTGATGAATAGCACGTTCAGTACTCAAGGGTTTTTCTATGGCTACATGCCATAGTTCTCCGGTATGTTTAAAGCCCTTAAGGCGCATTTCTCCGCCAATTTCGACTAAGTAATTATTGATACCATGAGTTTCAATAAACTCAGCGATTAGGTCGACACCATAGCCTTTCGCAATAGTAGATAAATCGACATAGAGTCCTGGGATTTTTTTCGCCAACAGACCATTTTCAAAGGTTAATTTATCTAAACCAATACTTGCTTTAGTCGTACTTAGCAATTCATCACTTGGCACTGTCTCAGGACGATATTCTGGACCAAAGCCCCATAAGTTTACTAAGGGTCCTACCGTAACATCAAGTGCGCCATTGCTTAGCTCTCCCAATCGCATAGCTTCTTTTACTACGCGAGCTAAGCCCGTTGAAACCTTAACTGGCTCAAGAGAAGTTGAGCGGTTAAATTTTGATAATTCTGAGTCGGCTATATAGGTCGACATTTCTTGATTCAATTGCTTAAGCTTTTCATCAATACCTTGTTGTAATTTTCCGCTATCAAGATTTTCACCGACTACTTTAATATTATAAGTAGTCCCCATAGTATTACCCTGGAGTAAATATTCTTTACGGCCAAGATCGTTGCTTGGGAAGCAACCACTCAATATCAGCGAAGCAAGTGTTGCTAGAACTAGCCTATTTATATATTGCATAACAATATCCTATATAAAATTTAATTTAGTTAAAACAACTGAATACCCTGTAGAGTAACAATGGCTTTAGCTAAATTAAATAACTGTAGTTATCCAAAGATATCTAAGTTTTTCTATAAACATTAAAAAGACGACCGAAGTCGCCTTTAATTTAGCCTGATAATTGACAACTCTAAGTAGCTTTTCAACTCAAAGCTAGTTCACTTTAGAGCAAAGAGATGGCGCGGAGTTGACGCTAGTCAATGAGCACCTTCGATGCCGCTATTAAGTGAAATAGCAAAGAGGTAAAAGTTACAAAAAATTAGCCGCCAAAATCATCCAACATGATATTCTCGTCTTCTACGCCGAGATCTTTCAACATATGAATAACTGCAGCATTCATCATTGGAGGACCACACATGTAGTACTCACAATCTTCTGGGGCTTCATGGTTTTTCAAGTATTGTTCGTGCAATACATTATGAATAAAACCTGTCATGCCATCCCAGTTATCTTCTGGTTGTGGATCTGATAACGCAACATGCCATTCGAAGTTGTCATTTTCAGCCGCAAGGCCGTTGTAATCATCTTCATAAAACATTTCACGTTTCGAGCGAGCACCGTACCAGAACGACATTTTACGTTTAGATTGTAAACGCTTAAGTTGATCAAAAATGTGTGAACGCATTGGCGCCATACCAGCACCACCACCGATAAAGACCATTTCATTGTCAGTTTCTTTCGCGAAGAACTCACCAAACGGGCCTGAAATAGTCACTTTATCACCAGCTTTTAAGCTGAAAATATAAGACGACATTTTACCTGCTGGTAAATGTAAACGTCCTGGAGGCGGCGTAGCGATACGCACGTTAAGCATGATGATGCCTTCTTCTTCAGGGTAGTTAGCCATAGAGTACGCACGTAAAGTATCCGTATCCACTTTTGACTCTACATCGAAGAAACCAAAATGATTCCAGTCACCTTTGTATTGTTCATCGATATCAAAATCGCTGTATTTTACGTGATGGGCAGGCGCTTCAATTTGAATATAACCACCAGCACGGAAAGGCACAGATTCGCCATTAGGAATTTGTAACTTAAGTTCTTTAATGAACGTTGCCTTGTTATCGTTAGAGATAACTTCACATTCCCATTGTTGAACACCGAAGATTTCATCTTCAAGTACAATATCCATGTCTTGCTTAACCGCCACTTGACAAGCTAAACGACAACCTTCTTTTGCTTCACGCTTATTAATATGTCCTGATTCAGTTGGTAAAATATCGCCACCACCTGAATGTATTTCTACGCGACATTGGCCACAAGTACCACCGCCACCACAAGCTGAAGGTATAAAAATACCTTGGTCAGCCAGTGCACCTAAAAGCTTACCGCCAGCAGCAGTTGTTACTGCTTTCTCTGGATCGCCATTAATGCTGATCGTAACGTCACCTGAAGAAACTAACTTAGATTTAGCGAATAAAATTACCATCACTAACGCTAGTACTATCGCGGTAAACATCGATACGCCGAGAATAATTATTTCCATCGACTTTTCCTTTAATTTTCTTTAAGGGTTTTAGCTATGCCATTAACATCAAGTTACTGCAGGCTAAAACCAACATAAACCTAAAGTGAAATACCACCGAAAGAAAGAAAGCCAAATGCCATCAATCCCGCAGTAATAAACGTAATACCTAAGCCTTTTAAGCCGTCAGGTACATCTGAGTATTTCATCTTTTCACGAATACCCGCCATCAATACAATAGCCAACATCCAACCGATACCAGAGCCAATGCCGTAAACAACACTTTCGCCCAAGGTTAAGTTTTTCGCTACCATAAATGAAACGCCACCGAAGATGGCACAGTTAACTGTGATCAAGGGTAAGAAAATACCAAGCGCTTGATATAAAGCCGGGAAGTATTTATCTAGCACCATTTCAAGAATTTGTACTAATGCCGCAATCACACCAATAAAGGTAATGAAAGACAAAAAGCTTAAATCTATAGAGTCTGCTGCATTTGTAACCCCCATCATACTATCTAACGCACCTGGCGCTAAAATCGCTTGATAGATAATTTGGTTAACAGGTACTGCAATACCTAATACCACAACAACTGCAATACCTAGACCGATTGCCGTGCTCACTTTCTTAGAAACAGCTAAGAAGGTACACATGCCAAGGAAAAAGGTTAATGCCAAATTTTCAATAAAGATGGTTTTAACAAATAAACTTAAATAATGTTCCATGATTGCTTAGTCCTTCTCTACTTGTTCTGGCTTATACTGGCGAATGGCCCAGATAATTAAACCGATAATGAAGAATGAGCTAAATGGCAAGACTAATAAGCCATTACCTTGATACCAACCGCCATTTTGTACCAAAGTAAAAACTTCCATACCAAATAAAGTACCAAAACCAAATAGTTCACGGAAGAAAGCAACAACTATCAATACAGCGCCGTAGCCTAAACCATTGCCAATCCCATCTAAAAAGCTAACACCTGGTTTCTCTTTCATGGCGAAAGCTTCAGCGCGCCCCATTACGATACAGTTAGTAATGATCAAACCGATAAAAACCGACAACTCTTTTGATAATTGATAAGAGAATGCTTTTAACACTTGATCAACTACAATTACCAATGAAGCGATAATCGCCATTTGCACGATTATACGTACGCTCGATGGTATTTGATTACGAATAAGTGAAATAAATAAGTTCGAAAAGCCAGTTACTAGCATTACCGCAACAGTCATAACCAAAGCGTTCTGTAGAGAACTAGTTACGGCTAAAGCAGAACAAACACCCAGTACTTGCAATGCGATAGGGTTATTATCTATAACCGGCCCAAATAAAACCTTTTTAGTATCTGTCGACATTAGTTCAGTCCTCCTGCGCGATAGTTAGTAATAAATGGACCATAGCCTTCTTCGCCTAACCAGAAACGCAGTGTGTTTTCAACACCATTACTGGTTAATGTTGCGCCAGACAAGCCATCGACACCGTGCACATCGCCGGGTTTAGCACCGCCTTTAACAATTTTAATGGCAACATTTTTTTGCTCATCGAACATTTTTTTACCTGGCCATAACGCTTTCCATTTTGGATTTAGTACTTCTGCACCTAGTCCAGGGGTTTCACTATGGTCAGAGTAGATCACGCTTTTAACAGTATTCATGTCAGATTCTAAACCAACAAAACCGTACATCAAGTTCCATAAGCCTGAGCCAACAATAGGTAAAACGATTGTTGTTACTTTACCTTGTTCATCTTTGACGAGATAAACCACGGCATTTTTAGCAACACGGTTTAAACTAGCGATATCATTTTCAGGTTTAAAACTCTTAGCAGAGTCACGCGCGTCAGCACGCTCTTCAAAAGTATTTACATCACCTTCAATAACTTTACCAGTTGCTAAATCAATCATTTTAGCATCAACACGTTTGTTGTAAGTAGCAACAATGTCTTTGCCTGCAGCCTTTAAAAGACCGGCAGTTTCAAGAATTTTTGTTTGCTTATCAAGCAACTTGTTTGCAGTTTGTAATGGTTTTAAGCTAACAGCCGAAATGGACACTAAAGCTGCACAAACTAAACAAACAATAAATACAAAGCCAATCGTTCCGGCGAAAGTTTCTTTCTTTTTAGTATCAGACATTGCGAGCAAGCCTCCGTTTGATATTCCCTTGCACGACAAAGTAGTCGAAAAGAGGTGCAAACAAGTTAGCGAATAAAATAGCTAACATCATACCTTCTGGGAATGCAGGGTTAACCACACGTACCAGAACAACCATGACACCGACTAATGCACCAAACCAGTATTTACCGGTATTAGTAAATGACGCCGACACAGGGTCTGTTGCCATGAACATCATACCAAAGGCAAAACCACCGGTAACTAAATGCCAATACCAAGGCATAGCGAACATTGCATTAGTGTCACTGCCGATAGCGTTAAATAGCATTGCGGTAATCACCATACCGGCGAACACACCGAGTACGATACGCCATGAAGCAATACCTTTATAAAGAATGTAGGCACCACCCAATAAAATCATCGCAGTAGAAACTTCACCAACAGAACCTGGAATATAACCCCAAAATGCATTCCACCAGTCAGCATTAATGGTATATTCAATTAAGCCTTGATTAGCTGCACTTAACGCTGTTGCACCCGAAAAACCATCCGCAGCAACCCAAACAGCGTCACCAGAGATTTCACTTGGGTAAGCAAAGAATAAAAACGCACGACCCGCTAATGCAGGATTCAAGAAGTTTTTACCTGTACCACCGAATATTTCTTTGGCAATAACAATACCAAAAGTAATACCGATAGCGGCTTGCCATAATGGAATAGTGGCCGGCAATATCAACGCAAAAAGAATTGAGCTAACAAAGAAACCTTCATTCACTTCATGTTTGCGTACTGAGGCAAACAAGACTTCCCAAAAACCACCGACAACAAATACCGTGGCATAAATAGGTAAAAAGAACATCGCGCCGTAAAACATCATGCTGAACCAACCAGATTCTGCCGATAAGCTACCGCCTAACATTTCAAACAAACCCACTTGCCAAGTATCAGGCAAAGCGTAACCGGCCGCTAATGCGTCAGTCGCTTGAAAACCTATGTTGTACATACCCCAGAACATGGCAGGGAAAACCGCTAACCATACTGTGATCATGATACGTTTAAGATCAATACTGTCACGTACGTGAGTTCGACCTTTATTCACTTGGCCCGGTGTAAATAACCCCGTAGCTACCGCTTCGTAAAGCGCATACCAAGTTTCAAATTTACCGCCTTTTTCAAATTGCGGTTCAATATCTTCAAAAAACTTTTTCAAGCCCATGACTAACCTTCCTTCTCAATTGTGGTTAGGCAATCACGAAGGATCACGCCGTAATCTGTTTTGCCAGGGCAAACAAATGTACATAAGGCTAAATCTTCTTCATCAAGCTCTAAGGCACCAAGTTGTTGCGCACCGTCTGTATCGCCGGCACATAAATCACGCAATAACATTGTTGGTAAAATATCTAACGGCATAACGCGTTCGAAATTACCAATAGGCACCATAGCGCGTGCACTACCATTTGTTGTTGTGGTCATGTTGAACAACTTCTTAGGGAAGAAGTGGCCCATGTAAGCACGCGTTACAGAGAATTTATTCGGTCCTGGATACATATAACCGATAAATTCTTTTTCTCGACCTTCAAGGATCAAAGACATTTGCGTGTGATAGCGACCTAAGTAACCATGAACGCCTGACGCCACAGAACCTAGTAATAAAGAACCAGAAACGATACGTAACTCACCATCAAGTTTTTCATTCGCGATCATGTCTGCAGCACTTGCACCTAAAATAGTACGAACCAAACGAGGGTTCTTTGCGGCTGGACCTGCTAAAGAAATAACACGAGAGCTATCTAATTCACCTGTTGTGAATAACTTACCGTAGGCAATAACATCTTGATAGCCAACATGCCATGCAACGTTATCTGCACTTACAGGCTTTAAGAAATGCATGTGAGTGCCGACTAAACCTGCTGGATGTTTACCGGCAAACTCATTGACTTTGGCCGTTGAATTAACAGCAATCTCTGTGCCTGGCGCTTTACTAACGAAAACGTCACCGTCAGTTAAACGCGCAAGTACAGTTAAACCGTTAACGAAGGCTTCACTTTGCTCAGCGATAACCACAGCAGGATCAGCAGCCAATGGATTGGTATCCATAGCGCTAACGAATATCGCCATTGGCGTAGATTCTATTGCTGGAACTTTGCTGAATGGACGTGTACGTAACGCTGTCCACAAACCTGAGTTAACAAGGTTTGTAACAACATCTTCACGCGCTATTGCATTGAGTTCTTTAGTGGGATATTGAGTAAAAGTTTCTTGCTCATCGCTACCAATTTCAATAACAACTGATTGCAATACGCGTTTCTCACCACGGTTAATTTCTTTAACAACACCTGCAGCTTGAGCTGTGAATTTAACGCCAGGATTCTTTTTATCTTCAAAAAGTGCCTGACCTTTTTTAACGCTATCTCCAACCTTAACAAACATGGTTGGGCGCATACCCACAAACTCTTCACCTAATGTTGCAACAGTTTTGATGGACGGACCATCATGGATTACCTGCTGGGGGGCGCCTACTACAGGAACATCCAGACCTTTTTTTATTGTAATCATAAACACTTGCACTACTTTTGATGGGAGTATCAAAACCAGCTATTTAGCTACTTAACTGCACTTAACAAATACGAAACATTGCGCCAGCGCAGTAAAATAGAGTAAATGACCGATTTCAGTGTAATTCAGCAAAGTCTTAATTTACTTTCATTAAATTAAGGTTTACTGGCTCTAGTTAAAATTTCTGGCGCGATTCTAGCACAAAACCACTTTTTGATTCTATGTTAACCACGACAATAAATAACAATTTAGTCGAATAATCTCTATTTCGCGTAATAATAGCGCATAATCTTCTTTTTAAGCGCGATTTTTCGATGAAACTGTATAAATTATAGCTATATTTTGGCTATTACTGCTAAAAAATAAAAGTTAAAAATAGCTAGGTTAATGACCAATATACGATTACTTTTAGATATAAAAAACCGACTAATTGTCGGTTTCTTAGATTGTATACAAGCAAATAAATACTAATTACAGTAAATTATTTATTGCCAGCTCGGGATTAATATCTGCGTCATAATCAACACCTGCAACACTGAAGCCAAATAACTTTAAAAACTCTTGATGATAACCAACATAATCAGTTAACTCATCTATAGTGTCGCTATCCACCGTGTTCCATATATCTGTTACACGTTTTTGCACACTATCTTCAAGCTCTTTATTGTTTTGGCGTAAGCGACCAGCTTCATCAATAGTAGGTTTTTTTCCGTAGATATTTTCTCTAAATAAGCCTTGAATTTGCTCGATACAACCTTCGTAAGTGCCATCGGCTTTCATCACTTTAAACATCGCTGAGATATACAACGGCATTATTGGAATAGCTGAACTAGCTTGCGTTACTACCGCATTTAGTGAGGTAACATAAGCTTCACCTTTGATGTCTGCAGTTGTCGTTTTTATGGCCGTTGATGCACGGTCTAAATCTTCTTTCGCACGGCCAATGGTGGCATGGCCATATATTGGCCAGGTCAGCTCTTTACCTATATATGTGTAAGCAACAGTTTTAAAACCATTAGCCAATACACCTGCATCGCCAAGGGCTTTGATCCAAAGCTCCCAGTCAGCGCCACCCATAACATCAATAGTACCTTGTATTTCGGCTTCAGTAGCTGCATCAACAGATACTGAATCAATAATACGTTTCGAGGTATTCAAGTTTTTAGTGGTAACACTTTTTCCGATAGGTTTTAGCGCAGAAGCGTATACTTCACCGGTATCTGGATCAGTACGACGTGGTGACGCTAAACTGTAAACAATCAAGTCTATCTCACCTAACTCAGCTTTAATCGTTTCAATTGCCTTAGCTTTAATTTCATGTGAAAAAGCATCACCATTAATATTTTTTGACCACAAACCAGCTTCATCAGCCTCCGCTTGAAAAGCTGCCGTATTATACCAACCTGCTGAAGCCGTTTTCTTTTCTGTTGGTGGCTTTTCGAAGAATATACCTAAAGTGTTTGCATTATTACCAAACGCAGCAGTAATACGTGACGCTAACCCGTAACCCGTTGACGCACCAATAACTAAAACGTTTTTTGGTTTAACATCAGCTTGAGACTGACTTTTAACATAGGCAATTTGCTCGTTAACATGTGCAGCACAACCCGCTGGATGAGCATTAGTACAAATAAAACCGCGAATTTTTGGCTTGATAACCATAACTATACCTTCTTTGTGTCACTTTAAGATTCTGCTACCGGCAACACTTAACAGTGTCATCACAGATGATGCAAAGCAACAATTTGAGTTTGAAAAATACTTAATTAAAAATTAACTAAGCTTAATTTACTGTTTAAATATAAAGTCTACATATAATTTTGCCGACTAGTTTACTCTTGCTTTGCCTTTGATGAGGTGCGACCAGTGGCCATATTTCAAAAAATCAGCCAATAACCTATACATCAGTATGAAAATTAGCGATTTTCGTAATAGGCTTGCAAGGTTAATTTATTAAATTCTCGCATTGACGCTAAAAATTCACTATACGATTGCCATACACGGGCAAAGTCTTTATCTGATGCCACCTGCTCGGTAATTAACGCATCAGTATGATATTTAAGTGCTTGCATCACCTCTGGAGGAAATTGACGTAACTGCACATTATGCTCATCAATTAAAGTTTTTAATGCCGCATTATTTCGCGCATTATATTCCGCTAACGTTGATTCATTAACAGCATTAGCAGCGACTTCAACAATCGCTTGTAAGTCAGCAGGTAAAGCGTCAAACGCTTGCTGATTAATTAAAAATTCAAGTCCTGTACCTGGCTCATGCCACACGGACGAATAGTAATAATCTGCTGTCTGATAAAAGCCAAACGCTAAATCATTGTAGGGACCAACCCATTCAGTGGCATCGATAGCACCACTTTGTAGCGCCGAGAAAATTTCACCGCCGGTTAACGTGACAGGAATCGCTCCAGCATTTTTCAATACTTCACCAGCAAGCCCTGGAATACGCATTTTCAAACCTTGAAGATCAGCAACCGAATTAATTTCTTTTTTAAACCAGCCACCAAATTGCGCACCAGAATTACCACCAGGCATAGGCTTTATGCCAAATGGCTTGTATAACTCCTGCCAAAGCTCCATACCGCCGCCATAATGTAACCAAGCATTGAACTCTGTTGCTGTCATACCAAAAGGTATTGCACTAAATATCGGCGCTGCTGCTATCTTGCCTTTCCAGTAATATGAACCACTATGTCCCATTTGCACTGTACCTTGTGATACCGCATCAAATACTTCAAAGCCTGGCACTAACTCACCGGCCCCGTAGACTTTTACGGTCAATCGGCCATTGCTCATGGCATTAACATGCTTAGCAAATTTTTCCGGTGCCATGCCTAAACCTGGAAAATTTTTCGGCCAAGACGTGACTAGTTTCCAAGTGAATTTCTCTTGTGCTTGCTGAACATGATCTGCGGTAACCGACTTATTTTGTTTGTCACAAGCAGCCAATATAAATACAGCGCTAAGCACTAAAAATAACGAACGAGTAGAGTTTTTTATCATATTTTTATCCATATATTACATTCGGTAGCCAAGTCACTATACTTGGCCAATAAGCTAACACACACAGTAATACCAACTGTATAATAATAAAAGGAATAACCCCTTTATAAATAGCTGAGGTCGGCACTGATTTGTCAGCAACTCCCCGCAAATAAAATAACGCAAAGCCAAAAGGCGGTGTTAAAAATGACGTTTGTAGATTGACAGCAATCATAATACCTAACCAAACAGGATCTAGACCCATAGCTAATAACACTGGCGCGACAATAGGCACTACAACAAAAGTTATTTCAATAAAGTCTAAAATAAAGCCAAGCAAGAAAATAACTAACATGACAATTAACGTCGCACCAAAAACACCACCGGGCATTTGCTGAAATAAGCCATGCACTAATTCTTCACCACCAAAGCCCCTAAACACCAGTGAAAACAAACTGGCACCAATTAATATTAAAAATACCATCGAGGTGATCTTCACCGTTGTTTGCATTACGGTAACTAAATTTTCTTGTGATAATTGCCTTTTCCAAAGCGCTAATAGCAAAGCGCCCATTGCCCCAACACCGGCAGCTTCTGTTGGCGTGGCATAACCCAACAATATCGAGCCGAGCACAGCAAACATTAAGAGTAATGGAGGCAATAAGGCTGAAGCCAATAACATTAGGCTTAACTTTTCTTGCTGATTTTCTTGCTCTGAAGGCATTCTTTTTGGAATAGCATCAGGCTTGAATACGGCTACCGCAATACAATATAAAATATAACAACTAACTAAAATTAGGCCTGGAATGACAGCGCCGGCAAATAGATCGCCAACAGAGACAGTTTTAGGGCTAAAGACCCCCATAGTTAACTGGGCCTGTTGATAGGCACTAGACAACACATCACCAAGTAAAATTAAAGCGATAGAAGGTGGAATGATCTGCCCAAGCGTGCCGGTTGCGCAAATAATGCCGGAAGAAAAGGCTGGGCTATAGCCACGCTTTAACATGGTAGGTAAAGATAACAAGCCCATAGTGACAACTGTTGCACCAACAATGCCCGTGCTAGCCGCTAACAACATTCCAACTAAGGTCACTGATATTGCTAGACCGGCATTATAGCGACCGAAGAGTAACGCCATGGTGCTGAGTAAGTTTTCGGCAATTTTTGAGCGTTCAAGCATCGCGCCCATAAAAATAAAAAGCGGCACAGCCAATAACGTTTGATTGTTAAGCACACCATAAAGTCGATTCGGTAATGCCGACAAAAAAGCACTTTCAAAAACGCCAAAACTTATCCCTAAACCAGAAAATAATAATGCCGTTCCCGCAAGAGACAGAGCAACGGGGTAACCGAGCAATAACACGCCACAGACAACGACAAACATCAGTAAAGCCATATATTCCATTATTTAGCCTCCACGATAAAGTGCTCATCAGCTTCAGGGTGAAATATGGTTAGCAAATTTCGAATAATTTCAGCCAGTCCTTGTAGTGATAGGGAGACGGCTAACAAAAGAATCAATGATTTATTGAGATAAACTAAAGGCAAGCCACCGGCTTCAGACGAACTTTCCATGATCTGCCATGACGATTCAACGTAATTAAAGCTAATAAAAAAGATAAACACACACATAGGTAACAGCAAGATTAGGCTGCCAAATAAATTCAAGTAAGCTTTTTGTTTAACTGAATAGCGCTGATAAAAAATATCGACCCGAACATGACCGTCATGCTTTAATGTATAAGCGGCACCTAGCATGAAAACAAGACCATGGAAGTAAAGTACCGACTCTTGCATAGCAATCCAACCTAGATTAAAACCATATCTAAGTACCACAATGCTGAACGTTAATAACACCATTAACAGTGTTAACCACGACACCGCCTTACCGAGTAACTCAGTGATTGCGTCTATAGAATGTAAAAGTTTTCTCACGGGGTTTAACAACATAGCTTTTCCATTTATTTTTATTTTTATTTTTATTTTTATTTTTATTTTTATTTTTAGCTAAAGCTAAAGCTAAACTGCCGAAATTAAATTATAAACATGTGCAGAAGTCATTTGAATAAATTTCACTTCATTATGTACACAAAAAAACCGTTAATAAAATATTAACGGTAGTTTATACAATAAGGATATATTCTGCACAGAGACATCAATAATCTATCCTGTTTTTTTGCTACCTCCTAAGCATTTTGGCGACAAAGGTGTATTCTCAGCATAATAGCTTTGCCATTCTTTTTCAGTGTACGTATGTAAGGCTAAGGCATGAATATTATCGGCAAGCTCTGTAGCTAATAGCGCATTAATAGCTCTATGACGCTTAATTAAGCGTTCGCCTTCAAAATCTTTTGACACGATAATAACTTTAAAGTGCGACTCACTACCTGGTGCAACATTGTGTTGATGACTTTCATTTATTACGTCGAGATGAAGCGGTGAGAAAGCAGAAAGTAATTTTTCTTCGATAATAGCTTCTATTGTCATGTTATTTTCCCTGAGGTTGATCGGCTGATGGATCACCTTTAATTTTAGTCGTTACCGACAATTATGCCATCTATCTAGACGGCTGACCGTATAAATTTATACTTTAATTTTTTTTATAATTACTTATCAGCAAGCTAGACTAGGTAATTATTTTTCGAAAAGTAAGATTAATACGTGGCGCTATTTTTGCTGTTCTTTTTGGCAAGCAATGTTGCCAACTATTTTGTGTATTACCGCGCATAATCAACAAACTACCTGGCGCAAGCATAATGCTTTCCTTTGTCTTAGTGCTAATATGCTTGAGCTGAAATTCGCGTTCAGCACCAAAAGATAACGAGGCTATCGTAGGGGTTTTACCGAGTTCAGGTTCATTATCACTATGCCAACCAACACTGTCATTTTCACTGCGATATAAATTGGCTAACACTGCATTAAAATCATGATGACAATAGTCACTAATTCTGCTTTTAAGCGCCAGTAAACTTGTCGCCCATGGTTGAGCTGTTAAGGTCATATTGGAATAACGGTAACGTAAATGGTTATCACCATACCATGCTTGTAAACGAGGAATTTTAACTGTTTTTCCAAACATACGAATATCATCTTGACGCCAAAGCAAGTGCTGTTGAAAAATATCAAACAGTGCAGTCGCTTCATTTATAGAGTAAAAATTTTCTATATACTCAATATCAGCATCAGGTAACGATATTTTCATTCAATAAAGCTCCAAAATTAACATAATTATATTCTTTCAACTGATTATTGCTTTAAATTAACCATTAAACTAGCTGCAAGTGATAAACTTTGTCACAATATCAGCCACGTAAACTAAGTATTTATCGCTATGATCAGCCCTTTTATTATCAATGACAAAAATCTTTTTCTCGATAGGTTTCCAATCGGCCAAGTTAACCGTAGCTTACAAGCGTGGGATGCCGCCGATGAATACCTGCTAACTTACCTTGAGCAAGAGCAATTAACGGCTTCTAAACAAAACATTCTGATTTTTAATGATAACTTTGGCGCTTTAAGCTGCAACTTATCAGAGCATCAGCTGTATTGTGTCAATGACTCATTTTTGAGTCATCAAGGCATTGAACATAATTTTGAGCAAAATGGCTTATCAAACGACAACTTAACGCTACTAACTAGCTTAGATAACCTGCCAGAAAGTATAGATATCGTTTTATTTAAAATACCAAAAAGTAAAGCTTTACTCTGTTATCAATTAAACCAAATTAAACAACAACTGTCAGATGACGTCATTTTCATTGCCAGCGATCGCGCAAAAGAAATTCATAGTTCAACATTAAAAGTATTTGAAAACTACTTGGGCAGCACTAAAACATCATTAGCAGTAAAAAAAGCTCGACTTGTTTTTAGCCAACTTGATAATGAAAAAGCGCTATCGGCAAATTTTACAACCTCATGGCCATTAGAAAACAGTGACTATATTTTACATAATCACGCTAACGTCTATGCCAGAGAAAAGCTCGACATTGGCGCTCGTTACTTTATGCAAAATTTACCTAATATAGCGGCAAATACTCAAGTAATAGATCTTGGTTGTGGTAACGGTGTCATTGGCTTACAAGTATTATCAAAACAGCCTGAAGCAAGCGTCCATTTTATCGATGAGTCTTACATGGCTATCGCTTCGGCGCAATTGAATATCGCCAAAAATTTACCAAGCGCTAAAGCGCAATGTCACTTTCAAGTAAATGACTGCCTAACCAGTGTTGAAGGTGGCAGTGTTGATGTTATTTTATGTAATCCTCCCTTTCACCAACAAACCGCGACGACCGATCATATTGCTTGGCAAATGTTTAAAGATAGCCATCGTGTATTGAAAAAAGGCGGAGAGTTACGCATTATTGGTAATCGACAACTTGGCTACCATATCAAATTAAAGCGTATTTTCGGTAATGAAAAGCTCATTGCCAGTAATGAAAAATTTGTCACTATCTCGGCAATAAAACGTTAATTCAGTTCGCCTAACCATGAAGAAATCATATGAAATCAAGTATTATTAAATTACTAGCATTAAGCTTAACCACATTATTATTAGGTTGTAGCTCACCGATAAAACAGGTAATTATTAGCCCAGAACTCAACATGACTAGCAGTAATATATTCCAGCAAAAACAAGCGCAAATTCGCTTTAGTGATTTAAGACGTTCAAATCATATTGTACAAATCCTCCGTATTGACCAAGCAGCTGAATTGTATTCTCCGCAGCAACCTATTGTTAATGTTGTAGAAAAAACACTTACTTCGGCATTAAAAGCTAATGGTTTACAAATACAGCCACTGGCAGTTAACCAAGTAGAAGTTATTATCGACAGCGCTTTAGTCAATGTTCAACAAGACTTACTAAAATATGGTGTCAGTAATCAAATAGATTTTCGTGTAGTGATCAACAATGCTCAAGGTACCTTAACAAAATCATTTAAAGTCTCAGGCACAGGTACGGGCCCCTTAAAAGCAGATTTGGCGGTATTAGAACGCGACTTTAACCAACAGCTCGCTAAATTGTTAACACAAATAATAGAAAACGAAGAGTTACAGCAATTTATTCAATAATAAATAGAGATAGAGAACGCCAGAATGAGAATTTTTTCAACGCTATTATTATTTCTCTCACTCACTTGTCATGCAAAAGATGCCGAGATTGATCCCGATAATTTATTCCCACAAGTTAAATTAGAAACCTCTATGGGCGTAATCATTGTTGAGCTTGATAGAATTCGCGCCCCCCTTACTGTCAATAACTTTCTAACTTATGTGATTTCTGGTGAATATAACAACACTATTTTTCATCGTATTGTGCCAGAATTCATTGTGCAAGGTGGGGGGTACACTCAAGATTTTGAAGTTAAAAAGATACATAAAACCATAGTCAATGAGTCAGGCAATGGCTTAAAAAACGAACTAGGCACGATTGCCATGGCAAAAGAAAATCATCCCCATAGCGCCAATAGACAGTTCTTTTTTAATATTGCTGACAACTCCAACTTAGATCCAGGTAGACGATGGGGTTACGCTGTTTTTGGTGCAATTATCGAAGGCCAAGAAGTCGTCGATGCCATGGCTTTAGTAGCAACCAAGTATAACGAAGAAATGGATTGGGAAGATGTGCCGATCAAACCTATCATGTTAATCAAGGCCAGTTTATTACCGGCAATATAAAACAACATCAAGAATAGGGCTTAATATTAATGCCCTATCATTATCACATTGTACTTTTTACATACTATAAATTTTCTTAATAGTATTTATTTAGACGGCAAATGTTTATTTTATTGTCCTCAATAGATTACCGCCAAGTTGCATTCTAGTTACAATTTGATACTTCATTAACTTTGACAATTTTCATTTTATCTACGATAACTAAACACAGTTAACTAACGTTACTAGGCAATTTACACGATGATTCCTACTTAGCTAAATACTTCATTCCGTACCTTAGTACACAGGAAAAAAACATGGTAATTGAGCAGTTTATCAATGACAAAATCAACCAAATTCAGATCTACATTAACGCGGTTATAAATCATTCTCTTCATTACACTGAGCTTGACCTATTTGTTGAAGATACCATGGCAGAGTGGACATTACTCAATGTCAGTGATGAAACCCCGAGCAATGCACGAGAACGAGTATTCTGGCATATAATGCATGAGCTTAGCCTGCATAGCGCTAACAAATTCGATAGTGACTTGTACTTCAAAAGTGAAATATCTACCTGTTTAGAGTTTTTCTCAGGTGTCGGTAGTTATCCGATTGACTGCATTGGTTGGCGACCGATACCGTAAAAATAGCGAGTTCATATCCATAGCACTTATAAAACCTTCATTTCGCTAATTCACTAATTGTTAGTTACAAAAGATTAAACTTCTGTTTACTAATACATTTTGATAGCCTAGCAGCATTATCTTCTCGCATTCAGTAGGCTTTGAGCAATGCAATCTCCAACCTTTAAGCAAGCGATATTTAATCGCCGTATGCTAATTTGTATTTTTACCGGCTTTAGCTCTGGACTGCCGTTATTTATTCTTTACCAACTTGTCCCAGGTTGGTTACGTTCAGAAGGCGTCAGCTTAGCGGAAATAGGTTTATTTTCACTGATTGGTATTCCTTACGTGTGGAAGTTCATTTGGTCTCCACTAATGGACAGGTATTCCTTACCGGTGCTCGGACGCCGACGCAGCTGGATGTTACTAACCCAGGTATTATTGCTATTTTCTATCGCTGGCTTCGGCTTTGTTGACCCAGTGATGAATATTTGGAGTGTGGCGTACTTAGCCGCTGCAGTGGCATTTTTTAGTGCTTCTCAGGATATTGTACTTGATGCATATCGACGAGAATTACTCCCCGAGCACGAGCTTGGTTTAGGCAATTCTATTCATGTACAAGCCTACCGACTCTCAGGCTTAGTGCCCGGTTCATTAGCTTTCATTCTCGCCGACCACATTAGCTGGCAAGCAGTTTTTACTATTGTTGCTGCGTTTATGTTGATAGGTATATTTTTAAGCCTATCAATTAAAGAACTGAAAAATGCGCCAAATGCGCCAAAAACATTACAAGATGCTATTGTCTTACCATTTAAGGACTTTATCAGTAGAAAAGGCACTAAATCTGCGTTACAAATACTGGCGTTTTTATTTCTATATAAGCTCGGCGATAGTATGGCAACCGCTCTGCAGACACCATTTTTCATTGATTTAGGCTTTACTAAAACAGAAATAGGTGTGGTGGCTAAAACGGCCTCACTCATTGCGATGACCATAGGATTGGCAGTTGGTGGTATCGTCATGATAAAATTGAGTATAAACCGAGCACTTTGGCTGTTTGGTTTTGTCCAAATCGTCAGTATATTAGGTTTTGCTGCCCTAGCAGAAATTGGCCATAACACCTACGCTTTAGCTATGGCTATGGGCTTTGAGTATTTAGGGGTTGGTCTTGGCACGGCAGCATTTACCGCATTTATTGCTCGCACAACAAACCCTGCCTTTGCTGCAACACAGTTTGCACTATTTACTGCATTAACAGCACTCCCTCGAACTTTTGCCAATGCCACTACAGGCGTTATTATCGAGCAAATAGGTTGGACTAATTTTTACTTTTTGTGCACAGCATTAGCGATACCGGGCATGCTGATGTTATTAAAGGTAGCACCGTGGCAAGAGCCATCACAACAAAAACAACAGGAGATAGCGTAAGATGATCCGACTATTTTTTCTAATCCCTATACTAATGTGCGCTATTTGGTATTGGTATTTAAACACTAACAATTACACAGTTAAAGACGGATTAAAGGGCTTTGGCTATATATTTGCTTTTAACGCCATTATTATCGGCTTTTTTGTATTAATGCTATTTCTAACCGATTAGTCACTGATATGTTAGCAACGTTTAACACCCGTAATAAGGTGTGCTAAGCCAAAAAGACAGCTATAACCTAGCAATACGAAAATGATAGTCAGAAAAAATGTTAATAAAAAAGCCGCTTTACGCGGCTTTTTTTTATACTTGATATTAGCTATTGCTAAGCAATAATTTGATCAATTAAAAAATTGAACGAAATCCTGAGCGGCCACTACGACTTGAGCGACGATTTCTCATTCGGCTATGTAACTCTCTGCGCTTTGCATCCAACCATTCATCACGAGTAACCGTTACATCACCCTTACGGCTTTCTTCACGAGTACGGTACGCACAAAACTCAAGAAAGGCTTCAATGTCATCTTTCAGCTCTTCAGCAACTAGCTCAATCATAATGGCGTCGTCTAAAAAGCCTAACACCGGGATATGATCAGGTACTAAGTCTTCAGGGTCACTAAAATACGCTAGTGCACTTAACACATCGGCACGCTCTTCTTCAGGTATTTTCCATTCAGAATCTTCAATCATCGCAACTAAAGTTTCTAACTTTTGAATTCTTTCACTTACAAATACAGGCACATCGCCTTTAACATCTTGGCTAAGACTTTTTGCGTTCGCTAAAATTTCTGTTTCACTTAAACTTTTAGCGCCCGACTTTGATTCTCTCATCACATTACGAAAATGCTCTAAATCTGACTCTTTCAACTCGAAGGTAACTTCAAATGCCATTATAATTCTCCTGCTATTTGGCTTGCTTTGATCAGTAACACTCTAAATTTAACAGAACATTATCAATACAGCACTAAAGATATACAAAATAATAACCATTTATTGTAAATAAACAGTTATTTTTTCTTAAAAGCCTGTGAAATAAACGAAATCATTCGTAATGAATAGGATGCAAAATCACATTTGCGTCCAAAAATTTCAGTGTTACTATGTTAAGTAATTGTTTTATTTACAGCAAATACTATGTCTGATAATGAAAAAGTTCAACACCTAGCACAACTAAAAACCAGCGACGAAACGACGAGTAACACGTGTGAAAATTGCCACGTAAAGGTAAGTGGTGCATTTTGTAGTGAATGTGGCCAGTCGGTTGAATCAACGCTTAAGTACTTTTGGAGTGTGATATTACACTTACTCGATGATATTTTTAGCTTCGATTCTCGTGCCAGTAGAACCTTATCGCCATTACTTTTTCGTCCTGGATTTTTAACCAATGAATATATCGCTGGAAAGCGAGTTCATTATGTTCCACCGTTGAGATTATACTTATTCATCAGCATTGTTTTTTTTATTTCATTAAAGTTTACTGTTTCAAATGAAGACAACAATATACTCAATATTAATGCTCAAGAATCTATCATGGCAAAGGCTGTTGAGCATATTAGTGGGTTAGAAAAGGCTAGAAATACGCTTAAAACTGAGCAACCGGACAACTCAAAAGCTTTATTAGAAATATCGAGAGAAATTGATAAATTCACTCGTTACAAAGAAGATTTATCTAAAACAACAAATTTAATGTTAAGTGCTATCGCCAATGAAATTATTCGTTTAGAGCTTAAAAAACTTGATACTGAATCACCACTTTCAGCTAAAGAATTAGAACGGTTTGAATATTTATCTAAAAAATTAATCACCGTGCGTAATGGCCAATTAGTTGAGTTAAATGAAGAATCATTTTCTATTGCTAATAATGCAGATGGTACTTTGTCTTTTGACTTTTTATCTAAAGAGCGTAATGAAAAACTTAATGCTTATGTAAAATTGTTAAGCCAAAAAGCCAATAAAGCCTTTCAGTCGGATACCGGTCCTTTAGTGCAACAAGTTATTGAAAAGCTACCACAACTAATGTTTTTATTACTGCCACTTTTTGCCCTACTCCTTAAAGTAATGTTCCTATTTTCCAAGCGTTTATATATGGAACACCTAACCGTTGCACTGCATAGCCACAGTTTTATATTTCTTATTATTTTACTGCTTGAAGTTTCAAACTTCACTCAAGATAATTTTCTAGAGCAAGGCTCTAGCATTGAATCAATACTAACGGCTTTTTCAGTGGCTTTGTTCATTTGGATGCCTATCTATCTGTTTATCATGCAAAAACGTGTTTACAGGCAGGGCTATTTTCTCACGTTAATTAAATATGCCTTTATTGGAACAAGTTATACTATTTTAATCGTGTGCACTGGAGTGGTTGCTTTTATTTGGGGATTAGCTGACATATAGCGCCTAAGAAGCAGTTATTGTATTTAACTATGTAGCGATAGTTTCCTACGATTAATTTAAAAAATAGCTATCTTAAACATAAAAAAAGCACCCTAAGGTGCTTATTTTATTGTCGTTTCGGTGTTTTAAAACCACTAAATTTGCTTAGCTAATCACTACTCAGCAAGTGGACGCATATGAGGGAATAAAATCACGTCTTTAATGGTTGGCGAGTCAGTAAATAGCATGACTAATCTATCGATACCAATACCCTCACCTGCCGTTGGTGGTAAACCATATTCAAGTGCTTGAATATAGTCAGCGTCATAATGCATTGCTTCATCATCGCCAGCATCTTTACCTGCCACTTGATTTTGGAAACGCGCCGCTTGGTCTTCTGCATCATTTAACTCTGAGAAACCATTAGCTAATTCACGGCCACCCACAAAGAATTCAAAGCGATCGGTAATAAACGGGTTGTCGTCGTTACGACGAGCTAGTGGTGAAACTTCCCATGGGTACTCGGTAATAAAGGTAGGTTGATCAAGCATATGCTCGGCAACTTCTTCAAAAATTTCACAAATATACTTACCTGCGCCCCAAACTTTCGATGCGTCTGTCTCTTTAACACCAACAGCTTTGGCCATTGTTTTCAACGCATCAAAATTTGCTTCTGGGTTACGTAGCACATTCTCGTCAAGGTCTTTACCATATTTTAAAATAGCATCAACCATAGATAGACGTGCAAATGGCTGACCGAAATCATAGAATTTCTCTTCTACGACTTCGCCTTCCGCGTTTTTAACTGTGTTACGAATAATCGCAGAGCCCATTACGTCTTCTGCTAAGGTGCGTAACATATCTTCTGTAAGGTTCATTAAGTCATGATAGTCAGCGTAAGCTTGGTAGAATTCAATCATAGTGAATTCTGGATTATGACGTGTTGATAAACCTTCGTTACGGAAATTACGGTTGATTTCAAAAACTTTCTCAAATCCACCAACAACTAAACGCTTTAAATAAAGCTCAGGCGCGATACGCATATACATTTGAATGTCTAAAGCATTATGAAAAGTTTCAAAAGGCTTTGCTGATGCACCACCTGGAATGGTTTGTAACATCGGTGTTTCAACTTCCATGAAATCACGGTCAGTTAAGAATTTTCGAATACCATCAACTATTTTTGAGCGAATTTTAAAGGTATTACGGGTATCTTCATTGATGATCAAATCAACATAGCGCTGACGATATTTTGTTTCAACATCTGACAAACCATGAAACTTCTCTGGTAATGGACGCAGCGATTTTGTTAACAGCTCGTACTTATCCATGTTGACGTATAAGTCGCCTTTACCAGACATATGCATAGTACCGGTAACACCAATAATATCGCCAATGTCTAAAGTGCCCCAACGCTCTTTAATGTCTTGTTGCACAGTTTTGTGTGCGTAAGCCTGAATTCGCCCCGTCATATCTTGTAAAACCAAGAATGGACCACGTTTCGCCATTACACGACCAGCAATACTGTAAATACCTGTTTCAGCTTCAAGCGTTTCTTTATCTTTTTCACCGTGTTCAGCTTGTAAATCAGCAGCATAGTGTTTTCGGTCAAACTTGTTAGGATGGCCATTAGCCGGACAGTTTTCTCGAATTTTTACTAATTTGCCACGACGCTCGGCAATCAATTTGTTTTCGTCTTGGTTTGCTTGATCAGTCATTTTATTTCTCGTGTTTTAACGTAATATCATTAAGGTATTTATAAGCCAGATTTTAAGCTAGCTTCTAAAAATTTGTTTAAGTCACCATCTAATACTGCTTGGGTATTGCGGTTTTCTATGCCTGTGCGTAAATCTTTAATACGGCTGTCATCTAAAACATAAGAGCGTATTTGGCTACCCCAGCCAATATCTGACTTGCCATCTTCTAATTCTTGCTTACCTTCATTTTGCTTTTGCATTTCCATTTCATACAATTTAGCTTTCAGCAATTTCATCGCGGTTGCGCGGTTTTTATGCTGTGAACGATCAGCCTGACATGCCACTACAGCACCGGTTGGTTCATGGGTAATACGAATAGCAGAGTCAGTTTTGTTAACATGCTGACCACCAGCACCAGAGGCACGAAAAGTATCTATACGTAGATCAGCCGGATTAATATCAATTTCTATATTGTCGTCTATTTCAGGGTAAATAAAAGCAGAAGCAAACGAAGTATGACGACGGCCACTTGAATCAAATGGAGATTTGCGTACTAAGCGATGAACGCCAGTTTCGGTACGCAACCAACCAAAAGCATATTCACCCGTATATTTAATCGTACAACCTTTAATACCGGCAACATCACCGTCGGTAACTTCAATGGCTTCAGTTTTGTAGCCGTTAGCTTCACCCCAGCGTAAATACATACGCATCAGCATTTCGGCCCAATCTTGCGCTTCAGTGCCACCAGAGCCAGACTGAATATCTAAGTAACAGTTATTCGCATCCTGCTCACCAGAAAACATCCGGCGAAACTCTAATTTTTCCAGACTTGCTTCTAATGCTTTCGTTTCATCCTCAGCATCATTAAAAGTTTCTTCATCATCAGCTTCAACCGCTAATTCAACCAAACCTTCAATGTCTTCACAACCGGCGTCCATTTCATCAATGGTTTCAACGACAGCTTCTAATGCTGCTCGCTCTCGGCCAAGGGCTTGTGCGCGTTCAGGGTCATTCCAAACATCAGCAGACTCTAGTTCACGAACGACTTCAACCAAACGTTCTGACTTTTGGTCGTAGTCAAAGATACCCCCGAAGCATATTGGTACGTTCGCGGATTTCTTTAATTTTATTAAGTACTGGATTAACTTCTAACATATGATTTTGGTGACCAAGTCACAGCTAAAGACCTAAGGCTAAAATAGTCGCGCATTGTAGCGTAATTATACGACGAAATAAACGTTTGCTTGAGCAATGAAATGGCCTTTTTGATATAATTTTTTAGTAAAAAATTACTGTGCTTGCTCTAAGTAATTAAAGCACCGCCACTTTGCTAAAATCTAATCTAGTTGCTCAACCATCAACTGCACTGATTGTTTACCACGAAATTCATTGATATCAAGACGATACGCTAACTTAACTTGCTTAGCTGAATGATCAGGCCAACGTTTAATGTCAACATTAAAGGCAATGGCATCAAATATTTGCTGATCTTTTTCCACCACTAATTTCAAGTGCTTTTCACCAACAATACGTTGCTGCACTAGTGTAAACACATCATCAAATAACGGTTCTGGAAAGTTCTGTCCCCATGGTCCAGCATCACGTAATAGTTGAGCAAAATTCAGTGTCATATCACGCGTTAGTAGTTCACCGTCAGAAGCTAACACGCCGGTTAACGTCTCTGTACTTAACCATTGCTGAGCATATTGTTCAAATAGCATAGAGAAGGTTTCAAATTGGTCTCTGGCAATTGATAAACCTGCGGCCATAGCATGACCACCAAACTTGGCAATAATCCCCGGATGTTGGCTGTCGATATATTCGAGTAAGTCGCGAATATGCAAACCAGGAATAGAGCGTGCTGATCCTTTAATTTCATTGCTATCGTTATGGGTGTCGTCGACATTTTCGTCGCTGCCTTTAGCAAATACAATGCTCGGTCGATGATACTTTTCTTTTAATCGTCCGGCGACAATACCGATAACGCCTTGGTGCCAATCGGCATGAAATAAACTAATACCGAGTGGTAAATTTTCTTCACTAAATTGTAAACTCGCCAGTACTTGCTCAGCTTCAATTTGCATGCCTTGCTCTATTTCTCGACGCGCTTTATTTAAGTCATCTAAGTCTGCCGCCATCACCCTTGCCGTTGATAAGTCTTTGGCTAATAAACAATTGATGCCAAAAGCCATATCATCCAAGCGCCCTGCGGCATTAATTCTTGGCCCTAAGGCAAAACCAAAGTCACTCGCCACTAATTTTTGTTGATTTTTTCCGGCTATTTCAATTAAGGCTTGAATGCCTGGACGTGTTGCCCCCGCTCGAATACGTTTTAAACCTTGTTCGACTAAAATACGATTATTGGCGTCCAATGACACCACATCGGCGACCGTACCTAATGCGACTAAATCAAGCAGCTGTGCAATATTTGGCTCTTTAATATTTTGTTGCTCAAACCATTGCTGCTCACGCAAATATTTTCTTAATGCCAACATAAAATAGAAGGCAACACCGACACCTGCCAGCGATTTACTGGCAAAATTACAACCAACTTGATTAGGGTTAACGATAGCATCAGCTGGCGGCGTAGTGGCACCAGGCAAGTGATGATCAGTAACCACCACTTCTAAGCCGATTGCCTTCGCCCTTGTGACACCCGCGATACAACTAATACCGTTATCAACAGTCACTAGCACTTGAGCACCTTGTGACGCAGCAATATCAACAATTTCAGGGGTCAAGCCGTAACCATACTTAAATCGATTCGGTACTAAAAAATGAAAGTTTGTCGAGCCTAACATTTGCAAGGCTTCCATCACTAATGCTGTACTCGTTGCCCCATCGGCATCAAAGTCACCAATAACGGTAATATTTTTCTGCTCTTTAAGTGCCTGATATAAAATTTCACATGCTTGAGGCAAGCCTTTTAATGTTTCTACAGGACATAAACGCGAGGTAGTTAACTCAAGCTGCTCTTTGCTGGTCACACCGCGACGTGCATATATTTGTCGAATAATCGGGTGGATTTTCTCGGGTAAATGCTCATCACTAATGTGTTCTCGACGAACGATCTCTTTATGCATGAGTAGCTCTTCTTAAATTGTGCTTATATTGACAGTAATAGATACAAAAATGGCAAGTAAATTACTTGCCATTTTTGTCGAGAAAAGTTGAACAATTAACCGCCTTGTTGAGCAGTTTCCAATAAGGCAAATAGTTTACTTGGATCTTGGTAACCTGGCACCATCATGCCGTTTGCTAGCATAATAGCAGGTGTACCGGTAACCCCCACTTGACGACCAAAATTAAATTCATCTTCGATTGGCTTATCACAGATTCGAGCCGCGACGTTTGAGCCACTTTTCGCTTTTGTTAATGCTTGTTGTGGATCTTCATGACACCAAATTGAGCGCAAATCTTTAAAGCCTTGAGAATAACCACCAGTGCGGTCTTTCACACCAGCACGCGGATAAGCTAAATAACGTACCGTAATACCTTTGTCATTATAATCCTCAATTTGCTCATGCATTTTGCGACAATAACCACAGGTAATATCAGTAAACACAGTCACAACATGTTTTTCATTTTTCGCCGGATATACAATCATATCATCAGAAAACTTCACCATGCCATCAATACGTACTTGCGCTAAACTCTCTTCGGTTAAGTTACTAACATTTTCACCTAGACCGTACATTTTACCGTGTAATAAAAAGTTGCCATCGATACTGGCATAGAAAAGCCCCTGATCTGTGACAACTTCAACCATACCTGGCATTGGTGAGGCTTTAATACTAGCGACGTTAAAACCTAAATTTTGGCTTAATTTTGCTTTAACGGTGGCAAATTCTGATGATTGCGCTGCCGGTAGCATCACACTATCAGCCAAAGGTGCTTTAGGCGCAGCAAATGCGGATACATGGCTGGCCAAACTTAACACGCCAAGTGCCGCAGCCAATAAAAACTTTTTAGACATAAATCAATTCCATACCTTGTTAAGAGGAAAGTGAGCGAAAAATTATATTTGTATTTCTAGGTAAAAATAAAGACCGCTTTTATCAGGCTAAAATTACAGTGAAAAATACAAAATTGCAATAACGCAGCCCATTTGACTGAATATTTCATTAAAGAAAACATTGCTTTTAGTTACAAGCCAACGCTTCTTACTTGGCTAAAATATTGCTAAAATCTCGCCACTCGCATACTAGCCCACTGAAATGGTTTGAATAACCTCGGTAATTTATCAATGAACATTGCATTATTTTATGGCTCGACCACATGCTATACCGAAATAGCAGCAGAAAAAATCCAAGCTGAGTTAGGTAAAGACAAGGTCACTTTATTTAATATAAAAGATACGCCACTTTCAACTATGGAAAACCACGACATTTTAATTTTAGGCATATCGACATGGGACTATGGTGAAATCCAAGAAGATTGGGAGTCACATTGGTCAGAAATAGCTAACATTGACCTTGAAGGAAAAATTGTTGCACTTTACGGCATGGGCGATCAAATTGGTTATACCGATTGGTTTCAAGATGCGCTTGGTATGTTGCATGAGCAAGTTTTGGCACAAGGTGGGTACGTTATTGGCTATTGGCCAAACCAAGGCTATGAGTTCGCAGCGTCTAAAGCCTTAACAGAAAACCAGCAACACTTTGTTGGTTTAGCCTTGGACGAAGACAACCAATACGATGCTAGCGACGAACGCATTAGCCATTGGTGCCAACAAATTAACAACGAAATCACGGATATACTCGTTGATTAGTGCAAATATCATAATAAATAAACAAATTTGGCGAGATCTTTAGGATAAATTTAGTTTTGCCATTATAATCCGCCTTATTAATCCCTAAAGAAAATTATTACATGTTTGAGCAGTTTGACCTAGATTCCGCATTATTGGGCGGCGTTGCAAATGCAGGCTTTAAAAAGCCTACGTCTATCCAAGAATTAGTACTTCCTGTAGCAATGACAGGTAAAGACGTTTTAGCTTCAGCCCCTACAGGCACAGGTAAAACAGCCGCGTTTCTCTTACCTGCTGCTCAACACTTGCTCGATTATCCTCGTCGAGGATCAGGTTTTCCTCGAGTACTAATTTTGTCACCAACACGCGAACTTGCTATTCAAACTCATGAACAATGTGAGAAGTTAACCGCATTGACCGATATTAAATCCGCGGTGATTACCGGCGGTGTTAATTACGGCAGCCACAAAGAAGTACTAACAGGCAACACCGATATTTTGGTTGCAACGCCTGGCCGGTTAATGGAATACATTGAAAGTGAACAATTTGATAGCCGTGAAATTGAAATTCTTATTCTAGATGAAGCTGACCGTATGCTGGCTATGGGTTTTGCTGAAACCATTAACCGTATTGTTGGCGAAGCACGCTGGCGTAAACAGACCATGCTATTTTCTGCGACACTCGAAGGTGCCGCTGTGGTGCGTTTTTCTCGCGAACTGCTAAACGATCCAGTATTTTTAGAAGCGAATCCTTCTCGAAAAGAAAAAGCAAAAATTCATCAATGGATGCATTTAGCCGACGATAAAGAACATAAGTACGCTTTGTTGCTGAACATATTACAACAAGAAGAAGTAGAACGTGCGCTTGTTTTTGCCAATAAACGTGAAACCGTGCAATACCTATCCGGTAAACTTTATGCTGACAATATGCCTTGCGTATGGCTTGAAGGTAAAATGCAACAAGACAAACGCAATACCTCGGTCGAACGCTTACGCAATGGTACGGTTAATGTTTTAGTGGCGACTGATGTCGCGGAACGAGGTCTTGATATTGATGATATAACCCACGTCATTAACTTTGATATGCCACGCACCGCAGACATCTACTTACATCGTATTGGACGTACTGGCCGAGCGGGTAATAAAGGCACGGCTATCTCCCTTGTTGAAGCTCATGACATGACAGTAATCGGCAAAATTGAACGCTATATCAAAGAGCGCTTGCCACGCCGTGTGATTGAAACATTACGACCTAAATACAAAGAAGCACGTGTTGCGGTTAAAAAGGCCAAAGTAAAAAGAACCGTGGCACAGAAGAAAGCTAAAGCAAAAAAGCAAGCAAAACGCACTAAAAAATAGACAGCCATACAGCGCAATATTCAAAAACCCTAAACCTTTTATTGTTCATTAAGGTTTAGGGGCTGTGAACTTTCATTTTAGTCTCTGCTACTAGCTAATTTTTGAGATAACAAGGCGAAAAGCGTGCGACGTAGTCATCTACTTTAACAATTATTAGCCATAGCCACTTGAGCTGTCTTAAAAAACGTAATTTTTGTTGCTTAATATGCATTTAGAGTCGCCAAACATTATATGAAACGCCTCGATTGACAACCCTTTCAAATGCAACAGAGATATAAAGTGAAAGAACAACCGCCCCTAAGCTTTTGCTTTTATCTTCTTGTACAAACAACCTTCCCTGCGAAATAGCATCAACATCGGACAGATGCCCCTAAAAGTACTAACATAGTTTGTGCAATTATTTTAATATACAAAAAATGTACAAATTTATTGCCAAATTTACCGCCTATCAGTTTCATTAATGAAAGTTTTCATAGCACCAAAATATAATTTCGTTTACATTGGGTACTTAGCTATAATTGTTACAATATGTAATCTAAGCAATCATAAGATAAGTAGTAGATGATAACCGAGACGTCAAACGATATAAAATCGGTCCAAGAGCAAGCAAACCTCTGGATAACGCGCCTTGATAAAGGATTATCTAGCGCCGAAAAGCAACAATTGATCGCATGGATTAATCAAGATAAAGCGCATTATGCTGCCTTGCAAAAAATATCATCCTTATGGAGTGATATTACGACCAAGCATGAGTTAAGCGGTTTGTTTACTCAAGATGACGACAAAAAATCACATCGCGATTACCTAATGAAGGGTTGTTTAACTGCGGGATTAGTGTCGGTGGCATTATTGACAGTAAACCTTGTTAATGATGTCAGTAACATATGGTTACCCCATCAACATAATATTACTCAGCACTTGGCCTATCAAAAATATAGTAGTGATTATGGTCAACAAAAAGAAATCAGCTTAGACGACGGCAGTATTGTCGAACTCAATACCAATACCATTATCGAAGTTGCCTTTAACAAGCTGCAACGTAAAATAACCTTAATTCGTGGTGAAGCAAGATTTGATGTCGCGAAAGATAAAAACCGCCCTTTTACCGTCATTTCTGGTCAAAACTCTTTTACCGCGCTAGGCACAATTTTTAATGTTCAACGCGAAAGCATCAATTCTGCAGAATTACTCGTAAAAGAAGGTAGTGTATTAGTTGCTCAAGCTAATACGCCGGTGAAAGAATTACTTAATGCGATAAGCTCTTCAAAACCAAAAGCCGTTCGAAATTCAACCAATATAATATCTGCCGGCGAGAAAATAGCCATTGCCAATAACATCAGTTCAGCTAAACAATCGCTATCAACACAAGAAGTTAAGCAAGAGTTAGCCTGGCAGCAAGGTATCTTAATTTTTGACGGTGAGCCACTTAAGCAAGTACTAAAAGAAGTGCAGCGTTATAACGCCATTAAATTTATGCCGATAGACCAAGATATGGCTAAGCTGCGGGTTTCGGGGTATTTCAAAACAAATGACATTAACGCACTACTGCAATCGCTTCATTACAACTTTGCAATAGATGCTAAAGAAGTAACAAGTAATACCTACGCGCTTTCCAGTGTGTTAAATAAAAATCAATAAAACGACAACAACAGCTTGTAGCTTGCGTTATCAGACTTTCATTTATGTTTGTCAGATAGGAAGTCATAAAAACAAGCTTAAAATGGAATTTAGCTATTGATAAACATTACTTTTTACCTTTTAGGATTCGATAACATGGCACTTAGGTTTCCGCAAATAAAAGTGCGATTAACACTATTTATGCTACTGCTTATTCCATTTCTTACTAAAGCTGATGAACTTATCTATTTTGATATCCCTCAAGACAATGCTAATCAAGCACTGATCGCTTTTGGTCAGCAAAGCAAACAGACATTACTTTATTCATTTGAGCTGACAAAATCAGCGAAAAGCACCCCGATTAAAGGCTATTACACCACTGATTTTGCCCTTAAAAAGCTCCTAAGAAGTTCAGGGCTTAATTTTATCAAAGACAAAGATGATGTTATCGCCATAATCGCTAACGAATCAATGCCCGAGACATTAGCACCTAAACCCATCACACCTAAATATAGCAATAAGTTGCCCGCTGAGAACACGCAACTAAGCATCGAAAAAATAGCGATTGTTGGCAGTCGCACCGCTCGACGCTCTATTACTGACTTACCTGTGCCGGTTGATATTTTACCTTTTGAACAATTAAAGCAGTCTGGTCAAACAAATGTTGGCAATATGTTGCAAGCCATTGCGCCGTCTTTTAATTTTTCAAAGTCTGCCATTAGTGACGGCAGCGATGTTTTACAACCGGCCACACTACGAGGGCTAGGTCCAGATCAGACTTTAGTGTTAGTTAATGGTAAGCGACGCCACCATGCCAGTTTAATACACATTAATAACTCTGTTGGGCGCGGCACAGCCGGTACAGATTTAAATGCGATTCCGCTGGCGGCAATTAAACGTATTGAAATATTACGCGACGGTGCAGCAGCTCAATATGGCTCAGACGCTATCGCAGGTGTTATTAACTTAGTATTAAAAGATGATACTTCACAAGATTACGCAGAAGCTTCCTATGGCGAACATCGTCAAGGTGACGGTGCTAGCCAACAGTTTGAATTTAATAAAACCTTTAGCTTATTTGAACAAGGTTTCATTAACGCATCTTTTAGTATCAGTGATCACCAAGCAACCAATCGTTCAGGTCAAGATGGTGCCTGTATTTATCAAGGCTGCATGAGTATAGCGCCCGGAAAGTTCCAAACCTCAAACATTAATGAAGTTAATGCAAACCGGCAAACATTTGAAATAGGAAACCCTAAATATCAACAGCAAACAGCCGTGATAAATACCGGTTATTCACTAGCTTCTGGCGAATTATACGGTTTTGCTAGTTACTCGAAACGAGACAATACCTCTGCCGCATTTTTCCGCACTGCGCGCGATAACAGCACCAACCCACAGCTACAAGATGGGCAAGCAACACTGATTGATGGCTATCTACCGAGAATTGCCACTCGCATTAAAGATGCTTCTATTAATATAGGTTATGCCTTCGAGCTAGATAATGGTACATCAATTGATGCTTCATTTACTCAGGGTAAAAATTCAATTAATTACTGGACAGAAAACTCCGTTAACGCTTCATATGCTAATTTTTTACGTTACCACGAAGCATTATCTGCTAACGACATTCGTAACGCCATTCCACGCGCAGCACATGCCTATGACTTATCTTTATCACTACAAACCTTAAATCTAGATGTGGTAAATGATTTAGATTGGGCGACGTTAGCCTTAGGCTTTGAGTTACGACGCGATCACTATCAAGTTAAACCCGGTGAAAAATACAGCTACTTTGATTACGACACCACAGAAAATCAATCGCTATTTGAGCTTGACTCTATTGCCGGCATTCAAGGATTTCCGGGCATTACACCCGATTCAGCTGTTAACGAACAGCGCTATGTACGGTCATTTTACCTAGAATTAGCACAGCAACTCACCTCTGATATATCACTAAGTAGCGCGTTAAGATTTGATGACTATGATGGTTTTGGTTCATCGACAAACATTAAGCTCGCGGCATACTGGCAAAGCAATGACTGGTTAACTTATCGAGCAGCCTTTAATACCGGCTTTCGCGCGCCTTCCATGCAACAACTCTATTTTAACAATACCAGTACGCAATTTTTAGTAAACGATGATGGTCAGCTTATTGGTCAAAAAGTCGCAACATTTAGAAACGACAGTAGTCTCGCTAACCATATAGGAATTCCAGAATTACAAGAAGAAACCTCTACCAATGTGAGTGTTGGCGCCGTCGCAAGTTTCAGCAATGACGTAACTATCACACTTGATTATTACCGTATAGATATTGATGATCGAATAGTGCTGAGTAGTGGTCTCTGTTTAGGACAAAATGCCTTACTAGATCAAGCATTAACGACTGAAAATGTCGATAAAGCACAAGTATTTTTAAATGGCGTAGACAGTAAAACCCAAGGAATTGACCTTATCACTACCTGGCAATACCCTGTCGTCAATGGTCTATTTGACTTTACCTTAGCGGCTAACTTCACCGACACTAAGGTAACAAGGTTATTCACACCTAAGGCAAGTGCTTTAAATAGCTTGCCAGTAGAGCAGGTATTTTCATCGCATGACATTGCGATTATTGAATCTTGGCAACCGAAGAATAGAATCAGCTTTAACGTCAATTACCAGCAGCAAAACTGGCGCTTAAAGTTAACCCTCAACCGTTTTGGTCAATACAGTGTGTTAGATGGTGAAAAACAAACGTATTCAGCAGAGTTACTCACTGATGTCAGAGCTGAATATCAAATGAATGAAGCTACCCTGTTGTACTTTGGCAGTAATAACCTGTTTGATGTCTATCCAGACAAAAATGTCATAGGTAATTCAAGACAAGGTACTCTTATTGATGACGCTGGCAATAATATTGCTGAAAGTGATGGGGTTTTTCAATATTCACGTCGTTCGGCACCATTTGGCTATAATGGTGCCTATTTCTATGCTGGTGTTAGTATTAACTTTTAATTACCATCTGACAGCCCTTAATAAACAATTTAGGCCTCTTTACGAGTAAACACCCAATCGTTGCCTTGGCTTAATTCACTTGAGTATTGGTAACCTGCAACGTCAAACGCTTTTAGCTTTTCCACATCACTAATTTTATTTTCAATAATATAACGTGCCATTAAGCCACGGGCTTTTTTCGCATAAAAACTGATCATCTTAAATTGACCATTTTTCCAATCTTTAAATGCTGGGGTTATTATCTCAGCTTTGAGTACTTTTTTATTTACTGACTTAAAGTACTCATTAGACGCAAGATTAATCAAGATATCGTCACCTTGAGCGGCCAACGCGGCATTTAAATGCTCTGTGATAATATCGCCCCAAAATTGATATAAATTACTACCACGATCATTGTCTAGTTTTTTACCCATTTCAAGGCGGTATGCTTGCATTAAATCAAGTGGTTTTAATAAGCCATATAAACCGGATAAAATGCGCATATGCTGCTGCGCAAACGTAAAGTCACCTTCACTAAATGTTTGGGCATCTAGCCCTGAATAAACATCACCATTAAAGGCTAATACGGCTTGCCGAGCATTTTTTGGTGTAAAAGGTGTGGTCCACTCGCCAAAGCGTGCCGCATTTAAGCCGGCTAATTTATCGCTTATTGACATTAATGAACTAATATCAGCAGGGGTCAGTGTTTTGCACTTTTTCATCAATACCTTACTATGCGCTAACAATTCTGGTTGAGAAAATTGTTCAGTAGCGACAGGAGATTCATAGTCTAGATTTTTAGCAGGAGAAACTACAAGCAACATTATTTATTTACTCTACATTTTGAAATTTTTGCCACTATAACACAGGAAAAAAACAATATAACATTCATTATATTAAGTTTGCTTTTGTTGCCTGTAGCCACGTAATCCACTTGCTTAACTTTCCTTAGTCAAAAAGTCATCAACACATGCGCCTACACAACGCACAATAGCGTTTTTATCTAAGTTATTTCAGTATCGCACTTGCTAATTTATGAAAATTTGATACAAATACAGGTGAATAAGACAGATACCTAGCAATTTCAACCTATGTTGCTCGAAAAACGTTGTAATATTTCACCAGAGTTTACTAATACATTCATCTGATTCCAATTATTAATATCAAGGGACATGTTATGACCGATCAACTTTCTCAATTAAAAAAAATGACCACTGTTGTTGCCGATACCGGCGATATCGAAGCTATTGCTAAGTTTCAGCCACAAGACGCCACAACCAATCCGTCTCTGTTATTAAAAGCGGCTGCTTTACCTAGTTATCAACAATTATTAGCTACAGCTGTCGAGTGGGCTAAAACTCAATCTAACGATGCTACACAGCAAGTTATTGATGCCGCAGACAAACTTTCGGTATTAATTGGTTTAGAAATTTTAAAAATAGTACCGGGTAGAATATCAACAGAAGTTGATGCGCGTTTATCGTTTGATACCCAAGCATCAATTACTAAAGCTCACAAGCTTATTGCCATGTATAACGAAGCAGGCATTAGTAATGACCGTATATTAATAAAAATTGCTTCGACATGGGAAGGCATAAAAGCTGCCGAGCAATTAGAACGCGAAGGTATTAATTGTAACCTAACCTTGCTATTTAACTTTGCCCAAGCCCAAGCCTGTGCTGAAGCTAATATTTACCTCATCTCACCTTTTGTTGGTCGCATTTTAGACTGGTACAAAAAAGATACTGGGCGCACTGAATATCCGGCAAGCGAAGACCCTGGCGTGGTGTCGGTGACCAGTATCTATAACTATTACAAAGCTAAAGGTCATAAAACCGTAGTTATGGGTGCAAGCTTTCGAAATATTGACGAAATACTTGAATTGGCAGGTTGTGATCGCTTGACGATTAGCCCTAACTTGATGGACGAATTAGCAAATTCAACTGCAACGGTCAGCCAAAAATTATTCAGTGAACAAGCGCCATTAGCAAACGAAGAGCCTCTTAATGAAGCTCAATTTAGATGGCAAATGAATCAAGACGCCATGGCAACAGAAAAACTAGCGGAAGGTATTCGAAATTTCACCATTGACCAAGTAAAACTTGAGCAACAATTAACGGCATTACTTTAATATTACAATCGCGTTGAAATTTATCATTTTGTAACAAAAGTGCAAAATAATGTTTCTCTTCTACCCCTATCTGTGATATTAAAAAGACGCAGTTGTAGAATAAAGGAGCATACCATGGAAAAACTTCAACAAGTATTGGACTCTTTAGGAACACAACCTAAATCAAGTTCAAGTAATAATAAAAAAAGAAAGTGGCGTGAAATTGAACAACTGAAAGAAAAGTTTCAGCTGGAAAAAGAATTAAAAGGTTTTGACGATTCTTTAGACTATATGTTGAAAGATTTTTAACTAAAAAAAATGCTAAGAAACATCATTAAAAACCCGGATATTTCCGGGTTTTTTATTGCTTTTTATTCGGGAAACTAAATGAAAAATAACGTCATCGGCTTAGGTAATAGTGACGCTCATCTGATTTTTTATACCAAAAATCGTCCACCATTGAGTATCTATCAAGACTTAAGCTGCGTTAAACCTATGGTAAACAATGAAATCACTCATATTTGCCATGAAACGGGTAATCATTGGCGAAAAATTTTTAATGTTTACGCAAAATTACTCTTTGAATTAGCACCAAAGGGCTTCTCTTCTTGGCAGCAATTAAGAGACAACTCGCTTTTACAAGCAACCAGTGGCCATTGCTTACTTTTTTCACCTCCTAATTTATCGACAGATAAATCAGGTCGAAAGCTACACATCATTTTAGGTAAGAGTTATGCAGAACAATTAGGCTTTTCTCAACATTGTACTTGGCTAAGTAAAGACTTTGCTATTAATAGTGAGCTAGGTGTAATTATTTGCCCTTATTTTGATTATCGACAATTATCAAACATAAAAATCACTCAACTCGTGGGCCTTATAAAGCAACACAACACTGGTAAATAAACGATATTCAATTGATGAATTCTCGCCCCTCATTAACAGGTGGAATAAAAATATCACCTAAGTCATCAAATGAACCTTACACTAGAGTTGACCAGCTTTTGCAAAAAATATCGCTTATTAAATGCTCTGGATACTCTCTATTAGGATTGACGGAGGGCTTTGCCAAATAAAAACCTTGAGCATATTTCATCCCCAAGGTTTGTAAAAAATCGAATTCCTGACGACACTCTATGCCTTCGACAACAACCTCCGTTTCTGCTGCGCTAGCTAAATCAAATATTGCTTTTAAAAACTTTTGCTTAAAACTATCTTGATGACAATTTTCTACAAAGTAGCGATCGACCTTCACAATATGGGGTAGCAGTTGACTCCACAATTTCAATCCTGAATAACCGGCACCTAGATCATCAATGGCGACATTAAAACCAAACTGTCGATATCTTGCTAATGCATCCCGCAAGGTGAAGTTATTAGGAAAAGGATATTTCTCACTTAACTCAATGACAATTTGCTGACAACTTAACCCAGCCTGCTCAACAAACTTAACGGTTTCTCCCTGAGGATGATTTTTGTTCAGTAAAACTAACGGGCTAATATTAAGAAATAGTTTTCCTTGTAACTTCAACTGTGCAAAACGTTTTATCGCTTTATCACGACACAATATTTCTAGCTCAGACAGTAATTCTGCTTCCATAGCATGCTCAAAAAGCACATCAGGTGAATATAAGGCGCTGCCTACTGGACCTCTAGTCAAGGCTTCATAGCCAACAACACTCTGCTCCTCAATATTGAATATTGCTTGGAAAACAGTACTAATTTTTTTATTTTTAATAACGTCATTTATATTAATTGCCACGTAACCCTCCTAATTAACGAGAATTCTAGGCAAGTTTTATAACAGATTTATGACAACTTAAGCATTTTACAAAAAAAGCGTACTTTAGCGTAATAAGTTCACTAGCTGGGTAGAAATTACGCCAAAATAAAGCGGAAAATTAAACAAGGGCCCCTGGTGCGAAAAACATAGATGAACACCAAACAGGGAAATTATCTATTGCTTCAATCGTAAGAATGAAAAACTAACATTTTTTCAATTTCCTAAGCCAAATAACGAGCCTGTAGAATAACTCGTTTATTATGAATGCCCTCTGAAAATTAGGGTGAAAAATACATTACTTATATCGAATAAATCGTCTGCAGAGTGATACCGAAACACAGAAATTTAGTGATTTTTGCTAAATCAGTAATTATACAACCTCAGCGCCCGATTAAACGCTAGATCTTACGTTTATATTTATAAAATAATAGACCAGCAATAAAGAAATGGTGATAACGCTTAAAACGTCATTGATATAAATAAAACAATGCTTAGGTAGTATTGCACTTAAACATTGAGCACTCATGAGCCGTAGTTTAGGTTATTTAAACTCTGCTATTAAAATAAATAGGAAATGGCCTGATCAGAAAGTCACTGTTAGGTTAAAATAAAACCCTAATGCATTAACATTAGGGTTTTGCTCATACCGGTATGAAAATCAGGCTTTAAGCCTTAAAATTAGCTCTCTGGGGCTTCAGGTTCAATATCCTGTGATGGCTGCTCAATAACAACATGGTCTACCCGTTGCAAACCTCTAGGTAGCTTATTACCTCGGCGACCACGTTCACCTTTATAATGTTCTATATCGCTTGCTTTTAGGGTTAACTTACGTTTACCTGCATGTAAGGTGACTGCACTGTCTGGCGGTAGAACCTCGAGTAAAGTTACATACTCTTCACGCGACTTTGCTTTCGCTGATGGAATATTAATTATTTTATTACCTTTACCTTTACTCAAAACAGGTAAGTCTTTAATTGGAAACACCAGCATACGTCCTTCCGACGTAATCGACAGCACCAACTCAGTGTCTAAACTTGTAATAACTTTAGGTGTCATCACTTTAGCGGCGGCAGATAAACTCAATAGCGCCTTGCCATTTTTATTACGGCTGACCATATCACTGAAGCTAGCAACAAAGCCGTAACCCGCATCGCTACTAAGTAAATAGCGACTATCATCTTCGGCCATCAGTACTTTTTCGAAATTCTCACCGCTGGCCAAATTAAATCGACCGGTTAACGGCTCGCCTTGGCTACGCGCGGTAGGTAAACTATGGGCGTCAGTAGCATACGCTCGACCCGCAGAGTCGATAAACACCACAGGGCGATTACTGCGCCCTTTAGCGGCACATAGATATTCATCTCCTGACTTGTAGCTTAATGCTTTAGCATCAATATCATGGCCTTTGGCACATCGTGCCCAACCTTTCTCAGAAACCACTACAGTTACAGCTTCACTTGGCATAAGATCTTTTTCAGATAACGCTTTAGCTTCACTACGCTCAACAATGACCGAACGACGATCATCACCGTACTTTTCAGCAGCCTCGAGGATTTCCTTCTTCATTAAAGTATTCATACGAGCTTTTGAGCTAAGCGTTTTTTCTAAATATTCTCGTTCTGTATTTAGCTCAGCTTGCTCAGCTCTGATTTTAATTTCTTCAAGCTTAGCAAGTTGACGAAGCTTAATTTCTAAAATTGATTCAGCTTGACGTTCAGACAATTCAAAACGCGACATTAATTCGGCTTTTGGATTGTCATAACTTCTGATGATATCAATGACTTCATCAATATTAAGGTACGCTATCAGCAAGCCATCTAAAATATGTAACCGTGCCAATACTTTATCTAATCTGTGCTGCAAGCGACGACGAATCGTTTCGCGTCGGTATTCTATCCACTCACTTAAAATGGTTCTAATATCTTTGACTGCAGGTTTGTTATTTAACCCAATCATGTTGAGGTTAACACGAAAGTTTTTCTCTAAATCTGTGGTAGCAAACAAGTGCTGCATTAACTGTTCAATGTCAACTCGATTAGAGCGCGGCACAACCACTAAGCGGATCGGATTTTCATGATCTGACTCATCACGTAAATCAACTACCATCGGCAGTTTTTTAGCCTGCATTTGATTAGCAATTTGTTCTAATATTTTTCCGCCAGACGCCTGATGTGGTAATGCAGTAATAACCACTTCACCATGTAACTGCTCATAAACCGCGCGCATTTTAATACTGCCACGACCGGTTTGATAAATTTTTTCTATATCAGCTTTTGGGGTAATAATTTCGGCATCAGTCGGATAATCTGGACCTTTAATAATATTGAGTAAATCAGCCAATTCAGCCTTAGGTTGCTCAATAAGATGAACACAGGCACTCGCCACCTCCCTAGTATTGTGAGGAGGAATATCTGTTGCCATACCAACAGCAATACCAGTAATACCGTTCAGTAATATATGCGGTAAACGCGCTGGTAAGGTTTTCGGCTCTTTCATGGTGCCATCAAAATTTGGCGTCCAATCAACCGTGCCTTGCCCTAACTCTGCTAATAAAACTTCACTAAAACGTGATAAGCGCGCTTCGGTGTACCGCATTGCTGCGAAAGACTTAGGATCATCTGGCGCACCCCAGTTACCTTGGCCATCGACTAATGGATAACGATAAGAAAACGGCTGTGCCATTAATACCATAGCTTCGTAACAAGCTGAGTCACCATGTGGGTGAAACTTACCTAACACATCACCGACAGTACGAGCTGATTTTTTATATTTAGCTAATGCCGATAAACCCAACTCTGACATCGCATAAATGATACGACGTTGCACTGGTTTTAAGCCATCACCAATATGCGGTAAGGCTCGATCCATAATGACATACATCGAGTAATTTAAATAAGCTTCTTCAGTAAACTGTCTTAAAGGGCGCTGCTCAATACCGTCTAAACTAAAGTCGATTGCATCTGACATGAAAATATTTTCCTAAAAAAGCTCGATTAATGGCGAGTTATTAAACGAAACTTTTAATATTATTGTTCTAGGGTTAGCTTAGCTGATTATGTCTGTGGAAAGAACACTTTTAGACGAGAAATATCATGAAATGGTAATAAAGTTTAATTTTCATTTAGTTCTATACAGTAGCTACATACTTGGTTGCAGCCATTGGCTTTTGCTTGGTACATAGCCATATCCGCTGCGTGTAACAAACCATCAAAACTTTCTCTAACATCTCTAATACTTGCTAAACCTATACTAACGGTTATTTGAATATTATTATCTATATTTTCATTGCTACTTTCTTGAATTTTTTCCCGCATACGTTCTGCAATTGCTCGAGCTTGCTCGATAGTAGCGTCAGGTAAAATTGCAGCAAATTCCTCGCCACCAATACGAGCAAGAAAATCACGAGAACGCATGGTTTCGTTTGCTAAAGCTGCAACATTGCATAGGGTTTTATCGCCAACATCATGACCAAAACTATCATTTATCTTTTTAAAATGATCAATATCAAGCATTAAAACACTTAGCTCTCGGTCCTCCAACAACGCTTGTTCCATATAAGCATAACCATTATCAAAGAATGAACGACGATTGGGCAATAATGTTAAACTGTCTGTTTTTGCCAGTAAGGTTAAGGCACGGCGAATTTTAAATTGTCGCAGCAGGAGTAAAAATAAAATCACCGCAGCGACAATAAAAATAGCTATATTACGATTTTGTTGTTTTCGTTCGGATTCAGCGCGTGAAAGTGCCAAATATTTTATTTGGCTATTTTGTCTAAGCAACTCATTTTCTTCATGCTTTCTCTCAATATCATACTTTTCATTTAAACGTTTAACCCGCAGCGATTTTTGTTGCTTCAAATACGCAAAGTATTTTTTAATGTATATTTTTTTGCTATCAAATGCTTTTTTATCAGCACCTTGCCTTTCATAAATACTCGCCAGCATTAAATAAGCACGAGCAAATAGCGGACTGTTGGATTGTCTTTTAGCCAGAGATGGCTCAAGTTTTATAGCTTGATTAAGCCAATTAACCACCTTGTGCTCTTGCCCTTCAATATTGGCGATATTGGCACGAATCAGATGGAGGATGTACAGCTCAGCTTGATTTAACGTCAAGTCTAATTCTTGAAACTTCAGTACTTTAGCTTGGGCCGACACTCGATCATGTTCACTCAAGGTTTTAAGCGACAATATTTCGACATTGATCGGCAAAATTTCCTTCACGTCTTGCTGAGTCGAATATAGCCCATCGACCGCCTTAAACACCGGTTGTTGACCTAAAGTGTCATCTGCACGGGCACTTATAGGCATAACGAGCAAAAACCAACATGCGACGATAAGGTTAAGCGCTGAGCTTTTATTCATGATAGCTCACTTTATTACGGCCAGAATGTTTAGCCCTTAATAATTGCTCATCTGCAGCTTTTAGCAATGCCGAAAAACTCTCATAGTTTTGCTGACTAAAGGTTGTAATACCAATACTTACCGTCAATTGATTTATTTGCTGAGTCTGCCATTGTGCACGCTCAATATTTTGGCGCAGCCTTTGAGCGACTTCGAGTGCATCGTCATGCTCAGTATTTGGCAACAAGGCAATAAATTCCTCACCACCAAATCGCCCAAAGACATCACTATCACGCATTAAGCTTTGCCCATGAATGGCTATTTCTTTTAAGGCTTCATCGCCAATACTGTGACCAAATTGGTCATTAATTTTTTTAAAGAAATCAATATCTATCATACAAACACTAAAGGCTTGTTGCTGTTGTTTTGACTGCAAAAAGTATTGCTCACCTAATTGCAGTAATCGCCGACGATTAGTCACTCCCGTTAAGCTATCAGTACGTGTTGCTCTAATTAAATTTCTTTGCCCTTTAACCACTCGATATAAAAACCACGCCAGTATCAACAAACAAACCGCCAATAGTGCAACAAACACCTGACGACTTTCAGTATCAAGGTTTAATTGCTGAAGCTGTAAATCTTGAATACGTTGATTTTTGTTTAAGATATTTCGTTGTCTTTGCGCGGTTTCACTTTGATATTGTAATCTTAACTCATCAATTTCAGTGGTTTCTCGCGCTTCGTTGTAGGTTATCGACTTGGTGAAATATTGCTTCTGAATTTGATATGCCTTGTTGTAATGACCTAAAGCATAATGTAATTTTGCTCTTAAAAAGAGAATATTAAGCTCACTAGTATCATAAATATCGCTGTCTTTATGCTCGAGTAATGCTTCCGCCTGCTCTAGATTCAGTAACGCTTCTTGATAACGCGCCATTTTTTCAAAAATATACGCTTTATCAATAAGGTACTGAAGTTTTACTAAATGCTGTTCAGCTTCTTTAACGTACTCACCTGCTAACAAAATATAGCGATAAGCATTTTCAGTATCACTATCATCTTTATTTAATAATGCCCAAGCTAAGCTACGATAAACACCAGCAATAAACTCATTACTGGTGTTTTCTTGAATTTCACTTTCTAACACACGATATACTGTAATAGCTTGTTCGTAGCGCTTTTGGTTAGCATGATTAATCGCTACATTGTGCAAACTATTTAGCGCATAATTATGCTTACCTGCATTCTTAAAGTGTTGATATGATTTTTGAAAATAATCATTTGCTTGGCTTTCTTCACCTAAATTTCCATACAAAATGCCTAATTCGCTATTAATGTCACCTAAAAGCGCCTCATCAGCGATAGAGTTTGCCAAAATTAAGGCATTATTGAGTGTAATAAGCGACTGTTTATAATCTTTTCTTAAATAAAATATCGCACCAATATTGATCAAACCACGCGCCGTTAATTCCTGATTATTCATTGAGCGAGCAACATCTAAACCATTTTGATAAAATTGCACAGCACCATCAAAATCACCCAAGCTTTCTAACGAAAAGCCTTTAGTGTAAGCAAGTTCGGCAATAAATATACTCGGGTTATTCAGTTGTTTTGCGAGTTTCAAGCCCTGCTCTGCTGCGGCAGAACTTAAGCTATAAAGTGCTTGATCGGCATAAGCTGAAGATTGAATGCGATAATAATTTACTTGCTGAGTGATAGGTTGTGAGATTAGTTCGTCTTTATGAGCATTTAATAATAGTAATGCGGCTTTTGGATCGCGGTCATTAAGTTGTTCAGCCCGCAGTAGAAATGCGCTAAAGTCACTATCAGTAACAGACTGCAAAGCATTTGATTTACAAGATATTAACAATAAAAAGAACAGAATGACGCTAAAATTTTGAAAGATAAATTTTACAAAATTTTTCAACAAACTTCGTGCCCCACAAACCCATACGATAAGTTACAAATTACAGTATAAAACGAATCAACCTGAACAATAAACTGTTATTTGATGTCACTAAAAAATAAATCAACATAGCTTTTATTAATAACTTTTTTAAACTATTTTTCAGTTACTTGCCAATAACTTGCTTCTATTTTGTGACCATCAGGGTCAATAACGAAACAGCCATAATAAGGTGTTCCGTATTCTGGTCTTACGCCCGGCGCACCATTACAACGTCCTCCCATTGCTAAAGCACAACGATAAAATTCATCAACTTGTTGCTTGCTTAAGGCGACAAAACCAAAATGAACACCGTTGCCTGTTGTCGCAGGTAACTGGTCAAAAGGTTGTTGTAGCCAAAATTCTGGATATCCTTTGCCATAGGCGAGCGCATGGTCATATTCGCTAACTAAATCTATACTTAAGGTTGCTAGCACCGGCGTATAAAACGATTTGGCACGTGCTAAATCATTAGTACCAATAGAGGCATGGCATATACTGCGTAAGCGGCGGTGTTCAATCATAATTTTTCCTTAGAAACAAAAAAAGGTACAGCGTTGTTAAACTATACCTTTTATTAAAAACCTCGATAAACAAAACGGCTATCAAGTGAATGAGTTGTTTATTACACCTATTTATCTAGGCTAATTCAACCATATCACCCTTAGATTGTAGCCATTCTTTTCGATCGCCTGCACGCTTTTTAGATAACAACATATCCATCAATTCCATGGTTTCAGCATGCTCATCTACCGTCAATTGCACCAAACGACGAGTATTAGGATCCATGGTGGTTTCACGTAACTGCAACGGATTCATTTCACCTAGACCTTTAAAGCGTTGAACATTGACTTTACCACGCTTTTTCTCTGCTTCGATGCGATCGATGATACCGTCTTTTTCGGCTTCATCTAAGGCGTAAAACACTTCTTTGCCGACATCTATACGATACAATGGTGGCATAGCAACATAAACATGCCCGGCTTGTACCAACGGTAAGAAATGCTGTGTAAACAGTGCGCAAAGTAAAGTCGCAATATGCAAACCGTCAGAGTCGGCATCGGCAAGAATACAAATTTTTCCGTAGCGCAAACCTGATAAGTCATCGGTATCTGGATCAATACCTAAAGCAACTGAAATATCATGAACTTCCTGCGATGCTAGAATTTGCCCAGAGTCGACTTCCCAAGTATTTAAGATTTTACCTCGTAGCGGCATAATCGCTTGAATTTCACGATCTCGTGCTTGTTTTGCACTGCCTCCCGCCGAGTCACCTTCAACTAAAAATAGCTCCGTACGTAAAATATCTTGGCTACCGCAATCCGTTAATTTACCGGGTAGTGCGGGCCCTTGCGTGACCTTTTTACGAATAATTTTTTTGCTAGCACGTAATCGTCGCTGAGCGTTAGAAATGCAAAATTCTGCTAATGCTTCCGATATTTCAGTATGTTCATTGAGCCACAAACTAAAAGAATCTTTAACAACACCGGTTACAAATGCGGCACACTGGCGCGACGACAATCTTTCTTTAGTTTGCCCGGCAAATTGTGGATCTTCCATTTTTACCGATAAAATATAAGAACATTTATCCCAAATATCATCCGGTGTTAGCTTGACTCCTCGAGGCAGCAAATTTCTAAATTCACAAAACTCCCGCATTGATTCAAGTAAGCCTTGGCGTAAACCATTAACATGCGTACCGCCTTGCACCGTAGGAATTAAATTCACATAACTTTCGCCTACTGATTCACCGCCTTCAGGTAACCAGGTTACCGCCCAATCAGCGGCTTCATGTTGCGAGGTAAAGCTGCCAACAAATGGTTCTTCTGGTAAGCTTTCATAACCTTTAACCGACTCTTTTAAATAATCTACTAAACCATCTTCATAACACCATTGATATTTATTATCTTCGTTTTTATCGTGGAACTTTATTGTTAATCCCGGACAAAGTACGGCTTTCGCTTTTAATAGGTGGACTAATCGACGTGCTGAAAATTTAGCTGAATCAAAATATTTTTCATCCGGCCAAAACTTCACTCGTGTGCCGGTATTTCGACGACCTACGGTGCCAGTTTCTCTTAACTCTTCGACTTTATGGCCACTTTCAAACGCCATTTCAAAAACTTTTCCATCACGTCTAACGGCAACGTCGACACGTGTAGATAAAGCATTAACTACGGAAATACCAACGCCATGTAAACCACCAGAAAATTGGTAGTTTTTATTGGAGAACTTACCACCAGCATGTAACTTACAAAAAATCAGTTCTACGCCTGAAACCCCTTCCTCAGGATGGATATCAATAGGCATACCTCGACCATCATCAATAACCTCTAATGACTGATCTTTATCAAGAATCACGGTAATATTTTGTGCATGCCCCGCTAACGCTTCATCAACAGAGTTATCGATAACTTCTTGACCTAAGTGATTAGGACGTGTTGTATCGGTATACATGCCTGGACGATGGCGCACCGGGTCGAGGCCACTTAGGACCTCAATGGAGTCGGAATTATATTGTTCGCTCATTTAATTATTCTGATAATCTTAGGCTGAATATGATTGTAAATTAAAAAATAACGCTACGTTAGGCAGGATATTTTCATAGTCGATAAAACTATGATCGCCACCTTGTTCTATTACCAATTGGCAATGACGGTATTTTTCAACGGCTTGTTGGTAATCTAACACTTCATCACCGGTTTGTACCATGACCAAGTAATTATTTTTAGAAATTTTTTCCTGTTCAAGCGCTTTTAGATCGACAATATGTTGATCTTTTATCTGATAGCGCTCTTGAGTATAAGGGTTTACTTGCTCACCGAGGTAAGCTTGCATTAAATCGAATGGCTTTACCGCAGGGTTAATAAGTACTGCCTTTAACTGATATTTTTCAGCGAGGTAGCTAGCAAAGTAACCTCCTAATGATGACCCCATGACTAACCATGTGCTATTGCTTGCAAGCGCAATTATACTTTCAAGCTGTTTAATCGCGGCATTTGGCGAAGCAGCAATTTGTGGACAATGAAACTTAATATCAGGATAGTTTGAGGCAAAATACTGCCTAGTAAGCTCAGCCTTCGTAGATTGAGGCGAAGAATTAAAACCATGAATATACAACACATTTACCATAATAAATCATATTCTCTAGTAAGAGTTAAACAAAAAATTCTTGGCTAGAGATAGATTCGTTTTTAGCCATAGTAAATAATCTATAACCTGCAGGTTGACCATTTGATTGAGCAGTCACTGAATTCGTATCAAATTGAATTGACGTTGCGGGACACGTATACAAATTGAGTGTTCTATCAGACAAGACTACAGGTAAGGTTAGTGCTTGATGAACATGGCCGCAGCCTAGTGCTTTTATCGAAGGAACTTGAGTTAAAAACTGTTGAAGTTCTGCTTTATTTTCTAAGCCATGACGGTCGATAAAATATCCAACGTCAACCGCATGATGGTGCATTAATGCTAGTTGAGATTTATTTTTATCAATAGACGTCGCTATGGTATCTGCTTGTGCGCTATTAAAAATACCCGCAGGCGTAGCGCTTTTACTTTCCAGTAGCAGCACTTGCCAATCATCGCTTTCTATTATCTTATCGTGGCAAAAAGGCGTCTGCGATAAATAACGTTTTAACAAAGCAGCATCATCATGATTACCCGCAAGATAATAAACCGGCATCGTGATTTTACAGGCATCAAAGGCCTGAACAAAAAGCTGATAAGACGCTTCACTGTGATCTTGGGTTAAATCTCCGGTAAATACCATCGCATCAATCATTGGCATTGCTTTTATTGCCAACAATACTTTAAGTAAGTTCTGATAAACATTTGCCTGGTGGTGCAAACCGTTAGGGTCAGCAAATAAATGGCTGTCACTAATTTGCGCTAGGATAAATTTTTTTGTCATAGCTTAAGATTTTTTAGCCAAATTTAAATGTACCTGACCAAGTTGCAAACATAACTGCAGCCATTCTTTTAAAAAATAGCTTACTTGTTGTTTTTCGTCAGGCAAATGCATCTTGTCATTAGGGTAGTCATAACGTGGCTTTATTTGCTGTACATCTTGATTACTGATCACTTCAGCCACGCGAGCGTCATGATAAAGTCGAACCACCATTTTAGGACGAAAGAGCTCGGCTAAGTTATAGCCGTGAATATTGGTTTCTTGGTAAATTGTTACTAACGTCGTGTATTTAGTCACTTCATTAACTTTTACTCGGTAACTCAAAAAATCAGAGATAAAAAAACAACGTTGCTCACCCACTTGCTCTCTATCAGCTAGAATACGTAACAGTAACATATAGTTGACCTCACATAAGGTCATTAATGTTGGTAAGTGGGGACGATATTTTTTCGCTGCAACAGACATTTATTTCCAGCTTGCTTTAAGCTTATCAATATTTAGAGCTAACCATTGTAACGCAATAATCGTGGCAGCATTAGGGATCTTTCCTTCTGCAAGTAACTTTTCAGCGTCTTTACGGGCAACAACGTGTACTAAAATATCTTCACCTTCAGTTACTAAGCCATAAACCCCATTAACATTCTTGCTATCTACACTGGCACAATAAAGGTGAATACATTCACTCATGCCACCTGAGCTAGATAGATAATTCATCACTTTGGTTACCTTTTCCGGCACGACATCTAAATTAGCTTCTTCCTTTGCTTCTCTTATAGCAACGTCTAGTGGTGCTTCATTTTTTGAAAACATGCCAGCAATCAGTTCTAGTTGCCAAGGTCCGGTTTGACTAGCCAACGCCCCTGAGCGAAATTGTTCTATCAATACCACAGCGTCAGTCACAGGGTCATAAGGCAATAAGGCAACCGCATCGCCGCGTTCAAATACTTCTCGCGTTAATACTTGACTGTAACCACCGCCATAGAGCTTATGCCTAAATTTATATTCATCAAGCGCGAAAAAACCTTGGTACTTTCTCGATTTTTCAACTATTTCCACATCGGCTAAATTGAAACGTAACAGCGGCTCTTTAGTTATCGTCATAGTAGGACTCCAGTATGTGCTCACGCTAATTTCAAGTACACTAACACTTAACATTTTGTTACACTAGAGTGCTTTCCTAAACACTTATTTTATTTAGCTAATTCCTTATTCGCGATAATATAGTTACAATTAAAAAAATAACAGTAATACTCAGTTCATTATTACAGGAATCGCTTCAACATGAAAAAAACAATAACCGCATTATTTATTGGCCTTGCATGTGCAGCAAGTAGCTCTTTAGCTAATGCCGAAGACTTATTATCAGTATATCAGCAGGCACAAGCCAATGATCCGGTTGTTTTAGGCGCCCATGCTCGATATTTAGCGGCAGAAGAAGGTATTGAACAGGCAAGAGCCACGCTATTACCACAATTAAATGCTGCCGGAAGTTATACTAAAGCAAGTAGTGAGTTTATCCCTACTACCGATGCTGGACAGTCAAGCGGTGTAATATTAAAGAATAAATCTAATACCTTAACTTATGGCCTTCAATTTGACATGGAGCTGTATCATCACGATTCTTGGTTACGCATGGATAACGCGAAAAAATTAGCCCATCAAAGTGATATTTCTTATCAAGTTGCTAAGCAAGATTTAATTGTCAGAGTAACTGAAGCCTATTTTGATGTGCTTAGTGCAAAGGATGATTTAGAGTTTTCAATTGCTGAAAAAACCGCCATTGAACGTCAATTAGAACAAACTAAACAACGCTTTTCAGTTGGCTTAACTGCAATCACTGATGTTCATGAAGCACAAGCGCAATATGACAATGCCGTAACGAGTGAAATCAGAGCAGAAAACAAGGTTTACAACTCTGAAGAAGCTTTACGTGTTATTACTAATATTTATCCACGTGACTTAAATATTTTAAATACCGAGCGTTTTGCAACTTCGCGCCCATTTCCGGATAGTGCCAATGAATGGCAGCAAACGGCTGAAGCGAAAAATTTAGATTTAATCTCGCAAAGAATTAGTGTCGATATCGCCAAGGAAAATATTAACATTGCTCGTTCAGGTCATTACCCAACACTTGATCTCAGTGGTCGTTACGGTAGCTCAGACCAAGATAATGAGGTTAGTGGCATAGATTTCGAAAATCCTGCATTAGACAGCCACTCAATCGGCGTTACATTAACTGTACCTATTTATTCTGGTGGCGCAATATCAAGTAGTGTTCGTCAGGCGCAAAGTAATTACGTTGCAGCGAGCCAAAATATGGAACAGTCACACCGTAACGTAGTACGTAATACCCGTAACGCATACAACACGGTAATTGCAGCGGTTTCGGCGATCAAATCACTAGAGCAAGCAGTCGTCAGTGCAGAAAGTGCATTAAAAGCTACTGAAGCCGGTTTTGAAGTAGGTACTCGTACTATTGTTGATGTGTTAAATAGCACAAGAAACTTATACAACGCTAAGCGTAACTTATCGTCAACTCGATATGATTACATTCAAAACATTTTAACCTTAAAGCGTGCTGGCGGTACGATTACCGAGCAAGACTTGAAAGACATTAACCAAGGTCTAATCGCAGCTAAATAATCCACTGAATCAGGATATAATTAAGAATAAAAAAAGCAGCATAAATGCTGCTTTTTTTATGTCCCTCACAAAGTTACAAAAAAATTCTAAATGCCTACTCTTCTTGCTTTATCGCATTAATAATTTTTGTTGTTGAGATACCATCTTCAAAATTAAGTACTTTCACTTCGCCACCGGCGGCAATAACCTCAGCACCGCCAGCAATATCTTCGACTTTATAATCACCACCTTTAACTAATATATCAGGTAATATATTAGCAATTAAACGCTGCGGCGTATCCTCACTAAAGGGTACCACCCAATCAACTGCACCTAACCCCGCTAATACAGCCATACGACGTTCAACCGAGTTTACTGGCCGGCCAGGGCCTTTCAGTCTGGTAACAGATGCATCATCATTAACAGCAACAATTAAGCGAGTGCCTAAGGTATTGGCAGTCGTCAAATATGAAACATGTCCGGCATGAAGAATATCAAAACAACCATTGGTCATCACGATAGTTTCACCACGGGCTTGTGCTAATTCAACGGCAATCTTTAATTGCTCTTCCGACATCACGCCAAAGCCACTTTCTTGGCCAGATGCTAATTCAGCCTTCAGTTCCGTTTCACTAACCGTTGACGTGCCCAGTTTACCTACCACAATACCTGCGGCAATATTAGCTAAGGCACTGGCTTGGGTAAATTCAGCTTTTGCCGCTATTGCCAGCGCTAACGTTGCTATTACGGTATCTCCCGCACCGGTAACGTCATAAACTTCTTTTGCCTGTGTAGGTAAATGAAACTCTTCTTTGTCATGACGTAGTAAGGTCATCCCGTGCTCACTACGAGTAACGAGCATTGCGGTTAGATCTAATTCTTTAAGTAGTGCTTGGCCTTTACTAACAATTTCAGCTTCGCTTTTACAATGCCCAACCACCGCTTCAAATTCGGCTAAATTAGGCGTAATTAATGTCGCACCACGATAACGTGAAAAATCACTACCTTTGGGATCAACCAGTACCGGAACATTATGTGCATTGGCAATTTTTATTAATGCTTGAACGTCTGATAATGTGCCCTTGTTATAATCAGATAATAATAAAAGATCATGCTGAGCAATTAACGCTTCGGTTTGGTCCACCAACTGTTTTTTGTCAAGTTCAGCAAAAGACTCTTCAAAATCTAAGCGCAATAATTGTTGATTACGGCTTAAAATACGTAATTTAGTGATGGTGGGGTGCGCTGCTGACTGAATAAATTGACAATTTATTTTCATTGCGGCTAATTGTGTTTGCACAGTTATCGATGCTTCGTCTTCGCCAGTAATACCGAGCAAAGTGACGTGACCATTTAGCGATGCTATATTCAAAGCGACGTTAGCTGCGCCTCCTGGGCGATCTTCGTCTTGATGTATTTTAACAATCGGCACAGGTGCCTCGGGTGAAATACGTTGTGTAGGCCCATACCAATAACGATCTAACATGATATCACCAACGACTAAAACACGCGCTTTTTCAAAAGCGGGAATATCTACTTTCATCCTGTGCCCTATAACAGATATAATAACTAATATTGTATCACAAGCAATTCAATGAGTTGAAATCATCCCGTGAGTAAAAACAAAGTTTTACAACCAAATTTTAAAATATCTTATCTATTGCCTAAATATTGGCCGACTTGGATTGGGGTATTTATTCTTTATACTATTTCTTGGCTACCTTATAGGTTTCAGCTTTTTCTCGGCAAGATTATCGGCCGTTTACTTTACAAAATAGGCTCGAGCAGAAAAAGAGTTGCCTTGCGAAACTTAGAGCTTTGCTTCCCTGATATGACTGACGTTGAGCGCCAGGTTATGCTTAAGCGCAACTTTGAAAACACTGGTATCGCCCTGCTAGAAACAGGCATGGGCTGGTGGTGGCCAAACTGGCGTGTAAAGCGTAAAACAAAAATTATTGGACTTGAACATATTGAAACCGCACAAAAGCAAGGGAAAGGTGTTCTACTATTAGCTATGCATTACCTTAGTGCTGAAATTAATTGTCGTGCTATAGGTTATGGGCATCCAATGGTGGTGTTTTACCGACCTCACAACAATCAACTAATGGAGTATTTTCAGTTCCGTGGTCGTGGCCGTTCAAATAAATATATGTTGGGAAAACGTGACGTAAAAGGCTTGCTACGAGCATTACAAGACGGGGAAGCCTGTGTTTACTTACCCGATCAAGACTACGGCCGAAATCGTAGTGTTTTTGTGCCTTTTTTTGCCGTACCTGAAGCTGCATCAACCACGGGTACGCTAATCTTTGCTCGGCAAAAGAATAGCCAAACTCATATGCTAATTCCGACCCGTAATGACGATGGTAGTGGTTACACTTTAGAAATAAAACCTATGTTAGAAAATTTTCCAACAGGTGATGATACCGCAGATGTATTAAGGATCAATCAGGAGTTAGAAAAAGCCATTATGATCAAGCCTGAACAATACATGTGGCTGCATAGGCGCTTTAAAACTCGACCTAACGAAGATGACCCATCATTGTATAAATAGCCATTGTTCGTTATGGTATAGTTTAAAGATGCAAACTTAACCCTAAGTAACTTATGAATTTTTGGCTACGAAACATTATTTTAGCAGTGATTTTAGTTGGTTTGGCGGCAGCACTGTTGCTAAACCAAGAACTATTATTTTCACTTAGCCAAGATGCGGCTGATGATATCGCTGCCACCACGACAGACTTTCATCATGATGCACAAACTAAACCGGCAGCAATAGAACAAGTTAAAGAAGGTGTTGGCGCGAAAAAAAGCAAAAATGCCGCCGCCGATGGATTATCGCGCTTTTACGCTAACCTACATGGCGATAGCAATGAAAAAGGCCCAAAAATTCGTAATAACATTGTCTATTTGCCTGAGCCCAAAGGTGATTTAGAAAAAATATTAGAAGCCAGACGTTTAACCACTCGACCACTACGAAAAAATTGGACCGGAAAAACTGAAAGTCATCCTTTTCGCCTCGGCGAAACCTTATTTCAGAAGTTGTCAGAATATGCCCAAGATAATGGTCTTGAGGTTATTTGGTGGCTAAATCGTGATTTCTTGGTCAAAGATGCTTTTAGAGTCAATAAAAATATCATTACCACCTCATATCAAGTTGGTAAGGCGATTGAAGGACATTTTGAAAATGGCCTTTCAATCTACTTTTGTTATCAACAACGCGCTATTGTTTTGGTAGAACACGACATCCCTTACTTAGCCAATGAATGTATGCTACTCCCTAAAGATAAGCGCTAATTTAACAAGAGATAGTCTTCATTCGTCTTAACTATCTCTAATACTAAACGGACTAATTTATTTATCATCTTTAAATGGTCTAGAAATCCAATTTATGCATTGTGTTCTATCACAAAATTTGAACTTGAATCTTTATCCTCATTGAGTTTTGAACACGCATTTAATCCACTTGGTATTAAGTTAAAAACTGTTCAACAATGCTCATTACTTCACCATGCTCAGCTGAAAATTCTGCAGACGTTATCATTGCTGCACTATTTTGTAAGGTGGCATGATGACCAAAATCGCGCAACTGACAATAGTTATCTATTAAAATTTGTTGTTGTAAGTCGGTTATCACCCCTATGTTTGCCAAGTATTGCAATAAACTAATATTATCAGAATGACAGCTCAAATCAGGATATTGAGCACAGTTCGCTAGCACCAAGTACTGCACCAAGAATTCAATATCGACTAAGCCACCACGCCCTTGCTTGATGTCAATTTCATTTGATGAGGATTTGTCTAAATGCTGGCGCATTTTAGTACGCATTTTTATAACGTCGTCACGCAACGTAGATTTATCACGTGGCTTCATTAACACCTGACGTTTAATTTCGGTAAATTTTTCAGCCAACGCTTGGTGACCGTATATTATTCTTGCACGCACTAATGCTTGGTGTTCCCAAGTCCAAGCATCACTTTCTTGGTAATGGCCAAAAGTATCGATATGTACCATGAGTAGTCCGGCATTACCTGAAGGTCTTAGGCGCATATCTAATTCATATAAAATACCGTTATTCATTCTAGTATTAAACAAATGCATCATGCGTTGTGCTAACTTTAAATAAAACTGCCCGGCGGAAATAGTTTTCGCTCCGGTGGTCATTTCCTCTAAATTTGCATCGTGGACATAAACTAAATCTAAATCAGAACTGTAACCGAGTTCAATGCCGCCTAATTTGCCATAGCCAATAATAGCAAAACCTTTATCTTGGCTATCTAGTTTGCTTGTTGGCACACCAAAACGCAGCGACATTTGTTGCCATGCTAAATTTGCCACTTCTTCAACTATCGCTTCTGCTAATGCGGTTAAATGGTCACTCACTTTAGTGATTGGCAAAATGCCAGTAATATCAGCAGCGGCAATACGTAATTGCTTCACTTGCTTAAATTCTCGCAACGTTATCATTTGCGCTTCTTGGTCTTCCTCTGGCACTCGTAGCATAGTTTCACGCAATTCAGCGACGTAAGACGATAATAAAGGGGCTTGATGAAACAATTTCGGATCAATAAGCTCGTCGAGTAAAATCGGATACTTGGCAATATATTCTGCGACCCAGCTGCTATTGCGGCATAAATGGATTAACTGCTTTAATGCGCCTTCATTCTCAAATAACAATTCAAGATAGGCGGTACGCGTTGCTATGGTGCTTAAAACTGTCAAAATTCGCGCTAGTGTTTGATCGGTTAATTTTAAATGAGCGAAATGCCATAACAAGCTTGGGATCAATTTATCAAGCACTTGCCGACCACGGTTGCCCATACTACGTTTGCTCATTTCACGACGAAAATCTCGCAGCGCTAGCCATATATCTTCACTTTGCCACAACTGAATAACATCATTGCTATCCTGTAACTGAGGAGACTGTTCTATCCAGGTAATTGACTCTTCATCGCTCCATTGACTGTCCCATAGCGTCGACCAATATTGATCAACCGCCTGACGATTCGGACTTTCTTCACCAATAAGGTCATCAAATTGCTGATGAACACCTTGCATATGAAAAGCCAATTGTTGTAGGAAAGTCGGCCAATCTAGGCAATTAGGATCCGCCAATATAGTGACTAAGCGCTGCTGATCTAATTCATTTTCAGGTAAGGTTTGAGTTTGTTGATCATTTAACGCTTGGATAATGTTTTCAACACGACGTAAAAAACGATAACTATCGTTCAGTATTTGGGCGCTATCTGCGCTCAGTTCTTCATGCTTTACCAATAAAGGCAGTACGGTTAATAAATTACGATACTGCAGTTCACTAACTCGCCCGCCTCTGATCATTTGAAAAACTTGCACAATAAACTCAACTTCACGAATGCCGCCAGCACCAAGCTTAATGTTATTGGTGAGTTGTTTACGTCGCACCTCTTGCGCTATTGCCGACTTCATCCGTCGCAGGCTATCAATAACACTGAAATCAATATAACGGCGATATACAAACGGACGTAGCATGTTAGACAATTGCCCGTGATACTTTCCGTCCCCGATCAAACGCGCCTTCAACATTGCGTAACGTTCCCAGTCACGGCCTTGATCTTGATAATAATTTTCCATGGCATTAAACGACAATACTAATGGCCCACTTTCACCAAACGGTCGTAAACGCATATCTACGCGATAAACAAATCCGTCGGCAGTTTGTTGATTTAATGCGGTGATTAGCTTTTGCCCTAAACGGGTAAAAAATAATTGATTATCGATACTACGCCTTACCCCTTGGGTTTGCCCTGCTTCTGGGTAGACAAATATCAAGTCAATATCAGATGAGAAATTCAATTCCTGACCGCCTAATTTGCCCATACCATAAACTAGCAAGTGCTGCGTTTCACCAGCACTGTTGACGGGTATACCCCATTTAGCTTGGCAAAGCAGCGACAACCAATTATTCGTAGCAATAATCAAATTATCGGCTAATGCCGACAGTCGCTTTAGTGACTCATCGAGTGTTCTCGCAAGTAAAAAGTCACCTACGGCGATATCAACCATTTCTACTAAGCGAAATAATCTAAGGCATTGATGTAATTGCTCTTCAGTTGAACATTTTTTAATTTCCTGCGCTAGCATGACACGGTAGTTTGGTGTTTCAGTGGTCAGTAACCGCTCACTATTGAAAAGTTCAACCACCAACTCTGGCGCTTGTAATGCACTACGGAGAATAAAATCACTTAGCCCTAAGGCTTTTTTGAATAACACTAAGCGCTCTGGGGGTAAATTATCGCTAGCATTTGGGTATTGTTGAGAGAACTGTAGCCAACTATTATTTTGCTGGTTTACAAGTAATACAGGAAATGGCAAATGGCATGAATTAGGCACGTTATCCTCGATAATTTCTATGTTTAATCTGTAGTCAGAAAAAATAATTTCACTGATACAACTAAAACAATAGACATAATATGTCATAAGTGATATTAATGGATGATAACCATAGCATTTTTGAGGACACTATGGCAGAAATGCAGCCACTAAAATCACTAATATTACTGCTAATGTTATTGCTCTCCGCTTGTGGAGATCCAATAAAGGAGCAGGTCACCCAACAAATTCCACTCACTGAACAACGTATTGACCTACTTGCGCAATCGCTTGATAGCGGGCAAGTGCGTAATGCTAACCTAATTAAGCAGTACGCAGAGCGGTTACTTCGAGATAAACCCAGCTACAAACCTTTAATAGATGAGTTTATAAAAGATACCGGTACTCAAGGCCCAATGTATTTAGCCTTAGTTGATCGCTTAAACACGGTAAAAAACCAACCACAAATGTTTAAAGATTCTCAGGCAATTTACGATGAACTTTTAAACCTTTATCAAGCAGCCGATCCGGTTTTATATTCCGATGCCCTTAGTGATCCACTCAATGTTTTGGCCGACATGTCTGACGGTACTTTACCCCGTGTCAATGCCATGTCAAAAGCACAAAGCCTTGCAGCAAATAAAGCGCAAGATTTCGGTACGGGTGAGCAACTTATTGGTAATCCGGCGTACGGAAACTGGACCACTGGCTCAAATGGCATGTCTTTTTGGGCTTGGTATGGTATGTACTCTATGATGGGTGATTTATTTGGTTCTCGTCGCACTTCTTATAATGATTGGGGCCGCAGCCGAAATTATAGCTACTATAACGACTATGGCCGCAAGCGCTATAGCTCGCCTGATCAGTTGCGCAAACAAACCGATCTTGATACTCGAACTAAAAAATCATTTGAAAGACGAGGCCAAAAGTACACTAGTGCCTACAGTAAAAATAGAACAGGCGCTTCAAGTATTTCCAGCCAAAGTAAAAATGCGCAAACCAGTGCCAATCGATTTGCTAACAAAACAACCAACAAAAGTGCTTATGCTAAATCAAGTAAAAGCGCCAAAAACGCTAGCTTTAGAAATAGCAAAAGTACAACCTCACGTAGTTTTAGACGTGGAAAGTAGGGATAAATATGAATACATTTATTGAAATAACGGGCCTAAATCAAGAACTACTCATTTTCTTAGCGATTGATATAACCATTGCTATTATATTACTGGGTGCCATGCGATTTATTAGTGGCTTATCAGCAAAAGTTAACTCTACTGATGAACTTGCCAAAGAAGATAACTTTGCTTTTGGTATCAGTGTCGCAGGAAGTGTTGCCGCATTAGGTATTGTCCTGACAGGTGCCATTACCGGTGAAAATGCTGAAAGTTATTTAATGGAAATTATCGGTATGGCCAGTTATGGCATATTTGGCTTAATTTTGATTAAAATTGGTCGAATTTTTCATGACCGCTTTGCCTTAAATCAAATTGACAAAAATGCGCAAATAAAAGCCCGTAATATTACTGTCGGTATCGTTGATGCATCTGGTGCTATTGCTACCGCCATTATTATACGCGCAGTGTTGCTCTGGGTTTATGGTTTGGATATTAATACCTTTATTGCGATTACCGCCGGCTTTATAGTTTCACAAGCGATGTTGGTCTTAGTCACTCGAATTAAGGAACGCCAATATGCCGCCAACAATCAAAATAGCAGTATGCAAAATGCCTTTGCTGAAGGGCAAGTCGCATTAGCTATTCGCTATGCAGGACAAGTTATTAGTACAGCTTTAGCCGTCACAGCAGCGAGCCACTTTTTAACTTATAGCCCAGAGACATTACTCATTAACTTAGTGGGTTGGCTGGTGTTCGGTATGGTGATGACGTTATTAGTTGCCGTTTTAACATCAATTGCTAAGCGCCTAGTCCTTATGGGTATTAACTTAGTAGAAGAAGTCGACCAACAGCATAATATTGGTGTTGCTAGCGTAGAGATGGCGATCAGCATTTCTATCGCGCTTATTTTAACGGCACTCATGTCGTAATTAGCAAAAGGTAAGTTAAGCAGTACAAAATTCAAGCTCTAGTATAGAGCTTGAATTTTTTATACCAACCTCAAAAACTCAAACTAGGACTAACCATGACAAGCAACAGAAATCGGCTGTGGGACGATGCTCTCCTGATTTTAACTATGGCCGTCTTGGCCGGTTGTGGGCTGATATACGAATACCTACTATCTCATTACGCAGGTCGCGTGCTTGGCATTATGGAAAGCACCATATACGCAATGATAGGCCTAATGATTGTCGCCATGGGCTTAGGTGCATTTGCCGCACGTAAAATTCAATGCGCGTTTAATGGCTTTGTTTGGTTAGAGCTTATTATTGCTTTTCTTGGCAGTAGTTCAATTCTGATTATTGGTGGATTGATCGCCCTAACACAAACGTTCCCCGAAATATTAGGCAGTATGTTCAACTTGCCGCCCGACGCCTATCCACGAGGTGGACTATTTAAACAACTGAGTTTTATTGCCTTTAACAGCCCGTATTTTTTTGGTCTTATCTTAGGCTTTTTCATTGGTATGGAAATCCCATTAATTGCGCGTATTCGCGAAGAAATACATCAAAAGCATTTGAAAAACAATCTTGGTACGATTTACGGTGCAGATTATATTGGCGCAGGTATTGGCGCAGCAATTTGGGTGGTATTTTTATTATCCATCGATATTAGTAAAGCCAGTGCATTAACAGCCGCTTTAAACCTAACAGCCGGTATCATCTTTATATTGTATTACTGGCAAAAACTTAATTGGCGAAAAACCTTAATTATTGCTCATGTTGCTCTCTTGGTGATGATCATGGCAATTTATCAATTTGGTAACAGCTGGCTAAGCCAAATGAGCAATTTACTGTATCTCGATAAGGTGGTCTATAGCGACAAAACACGTTATCAGCAATTGACCTTTACACAAAGAAATATGGGGCCAAATAGCAGCAATATTGTCAATTTTTATTTAAATGGCCGCCTACAATTTTCATCATCAGATGAGTTTATTTATCATAGCTATTTGGTGAGTCCGGTATTAGCAGGTTCGGCGCGCCATGAAAATATTCTTATTATTGGCGGTGGTGATGGCTTAGCATTGCGAGATGTATTGCAGTGGCAGCCGAAAAAAGTCACCTTAGTCGATTTAGATGCCGAACTGATTGATTTATTTAAAAACCCTCATGAAAAACTCCCCTCTTCGCTCGCAAATACAATTGCAGAGCTAAATGCAGCCAGTTTGCAAGACCAACGTGTTGAAATTATTGCCGCTGACGCCTTTCTGGCTATCGATACATTATTACAAGGCGGACAAACCTTCGACGCTATTATTGTTGATTTACCCGACCCAAGTCATCCTGATCTCAATAAACTGTACTCAGTGAACTTTTACGCTCGATTAAAACAATTACTTGCCGGCGATGGTTTAATTGGCATTCAGTCAGCCAGCCCTTACCATGCAAAAAATGCTTTTATCGCCATCGGAAAAACCGTTCAAGCGGCAGGTTATTCAACGGTGCAACAATATCATGACAACGTGCCAAGCTTTGGTGAATGGGGCTGGACTATTGCTAATAAAATGGGGGCAGCGCCTTTAACAAGGTTGAAACACTTAGCTGAATTGCCTACTGCTCATCATTGGCTCACCCTACCTATGGTAACTAACGCCTTTGAGTTCTCGCGTGACTTTTATCAAGACAGCGAAACTGTACCGATTAATTACCTTGGCAGCCATGCCATTTACCAATTGCATCAGCAGGCATGGCAAGATCAACAAGGCTTAAATAATGCCCATTTACAGTAAGCACAAATAAGTTAATATAATTTAAGAAAATAAAATAAAAATCAAATTAGCACTTGACATAATATGTCACAATGCTAAATTAGCCTAATACGACATAATATGTCGTTAAGTAAAAACAGTAACACTGATTTTTACGCTACTTATTAGAGCATGAGGAATTACATGAATATTCATAAGATAGCTGATTACCTAAATACATTGGCCGACGATTCAGACACTGGGATGGTTTTTGACTGTCAACCGATTTCAGGTGAAGTTGAAGTATTACAAATTACCGTACTTGGTCGAGAAGAATTACCGATATTTGTTTCAGTAACTGATGACCAAATTATCTGTATCACTTACCTCTGGGATATAGAAGAAGTTAAACCAAGCAAGATTGATGAAATGCATGTCAGTATGTTAGAAATGAACATTCCTATGCCACTATCTTCATTTTCAAAAATTGGTGACAAATATGTCATTTTTGGTGCGCTAGCGATTAGCTCAACATTTAATGATATCGAACACGAACTCGGCGTATTAAGTAACAATGCGCTAGAAATTATTGACGACATGAGTGATTACTTAGTTTAAGCAGCCACCTTAGGAGTATTATTATGAGTATTTTTAAAAAAATTATGACCGCTATTCGTGGCGGTGCCACTGAAGTAGGTGAATCAATTATCGACTCAAATGCAACGCGTATTTTTGAACAAGAAATTCGTGATGCAGAAAATCACTTAACACAAGCTAAACGAGATTTAACCGGAGTAATGGCACAACAAATGTCATCAAGCCGTGACGTTGATCGCATTAAGCGTGAAATTGTTGAGCATGAAGGTTATGCCGTTCAAGCCCTAGAAAAAGGTGATGAAGCACTTGCACTTGCCGTTGCTGAAAAGATTTCAGCACTTGAAAATGAGTTAAGTACACAACAACAAGCACTTGATAGCTTTCAAGGCAATGCTGAACGCTTAAAAGAGCTAGTGAAAAAGAGTGAACGTCATGTTGCTGAATACAAGCGCCAATTATCTATGGTGAAAACCACAGAAAGCGTACAAAAAGCAACATCGGCAATTACTGATAACTTTTCATCAAGCAACTCTAAGCTGCTCAATGCTAAAGACTCATTAGAGCGTATTAAAGCTAAGCAACAAAAATTTGATGATCGCATGAAAGCCGCTGAAGTGCTGGAGTCAGAAAACTCAGATACCTCGTTAGAAGCTAAACTGAAAGAAGCTGGCATTGGTGCTAGTGATAATAGCGCTAATTCAGTATTAGAACGTTTGAAAGCTAAGCAAAAGTAGCTTGATAAGAACAACAACCGCTTAACATCCATGATGCTAAGCGGTTTTTTAGTTTACATCCGTCACAGTATTCACCACGGGCATTAGGAGTAAATAGTGAGCTTTTTCAAAAATATATTCAAAAAACCAACGCAAGAGCGCAAGCTCAATAATGTCGAAGCACTCACTTTGGGTGACATTATTGTCCTGTCAGATAGTTTTGGTTTACCGACGGCACTTAGGGCACAAGAATTCCAAGTCAGCGCAGTTAATAGCTATGAATTTGAACATAAAACACAAATTGAATGGGTTCTACAAGGCAGTAATGATGTTGAAATTTATTTAACCTTAGATGTTGACGACAAAACCTACCTAAAATTTTCTCTGAAGATATTGCATCAAGATGTAGAAACACTTTTTGACCTTGAGCAATTTGCTGAAATTTTTGACGAGCCAGGGCAAGCACAGCTCAGCCGTTTAGCAGATAGTGATAATACTTCAGGTTGGAGCAGTGAACTTTATCAACAAAGCAGTTATGCGCAAGTGGGTTATTTTCATCGTAAAGATTCTCGCAAAGCCGCTTTATCCGAATACGAAGGTAAAGACAGTGGCGAACAATTTGAACTTTATTCTCTCTACAATGAAGATCAAGATAAGGGCATTGACATCGAAGTATGGCAAGATGGTGATACCGAAGTATTTTTAACCTTGTTTAAACCGACAACTGATATTGTCGATATGTATCCAGGAAGTTAATTGTGGCACGTAAATTACCCGAAAAATGGCAATCCTCAATCAAGGCTGTAAAAGCCGTGCAAGTCGCCTTTGATATGGATGAAAAAATTCAACTGGCGATTAGAAAGCAAGCATTAGAGGCAGGTATTAGTCCATCAGAGCAGATTCGAGATATTTTAGGTCTGCCAACCAATAAACGTCCTAAACGTCCTAGGCTGACTGTTAGTCTATCAGCAGAAGATTATCAGTTGCTTGCAGAAAAATATAACTTGTCATCAGATCAACAGCTTGAAATTAAGAAAAAATTAATGGATGATTTGATCACTTATGCTGACAATGAATTAGTGGACTAAAGGTCCGTAATTAAGCACTAACCACTGATAAATGATGTAAGAGATTATTATGATAGTCGTTCAAAGAGCCATGGAAAAAAGTAATTTATATAGCGTCGATGGCTTCGGGGTAAAAAATTATAACTATGGTTTTATTGCCGTTGTATCTCTAATACTATTTTTAACGTTGAATTTATCATTAGGCTACATAACCTATCAAGCCGAATTGGGGCTTGAAACCTCCCCGGTAAAAAGCTACAGCGACGCCATTTGGTTAATGGTCATGTCTTCAACCACCATTGGCTTTGGTGATGTTTATCCAATAACTTTTATTGGTCGTGCTGCGGTTTTTATTATGTTTATCTTAGGCGTTGGCATTCTAGGTGGCATGGGTGCTGTATTTGTTAATAAAATATTTGGTTTTGCCGACACAAACGTTAAAAACAGAGAGTTAAGAATGCAAAACGCTCAAATCATTGCTCAAAATAATGAAATAAGTAAAAAACTCATAAGATTAGAAGAGAAGCTAGACAAACTAAACAAAGACTAAGACAAAACACTTTAAAGCCATCTAGCATCAACTCAGGCTATCTACTTTCGAAAAAACAGCACAAGCAATGAAGCATAGCGCGGCCCTTTTTAAACCAACAAAAAACTAATCAAGCTAGTGGCGCTAAAAACTAGTTAACCTCAACTCGGGATAACGGGCTTTATAATAGATTGATTTATCATGTTATTATCAAAATTATTTACGATATCTTTTTAAATAATAGGCTAGCAATGCCTCAATGATAAAATTTAAGAGTTTAACAAGGCATTTTTACAAACCAATAGCGAGCTATTGGGCGTAAAAATAACGCTGTTAGGCGCTTAAATAGTATTGTTGAGTAAAGTAGCTTAACCCGAGCTGAGGTTAGTTATACCCGCTGATAATATTGGCGCTACTGCGTATATGCTCTACATTGCTTTTATGCCATACTGAAGAATGTCATTATGATTACGTTTAAAAAATAAAAACACAGTAAAAAAGGGAACACATCATGCTATTAAAAAAATTAACGCTAATTACCTTAGCTGCCATTATCAGTGGCTGTGCCAATACAACGGCATTAGAAGCGAACATATCCCAACTAAGCCAAAAGGTTGATAGTTTAACTGAGCAAGTAAACAGCTTAACCTCACAAACGCAAGCAATGTCAGGTGAAGTCAATGAATTGGGTGCGGCACAAGAACAAACAAGTCGAGCCGTTAGTGAAACACAAATGGCAGTAGAAAAAGCCAATGAACGTATCGACAACATGGTTGCTAGCTATAAAAAATAAGCTAAGCTCATAACATCCATAGTTAGGCTATAGTTAAAAGCACAGAATATCTTATTTATGTGCTTTTTTTGATTTTACAGCCTAAGCGATTAATTAGCAGTCAATTCGGTCACTAGCCCTGTAGGTTGTGCTATTTGCTGTTTTAATCTCTCTCTATTATCAAATGAGTCGCCCACAAACGAAGATACCGCAGCACTAATTGTCCTTTGCCTAACATTGCCGTCTTCTACTGTTAACGGACTATGTACTTCAATTAATTTCTTATTCGGCTCATAAGATAGTTTTATTGCTTGATCAACAATGCGTACAGGCGTGTTAATTTCTACATGCTGATATAACCATTCAATGTCGTCATCGTACAAACGAATGCAGCCAGAGCTTGCCCTCATACCGATACCAAAGCGCTGATTAGAACCATGTAATAAATAAACACTGGTACCTAAACGTAAAGCATATTGTCCAAACGGGTTATTTGGACCCGCGGGTACTTCATCTGCTAGCTTAGTACCATGCTCAGCAAAGTGTCTTTGCTTCATTTGTGCCGTTGGACGCCAAACTGGGTTTTTACGCTTTTCACCTATATAACTCACGGTTTTTGGAGTTTCTAGCCCTTGCCGGCCTATACCAACAGGAAAAACATGAACTTTGTTACTGTTTTTAGGGAAATAATATAGCCGTAATTCAGGCAAATTTATAATAATCCCTTCACGTTGACCATAAGGTAGTAGCATCTGACTGGGGATAGTCAGTTGTTGCCCTAGAGTAGGCAGGAACGGGTCGATCTCCGGATTAGCTGCCATTAACGCTAAAAATCCGACATTATATTGTTCGGCAATCTCTTGAAAGTAATCGCCTTTGACAACTTGATGATTGATGACGTCGCCAATGAGCCTAGAGCCTGATGCGGGCAAAGAATACACTTTAGCAAAGCTCATTGGTGCAATGAAACTAGCCAATAATAAGCTACAAACTAAAGCTACATAAGCATGCAGCTTTGAAAAGCTTTTTTCACTATTAACGATTATTACCTCAGCGCGTAGATAATTAAAAACCATCCTACTCTGCTACTTTAACGAGACTCAAGCCAATAAGGCTGCATTTCAATTGCGATGGCCTTGGTATTGTTTAAGGCTAACAGTAAACTCTCAACCTTACTTTGCTGCCATTGCACAAGTTTTTTCGCTGGCTCTGTAAGCTTTTCTAATTGCTGCTGAATAATCCATAATGATTGCAATTCACTTATTCCTTGCTGTAAATCTAACCAAGGGTGACGGAATTTATCACGTAACTCACTATCAAATAGTCCTGACAACCAAACTCCGGTTAGCAAACTACGGTCTAACAATTCGCTTTGAGCAATATACTGTTGGCAATTTAAGTGTTCCACCATTTTCATCTGCGAGCTAATTTCACCTAAACTAAACTGAATTCTTTCTTGCGCAAATTGAATCAACTCATCGCTATTTACTGCGCTAACCAAGGTGACTGTTTCAGTGCGAGCCAAGTAAAGCTGCAATAAATCAAGCTGCAATTGGTTAAAACGTTCACTATGTAAAAGCTGACAAATATCATCCTTATTAGGGAACTGACGGTTCTCAAGTTTAAGTTGAGCAATTAATTGTTTACTAAAACTCAGCTTTTTACGGTAATTACCAGTTTTGTTCGTCAATTCCTGCAAATGTATCGCATTATCTACCCAAGATAATAAGTGAACAAAATGGCTTAACTGATCTTTTATCATCAACTCACTTGGAGATAAGTGCTTTGCAAATAACCAAAAACCATGACGAATAACCATCAATTTTGTTTTTATTGTCACTAATGCAGCTAAGCTTTCACACGCTAAATAGCACTCAATGCTATTTTGCAAACTCGTCAGGCTACGCCCTAACCCCGCCGTAAAAGCATTGCCGATAGTGTCGTTGCGGTTGTCGCAGATAAAATTTTCTTGTTCAGTTTTATCTTCAACTGGCTCAGTGCGCCAAAGCGCATAACCTCGCGCCGCTTTACTTTTCAAGCCTGGACGTAGTGCAAGCTCTTTAAATAACAATGAAGCTAAATTAAATAGGCTGAGCTTATCGCCTTTAACAAGCTCCAATTCAATTTCATCAATAGGTTCTTGCTGCTCTGCGCTAGTTATCTCGCCCTGATCATAAGCCAACTCAATTACATTGTTATTCGCATCAGTGATCAACCAAGTACAACGGGTAAAGTCAGTACTAAATAACGTCAGTAAGCCATTTTGAATATTGCTTACCGATTGGCTTTGCTGCCATATTTCACTTGGAAAAAGTGCCAGATTTGGCGAAGTGGCCTCAATATCAACATTGTATTCTGGTCGACTATGTAAACCGCCAACCACCTGGCCTGCGGTTTTAATTGTTTGCTCGATATGATTATTGCACCGACGAACTCTCAAGCCCATATCATGTTGTCTCAGGTTTAAATCCTCGGTATCAAAGTAGCAGTTTGTCAGCTGTTTTTCTTGATAGCTAAATTGAATTTTTTCACGGTTAAATATCTGAGTGATTTTTTCTGCAGCATTATCGCTTAAAATTAAATATTTAAGCTCTATTTCGGTCGTCATACTTTTCCAATATTAGTTATAAATCAAGCTTATTTACCCTCAAAAACAATATTTTATTGTACTGAGTCGTAAATAATAACCTCAATCTTACATGATTAAAATTTTATATCAAAAATCTAATAAATCTAAGCAAGAGCACTTGCTATCATTCCGCCAAAGTCCTACTATCTTTGCCATTCTCTGTTTAAATGGCGCTATTGGTTATTTCATGATGAACATAAAACAAACATTCGTTGCTTTATTACTCTCTACCTCCCTATTTTCTTCTGCTGAAGAGGCTAATGTATCAACAACCGCAGGTTATATTTCTGAAGACTTAATTGTTTATATGCACACAGGTGCTGGCAAAAATTATCGAATACAAGGTACGGTAAATTCTGGTGAACAAGTACGATTAACCGGTAACACTAATAATGACTATAGCGAAATCATTACCGATAAAGACCGCACTGGCTGGGTTGAAAGTAAACACGTTTCAGAAAAACCGGGCATGCGTTATGTTATCGCTGATCTCAATGAGCAATTAGCCAGCTTACAAGCAGAAAAAAGCACAGTTTCTAACCAATTAACCGATGCGATAAACGAAATAGATACACTCAAGTCTGAACGTAGTGACTTACAAAATAGTATTTCCGCGCTTAACATGGACTTAACACAAACTAAATCACAATTAAAAAATCAAGACACTGACATTAAAAAGCAATGGTTTTTTAATGGCGCTATCGTGTTAGGTATTGGTTTACTATTTGGTTTGATTTTGCCGCGTTTATTTAGCAAGCGCAAAGCACAGATGGAAAACTGGGGCTAGCTTTTTAATGATATATTAGGAAGTTATATTAATAACAAACATAGAATTGAAACTCATATTTTGAAATTACATAAATTATCTTACAGCCTATTTTTCGTTTGCTTTTTAGCGTCAGCCGAACCTTGGATCGACACATCAAACATATACCTCAGAGCAAGTATTCAACAATTAGCCGACGCAGGTTACATAAAAACGCCAGTAACAACATTTCCTCTAATGTGGCTAGATATAGGGCGTGACTTAAAGCAAATAAACTATGGCTTATTAAACAGTTCAGAAAAACAAGCATTTAACTATTTAAATCATCAGTTTAGAATGGCGCAAAAAAACAATAAAAAATTAGAATTCAATACTGCGACCAAAGATAAGCGCTTTACAAGTTTTGGCGAAGATTTTCGAGATAAAAACAACTTAAAAGTCCAAGCGAACTATATGTCAAACTCCTTCGCGATAGGGCTTTCATCTAGTTATACTTTTTCTCCACAAGACAATGACAAAACACGTTTAGATGGCAGCTATGTTGCAGGTTTCATTGGCAACTGGGTGTTCTCACTGGGAAAGCAAGATAGATGGTGGGGTCCAGGTTGGGACAGCAATCTTAGTTTAACGAATAACGCTAGACCAATGTCGACACTTTCATTGTCACGAAGAGCAGCAACGCCACTAGGTATCCCATTCACTGACATTGAAATCCCATGGACGGTAACTTCTTTTATGGGCGTTATGGATGACAATCGCGTTATTAATAATACGTTATTATGGGGTTTTAGGCTTAACTTCAAACCATTAGATGGATTAGAAGTAGGTATTACCAGATTAGCGCAATGGGGAGGCAAAGGTCGCTCAAAGAGCTTTGGAACATTTACTGATGTGTTATTAGGAAAAGATAACTGTGGTGCATCAGGATTAGATTGTGGCGAAAACAAAGAAAATGAACCGGGTAACCAACAAGCAGGGTACGACTTACGTTATTCATTTAGTGTTTTAAATACTCCAGTTGGCTTTTATGGTCAATATTTCGCAGAAGATGGTGATAATAGTGGCTCTGCTTTAAGTTTCTTAACTGAGCCACAGATCCAAGTCGGTTTAGATACCCACTTAACAATTTTTTCAGCACCCACTACCCTGTATTTAGAATACACAGATACTTATGCTGACTGTTCAGATACCAATGCCAGCACTATAGGTAACTGTTTTTATGAACATCATATTTATCAAACCGGCATGCGTTACCAGCAAAGAACGTTAGGCAACTTATACGATAACGATGCATCAAGTTTAGTATTAGGCTTCATTTCCACCATAAGCCAAAATACTAATGTTACTACCAAAATTCGTCATTTAAGACTCAACAAAGATAACAACGATAAAGCCCCTGACAATGCAATTATTGGTAATCCGCTGACCAAGGTTGCTGAAGATATGATCATGCTATCCAGTAAAGTCCAGCACAGTTACAAGAACTGGCGCTACACAATAGGTATAGATCTCAGTAACTCTAAATTTGAAAACAATATTGCAGATAAAAATCAAACCAACTTATTTTTCAAAGTTGAATATAACCTGTAATATTATCTAAAATAATAGCTGATTTGTATGAAAAAAATTAATACCTGCCCAGTATATGTTGTAAATTTGAACTGTGCGACTGCACGAATGCAAGGTATGGATAAACAACTTAACAAGCTAGGTATTTCATATCAACGCATTGCTGCGATCAAAGGTATTGATTTACCCACCAGTGAGATAGAAAAAGTCTACTCAAAGAAGCTAAATCAGCAACACTTTCGCTACAATTTATCATTAGGTGAAATTGGTTGCTATATGAGTCATCGAAGCATATGGCAAATGATGATTGAACAGAATATTGAGTTTGCGATTATTTTGGAAGACGATTTAGTTATTAATGCTAATTTTCAGAAATTATTTTCTCAGATTGACAGCTTAAAAAATTACGACCTAATAAAGCTTGCTGACAATAGAAATTTTCCTGCTGCACAAAAGAAAAAAATTACTGATGACTTTGAATTAGTTAATTTTAGTACCATCCCAAACTGTACAACGGGCTACACCATAAGCTTAAGCGGGGCAAAAAAATTACTTGCTCGCAAAGCATTTTACCGGCCAGTGGATATTGACCTACAATTTTGTAAAGAATTAAACTTATCCGTGTACGGATTACAGCCCTACCCTATTGCCGAAAATAGTGATTTCGACAGCGATATTGCGGCATTAAATGGTGGTAGTCATGGCAATAAAACCACCAGTTTATTGAGAAATATTAAATACCGATTAGCGTTGTGGTATTTACGAAAAACACATTTATCTGGAGTATTATAATTCGCAAAAAACGTCTATGATCCGTATTAACTGAGTATTAGCCGTAACTTTAACGCCAGAATTAAATGCAGCAGCCTGAATTAATGGTATTTAATGGCAACAAACGCTGCGCTATTTCAACTACTCCCCATCATAGAAGTTAACTCTAGCAGGCTAAAAGCGCCAATAATTAAGCTTTTTTCGCATTTTAAACTGACGGATAAAATCGCTTGGGTGAGCAGAAAAATTTACTCTGTCCTCTATGGTTTTATCGATCGCGGCTAAAACTCGCTGGGCAGAAAGCCCATCATGATAAGGATGTACCTCACTAATAAAATGTTGAATATTATCCATTAACTCTTTTGGACGCGTCAATGCGTATTCTACGGCTTGTTCAAGCTCTTCTGGACTTTGAATGTCAAATAAATGGGCTTTAGGGGCAATGTTTTTAAAGGTAACCACAGGTTTATGCTGTAATAAAAACATTAGCATTACCGAAGATGTGTCACAAACCATAACGTCCGCTTGTTTTAATAGTGGGATAACATCGCTCGTTTCAACAAACGTCAAATGCTCACTTTCAATTTCTTTAAAACTATCCACTATATCTCGCGACATTTTGGGGTGAAATTGCACTAACCAGCGCCAACGACCTGACTCACTCAATTGCTTTATTATCGGTAATAAGTGCGGAGCCGCACATAAGCGCTTTGAAAATGTTGAGCAAAATAATATGGTAGGTTTTGCATTATTCGAAATTACCGGGGCCTCGTAATCCAACCCCCCCTTATGCCAAAGTGATTTATTATTTGCGGTGGGATTTGAAGCAAACAAGCTATCTAATGCACTCCAACCTGTTTCAATGACATTAAACTTTTGGGGTGAGCCTTGCAGTGCTAAAAATGCTTTTGTTGATTCTGGTCCTTGCGTACAATAAAGATCAAAACAACGCCGATCTTTATAATGATCGTTATTGCCTTTTTTATCTAATTTACCGGCATCAAAACCATGAAAAATAGCAACATTAATCCCAGGAAGAAAAGTCGGTGCGTTATTAGCAGGATATAATACTGCGTCAGGACTAAAAGCAAATATAGCACTAACATCGGCTAATTGTTGTTCGTCATCGTTAAAAAGTGTCTTGTCAACGGCGTCCCCTTCAACAAACCATGCCACCTTATCTCCACGGATTAGCGCTTGTGTTTGTATCGGTCTCAAAATTGCAAAACTGTAATTCTGGCTGATAAAAAAAAGATACTTTTTTACGGTCATTAGCGAAATAATTCCTGTTGAGTGGGGCACATGTTGCTATTAAAATCATCATCTCAACCCTGTAAGCTTTATCAATCATGAGTTCGATACGGCCAGTAAAATCCAGTTTTCTGAAAATGATAATCATTGAGCAATCACAGTAATAATGAATATAAAGGCTATGATAACATGGCAAAATGTAGGTTAAATTATAATATTTAACGGCCAAGTAGACAACGACCTTAAATAGCCACTTTATACTCCACTACTTAGCCAAACTTCCTCCAAAAGCCAACAACCAGTTTTTATTATGACGCAGCCAAGGTTAAAGATAATATTTTCGTTTAACATTAATTTTTTATTGACAAGTAAACAGCAATTAAGCTATTAATAACTCACTAACTATTTATTTACTTTCAGAGCTGTAAATCTAAAAATGAAAAACTCATCAAGCATTATTCGAATTAACCTCCTCCTCGTATTATCTATGCGCGGTTAGGTTTTATGCTTGAAAAATAAATAGACAGACATAATAAAACACTAAACCCGCGCTAACTACCGCGGGTTTTTTTATGCCCGTCATTTAACGCTAAATATTATAAAAAATCGAGAATATACATGGGCACATCAAGCGACAAAGTCATTATTTTTGACACCACATTACGTGATGGTGAACAAGCATTAAACGCGAGCTTGTCAGTACATGAAAAACTACAAATAGCACATGCTATTGAACGCTTAGGTGTCGATATTATGGAGGTGGGATTTCCAGTCTCATCTCCTGGCGATTTTCAATCAGTACGAGCAATAGCTAAAACCGTAAAAAATTCCCGTGTCTGTGCTTTAGCTCGGGCGGTAGAAGCTGATATAAAGGCCTGTGCTGACGCATTGAAACCAGCAAAAGACTTTCGTATTCACACCTTTATTTCTACTTCCGATGTTCATGTACAGCAGAAATTAAAAAAAGACTTTGCTGATGTAGAAGCCATGGCAATACATGCGGTTAAATATGCCCGTCGATTTACTGATGATGTTGAGTTTTCTTGTGAAGATGCCGGTAGAACACCAATAGATAATTTATGCCGTATGGTGGAGCAAGCAATTAAAGCAGGGGCAACCACGGTCAATATTCCTGATACGGTCGGTTACACTTTACCGCATGAATTTGGTGGCATTATTACAAATTTATTTAATCGAGTTCCTAATATTGATCAAGCGGTTATTTCTGTCCATTGCCATAATGATTTAGGTTTAGCCGTTGCTAACTCCATATCAGCAGTGCAAGCCGGTGCTAGGCAGATTGAATGTACTATTAATGGTATCGGCGAACGAGCAGGCAATTGCTCACTTGAAGAAGTAGCCATGATCATGAAAACTCGCCAAGCATTGTTAAGTGTGCATTCTCAAATTAATCATCAAGAAATTGCTCGTACCTCTAAATTAGTCAGTCAACTTTGCAATATGCCAGTCCAGCTTAATAAAGCCATAGTCGGTGGTAATGCTTTCAGTCATTCATCAGGCATACATCAAGATGGTATGTTAAAAGCCAGTAACACTTATGAGATTATGACACCAGAAAGTGTCGGCATCAGTAAAACCAAATTGAACTTAACATCACGCAGCGGCCGCCACGTCATCAAGCATCGCATGGAGAGTTTAGGCTATCAAGAGTCTGACTATCAATTAGAAACGCTTTATACCGACTTTTTAACCTTAGCAGATAAAAAAGGTCAAGTATTTGATGATGACTTAGAAGCGTTAGTTTTTAATATTCAACAACAAGATCAGCCAGACTTTTATCACTTACAAACGCTAAATGTACAAAGTGGTGGCAGTGAGTTTGCTACCTCAAGTATCAAGCTTGCCTTAGGTGATGAGCATAAAATTGTTTCGGCCACCGGTAATGGCCCGGTTGACGCACTTTATCGGGCGATAAAAAAGGCTGTTGATATCGATTTTGACGTAAGCGATTACAAAATATCGAATAAAGGTGAAGGGGAAGATGGTTTAGGTAAGGCCGATATAGTGGTGTCTTGGCAAGGAAGAAATTTTCATGGCTACGGTTTAGACACTGACGTTATTAAAGCCTCCGGTAACGCGTTAGTCAATGCACTTAATGGTATTCATCGCGCGATTACCATCGCTGAACTGAAAACAGAGTTAAAAAAAGACACGGCGGTTGACGCTAAATGTACAGTTTAGTCGCAGTAGATCCGCCACAAAAGTATTCATTTATAACGTAGATTTATAGGTTTTAAACATTATGTCGAAAATTGCAATATTAGCCGGTGACGGCATTGGGCCAGAAGTCATGGCACAAGCAGAAAAAGTGTTAGCAGCCGTTGCTAAACACTTTAACTTTGAAATAACTAGCACACATTACGATGTTGGTGGTTGCGCCATCGATAATCATGGCGAAGCCTTACCAGTAAGTACCATTAAAGGCTGCGAACAAGCTGATGCCATTTTGTTTGGCTCAGTCGGCGGCCCTAAGTGGAGCAATTTACCACCAACCGAACAACCTGAACGTGCATCGTTACTAGGCTTACGCGGACATTTTGGGCTGTTTTGCAACATGCGCCCTGCCCAACTTCAAAGTGCGATGTCACACCTTTCACCGCTACGTGCTGATATTTCAGCAGCGGGCTTTGATATTTTAGTGATACGAGAATTAACCGGTGGTATTTATTTTGGCGAGCCTAAAGGCCGTAAAAATCAGGGGCAAGAAGACGAGGCCGCCTTTGATACTATGATTTACTCACGCAAAGAAATATCTCGTATTGCCCACTTGGCTTTTCAAGCGGCTCAAAAGCGCCGTAATAAGGTTATCTCTATCGATAAAGCGAATGTATTAGCATCTTCTGTATTGTGGCGAGAGGTGGTTAATGAAGTCGCTAACGACTACCCTACTGTCACGGTTGAACATATGTATGTTGATAACGCTGCTATGCAATTAGTGCGCGACCCTGCACAGTTCGACGTCATGCTATGTTCAAACTTATTTGGCGATATTTTATCTGACATTTGCGCCATGATCACCGGCTCTATGGGCTTATTGCCTTCAGCAAGTTTAAATGAACAAGGCTTTGGTATGTATGAGCCAGCTGGCGGCACAGCACCTGATATTGCGGGCAAAGGCATTGCTAACCCCATTGCACAAATTCTTTCTGCGGCCTTAATGCTGCGCCATAGTTTAAACCAACCGGCTGCTGCTACGGCTGTTGAACAAGCGGTGGCAGACGCGCTGAATGCGGGTAACTTTACCGGCGACTTATTAAGCGCTGAACTGCGTCATCAAGCTAAATCAACCGATGAAATGGGCGATATCATTTGCCAATATCTAAGTAAGAATCTAAGCAATGACTTAAGTGATAACGAAAAAAACTCAGGAGCGAACTAACATGGCGAGCACTTTATACGAAAAATTATGGCAACGACATGTCATTGAAGAGAAAGCTGACGAAACGCCATTGATCTATGTTGATCGTCATTTGATCCACGAGGTGACATCACCACAAGCCTTTGCTAATTTAAAATTCCATAACCGTGTACTGCGTCATCCTGAGCGAACCATAGCCACCATGGATCATAATATATCTACCCGCTCTATTGAAATTAATGCCGCAGGCGAAGGTGCGGCTAATCAACTGCGCACTTTAGAAAAAAACTGTAAAGAGTTTGGCATTGAGTTGTTTGGCATGGGTCACAAAAACCAAGGCATTGTCCACGTTATGGGACCTGAGTTGGGCCTAACCTTACCCGGTACGGTTATTGTTTGTGGTGACTCCCACACAGCAACACATGGCGCCTTTGGTGCCTTGGCTTTTGGTATTGGCACCTCTGAGGTTGAACACGTATTTGCAACACAAACCTTACGTCAAACCAAAGCAAAAACCATGAAAATAGAAGTTAAAGGCCAAGTTGCACCAGGTATTAGCGCAAAAGATATCATTTTGGCCATTATTGGTAAAACCGGCAGCGCTGGTGCCACTGGCTATGTTGTTGAGTATTGCGGTGAAGCCATCGAACGCTTAAGCATGGAAGAGCGCATGACCGTTTGTAATATGAGTATTGAATTTGGCGCTAAGGCGGGCTTAATCGCTCCCGATGCAACGACATTTGACTACTTAAAAGGTAAAGAGTACGCGCCAAAAGGCGAGGTATGGCAACAAGCAATGGCGGATTGGCAGCAATTAAAATCTGACGCAGACGCCACGTTTGATCGCTATTTAACTCTTGATGCAAAAGATATCAAAACCCAAGTCACTTGGGGTACAACCCCAGGGCAAGTCACACAAGTTGATAGTATTGTGCCATCACCTGAAGATTTTACCGACCCTGTTGAAAAAGAATCATGCGTAGCAGCATTAAAATATATGGGCTTAACCGCGGGTACTAAAATTACCGATATTAGTATTAACAAGGTATTTATTGGCTCTTGCACCAACTCTAGAATTGAAGATTTACGCGCCGCTGCGGCCATCGCCAAAGGGAAAAAGGTTTCAACCTCAGTCGATGCTATCGTTGTGCCAGGTTCTTATCGCGTTAAAGAGCAAGCAGAAGCAGAAGGTTTAGCACAAATTTTTATTGATGCTGGCTTTGAGTGGCGTTTACCGGGTTGCTCTATGTGTCTAGGAATGAATGATGATGTGTTAACGCAAGGCGATCGATGTGCGTCTACCAGTAATCGTAATTTTGAAGGTCGTCAAGGCCGAGGTAGCCGTACACATTTAGTTAGTCCAGAATTAGCCGCTGCGTCAGCCATTGCTGGACACTTTGTCGACTTAACTCAGTTTAACCAACAGACTCAAGGAGCATAACATGGAAAAATTCACCCAACATTCTGGCTTAGTTGTACCATTAGATGCTGCAAACGTTGATACCGACCAAATCATTCCAAAACAGTTTTTACAGAAAACTACCCGCATTGGCTTTGGTCAGCACTTGTTTCACGACTGGCGTTATTTAGACAGCGCAGGTAATGAGGATAACCCAGAGTTCATTCTGAACCAGCCACAGTATCAAGGCGCTAGCATTTTACTTACCGGTGAAAATTTTGGTTGTGGTTCGAGCCGCGAACATGCGCCTTGGGCGCTGCAAGAGTACGGATTTAAGGTTATTATCGCCACAAGTTTTGCTGATATTTTTTACGCAAATTGTATCAATATTGGCATTTTACCGATTATTTTACCGGAAGTGATTATCGCGAAGCTATTTCAACAGGCAAAAAATAGCCCACAACAGCTTACTGTTGATCTAGCGAAAAAAACGCTTAATAGCGCAGATGTAAAGCACAATTTTGACCTTGCGCCTTTTCATCAATACTGCTTAGAAAATGGTGTTGACAGTGTTGGCTGGACACTAAATAAGCTTGATAAGATTGAAAAATACGAAGCGCAAATGCCAGCATGGCAATAGCGTATTGAGTTGGCCGTTAACCATCAGCCACAATGCTGATGGTTAATTTAATGGTACATAAAGAATATTCTAAAATAATCTTTTAAAAAACTCTCGCTAATTCCATGAAGAAAGCGCCGCCATGGTAAACTTTTCGCCTCGAAAGCTCAGAATAACTTGCTGTGGACGTATTTCATTAAGCAGTAATTCACGTCCGATATAGTCACCCTCGTAGCGATCACGGCCATTGACTCTGACCCATCCTTGACCGTCACTGGCATAAATATGCATTTCAAACTCTAGTGATGGTACGCCATCTTGAACCCAAGTTGGCATTTGCGTCAACGGTATCAATTCACTATTATCAACGCCGGCATCTGCTTGTGGCTCGTCACGTTGCTTGGTTTGTTCAATTGCCGACTGAAAGCTTGCTAACAATTCATCAGAAACACCATCTTCGGCTTCTAAAACAAAATCTTCATCTAGAGATTTTTTCGACCTTTGCTGAAGAGTGTTTTTAGTGGTTTGTTGCTCAGCTAACTGACGCTCATTAACAGCAAATTTGCTATCAGCAGTGTTATCAGCTGCTCTAGATGTAGTTTTCTCAATGATATTGGTATTGTTGGAGCTCGGCTCATTACTATCATTGATCTTAGCAACAAGTTTATTTGCATCATCGTTAACAATGCTAACGACAGGTTCAGGTTCAGAGGTATCGACACCTTTTTCCGCCAGTGGTTTTTTCTCGATAGGCGTTTGATCTTGTTTTTGAGTTTCAGCGCTTAACTTCACCGGATTTTCAACCGCGACAAGTTGCTGCGTTCCCCACCAAACGCCTGCAGCTAAAACAACCAGTAATGTGCAAATTAAGCTGCCGGCTTTTATCCACGAATTTTGCCACCACGGTATAACTTCAAATTCATCCCCAAGCGCATCATGAGCAGCTTGTAGTACTATTTTACGATTAACAACGGCATTATTACTGTTGTAGGCATTCATTAACGAGCGCTCTGCTAGCAAGTTCATTAAACGTGGAATACCGTGACAAATTTTATGAATAGCATTGACCGCACTCTGATCAAAAATGTTACGGAAACATTTTGCCACGGAAAGTCGATGCTTAAGGTACTGTGCTACTTCTTGCTTATTCAGCGGTAACAAGTGATATCGAGCCGTTATTCGTTGTGCCAATTGTCGTAAATCTCGGCGCTGCAGTAACTGTTGTAACTCAGGCTGACCAATTAAAATAACCTGTAAAAGTTTTTTGGTATTAGTTTCCAAATTTGTCAGCAGTCGTAACTGTTCTAGCACCTCTGGCTGTAGATGCTGGGCTTCATCAATAATCAGCAGAGTATTAATATTTTCATCATGATTTTTCAGCAATTTTTGCTGTATTTTATCGGTTAAGGTTTTTAAGGTTGCACCTGTTTTACGATAGCGGATTTTTAATTCATCACACAGCGTGGCTAACAGCTCTTGGCTGGAAAGGGTTGGATTGAGAATAAAAGCTGCTTGGGTATTTTCTGGCAAATTTTCCATTAAACGTCGGCTGATGGTAGTTTTTCCTGTACCTACCTCCCCGGTCAACAAGACAAATCCGCCAGTATCACCCAAGCCATAAGTTAAGTGATTGAGTGCTTCGCGATGGCGATCACTCATAAATAAATAATCAGGATTTGGCGCAATGGAGAATGGTTTTTCTTCTAAACCAAAATAACTTGTGTACATAGAAAATCTTAACTGATGAATCGACCCCATGAAATTAACCTGAACACGTTCATATGTCAAAAATCAGTCAACAATTGTGTTAAACTTTTACGGTATAATTATTCTATATCATTCGTTTTCAGAGGCTTATAGCGCTAAATGTCAAACATAACTCAACAATTAAATTATTTTTTGGTCGGAGGTGCCGTTCGAGACTCCCTGCTCAATCGAGCTATTGTCGACAAAGACTATGTTGTGGTGGGCTCTAGCGTTGAAGAAATGCTCGCACTGGGGTTTGTGCAAGTAGGCAAAGATTTCCCAGTATTCCTGCACCCAAAAACTAAACAAGAATACGCCTTAGCACGTACCGAGAAAAAAGCAGGCCAAGGCTATACCGGCTTCGATTGTGATGCGTCAGCTAGCGTGACCCTTGAAGAAGATCTATTGCGTCGTGACTTAACCATCAATGCTATGGCGATGGATGATAGCGGCAACATATTTGACCCTTATCATGGACAAGCCGATTTAGATAATCGCCTACTACGTCATGTTTCAATTGCCTTTATCGAAGATCCACTAAGAGTGCTACGAGTTGCACGTTTTGCCGCTAGATATCATGCATACGGCTTTAAAATAGCGCCAGAAACACTTAGCCTGATGAAAAAATTGAGTGAAAGTGGTGAATTGCTCAGCCTTTCTGGCGAACGTGTTTGGCAAGAAATGCAGCGAAGCCTAGCTGACTCGAACCCAGAAGTGTTCTTCCAAGTACTTTACCAATGCCAAGCACTCAAATCTCTTTGGCCTGATTTACATAATCTATGGGGAGTGCCTAATCCAGAAAAATGGCATCCTGAAATTTGCTCTGGTTTGCATACCATGATGGTGCTTAGACAAGCAGTTTTACTCTCGACAAAAACCTCAGTCAGGTTTGCCAGTGTTTGCCATGATTTAGGAAAATCATTAACCGAAGATAATAAATTACCTTCTCATCCTGGCCATGAAACAGCGGGGTTGCCTTTAATAGAAGCACTTTGCAGCCGTTTACGTGTCCCTAGTTCACATAAAACCCTAGCATTAAAAGTTTGTCAGTTTCACCTGCATGCACATAAAGCGTTTGAACTAAAGCCTAGTACTATTTTAAAGTTATTTAACCAGCTAGATGTTTGGCGCAAGCCTGAAGAATTTGATGATTTTTTATTATGCTGCCAAGCAGACTTTACCGGACGTTTAGGTTTTGAAACACGAGATTACCAACAAAAAGATTTTCTTTACAGCGCTTATGAAGTGTTAAAAAAAGTGACAGCAAAACCTTTCGTTGCACAAGGTTTAAAAGGCATGGCAATTAAAGCAGCAATAAATCAACAGCAACTTGATGAATTAAAGCGTTATAAACAACACTACCTGCAACAACACAGTATAGAATCTAATTGCAGCAATTAGCAGGCAAGTTAGATAACTAAACATTACGGATACTTGATATCCATCTATGTACAGCATTGCATACAAGGATGTATGTACTTAGTTTTTACTTGGAACTAAAAAAACTGACCGCTCGTCCTGAACATCGCTGCACTTCAAAGTTGATACTAAGCATCCATGTGAGCGCAGCATTGTATACAAGGATGTATGTACTTAGTTTTGTCTGGAACTAAAAACTGACCGTTCGTCCTGAACATTGCTGCTCTTTCACATCCATGTGAGCGCAGCATACCGTTCGTCCTGAACATAAAAAAGCCATATCATTGATATGGCTTTTAGTGCTAACTTAAATGTAAGTTTACGCTTATCTTTACGTCATAAACCTAAAAGTTATAAGTTGCTTTAACGTAGTAGAAACCGCCGTTGTAATCGAACGGGCCACTTTCATAATACTGAGCACCTAACTGACCGTAAGACTCTTCAGGTAGTTTCTGAGCTTCTTGGTCAAAGATGTTATTAGCACCGGCTGATAACGTAATGCTGTCGTTCAAGAAGTAACTAACTTCTGCATCAACAGTTACCGCTGAATCAGCAATTTCATTCCAACAGCCAATGGCACAAGTATCATCAGCATGCGTTGCAAAATATTCACCAAAATAGTTTACGCGCACGAAGCTAGAAACACTTTCCCAAGACTGAGAAATAGTGAAGGTAGCACGATGATCTGGCATGCCTTCTTCTAAACGGTGAACTTTACCTTCATCGGTAGTATCTGGATTAAATTTATCAACGGTTGTTTCATTCCAGTTATATGCTAATGATAGTAAGGTATCACCGCCCATTAACTGCATTGAATAGTTGGCAACAATATCAACACCTTGTGTTGTAGTATCGAAATCATTGGCAAAGTAAGTTACCGCAGAAATCAACTCAGGGTTGACTACGCCAAGCGCCTCAAGTTCGGCATAATCAGCAGCTTCCACATCAATTTGGCTAGACTGAGCTAAACGATCCGTTACTTCAATGTTGTAGTAATCAAGGGTGAAGAAGAAGTCGCCATCTTGGTAAACCATACCACCCGCAAAGCTGCGTGATTCTTCAGGCGTTAACTCTTTACCGCCATAAAACGCAGAAAGTGGGTTCGTTGGTGGTGCTAAGAATGTTTGAATCAACTCACCACTAACTAGAGAGGTTTGCGTGTTAACAACATTGGCTTGACCAACTGTTGGTGCTCTAAAACCCGTACTATGTGAAGCACGGAATGAAAATTCATCATTAAGCGTATATTGAGCGGTTAACTTATAGTTAGTTGTGTTGCCGAAGGTAGTGAAATCTTCATAACGTACCGCAGCACCTAGTAAAAAGTCTTCTGTTAATTGTGCTTCCACATCAACATAGGCAGCAATATTACGTCGGTCATTACGACCTTGTGTTTCAGGGCCAAAACCTTTAAAGCCATGTGAACCGATATTGAAACCTTGGTCAGCAAATGCACCGGCTTCCCATGATGCTTTTTCACCAGAGACAATTTCAAAGCTTTCTTCACGCCATTCAAGACCGGTAGCAACATTTAGCGGTTCTTCAAGCCCGACATCAAAACCTTTAACTAAATCAAAGTTAAAGGTTTTTTCCATTTGGATATAACTACCTGTTTGAAAATCAACCGGCGTTTCTAAACCAAGTGATGGATTTAAAGTGTTTTTTAAGTTGAATTTAGATTCGTTACGACCCACTGAGCCACTTAAGTCAAAGTACCAACCTTCAAGCATGCCACTGTTAATATCGCCTTTAGTACCAATAGTTAATGACGTATCAGTAATATTGCCACCAAATTGTGGTGTGTAGCCACCTGGGAATATTTGGTTCATAGAGAAACAGTTAGGATCGGCAACCATTGCTTGATATTCAGGTGTGTTTAAAACATTACCAACGTTAGCAGGAACTACAGCACAGGTACGCGCTGCACCTTGTGATTGTGCGATATCGCCAACAAGCAGTGTTTCACCACCATCAACAGAATAAACATTGCCACGGTTATGTGGGTTACGGTAATAAAAACCACCGGTTACATCACGTTCAGAATAGTTACCAAACATGTAGAATTCTTTATCATCACCTAAGTCCAAGCCAACATTAGCAAATAACGTAATATCGTCTTCAACTTCAGGATTACCCCAAATTTGTGCTGGATCTTGGATAGAAGTGTTACCTGCGTCTGCAATGCCTTGTGCATCTGGACGCTGAACACTGCGGCTTGTGGCATCAGCTTCTTTTAGTTGAAAAGAAAGGTTAACAAAGCCATCTTTAGTAAATGGTAAACCAACGTTACCGTCAACTATCATTTGATCGCCATCACCTTCATAGTAAGAACCGTGTTTTACTGAGATTGAACCGCCATCGGCATCATCTTTCAGCACAAAGTTCATCACACCGGCAATAGCATCTGAACCATATTGCGCAGCAGCACCATCACGTAATACTTCAACTTGCTTGATAGCAACACTTGGGATCACTGAAATATCAGGACCTTGGGCACCATCATTAATACCACCACCTTGGAAAGCAATAACCGATGCACGGTGACGGCGTTTACCATTAAGTAGTACCAAGGTTGAATCTGATGGTAAACCACGTAAGTTAACTGGACGAATCAGTGAAGCAGCATCACTAATAGGTTGTGCGCGTGCATTCAACGATGGAATAGCACCAACTAACATGTCTAGCATATCACTTGAAGCATTCTTACCTAGCTCATCGCCACCAATGATATCAATCGGTACTGGTGATTCTGCTACTGAGCGTGGTGCAGAACGAGAGCCAATGACAGCAATACGTTCAACGTCTTTAGCTTTTGCGGTTGTGTCGCCTTCTGCTGCAAAGCTAGGGGCGGTTCCTAGTGCTAGACCTACGGCAAGGGCTAACGTTCCAGTGCGAAATTTAGTAGACATGTTATTTCCTTCCTAATATTGAATATGCTTTTTATAGTTATCTATTTTTATAGTTTTATTTTTATCTATTGTGCTTATCAAAAACTAATATTGTTATTAATAATAGCGTTAACAAACCAAAAGACTTGATTATTTATAAAACAGCTAGAAATGGTTTACAAGTAGTGTTTTAGTCTAATGAATGGCATCGAGTGAATAAAAAGAAATGATAAGCAAAGGTATACGAAGCCTATGAATGTTCACATTAACATATGTAACCAATCTGTAACCTACAGCCCGTATGCGTTGTAGAAAAAGATTCAAACAGCTAATGTGCGAAATTTTTCGTATTTAAACAAATAACCACTGCATATTTAATCAACAAAAAAAATATAAAAAAAATGAACTTTTTTGAAACTAATTATTTATACACAGCAAAATCGTGGTTAAGGAATAATCAAATAGGTTAATAACTTGTTAACACAAAGCCTAGCGGTTAGTTAGGAATTTTAATTCAACAGCATAATTATTTAAAATGGCATAAAAAAAGCCCCAACAATGTGAGGCTTTTCAAAGTAAAAACAGAGTATTTTTAATCAGCAGCTAAAACAGTCGCGCTAACTTCACCAAATCCTATGCGTGCAGCACCTTCTTTTTTACACCACCCTTTCATGATAACGCAATCGCCATCTTCTAAGAAAGTGCGCGTTTCACCATTAGGTAATTGAATAGGCTCTGCACCTGCATTTGACAATTCAAGCATAGAACCGGCTTCTTCAGGGTTAGGACCTGACTGTGTACCGCTACCAAACATATCGCCTGGACGCAGGTTACAGCCATTGACTGTATGGTGCGCTACCATTTGTGCAACCGTCCAATAAGAATCTTTAAAGTTTGACTGTGACAATTGTACTGCGGCTTGTTTAGCATTGCGCATAGTTTCAGTTTCAATTAACACTTGTAAGTTTAAATCTAAAGAACCAAAATCTCGGTTATGCTGCGACTCTAAATACGGTAAAGGCTGAGGGTCTGCTTCATCACGAGTCCATTGCGCTTTGTATGGCGCTAATGCTTCTGAAGTAACGATCCAAGGAGAAATGGTTGAGGCAAAACTTTTTGATAGAAATGGCCCTAATGGTTGATATTCCCAACCTTGAATGTCACGTGCCGACCAATCATTAAACAAACAGATGCCAAATACGTGATCTTCAGCATTATCAATACTGATAGATTCACCTAAATCATTACCATTGCCAATAAACACGCCGACTTCTAATTCGTAATCTAAACGCTTACATGGGCCAAACGATGGTTCAGTTGCTGTTGGTGCTTTAGTTTGACCTTTAGGGCGCTTAAAGTTGCTGCCAGATACTTCAATAGATGACGAACGGCCATGGTAGCCAATAGGCACCCATTTGTAATTGGGTAGTAATGGGTTGTCAGGACGAAATTTTTTACCAACCGACGTCGCGTGATGAATAGATGTATAAAAATCAGTGTAATCACCAATTTGACATGGCAAAGCGTACACAACATCAGCTTGGGCAATTAAACAGCTTACCAGTTTAGCTTGCAGCTCTGAGCCTGTAGTTAAGGCTTTTGATAACGCTTGGCGTAAAGCGCTCCAAAAGTGTTTACCCATCGACATAAAAGCATTTAACTGTGTGTTACAGCACTGCTCTAAAGCCGCTTGTACATCTCCATCAAAAATATCTAAGGCAAATACGGCTTTTAAATCGATAACTTGATCGCCAATTGCAACACCAACACGAAAATCTTCATTAGAACCTTTTAGCTTAAAGCTGGCAAAAGGTAAGTTCTGTATAGGAAAATCACTATTTTCAATATTCGCTGACTCAACCCAACTGGTTAAAGCCGGATTATGCGTTTCATTAAGTAAATTGTTATTAGACATCGGTTAAGCAACTCCAGAAAAAGTAAATATTCAATTGCGCAATATTATAACAAGCGCTCCTATAAAGGCTATGGCAATAAAATATACTTGAGAAACAACTGTCAACAATATGTTGCAGCGCCGAGTTTACAAACAATTTACCAACAAATTGTTACGTTATCTGTTTATCAAATGTGTTGATAGATAAATAATTTAGCCAAGCACTATGCTCGGGTAATCACATTTGCTAGAATGCCGCGATTTTATTAGCTGATAAAATACTTAATTGCTGTCATCAAGACGGCCTATATTCAATCTATAGCTCCTGACTTACTATCAGGCTCGCTCAATGGGTCATAATCATATGAATAACATAACAGTTTGCGCATTATATAAATTTGTCCGTCTAGAAAATTTTGCTGATATTAAGCCTTCGCTACAAAAAGTGATGGAAGATAACGCCGTAAAAGGCACCTTACTTTTAGCACTGGAAGGTATTAATGGCACCATCGCTGGCGCTCAAGCGGGCATCGATGCAGTGCTAGCGTTTATTAATAGTGACACTCGTCTTGCCGGCGTTTCTTCTAAGTGTTCATTTCACCAAGAAAATCCTTTTCAACGCACGAAAGTTAAGTTGAAGAAAGAAATTGTCACCATGGGTATTGAAGGTATCGATCCAACCTTAACCGTTGGCACCTACGTTAAGCCTAAAGATTGGAATGCCCTAATCTCTGATCCTGAAGTATTACTAATAGATACCCGTAATGATTACGAAGTCGAAATTGGCACTTTTAAAAATGCCGTTAACCCTAATACCGAAACTTTCCGCGAATTTCCTGACTATGTGGCAAAAAATTTAGATAAAAATAAGCACAAGAAAGTTGCTATGTTCTGCACCGGTGGTATACGTTGCGAAAAATCAACGGCCTATTTAAAAGAACAAGGCTTCGAAGATGTTTATCACTTAGAAGGCGGGGTATTAAAATACCTTGAAGATGTGCCAGAGCAAGAAACATTATGGCAAGGTGAGTGTTTTGTTTTTGATGGCCGAGTCGCGGTTAATCATAATTTAGAACGTGGGCAATATGATCAATGCTTTGCCTGTCGCTACCCGATCACTGAAGCAGAAAAATCCAGCGAACATTATATACAAGGTGTTAGTTGTCATCGCTGTCATGACAAATATACCGATGAGCAAAAAAGTAGCTTTCAAGAACGTGAAAAGCAAATCAACTTAGCTAAAGCGCGTGGTGAAGCACATATCGGTGGTGAGATAAACCGAGTTATAGAAGCGCGTCGCGCTAGTAAAAATGCCAGCAAGCAAGCGCAAAAGAATTAATCTATTCTAACGAAATATTAATTTGTTATAAAAACATTAGCCTGCAAACCAGCAGGCTTTTTTGTGCCCGTAATATGCTTGCATTATCGATACAAAAACCAGACAAACTGAATAGCGATGAATGGTCGTTAAAGCGATATTTTGGGTCACAAAAAAGCCTTAACAATATTATTGCTAAGGCTTTAGATTTTTATCACAAATATAATATGGTGCCTTGACCCGGAATCGAACCAGGGACACGAGGATTTTCAATCCTCTGCTCTACCGACTGAGCTATCAAGGCACTGTCTTTCAGTGAAATAAATAAAATTCACTTCGAAAGAGGCGACATAATATAGTGAATTTATCTCACTCGCAAGCCATTTTCTTTAGCTGTATTGATAATTAATTGCGTTAGCATAAAAAAACAACAGATCGACGGTAAGTTGCTAAAAGAACGCGCACAAAAAAGCCAGTATAGTTACTGGCTTGATTTTATGCTTTTTTACTTAACTTAAGCGCTAAATATCGCTTTCATTATCCAGAAGAAGATAATTGATAGTCCTGCACCTATAGGTAATGTAATCACCCAAGAGATAACAATATTGCGTACAACACCTAAGTTAATTGCGGCAATACCACGTGCCATACCGACACCCAACACAGCCCCAACTAAGGTTTGTGTTGTTGATATAGGTAAACCGGCACCTGAAGCAATAACTACCGTACAAGCAGCAGCTAGTTCAGCAGCAAAACCACGACTTGGTGTTAAATGTGTAATACCTTTACCTATCGTCGCTATAACACGATGACCAAACAGGGCAAGACCGGCAACGATACCTAAACCACCCAAAGGTAGAATCCACCAAACTAGCGCTGCTTTCTTAGCAATTTCACCGCCGTTATCAACAATACTCACAACCGCTGCTAGCGGCCCAATAGCATTAGCAACATCATTAGAGCCGTGAGCGAATGCCATACAACAAGCGGTTACAACCATTAACACGGCAAACACTTTTTCTACATTGGCATAGTGAGTCGTTTTATCAGCTTTAACATCAAAATTGAGGCGAGAAATGAAATACTTACCTATGATTGCCACAACCACTGCAACAATTATCGCTAAGTAATAGCCACCGGCACCACCGATTTCAAAGTTGTAAAAACCAAGATTAATATTATCTAAGCCAATATGCTTTAAACCCTTTTTGATAGTGACTAGCGATAAAACAAAACCGGCTAAAAACATATAGAAAGGTACATAACGCTTGGCTTGCTCTAAAGGCTTATCAGTATCAAAAATTAATTTTTGCGCACTGTTGAAAATAATAAAGGCAATAACACCGGAAATTAATGGTGTAATTATCCAACTACCCACAATCCCGCCTACTTTGCCCCAGGCAACTGTATCAGGGCTAACACCAATAGCGGCGAAGCCAATAATAGCACCAACAATAGAGTGAGTAGTTGACACAGGCCATCCTAAGATAGACGCTACAAGCAACCATGTTGCTGCTGCCAGTAACGCTGAAATCATACCAAAGACTAATAACTCTGGAATATCGACAAATTGTCCGGGATCGATAATGCCCTTACGTATCGTCGATGTAACTTCGCCACCCGCCAAATAAGCGCCAGCGAATTCAAATATCATTGCAATAATAATGGCTTGTTTAATTGTTAGTGCTTTCGAACCAACAGAGGTGCCCATTGCATTAGCAACATCATTAGCACCTATGCCCCATGCCATAAAAAAACCTACGGCAGCGGCAATCATGACTAACGTAGAGCCATGCGTGAGTAAAATATCCATGAATAAGCCTTATTTTCTAGCTAAAAGAATTTCTAAACGTGCACCAACACGCTCAGCAAGATCAGCTAAATCGCCAACCCAATCGATGATTTGATATAAAAACATGACGTCTACACAATTTAAATCTTTTTCAATCGCTAAAAGATCTTTACGTAATTGCACTTGCATCGCATCAGTATCATCTTCTATTTCGTCAAGTTGACTGATCATATTAGTCACTAAATCAACTTCACGACCACGAAATCCTGTTTCTAATAAATCATCCAATTCGTTAATGGCATCAGCAGCTTTTTCCGCAGCATCAATGCTACGTGAAACATAGGCTAAGAATTGCTCTTGTAAAACCAGAGGGATGGTCAGTTTACGACCAAAGATGCGCCCGGCAATATCTTTTGCACGATTAGCGATTTTGTCTTGTTGAGATAAAAGCTCTAATAAATCAGCACGATCGACAGGCATAAATAAACCACCTGGCAATTCTAAACGGATCTGACGCTTTAAGTCATCAGCATCTCGTTCCAATTTAGAGATTTTTTTACGAATTTTACCCGCGTTAGTCCAATCTTCTTCTGTTACAGCGGCGAAGAAAGGCACCAGTTGACTACAACACTTATGTACTGTGCGAATGTGTTTTTCTAAGGGTTTAATTGGTGATTTTGCAAAAATACCAATGATTGAATTTCTGGCCATAGTTAATTTCCAGGAGCTTGTGCTCTTTATTGTTATTCGCTGCGGATATTAAAGCATTTGAAAATTAATTCAAAGGCTTTATAGCAAGATGGCCGCAGTTTATAGAATGATTAGTTATTATCAGCTAATTTAATAGTATATGCTCTATTTCCTTAGCCATAGCTAACTGAGGGTATATGTTCAAACAGGCAATACGTTAGTTTTAAGATAATGACTCGAAATCTTCCGGTGTTGTATGACGAACCACTTTACCTTTAACAAAGTAAATAATGTATTCACAAATATTTTGGCAGCGATCGCCGATACGCTCTAACGCGCGTGCTGACCAAATAACACTCATCACCTGTGGAATTGAACGTGGGTCTTCCATCATATAGGTCATTAATTGACGCATTAATGCTTCATATTCACGGTCAATTTTATCATCGCTTTTATGTACTTTAACCGCCGCATCATAATCCATCCGCGTAAAGGCATCTAATGTCGCTTGTAAAAAGGTCAGAACATGACGGCCTAAGTTATCAAGATTAGACAATAAATCTTTGTGCTCACCTGATAGGCTTTCTAACGTTACATTAGCAATTTTTCCTGACTCATCACCGATACGCTCTAAATCAGTAATGGTTTTAACAATCGCCATCACTAAGCGTAAATCACCGGCAGCGGGCTGACGCTTGGCAATAATACGCGTGCATTCATCATCAATATTAACTTCCGCATTATTAATAAGGTAATCGTTATGCAATACTTTTTTTGCTAACGCTTCATCTGCATCACAAACGGATGTTAATGCATCGGTTAATTGCTTTTCAACTAAGCCACCCATATGCATGACTTGATTAATAATGCGCTCTAAATCTTCATTAAATTGGCCGGAAATGTGTCGACCAATGTTTAAATTATCCACGGTAAAATCCTCTATTTATGGTCATTTTTTATTAACCGTAACGGCCAGTAATATAATCTTCTGTTTTTTTCTTCATCGGCGTCGTGAACAGCGTATTAGTGTCGCTATACTCGATAAGGTTTCCCATATACATAAACGCCGTTTGATCTGATACACGTGCCGCTTGTTGCATATTATGAGTAACAATAACCACGGTAAATTGTTTCTTTAAATCATTAATTAACTCTTCGATAGTTAAGGTTGAAATAGGATCCAACGCCGAAGTGGGTTCATCTAGCAGTAATACCTCAGGCTCAATGGCTATTGCTCGCGCAATCACCAGCCTTTGCTGTTGACCACCAGAAAGCCCTAGTGCACTTTCATGCAATCTATCTTTCACTTCATTCCATAATGCGGCACTACGTAGTGCTTTTTCAACGGCTTCGTCCAATACACGACGATTATTCTCGCCGGTAATACGTAGACCATAAACCACATTTTCATAAATAGATTTAGGAAATGGATTCGGTCGTTGAAACACCATACCGACTTTGCGACGTAACGCAGCAACATCGGTATGACGATCGTAAATATTTTCACCGTGAAGGTTTATCTGGCCTTTGATTTTACAGATATCGACTAAATCGTTCATGCGATTAATACAACGTAGCAAGGTCGACTTACCACAGCCACTTGGCCCGATAAAGGCCGTTACCTGCCCCTTTGGAATAGACATTGAAATGTCTTGCAAGGCCTGCTTGTCACCATAGTATAAGTCTAGGTTCTTAATTTCCAACGCCACTTGCTCTGGCGAAAGGTTATTAAGATCGAGCTTAACATTGTGTTCTGATAAATTTTTTGGCGTAACAGAAATCATAGTGTTCTCTTTAAATCTTCTTCAATAGATGGGAATCACTTCCCGTTCATCTTGCAATTACTGCTTAAATTGTTTGCTTCTACCTGGTTAGCTTAATGCTCTAACATGCGATATTTTTCCCGCAAGCGATTACGAATCGTTACGGCAGTCATATTCAAAGCAACAATAATACTGACCAACAATAGTGCCGTGGCATAAACTAAAGGTCTTGCCGCTTCAACATTCGGGCTTTGAAAGCCAACATCATAAATGTGAAAACCTAAGTGCATAAATTTACGATCTAGATGTAAAAACGGAAAGTTACCATCAAGCGGTAAGTTAGGTGCCATTTTCACTACACCAACTAACATCAGCGGTGCAACTTCACCAGCTGCACGCGCTATGGCAAGAATAATACCGGTCATAATCGCCGGGCTAGCTATGGGTAAAATAATACGCCATAAAGTTTCCGCTTTTGTTGCACCTAGTGCCAAGCTACCGTGTCGCATCGCTGAAGGAATACGTGATAACCCTTCTTCGGTTGATACTATGACGACAGGTAAGGTTAAAATTGCTAACGTGATAGCCGACCACATAACGCCCGGAGTACCAAAGGTCGGACTAGGTAAGGTTTCAGCATAAAACAGCTGATCTAAGCTGCCACCAACCATATAAACAAAGAAACCTAAACCAAATACACCATAAACAATCGAGGGTACGCCTGCGAGGTTAATTACCGCAATACGTAAAAGCTTGGTCAAGGCATTATTACCCGCATATTCATGGAGATAAATAGCCGCAACAACCCCCATTGGTGACACAATTACCGTCATTAGTAGCACCATTAACACCGTACCAAATATCGCTGGGAATACACCACCTTCGGTATTCGCTTCACGAGGATCATCAGTAATAAATGCCGCTATTTGGCTGAAAAATAATTTCAACTTACCGAAAACACCGAGTTGGTTATTAAAGGTAATTTGCAGTACATCTTCAAAATTTATCGTAACTTTTTGCCCATCCATTGCACGCATAACGATTTGGTCACGGGAAATTTTTTCACGTAATCCCATTAATGCATGCTCTAGTACTTCATACTCAGCTCTCAAACCAGCAACTTTACTTTTAAAGCTTTGCGCCAATTCGTCGGTGAGCGTGCCATCAAGCTTGTGTTTACGCTCTTTTAAACGTGTGCGCTCAATTTGATAATTAATAGCACCAATATCAGACGTTTGTAGCGCTTCTATTTCCTCTTGAAAGTCACTCACTCGTTCAACAAGCTGAGTCATTTGATTTTGTTGAACCGCTTTACCATCAAGAATTACTTCTTCGATGAAACCATAGAAGTTGCCGTTAGTTCTACGTTCTATAACCACAAGATCTTCAGGTAACGATGTTTTGTTAATTTGCGGTACTAAAATCCAGCGAAAATCTAAGCTCACTAATTCGCGGTTACCGGTTTTAATTAATAGCCGCTCAATGGTTTCAGCTGAGCTATCAATATCGAGATCCAAATGTACTAACTGTGATACGGGTATACTTTCTCTGTCGTAAATTTCCCCGATAACGGTTAAATTTTTACCTTGTTCATCAGTCATATCGAACTGATAAATATCTGCCGGCCAAAAATAACTTAAACCACGAGATGCAATTAACCAAAGTAAACCTATTACCGATATCAGGCTGATGCTAACACCACCTGCTGACAACCACACCCAAGGAGAGCCAGATTTAAACCAATTATTCATGCTACTGTGCCTTCCTTACAATGAACTATATTTTTCACGCAAACGCTGACGTATAAACTCAGCAAGCGTGTTGAATACAAAGGTGAATACAAATAAAACAAATGCCGCTAAGAACAAAATACGGTAATGCGAGCTGCCCACTTCTGATTCTGGCATTTCAACCGCAATGTTCGCTGCCAGTGTTCTCATACCTTGGAAAATACTCCAATCAAGAATTGGGGTATTACCTGTAGCCATTAAAACAATCATGGTTTCGCCGACAGCGCGCCCTAAGCCCATCATAACGGCAGAAAATATGCCTGGGCTTGCCGTCAATAAAACAACCTTAATCAAGGTTTGCCACTGCGTCGCACCTAAGGCGAGTGAGCCACTGGTTAAATGTTTAGGTACACTAAAAATGGCATCTTCAGCCATCGAGAATATGGTTGGAATAACCGCAAAGCCCATCGCTATACCAACCACCAAGGCATTTCGTTGATCAAAATCGATACCTAAATCATTAGTAATAAACTGTCTGACATCGCCGCCAAATAAATATAATTCAAGCACTGGTGATAATGCGAAAGCTGCATAAGCTGCTAGCAAAATTGCAGGGACTAAAATAATAGGAGCCCATGTTTCAGGAATGAGGGTTTTATATTTTCGCGGTAAGTTATGCCATGCAAAAGCGGTAATAAAAACTGAAGCAGGAATAAATACCAGCAGTAAACAAATAGCAGGTAGGTAAATTTCAATAATCGGCGCTAACCATAACCCGGCTAAGAAACCCAAAATAACGGTTGGTAAAGCTTCCATTAGCTCAATGGTGGGTTTAACTTTTCTACGCATACCCGGCGTCATAAAGTAAGCGGTGTAAATGGCCGCTGTTAAGGCAATAGGCACGGCAAACATCATCGCGTACATTGCTGCCTTTATTGTACCAAACGAAATAGGTACTAAAGAAAACTTAGCTTCAAAGTCATCAGAGCCGGACGTTGATTGCCAAATAAACTCAGGTTCAGGGTAACCTTCATACCAAACTTCTTGCCAAAGCGCTTGCCAAGTCACTTCTGGATGTTCGTTTTCGACTGAAAAAATAGCCAACTCATTGGCAGAAAATATCACTAAGCCATCAGCACGAGGTGCAATAGCGAAGGCTTGTGCATTGCCTTGATGTAATTTACCGCGCCATAAATCCGCTTCACTGGTGGTATAAAACATGCCCATTTCACCTGATGGGGTTTCAGTATAAAAACTTTTACGAAATTGTTCGGTATAAATCGCAATAACAGGTTCATTGTCGCTAACCTCAAAACTACGAATTTTTTTGAATTCTCTACCTTGCTCTGTTGCCACTTCAAACCATTGGCTGACAGTGCCTTTATCATCACCTAATAGAATTGAGCTACCACCTGACAATAAAGCCATCGAGGTAATATGATTGGGTGTTGATTTGTTTTGTGCAAGTTGAGGAATAATGGTCGCTTTTAACTCGGCTTCTTCATCCAGTGAAAAAACCGCCACTTGATCACCTTGGCGAATAAATACCATGGCTAAATCAGGTGTCACCAAAATATCATCCAGTTTTTTTGCCGTATAATCAATTTCTTGATATTCCACTTCATAAGCCGTGTCATAACTAAAGTCATCTTCAGCTAACAAGGTAGTTTTGATCAGGCGCTTATCTTGGGTAAAACCAACAAAAATTGCCTTTTCATCATTCATCGCGAAAGAAAGCTCAGTCAGTGCGCCATTATTTTCATCAATGGGCAAATAGCCTTCACCTAACGGATAATGAATACTTGGTACTATGACTCTTTCACCACTATCAAAATTAGACTTAAAACTTGGCACTATGAGTTGAACGTTACCGGCACTATCAAGTAATAACTTTTGCTCTTGCCCGATATTAATCAGTTGCGTTAAATGCTCACCATCAGCAACAAGCTGCTGAGATTGAATTTTTTCACCCGCTTTATAGCCCGCATTATCGACTAATTGATAAAAGTTAATAACACCTCGATCTGTAATGCTATAGGCAACTTCCTTTAATTCATCAACGCCTGTTGCTAGCACTTTATATTCTTCATTGATGACAAATTGCGCTTTAGCGTCAACTTTTGCCGATTCAAAAATAGGTTTAATCACATAGAGTAAATACATGAATATTAATATTAAGGTAAACAAAACACTGATACCGCCCAGTGTGATCATCCATTTTGCTAATGAATTTTTTACCTTTCGAGAATTTGCTGATTTAGAAGCAATGGCCACTTAAAAACACCTTCAACTATAATGATTTTTATTACTGCAGCGATTATAAGACAGTTGTGTGACAGTTTTGTGACAAGGTGTTTTTATCTTAAATAAACGATTTATTTCAAGATAATTGTTGAGGTGTAATCATAAATGAGAATTCAGGCGCTTGCGTAACTACGGGTATTGGCATAAACCACATTAATTCAAGCTAAGTTTAACGACTAGAAAAATCAGCGGGTATATTATAACTGACACACAGCTTGGGCTCATTACTGTCATTGACCTTTCATCAGTTAATGATAATTATTGATCCGTGAAGGCCTATGGAAGTGCCCCTTGAGTTTTGCATTTTAGCTCAACAGAAGAAATCCTTCTTTCGAATTGGGATATAATTAAAAGTAGCTGAGTTAACACGCAAAGACTTTAAAACAATATCCCATCCGAAAATTATTATCCTAATATCATGGGGTATTAACCGCCAAATTGAAAACGTAAGCCAGCATTAACAGTAAATCCATCATTACGTGACCAAATATCTGTTGTCCACCTACCACTAGGTGCTTGCTCGGGCAATACTAGAGAGTCCACCTTAGTTTGCCGTACATTCAACAAGTTTTCAGCATTAACAAATAAACTTATTTTCCCTATGGTGATTTGACCTAATAATCCCAAATGCCAATAAGCCTCGCTTCGATCTCGATACGGATTATTTTCAAGCTCTTGCGTACCGGTATAATAAGCTTCAAACCCTACCAAATGACTACCATGTTCTTCCCACATAGCGACAAAGCCAGCAGAGTGTTGCGGTGTTAGAGCTAAGGGAACTCGGCCAACACCAGAATTATCATTTTTCGTGCCGTTTGTGTATAAATAGCTACCGGTAAATTTAATATCACGCCAGCGATATCTTAGTAATAATTCAGCACCGCTAATTTCACTTTCACCGGCCGTATTGACGATATGCACTTGTTTTCCAGAAGCGTCATTCATCTCATCAATAGCGACTAATTCAGTCACGTTATCGATAGCTGACGTAAATATTGTCATGCTGGTCTCCATACTGCCCAATACATAGCTGATATCGATAGAAGCAGTAGACGCTCGTTCTTCATCAAGGTTTTCTAATGGCGCAAGACGCGATAACCCGGCTTCATCAATGTCCTCAATAAATGGGCTTGGTGCAAAAAATCCTTTTCCGTATGCTCCCCTAATTGTCCAATTTTCAGGGCTATATAATAATGAAATTCGAGGGCTAACTTGCGTACCGTATTCACTATGCCAGTCGGCACGAGCACTAAGTGACAGAGAAATTTCATCGCTTGCTTCATAATCTAGTTGCGAAAATAATCCTGGAACTTGATAAGCATAATTAAATTCAGGAAAGCTATCAGAGTTGAACTTTTCAGATTGAAGCGCTACTCCAACAAGCCATGCCGTTTTATCAGAATAGCCTGATAAGCTTGACTCGATTAGCGAGCTTTTGTGATTATCATCGTCATTGTCCATGCCGAATATATGTTCGTGGTTTTGATTCATTGCCGAGCCACGTACATTGATATTCATAACTTGCCCTAATGGTTGATCATAAATAAAGCCAATATCGGTTCTAAGGGTGTCCTGTGTTTGACGGAAGGAATTTGAATCGGGCACTGTGGCGTCATCTAACGTACCACCAACCCTTTCTTCGGTCATCGCTCCTAAGGTAACGTAAAGGTTGGCGCCATTATCACCCTGCCAATAGAAACGAGGTCGAATACTGGCTCTTTCGTAACCTGCGATATCGATCCAGCCGTCGTCATCTAAATCTTGCGTTTCTTGATGATGAATGCCAGCAGTCACTGATGCGCTTAACGTGTCAGTTAAAGGTGATGCAAAGTAAGAAGTAATATCTTGACCGCTTTTAGAGGTAACATTAACCAAGACTTCACCTTCATAATCATCAGAGGGAGTGCGTGAAATTAAATTGATTACCCCACCCAATGCAGAACCACCATAAAGAGAAGAGGCAGAGCCTTTAATTATTTCAACATTTGCAAGATCTGTCGGTGGTATTTGCAACAAGCCAATTGAAGCCGTTTGACCACCGTATAAAGGTAAGCCATCACTTAACAGCTGTGTATAGCGACCATAAAGCCCTTGCAGCCTGATGTTAGCACTGCCTAATGCTGGCGAGGTGGTTTGTACTCTAACGCCACCCGTTTCAGCAACTAGCATAGAAATATTACCGGGTCGCATTAATGCTTTTTCTTGTATTTCTTCACCGTTAACAATTTCGGTTCGAGTAGCCGATTCAGTAACAATACGACCTAAACGAGAAGCAGTTACTTGAATTTTTTCAATATTGTTATCGCTATGTTCATGATGCTCTTTCACTTCAGTATGATCATGATCATGTTTATTTTCATTCGCGTATGTAAACGCTGGCATTAGCAGTAGCCCTGCCATTATTAAAGACTTTTTAAACATTTTTATCTCTGATATTGCTTGGTAATTACTTGGATATTACTCAGCACAATAGCGCTGCATAATATAAGAAGTTATAAGTGTTCTCAGTTTTAAGGTACTAAGTTCTTATGAGGTAAAAATGGGAGGGCGATAGAGCAACGTAGCTATCGATTTAGGTTGCACAGGCTGTTGCTTATAAATAGCTTCACTTAAAGCTGTTATTCTCGTTGATTCAACTTCAGTATTAAAATATAGCCATAATGAACAAGCATTGGTAATACAAGTACAACCATGATCACAACATTCAATACCACAGCAGTCTTCTGAATTATCACTATCAGTTGAGTTTGAATTTTTGTGCTTTACTAGCTCACTGAAGCCTAGAGCTGAAGATTCTACCGAAGTTTCGCAAGACATAGCGCTATTAAATGCCAATGTTTGCCCAATAAAGGCAACAAGTATTATCGCTATAACTAACACGTTTGAAACAACTTTAAACATATAAACCTCGACATAATCGAGCATTATTATAAGAGATTCTTGATGCAATGTGAACAATCATACGCACGCATATTTTTATTGAATGTTACATTTAAGCAGTAATCAATACAGAAAGTCCGTAATTAGAATGTGTGGCTTGTTGGAAGTTTTTTACTTTGGTGTATGTATTTATGAATGCTTTGCTAGCTTTTTGCGACGGTCAAACGCGTGGAAAAGCAAATCTGTTAAATTCAGCTCTACCTCGACTCGGCTACTGGTAGACAACGTACTCAAGATTTATCAATCAGTGAGCAACGTTCTCATAAAGTTTGACACGAAAAATCATAAATTAATTCATTTGCCTGCCTACAGGGCTCCCCCCCTGAATATATATTATTGAAGATCCGCTGAATCATTAGACTTTTCAATGAATAAAGCATTAAATTAAGGGGATTATTCTTGCTGATGAATATTGGCTGTATTATGATTTATTGCTAAAAGGCGGTTGAGTAATAGTGCTTTACTAAAAAGGAAATAGTATGACAATTAGTCAAATAATGCGGCGTAATTTAGTCACTCTAGATATGGACGATAGCTTAGCCAAGGCCAAGGACTTGTTTGATATCCATAATATGCATCACATTTTGATCAAAGATAACACCAAGCTCATCGGGGTAATTACCGATCGTGATTTATGGAAAAATCTAAGTCCTACGGTAGGTACACGTAAAGAAACCCCGCAAGATAGCTTGGTACTCAATAAAAAAGTACATCTAATCATGACTCGAGATCTCATTACCGCCACCGAGGATGTTACGATCAATGAAGCGGTACTGCTATTTTATGACCACAAAATATCCTGTCTTCCGGTGATAGATGAAAACCAATCTCCAATAGGTATTATCACTTGGCGTGATATTATTAAAGTTCTCGCATTGCAATATCGCCGAAAAACTCAAAACCTAGAAAAAGAAAACACTTAAGAGCTACAAGACAACATTGAGCACCCGGCTTTATCTTTTGCCCATGCAGGACGTTTTCCTGCAAAATTTTCAAATTCAGGTTGCTCGTCATAAGGCTTAGCTAACACTTGCTGTAATTGGTGCAGCAACGAATAATCCTGCTTTTCAGCTAACTCAATGGCTTGTTGTGCCAAATAATTACGTAAAACATATTTTGGGTTAGTCGCATTCATGCTTTCGCTAATGCTTTGTCGACTTCGATTGCCACGATCTCGAAGTTTACTATAACGTTCAAGCCAGTTGTGTAAAGTTTCTTGATAGCTTGTACTCATTTCAGCTTCATCGTAAAAACAAGGATTTAAATGCGTTAACCAAAGAGATTCATCGTCGGGTAAATCAGCTAAGCGTCGATAAAAAATAGTCATATCGGTTTCAACACTCATCAAGATGTCTTCAACTTCAACAAATAAGCTTAACTCTGCTTCATCAGCAAGTTCGCCAGATAACTCAATGCCCAACTTAGCGGCCATCATTTGCTGCCATTGCTGTTGATAATTTTTAGCGAAATCATTAAGCGCTTTTTGCAATGGTTCAGCATCATCAATTAACGGAAATATCGCATTGGCAAGTTGGAATAAATTCCATTGCGCCATCTCTCCCTGAGCACCAAAACGGTACCGTTTGCCTTGAGCATCTGTGGTATTAGGCGTCCAATTTAAATCAAAATTGTCAATCCAACCATAAGGGCCGTAATCTATGGTTTCACCAATAATCGACATATTGTCGGTATTCATCACGCCATGGACAAAACCAACACGCATCCAATCAACAACTAACGAGCAGGTTCTATCACAAACCTCAGTAAACCAAGCAAGATAAACCCCAGGGCTTGGTGCACCTAAATGCGGAAAATCACGTGCTATAACATAATCAACTAACTGGGTTAGCAAAGCTAAATCTTGTCGCGATGCCGGCAATTGAAAACTACCAAAACGAATAAACGATGAGGATACTCGACACACTACCGCGCCTGGCTCTGCTTTGGCATGGCCATCATAGAACATATCTCTAATAACACTATCGCCGGTAAGCGATAAGCTTAATGCTCTAGTCGTTGCTATACCTAAATGAAACATCGCCTCAGAACAAAGAAATTCACGTATTGAAGAGCGCAGTACCGCCAAACCATCAGCAGTACGAGAATAAGGCGTTGGCCCTGCGCCTTTAAGCTGTAAGGTTTTATGGCCATGTGATTGAGTTCGAACTTCGGTAAGGTTAATCGCTCTACCATCACCCAATTGCCCTGCCCAATGACCAAATTGATGACCGCCATAACACATAGCAAATGGTTTCATGCCCTCTAACAAACGATTACCAGAGAATAAGGTTAAAAATTCCGCGGAATTCACCTGCTCTTCCGTCAGTCCTAATTGCTCAGCAACGCGTGCACTCGTAGCAATTAACTGCGGCATTTTAGTTGCCGTTGGTTCAACAAATGAGTAGGCCGACATTACCTGTCGAGGGTAATTATCACTGACTTCATCGCCAGAAAAAGTGGTGGTAAATTGGTTATCGAAAATAAAGGTAATATCAGACAAGGGGGTTTGCACTCTCTGTAAAGCAAGGCAGCTAGTATCGGCCGAACAAACGTTGAATTCAACTATGGAATGACTTTATGTAACCAAAACATGCAATCCCGCTAAACAATCCAACATTAGATAAAACGTTTTTATAACTCGAACAGCTTAAATACTGACATGCATTCCATCGCTTTAACTAAAACAATTAAGCATTAATTAATAAATAATATAATTAAGTCATGATGATTTGATTATTGACACAATTGTAAAATACCTGGTTCGTATTTTTTATGAGTATAGTCATATTTATTTGCCTGAATCACTTGTTGGCTTACCATCAGTCATAACTTGCGTTTATTGCTTTTATGTCAAATACTAAAGTCGGTTTTAGTTTTATATAATCAATTGAAAGTTTGAGGAAACAAAGCATATTTCAGGCCTATTTCTAGGAGCAACTCATGTCGAGAGTGAGACTGAGTTTACCTTTGGGTTTGAATATGAATTAGATAGCAATTGGGGGGTAGGCGCAATTTATGAACGCACTAATGGCGCACATAATAATGATGGTGTTGCTGTAGTCTTAGCTGCCATTTATTATCATCCCACTAAAAACATTCGTTTAGGTGCAGGAATTGGTCAAGAAAAAATTGGCGGTGCACATCCTCATAAGGAAGATTTGTATCGAGTCAGTGCTGCTTATGATTTTCATCTGTAAGACTTTGGCATTGCACCAACCATTGCAGTTGATTTTGTTGATGACGAAGAAGCTACCGTTTTCGGTATAGCCATTACTAAACCTTTTTAATCATCAACTGATAAAGTATCGAACACCAATAGAGTTAACTTAACAATGGTATTTTGCTTAATACCAAGATAAATAAAGAGCTAAACATTCATTTTTTATGTTCAACTCGCTAACAATAAAATATCTACCTTTGAAAAATAAAAGAAAACAGGATGTCTTCACTTATTTAACTCCCTTGGGTAGTTTGAAATAGGGATAATATATGTTTTCAAGATTAAAAATTTCGCAAAAAATTTATTTTTTAGGTGCCATTCAGTTATTACTCATGTTGGCTATGGGAATTGTTTCATTTATTCAAATGGATAAAATTGGCGATGAATTAATTGATATTGCTGAAAAAGATATCCCGTTAACCTATCAAATCACCAAAATAGCTGAGCATCAATTGGAGTACGCAATACTATTTGAACGCGCTTTATTAAAAGCCAGCCTGAGTGAAAATGGCACTCAAAGTACCCAACAAGAGTTTATTGTTTTACGTCGTGAAATCGTAAATTTAAATTCAAAAATTACCAAAGAGTTAACTTCAGTAGAAAAATTCATTAATGATTCATTAAGCACATTACATGCTGAAAAAGCAATAACTTCGTATAAAAAACTATCTATTCAATTAATAAAAACTAACGCTGAATTTCAATCCTTGATTCAAGAGGTTGACAACGTACTATCACAAACAAGCCAGAGGAAAGTTAATGAATTATATAAAGAAATTAAAAAGGTAGAAGCCCATGAAGATCAAATAAAGGATGGTCTTATTGAGATATTAGATGATATTCAAGCATTGACCTTAGCAGCAGCCCAAAAAGCTGAGTACGATGAAAAATCAGGTATAAACATGATCAGTTACTTGTTTTTAGGAGCCGTCATTTTGGGGGGGCTATTCCCTATAGTGATAAGTCGCTCTATCACTACCCCTCTTAATTTACTAAAAGAGCGCCTAATTGAGGTTAATGATGGAGATGGGGATTTGAACATAACTCTTGATGATAAAGGTAGAGATGAAACCGCAGAAGTTGCTAAAGCCTTTAACCAATTTATTGCCACATTAAAAAGCACGATACAAGATACAAATACGCAGGCCAGTGAGTTAGGCGAATCATCAGATTTAGCCATAGAAATAATGCAAAAAACACTGGCGAACATAGAATCACAGCAAACGGAAACAGAAATGGTCTCAACTGCTGTGCAGGAAATGAGTTGTACAACAGCCGATGTAGCCAGTAACGCACTTAGCGCATCGACGGTAACAGAAAATGTCCGTGAAAAGGTAATGCAAGGTAAAACGGGGGCGGAAGAAACTCAAGACATCATCCAACGACTTGCTCGAGAAATTGAAGAAGCAGCCGAAGTTATTGAATCCTTGGTGTCAGAGACTAACAATATTGGCAGTGTATTAAACAGTATTCAGGGCATTGCAGAACAAACAAATTTACTCGCCTTAAACGCAGCTATAGAAGCTGCTCGGGCAGGAGAAAGTGGCCGAGGTTTTGCGGTGGTGGCTGATGAAGTTAGAACGCTCGCACAAAGGACACAAACATCAACAATTGATATTCAAAGTTTGGTTGAACGACTACAGAATGAAGCTCGTAATGCAGTTAACAGTATGAAAAAAGGCACTGATAGTGCAGAGCAATGCTTAGAAAAAAGCGGCGAAACATCAACCATTTTTGAAGACGCATCTCAGGCTGTAAATGAAATTTCTGAGCTAAATGCTCATATAGCAACAGCTGCTAATCAGCAATCTATGGTTGTTGAAGAAATTAATAGAAATCTTGTCAACATTACCAGTGTTGCAAACCAAACCACGCAAGGAGCAAGAGATACATCAGAAGCCAATCACAATATTGCAGAAAAGCTATTGCAGCTTTACAGTAATCTCAATAGATTTAAAGTGTAAATAATAAGATATTCTTAGTACTTCTGTTTGCTCGGGACAGAAGTACTAAGAACAATATTTAGCACAGGCGCTAACAGCATTAAAATATAGATTAATACTTAACACTGAGTACTTAGTTCGATATCAGAGGTAGAGGGATAATTATCAACAACACCAATGCATGCCGCCACTAACTATGGCTATATTTTAGACATATAAATAACCTTATTTGCGCCAAAAACTCAAATCCTCTTAATCACATTTGCTTGCCCTCGCCCTTTAACCTAAAATATTGGCATTATTGTCTTTCCAACCAAATCATAAGGTTTTCCATGGCACAACCATTACCAGATAAATTCATCATGTCGATGAACCGCGTTTCGAAAGTGGTTCCTCCTAAACGTACAATTTTAAAAGATATTTCGCTTTCTTTCTTCCCAGGTGCAAAAATTGGTGTGCTAGGTCTTAATGGCTCAGGTAAGTCAACCTTACTGCGCATTATGGCGGGTGTTGATACTGAATTTGAAGGTGAGGCACAAGCGCTTGCCGGTACTAAAATAG
>OJDR01000009.1_pt1 | contig 106157 bp, 87 predicted proteins | sample 1593081 | NCBI WGS metagenome assembly OJDR01 (sample SAMN05416873, study PRJEB24817) | seawater metagenome | isolation source: Sea water | place: Canada:Atlantic | collected 2013-11
TCGTCGGGCTCATAACCCGAAGGTCGTCAGTTCAAATCTGGCTCCCGCAACCAATTTATATATCATCTATAATAAATCTATATTTTCAGCTCATTTTTATCAAAAATAATCACTTCGTAAAATTCTACAACAACACAATCTATCTGTTCACATTATCTAAAAACAACATTTCACCGCTAAAAAACACTTTTAGACCCCAATAACATTTAATTTATTAAAAAAATCTTTCTATTGCTTTTTTATTCAATACAATAAAAATCAGTTGCCTGAATCTATATCAACAGTGCCTTAGTGCATCATTCAATAAAACAACCCTTTTTATTAAGATAAATCACAAAATAAACATTGGGATAAGGTAATATAAAGCGATAATTTACAAAAAGCTGAATAGCTAATAATTAGAGACTATTTTTTAATGAGCGAAGATTTTACTCATATTAATGCCGATGGTAATGCCCATATGGTTGACGTTACCGAAAAGAATGTCACCGAACGCACAGCGATTGCAAAAGCTTATATTGAAATGTCAGCAGAAACATTAGCCATGATTGTCGAAGGAAAACATCACAAAGGTGATGTTTTTGCTACCGCAAGAATTGCCGGCATTATGGCAGCTAAAAAAACCAGTGAACTTATTCCACTTTGTCACCCGCTTATGTTGACGAAAATTGAAGTCGACATTGTTGCACAGCCGGAGCAAAGTCGCGTAGCAATCACCGCCTTATGTAAACTTTCGGGTAAAACAGGGGTTGAAATGGAGGCATTAACAGCCGCTTCTACTGCAGCATTAACCATTTACGATATGTGTAAAGCTGTGCAGAAAGACATGGTGATCACTAATCTCCATCTTTGTGAAAAGCATGGCGGAAAATCTGGTAGCTACCTTCATAATTCTGAAGTTAAATAAAGGAGTTAAAGATGATTAAAATCTTATTTTTTGCTCGTTTACGCGAACAATTATCAACTGATAGCCTAACAATAGCAGCAAGAGAAAATCTAACAACAGAGCTTATTCGACAGCAACTCGCTGAGACAGATGACGTATGGAATAAAATCATGTCTCCCGATAGTTTACTTGTTGCTGTTAACCAAGAGATAAGTGATTGGTATCAACAAGTAAACGATGGCGACGAAGTCGCATTTTTCCCTCCAGTTACAGGAGGATAAGATGATTAAAGTACAAAAGAATGATTTTGTTGTTGCTGATGAGTACCTACGTTTAGCAGGCGATAACCAAGATGGCGCCATCGTTACTTTTGTCGGTAAAGTGAGAGACTTTAATGAAGGTCTTGATGTGCAAGGCTTATCTTTAGAGCATTACCCTGGCATGACCGAAAAAGTACTTAGCGATATAGAAAACAAAGCTCGTGAACATTGGCCGTTAAATAAAGTCACTATTATTCATCGATTTGGCAACTTAACATTAGGCGAGCAAATTGTCTTTATTGGTGTCACTAGCCCACACCGCAAAGCGGCTTTTGCTGCCTGTGAGTTCCTCATCGATTTTTTAAAAACCAAAGCCCCCTTTTGGAAAAAAGAATTAACAAGTGACGGTAGTATATGGCTAGACGCTAAAGCTAGCGACAATGATGCCTCCCAACAATGGCACAACAAGTTAACCTAAAAAATACAGTGAGATAATTTATGCTAAAAATCGGGCGTTATCAGCATTTTAAAGGTAATTTTTATCAAGTTCTACACATTGCTACCCACAGTGAAAGCGAAGAAACTATGGTGGTTTATCAACCTGAATACGGTGAACGAGCCATTTGGGTTAGGCCATTGGCTATGTTTGACGAAACAATTGAAAGAGATGGCAAAGTAATTAAACGCTTTCAGTATGTCGATAGCGATATTTAACTGCTTAACAAAAAATAGCACCAATATAAGCTAATTCATTTGGTAAACAGCTTTTCATCACAAAATTTATACTTTGATCCATAATGATTGATATTTTCTGAAATAAGCGAATCTAATGACAAAATTTATATTTGTACTATTTCTGCTAGCAAGCATTAACGCCAATGCCTATATGTGTAATTCACTTAGTGACCTAAACTGGCTTTTGGGTGAGTGGAAAACTCAAGTAAAACAAGATTTAACCAACGAACTTTTAACCACGGAGACGTGGCTAAAGCTAAGTGATAAAACATTTGAAGGCTTCGGTAAAACGGCAAATAACATTGAGTCGTTGCGCTTGCTTGAAATGTCCGATGAAATATTTTACCTCGCGAAAGTTTCGCATAACCCAAGCCCAATAGCTTTTAAACTCACCGCGTGTAAAAGTAATGCATTTATATTCGAAAATGAGCAGCATGACTTTCCAAATACCATTGAATATAAGCAAATAAATAGTAACGCCATACAGGTAAAAGTTAGTGGTAAGACAGAAAAATCATTTACAATTCAATTATATCGTGTAAAAGATAGTGTCAACGACTAGCAAAAATAAAAAACCTCATATGACGTTAAAAATGGCGTTAAATACTCAGCATGCAGCGCCAACGCTGTCATCTAAAAATATTTACCTTAGACCTGTCATTAAAGCAGATTATTCTGTGATCAAAGTTTATCGCCAAGATCCTGAAAACTGTCGATATATTCGTCCAGCTGAAAGTGATACTAAAACCATGGCAATTGTTGAACAATTATCCCAACCGTGGCTCTTTTCACTCGGGCATTGGAACGGCCTAGCTATTTGTTTAAAAGATGATGACTCGTTAGTTGGCGAAATAGCCTTTCGTATTGAAGACTGGGAGAGTCAGCGAGCCGAACTAGGTTATCGCTTAAGTGGGGAAGTTGCAGGACAAGGTATATGCAGCGCGGCAATAAATCTACTTATTGACTACCTGTTCAAAGAATTAGGCTTCTTTAAGCTTGTTGCTAAATGTGACCCTAGAAATATTGCCTCAATTCGTGTTCTGGAAAAATCAGGCTTTGAAAAAGAAGCATTCTTTAAACTACATTACCTTATGGGTGACGAATGGACAGACCAATATGACTACGGTCTGTTATTTAACGATTGGATCGCGAAAAAACCATGCTAAAAGCAATACATCATATCGCGATTATTTGCGCTAACTACAATAAGTCTAAGCATTTTTATACTGAAATTTTGGGCTTGAAAGTACTCGACGCAAACTTTTGAAGAGAACAAAACTCTTATAAACTCAATTTAGCTCTGCCCAATGGCGGTCAAATTGAATTATTTTCCTTTACTGATGCACAAACAAGACCGAGCTTCCTTGAAGCACTTCGCCATATGTTAGTGAGCATTATCGTCGATAGTTAAAGTTATTTTGCCAATGTTTTCGTTATTCAGCATGACTTGGTGGGCACTTTCGACATCACGCCAAGGATATTGCTTATAAATAACCGGCTTGATAAGCCCTTGTTCAAGGCTCTGATAAAAATCTCGTTTAAATGCTTGGATCAAACTTGTTTTATAGTCGTCTCTTCTACTACGCAGCGTGGTGGCATGCAAAGTAACACGCTTAGCAAGCATTTTCGCCACATCAATGTTTTCAGCAAATCGACCGCCCAACATTGAAAGCATGACAATATGACCATCTAATGCGCATAGGCTAATATTTTTATTTACATAATCACCAGCAACAACATCTAAGATCACATCATAATTTTGCTTGTTCTGCTTTGCAGAAGCTACAAAATCGGTATTTTGGTAATTTATCACCTGATCAGCACCTAAAGCCTTGCAAGTATCTGCTTTTTTATCATTGCCAACCGTTACACTTACATGACAATCAAAATATTTCGCCAGTTGAATAGCAGCCGTGCCAACACCACTTGCGCCAGCATGAATCAATACCTTGGCATTGCGTTTTAAATTAGCAATGGTAAACAAACATTGATAAGCGGTTAAAAACACTTCAGCAATCGCTGCGCCTTGGACATAAGTTAAATTCTTCGGTAATGCGAATAAGTGAGCTGTTTTAACCTTGACATATTCTGCGTAAGCGCCACCCGGCACAATAGCAAAAACTTTATCACCAACTTGCCAATTTTCATCTTTACCGCCAATGACAGCAATATTACCACAAGCTTCAATGCCTAGTATGTTTGACTCACCTGGTGGAGGTGGGTAGTGCCCTTGTTTTTGTAAAATATCTGCACGATTAACGCCAATAGCCCTTACTTTGATCAAGCACTCATCAACACCTATCACAGGTTTATCGATATTTCCTATGCTCAGCTGATTTTGTTCATTAATAGCGATATAGCGCAATATGTTTCCTTATTGATATTTTTTATTAAATACTTAATATTTTGCCTTACTTAGCCTAAGACTCATAGTTTTTAAACTTAGCTAATGGCAAAAAAATGATGCTCTTGCCAAGGCACTTGCTTTGATTCAATATGTTCAACCTCGGCTTCGGGTGGACCATGTGCTAGCCACTCCAACATCTTATTTATGTTGTGCTCTTCACCGCACATTAATACTTCAACACCGCCATCAGTTAAATTACGTGCGTAACCACTTAAACCGTGATCAATGGCAATTTGCTGACTGGAAGCTCGAAAGTAAACCCCTTGAACTTTACCACTGACATGTGCCATGTAACTTACATTCATAATTTTGCCTTAGTATTAACTTATTGTTGTTATTTTTAACTTTCATTGCTAAACAAGTTAAGAAATGAAAAATAGTTAAAATTGAACATTGCACCCACGCTATGCATTGACTACACTCGCGCAATTATTATTGTTAATTATAAGTATAGCCATATGTCAGCAAGAATTTATTTAAAAGTTGCTCGTGAAAAATCATTACGCCGAAAACATCCATGGATTTTTTCTCAAGCAATCAACAAAATCAAAGGTAATGCATTACTTGGTGATACTGTCGATGTCTTTGACCACAAGGGAAACTGGCTTGCTAAAGGCGCATACTCGCCTGAATCTCAAATCCGGATCCGTGTTTGGAGTTTCGATATTGATGAAGAAATTGATAGTGATTTTTTTCGTAAGAAATTGTTAAGCGCACAAAAAAGGCGTGATTGGTTTATCGAAAAAGGTGGTTTAACTGGCTATCGATTGATCGCTGGAGAGTCAGATGGATTGCCCGGCGTTACCATCGACAAATACGATAACTTTATCGTTTGTCAGTTACTTAGTGCAGGCGCTGATTTTCATCGTTATACCTTGGTAGAGTGTTTAAAAGAGCTGTACCCTGGTTGTCATATCTACGAACGTTCAGATGTTGATGTTCGAAAAAAAGAGGGACTAGAGCCTGTAACAGGTTGGTTAACCGAGCCTCAAGAATCAACAGCATGTATTATTGAAGAACACGGTATTAAAATTCATGTTGATGTTGCCCAAGGTCATAAAACAGGGTTTTATTTGGATCAACGTGACTCTCGCGTCGCTGCTGGCAAATATGCCAAAGACAAGAGTGTTTTAAACTGTTTCTCATATACCGGCACCTTTGCCCTGCATTGTGCAGCAAATGGTGCGAAAGAAGTGATCAATGTTGATGTTTCAGAATCAGCACTAGCACTTGCCAAGCAAAACGCAGAACTTAATCAACTCGAAGATAAAAATATCTCATTCATTAAAGCGGATGTATTTAAATTACTGCGCCAATATCGTGAAGAAAAACGTACCTTCGATATGATCATTCTCGACCCACCTAAATTTGTTGAGTCAAAAGCTCAACTTACCGGTGCTTGTCGCGGTTACAAAGATATCAATATGCTAGCCATGCAGTTACTTAAACCCAATGGCACGCTATTAACGTTTTCTTGCTCGGGCTTAATGGAGTCAAATTTATTTCAAAAAGTGGTGGCCGATGCGGCACTAGATGCAAAAAGAAATGTTTATTTTGTTGATAGATTACATCAAGCAGCAGATCACCCAGTAGCGTCGAATTACCCTGAAGGTTACTATCTAAAAGGCCTAGTTTGCCAAGTAGAGTAGCTTGGTAGGCAAGAAACAAACCGTAGCTAGAATTTGTTCTAGCTACGATGGACGTGACTTAGTCAATTTCAGAAATGTTAATACCAATTAAATAACAGTTAGCACTTTCTTCTGTGACTCTCACCACCTTACCTTTAACATCGAGTGGTTGAACAGCACTGTTAGCTGACTGAACACTAACACGTACTGCTGTGTTCATTTCTAGTGGATGTTCCATTTCAATCGCAATTCCCGTTGCACTTAAATCACGACAAGTCGCTAAAACTTTACTGTTAGCTTCATCATCAATAATGGTCACGGTTACTTCACTGTTTAGCATCATGCGATAAAAGTTGCGTTTGTCATCGTAATTAACCATTACTACTCCAATGTGTTTTTATAGTTAGTATGCGTTTATTTATACTCATCACGACCATCAGTGTCAAATCATTGTACTGAAATTAAGCAGATTCTTTGAGGTAGTTCAATATTCGCTTACTTGAAATTGGAAATGGTGTTTTTAAATTTTGCGCAAAAAGTGACACCCTTAGCTCTTCAATCATCCAATAGCCCTGCACTAATTCTTTGCGTAAAGGCTGCCCTTTTGGCTGCTGAGCAACAACAGAATCTAATGCTTTTTGCACTTTCTCAACGTCGAACATTTTTAAACGGTCTTGATTCGGATCAATGTGCAACTTTTCTAATCGTCGTTCCATTGCCGTTAAATATCGCGCAATATCATCTAAACGCTGATAACCCGCCTGAGTCACGAAACCTTTAAATACCAGTGACTCTAATTGCGCTTTAATATCCCCCTGCGATTGCACAATATTTAGCGAGATTTTACCTTTCATTTTTTTGCGTACGTCATGGGCTAAATTCAGTACACGTTCAACCTTAATTGCAGCACTGAGCACGCAATCCGCAATTTCTGCACGCACATGTTCCTTGCAGGCTTCAAAATTTTGCTGTGTGCGAGGTAGCTCGCCATATTCGTTTACTAAGAACTGACAACCGGCAACAATACAGTCATCTAATAAATCGTTGATCGAACCAAAGGGGTTAAAATATAAGCCTAACTTTGCTTTATTGGGTAGCTTCTGCTGCAAATATTTAACCGGCGACGGTATACTCAATAAAATTAATCGACTTACCCCATCTAACATCGCTTGCTCTGCTAGACTTTCATGTTCAAATAGCTCTATCGCAACTGACTTATTTCTATCGACCAAAGCTGGAAAAGCTTTTATGGTGATATTAGCAACTTTCTTTTCGTAGCTTTTCGGCAAACTTTTAAAGTCCCAACTCGCAATATCACTGCGTTCAATACCTTTATCAGCAACCTTTTTAATTGATGCTTGTACTCGACCCTGCAAGCTATCTTTGAGTGCATCAAGGTTACGACCTTGCTTGAGTAACTTACCGTTTTCGTTAACTATTTTGAAATTCATTGATAAATGTGGCACTAATTCGACACCGTGCCACGCATCTTCAGGCAGTCGTACACCGGTCATTCTTAACAATTGCTTTTCAAGCGCCGCGATTAATGTACTGTCCGTCCCAGAAATGGCAGCAACACAAGCTTGTGCATAGTTAGGTGCAGGCACAAAATTTCGTCGTAGTGACTTAGGTAAGCCTCTAATTAATGCAGTGATCAGTTCAAGCCTTAACGCGGGGATCAACCAATCAAAGCCTGTACTTTCAATCTGGTTTAAAATGCCGACGGGGATCAAAACACTGATACCATCATCCTCATCACCGGGGCTAAAATGGTAGCTCAGCGGCAAGGTTAAACTGCCCTGCTGCCAGGTTTCAGGGTATTCATTAGCTGATAACTGAACGGCGGTTTCTTTTAATAAAAAAGCTTTGGTAAAGTTTAATAACTTGCCATCACTTTGCTTTTGTTTTTTCCACCAAGCTAAAAAGCTGCGTTGACAAATAGCGCTTTCCGGCAACTTTTCATTATAAAAGTCGACTAATTGCTGCTCTTCAATCAAAAAATCTTTACGACGCGCTTTTTGCTCTAACGCTTCAATTTCATCAACCAATTGGCGATTATCTTTCAAGAAGGTTTCTTTAATCGTGCTATCACCATTAACCAAAGCTTCTCGAATAAAAATTTCACGACAGGTATCAGGTTCAATTTTGTTAAAATTGACCTTACGCTTACCAACAATAATTAACCCGTAAAGCGTCACTTGTTCGAACGCCATTACAGCGCCCTGTTTCTTTTCCCAATGCGGCTCACTGTAGCTACGCTTAACTAAGTGCTCAGCTAATGGCTCAAGCCATAAAGGGTCAATTTTCGCCGCCATACGAGCAAACAAACGGCTGGTTTCAACCAGTTCAGCCGCCATTAGCCACTTAGGTGATTTTTTAGCTAACGCAGAGCCCGGGAAAATAAAGAATTTGCTGCCACGTGCGCCTTTGTATTCTCGATTCTCATCTTGTTGACCTAAGTGGCTCAATAACCCCGATAATATCGCTTGGTGAACAATATCTAAATTGCCGTTTACCGGATTTTTTTCAGCTTCTTCAGATAAATCTAATTCAATACGGCTCATCGGAATTTTTAATTCTCGCAATGAATGCGTCAATTGACTGTAGATATCTTGCCATTCTCGAAGTCGTACGTAGGATAAAAATTCTTTCTGACACAAACGACGAAACTGATTATTGGTTAACTGCTTTTGCTGCTCTTCAACGTAGTTCCACAACTTCAATAAACTAACAAAGTCTGACTGTTTATTTTTGAAACGGCCATGTTTTTCATCGGCAGCTTGCTGTTTTTCATGCGGACGTTCACGTGGGTCTTGAATACTTAAGGCACTAACAATAATAAATATTTGTTCAATACAGCCTAAGTCAGCCGCCGTTAAAATCATTTTCGCTAAACGCGGATCTATCGGGAATTTTGATAACGAGCGACCAATCGGCGTTAACTTAACTTGGTTTGCGTTGGCGTCAATTGCCGCTAGCTCTTCAAGTAAGCGAACACCGTCATTTATATTGCGGTTATCTGGTGGCTGCACAAAAGGAAAGTCTGAAATTTCACCTAAATCTAACGACAACATTTGTAATATAACGGTCGCTAAATTGGTGCGTAGTATTTCTGGGTCGGTAAATTCTGGGCGGTTTAAGTAGTCATTTTCAGAATATAAACGAATACAAACACCTGAAGATACACGGCCACAACGACCCGCACGTTGATTGGCACTGGCTTGTGAAATAGGCTCTATCGGCAAACGTTGTACTTTGGTGCGGTAACTATAACGCGATATTCTTGCAGTACCTGGGTCAATAACATATTTAATGCCCGGCACGGTTAAACTGGTTTCAGCAACGTTAGTCGCCAAAACAATATTACGGCCACTATGAGGCTTGAATATTAAATTTTGCTCAGCAACGGTTAAGCGCGAATACAAAGGTAAAACATTGGTATGACGTAGGTTTGCCTTTTCCAAAGCACGTGCGGTATCTCGAATTTCTCGTTCACCATTAAGGAATACTAAAATGTCACCATCAGACGTTGCACCACGACCGTCAGAGCTAAGCTCGTCTACCGCATTGAGAATGCCTGAAATAATATCAGCATCACCATTACTTTCATCGCTCATTTCGTTCAGCGGGCGGTAACGCATCTCTACGGGGAAAGTTCGACCAGACACTTCAATAATCGGCGCTAATTCACCGTTAGCACTAGCAAAATGTTTAGCAAACTTTTCAGGATCAATAGTTGCTGAGGTAATAATGATTTTTAAGTCAGGACGTTTCGGCAATATTTGACGTAAGTAACCCAAAATAAAGTCAATGTTTAAACTACGTTCATGGGCTTCATCAATAATCAAAGTATCGTACTGACGCAATAGCCTGTCTTTTTGCATTTCAGCCAGCAAAATACCATCAGTCATCAGCTTGATATAACTGTGTTCGCTGACTTGGTCGTTAAAACGTACCTTATAACCAACAGCATTACCTAGTTTAGTATTAAGCTCATCAGCAATACGGTTTGCTACTGTTCTTGCCGCAATACGTCGTGGTTGTGTATGACCAATAATACCGTCAACACCACGACCAAGTTGTAAACATATTTTCGGAATTTGTGTAGTTTTACCTGAGCCAGTTTCACCGGCAATAATCACCACTTGATTTTCGGCGATGGCCTTAGCAATAACATCAACATTTTGAGAAACAGGTAGGCCTTCTGGGTAGCTTACCTTAGGTAAATTAGCGCGGCGAACTTGCTTGTTCTCTATCGATTGTTCAATTGACACAGCAATTTGTTGTAGTGCTTTTTGCTGCTTGTCGGCATGAGTTATTTTTTTAACGCCCAATAAGCGTTTTCTTATCCGCGCTTTGTCTGACAGTTTAACTTGATGTAAACGGTCAAAAAGTGCTTTTACCGTGATATTTTCATTGGTTTTATTAGATTTTTTTTCAGTAGCAGCAGAATTAGCGGGGGTAACAGAAGACAAAACAGACTCAACACAAATAACAAAAAAACAGTTTAACAGGTAAACAATAGCAAATGAATACGTAACCCTTTCGGATGTAGCCTTTTGCTATTTTTTGTTGAACTAAAATATCAAGTTAAAGAATAAAGCGCTAACAGCAGTGGTTACTGATTAACGCAAAATCAACTAGCTTTTATAGCCCGAGCGTAAATGTAAATCGATAGCGCGCAGTACATCATTACGAGAAATAGTGCCGAGTAAATTTTCATCATCATCAACAACAGGATATACCTTAGGCTTATTTTTCAGCATTTGCTGACCAAGCTCAATAACGCTGTCATACGGTTTTACGGTTAATACGTCTTTTCGCATTAAGTCAGCAACATCGGCAATATGTTCGTTATAGTAAATGGTTTCAATCATTTTAGCTAAAACATCACTCTCCGATAAAAACCCCATGAGGTGATTATTTTTATCAATGACAGGACCACCAATTTGCTTGGTTTTTAAAAACCGTAGCGCCGCTTCTTCTACCACCATATCTGGCGTAAAAGTCACTGGGTAATGATTCATATATTCTTTTACTAGTAATGATTCCATAGAGGATCCCTAAAAATTAAAATAATAACTAAGTGCAAAACACAAATAATTTTAGCTCATTTGTCTATATATACCCAAACCACTTGAAGATGCAGTTTCAGAGCTAAGCTAGGAAATCAGGTCAAGGCGCAGCACGAAGACAATGGTTATTCCCTTATCAAGTGCTGCACAGCTTTTTTGCTCCAGACAAAAGCTAAGTACATACATCCATGTATGCAACGCGGAGCAGGTTTTCTAGCTTAGCTCCCTTCGGGCAAGGCGATAAAGGGTCATCTCCGGCGTTATTGATTTCGAAAATGGAACAACCATTCTCTTCAATCAATGCCTTGGTGCTAATACTTTCTCGACTTGCTGAATCCTGCATCTTCAAGTGGCTTGGGTATACCCTTAACTGTAGACGCATTTACAAATAAATCATCCGTTTAGCGAAATTTTATCAATTTTTTTATTGTTGCTATTCATTAACTTACAAATGCTAATAAAGCCGGTTGTGTACTTGATGAAAGCGATTGCTCAATACTTTTGTAAGCATGCGTAAAATCTTTTCTCAAATGTGATTTTAAATGGCCTTTAACCTGCTTAAGTGACTCCTTTTTCAGCACGCAAAAAAGCGCTAAGGCATATAAAGTTTCTGGTTCGGTTAACGCGGCTTGACGATTTAAGCTGGCGTTATTGCAAGCGCCACAGCCGCCTCTAAATTGATAAGCAGTATTAGCAAAAATAACCCCAAAGCCCATAAAACAGGCAACAAGATCGATTGTTTGCGGCAAATATTCTTGCCCACCCGGTGGCAACACTTTATTCGACGTCACTAATATACCCGCTAGCGCCTGACCAATCGCGGCAATTAAATCTTGTGGTTGATTCACTTGGCTTTGGTTAAAACCCAACATTAATGCATCATTACCTGTACTTACGCTAACCTCAGCATTCTCACCACGAATAGTGCTCCCTAACCTTAAATCTTCAATGCGGGTGATTGAGCTAGGTACGGTCGATATCAGTTGAATAGGCCATTTCTGCATACCGGCATATTTTTTTGTGTTGATAAACATGGCTTGTGCCATTTCATCAATACTGGTCACCGTACCGGGATAAAATTCATTGGTAGGTAATATCAATCGCGCGTCATCTTTGAGCACATTGATATCAAAATTTTCAATCGCCCATGCAAAGGTATCAAGGATCCAATTTTTCGTATTTTCGTCAATAATTTCTTTTCGGCTAAATAATTTTGCCAACATAATTTCTACAACTTTTAAAACAATTAGCGCTTGTTTGGCTTATTCTTTACTGTTTTTAGAGCATAAAAGCACAACAACCTAAACCAAGGCTAATAAAGGTTAATTTTTAGTATTCTGAGCCAATGCCCATTGCCAAGCCTTAGTGTTATACAAAGGCACTGTTGATAAGGAATGATGATGGCTTCCTGATGACTCTTTCGTTGAATAAGACAGGTAAATAAGGGTTTTATGTTCAGCGTCATAAATGCGTCTGACTTTTAAGCTCTTAAACAAAATGCTTTTAGATTCTTTAAAAACCACTTCGCCATTTTTAGAGCGGTCAATTTTTGCTAAAGCTTCTGCGGTTATTTCACCTGTTTGTCGACAAGCAATACTCATATCAGACGGGTCCGAAAAATCTAAATCGGCCTCAACATGACTAATATGGCAAGTAACGCCAGTAATAATAGGGTCTTGGTTGGCTTTTATCACCACATCTTTAGTGGTAAATAAGCCTAAACTGACTTTACCAACATCATCCGAACAACCAGCAAGCGTCATCAAAGCAATTAGGCTAAGACATAGTTTACTTTTAGCTACATTGGTGCTTTTTACTATTTTTTTTACCGTCACGCTATTTTTTAAAATCGTCATATCTCTAATTTTCTCGTTAATCATCTCTAAAAATTCCAACAAATTCTTCGCCGTTTGACGATTTACTCGCTCGATACATTCCCGAACTGTTAAATGGCATAGTAATATTTCCGGCAGCATCAATAGCAATAATACCGCCTGAGCCACCGGCTGCAACTAAAACATCATTAATCACCACATCAGCAGCTTTTTCAAGACTAATTCCCTGATATTGCATACGAGCACAAATATCCGCTGCAACATGGTAGCGAATAAAATATTCACCATGCCCTGTCGCTGAAACCGCACAACTCTCATTATTAGCGTATGTGCCTGCCCCTATTATCGGTGCATCGCCAATGCGACCAAAACGTTTAGCTGTCATGCCGCCCGTGCTCGTTCCCGCCGTTAGTGTACCTGACATATCAAGCGCTACCGCGCCAACCGTGCCATATTTATATTCATTACCGAGCGTTTGATGCGCGGCTTGAAAATCTTTCAGTTCCTGTTCTTTTTTTATTAACTGCTTCTTCGCTCGCAGTAACGATTTATACCTAGCCTCGGTATTAAAATAACGATTATCTACCAGCGCTAAACCTTGTTGTTTAGCGAATACTTCGGCACCTTCGCCACTGAGCATGACATGAACAGACTTCTCCATCACTTTTTCGGCCAACGCTATTGGGCTTTTTACCGTTTTTACACCAGAAACCGCACCAGCATTCAAAGTTTTACCATTCATAATTGATGCATCAAGTTCATGACCACCATCAAAGGTATAAACAGCGCCTTTGCCGGCATTAAATAATGGTGACTCTTCGAGTATTTGAATAGCAGCGATCACAGCAGCTTGACTCGTCTCACCTGCAGCCAACATAACATAGCCCCTGTCACGTGCTTTTTTAAGCACAGTTTCATAGGCCTTGCGCTTTTTTTTAGTCATATTACTTTTATTTATCGTACCTGCACCGCCATGTATGGCAATGGCGAAAACTTTTTCTTGCTGCGCCTGCGCGCTACTAACTAAACATAATGGTGCAGTGACCAAGGTTAAAATCGTTAATAAAATTAATTTGTTTTTCATATCATCCGCCACAGTTAACGCGTTATAAAAAAGTATACTCACAATGTGCGATAAATCAGTGACATTTACAAGCATTGGCCTGAGTCGAATATGGACATTAATCAGTACTTTCGCTATGGTACTGGTCATACCATTAATTAATTTTTTATTATATTTATAGCGAAATCGTCTATAAAGCCAAGGACGCCCATGACTGAGCAACGAGTAATTGTAGCGATCAGCAATAACATCGCCCACGTTAAATTTAATCGCGCTGACAAGCTAAATGCTTTAGATATGCCAATGTTTATTGCTATTCGTAATACCATAAAAACCTTACGTAAAAATCGAGATATTCGAGCGGTTATTGTTTCAGGTAGTGGGGAAGATTTTTGTTCCGGTTTAGATGTAAAATCAATCATGAAATCACCTATGAGCATGGTCAAATTGTTGTTTAAGGCGTTACCTTGGCGAGCAAATTTAGCCCAAGTTGTATCTACCGGTTGGCAGGATATTCCAGTACCGGTGATTTGCGCCATTCATGGCCGCTGCTGGGGTGGAGGTTTACAAATTGCCTTAGGTGCTGACTTTAGATTCGCCACACCTGACAGTTCGCTATCAATTCTAGAAGGAAAATGGGGCTTAATACCTGATATGGGTGGCACTATTGCCCTGCGTGACCTGATGCCAATTGATCAAGCAAAAAGATTAGCCATGACAGCCCAAATGTTTACTGGCCAACAAGCACTAGCACTAAATTTAGTCACAGAAGTCACTGAAACACCCTTGGCCGATGCACAAGCCTTCGCAAAGTCCTTACTTAGCCAATCACCGGATGCAATCGCTGCAAATAAAAGGCTTTATAACAAAAGCTGGCAAGGTAGTAAGGGCTGGGCTTTATTTCGTGAATCCTACTATCAAATTAAAGTCATGATGGGCAAAAACATGCAGCGCAAGATTTATAATCAAACCAACGATGTTGAACAGCAAAAAGCATTTTTACCACGTAAAAAATGGTAAACTCAGCACATGAACAATGTCTATAAATATCAAGGTGGGTTGTAGCAAGATGAAAATAAAGGTTGATGATTTAACTGGTGGTGAAGTTATCACCTTGCTAGAGGAGCATTTAGCCGATATGTATGCCACCTCACCGGCAGAAAGCGTTCATGCCCTTGATATAAAAGCGCTAAAAAATCCAGCTATCACCTTTTACAGCTGTTGGAAAAACGATGAATTACTAGGTTGTGTGGCACTGCGCGAACTTAATATAAACCATGTCGAACTTAAATCCATGAGAACAGCGTCACATGCGCGCAAACTTGGCGTCGCATCAAGCTTGATGCAACACATATTAGCGGTAGCCAAACACCGTCATTACCAGAAAATAAGTTTAGAAACCGGCTCTATGGACTTTTTCCAACCTGCAAGAGCGCTTTATAAAAAATATGGCTTTGAATACTGTGGACCGTTCGGCGATTATCAGCCAGATGCCAATAGTCAATTTATGACACGGCATATTTAATTTATTTGTTGTAGCTCAAAATCGATCAGAGGTTTTGACTCAAAGAATTAAATACGAAGAGCAGGAAATCCTACATAGCGATTAAGGGCTGTTGATCTTTGTTTAATAATTCAGCTGAGAGATAAAATCACCTTAATTAAGGCGAAAAGCGTGTAGTCGTGTCATTTAAATTAATTATTTTCCACGTAAAGTAAGATGATTTTAGCCTCCCCCTTGGGCAATGGTTATTTTTAACCCTAGCGGCATTAGAATTTCACTTATTTGGAACTACCAAACCCCGCTCATTCTGCTTTACTAACATTAAAAATAATCTATTGCTGAAAATATAAACAAAGTTCAACAACTCTGAGTCGTCATTTTAAAAAGCAAATGACCAATTGCGCTTATCATTGTCGAGTTAACTAATTCATTATTTTATAATTCCATATTTATTGAGTTTTCGAGATATCTTTGCGTGTGAAACTGATAATCTATGAGCCAATTTTCTAGTCGATGGATAAGTAACATATAGCGTACTTAATATGTTTTTTTCAAATTTTTCAATTGCATACTCAAGTGAACTAATATTTTCATCACATAACAACTCTAACTCTTGATCCGTTGTTGAAGTGGAAAAATAGATATCAGTATCATCAATTATGCTTTTATCGACGAGTGCTAATGTTCTAAAAATAACGTTCTGTAACTGCCTGATATTTCCAGGCCATTGGAATTTTGATAGTCGTAACATTGCCGAATGAGTAAACTTTGGCTGGTCAATATTAATTTGTTCACAGGCTTTTGTACTAAAGAAGTTAACTAAATCATGAATGTCTTCACTGCGCTCTCTTAATGGCGGTAAATCTATACTTAGAACATTTAAGCGATAATATAAGTCTTCTCTAAACAAACCTTTCGTCGTCATTTTTTCAAGGTTTCTATGAGTAGCGCATACTATGCGAACATTAACTTTAATTTCAGTTGTTCCTCCGATACGCCTAAAAGTAAAATCTTGAAGAAATCTCAGTAATTTTGCTTGTAAATAAATAGACATTTCACCTATTTCATCTAAAAATACCGTACCATTTTCTGCCATTTCAAATAAACCGAGTTTCCCGTTTTTTTGTGCGCCCGAGAAAGCGCCTGGTGCATAGCCAAATAACTCACTTTCAAGTAAATTTTCAGCTAATGTTGCACAGTTTATGGCTAAAAATGGAGCATTAACCCTTTTTCCTGATTCATGAAGAGCACGTGCGAACAGTTCTTTACCTGTGCCTGTTTCACCAGTAATTAGTACAGGAAAGTCTAATTTGGCGAAGCGCAATGTTTGCTGTTGTATATTTTTAATTTTTATCGAGTGACCTATTATCGATTGAATATTTTCTCCGGTATACGATTGAATTTTTGATATTTTTTTCCCTAAGCTTTCAGGACTTTGTAATAATAATACTGCGCCATTTACTTTAGAGTTCGCGTATATCGGTGTGATATCGATCAAAAAGTGTTTATTAGCAAAGCAGATATCGATAGCCGGTGGAGATTCTACTAATACATCGTGCAAGTTAAGAGGAATAATGTCACAGATATTATGACCTTCTAACCTGTCTTTTGTTAAACCGAGTATTTTTTCCGCTTCGATATTGGCAACAATAATCTGTCCACTAATATCAATATCCAATATAGGATCTGGTAATTTGGACACTATAGTATCAAGATGTTTACGCTTAACTTCATCAGGACATAGCTCTATTTTAATAACATCTTTTACATCAGGGATGGCGACAAGCTTTTTTCTTATAATATCAAAACTCACCCCTCGATCTCTTATGTGAACATAAGTATGGTAAGTAAACATTTCAACCGAGGTTAAATTCCAGCCATTTTCAACAATAACACTCAGCATTTCTTGAGTTATACCTAACCGGTCTGCTGAAATTATTTTTAAGCGCATACTTTGATTCACTATTGTTACAATAGTGTTAAACGTATCACATCCAAACCAGTACTAATACACTGTTTTTAATAGATTTAAATTAAACACAACAAATTTCGTATCACAAATGAAACAGCCAATTCTGTATATTTTCAAACATTTATTATTAACATATTGATATCTATTATTAATTTATTTATGGATCAAAACATGCTTGGCATGTGTTTTTTAATGAAAAATAATTTTTAGGTTATTTAGATAAGGAAACTACATGAATCCCGCTCGCTTACTTTATGTTACTGACCCATTGTGTTTATGGTGCTACGGTATTTCAACGGTTATAGAAAATTTTTACAAAGAGTTACCTAACGAAATGGTCACTGAAACTATTAATGGTGGTTTATTTCCAGCAGCACAAGCTAAAAAATGTGATCAAAATTTTAGAGATTATTTAAAAAATGCATCTATACAAGTAACAAAATTATCAGGTAAAGAATTTAGCGCTTCGTTTTGGCAGTTATTAGCTACGCCGGGCTTTACTTATGACACAGAGCCTAGTGCTAAAGCATCTGTAGTTGTGAAAAATCTTGCTGGTGAGCAGGCAATGCTAAAATTCATGCATTTATTACAGCAAGCTTTTTTTGTTGAAGGAAAAAATGTTATGCAACCCAGTATACTTGCTTTACTTGCCGAACCTTTTGATATTCCTAATCAGGACTTCTTAGATTTTTACTTCAGTGATGAATGCTTGAATCTGACCAAACAAGAATATGCCGAAGCAAAGCAACTAGGTGTGCAAGGCTTCCCAGCTTTACTTTATCTAAAAGAACGACAAGGTTATAAGTTAGCTGCTGGATTTTCTGATTTAGAAAACCTTCGCAATGCGTTTGGCTGGGCTGAAAATGCATGTAAACAAGCTGAACTTAACACGGCGAATGTTTGCAACGATAAAGGTTGTAACATTTAAAATGTAAATCCCATAGAGAATCAGGGTCACAGTGGCTAATTTTAGCTCTGATATAAAAATCAATTTGTAACTATTGGGTAAAATTTTTCATTTTGATCCTCCTTAAAATATAGGTTAAAGAACGCTATAAAATACTTAGAAATAATGCAGACTATTACCATAAAAAACACACTATATTTGAGTGTTCATTTTATATTAAGCGGAAGTCTCATTTTTTTGATGATTTATTACTTTGCCAAATAATGTAACAGCATCGATACACGTTACACCACTGAAACACCTTTAATTAGTACCGAGAGTCAAGCAAATTGCTGAGTTTGAGACTTCTTAATGCAAAGACTGTTACATTACTATTACAGCACATAAGAAAAACACAAAAAAAAAAACTTAAACCATTGATAAGTATCACTTTATATTTTTGGTACAAGCTATGCTAATCCAAGTTAACCTTATTATTAACTTGTGAACAGTCAACGATGAAAGAAGAGATTATAAAAGGCGAACCGCGTAGTAAAAGTGCACTCTCAGGAAAAAAACTATCTTGGGCAAATGACTTACAGCGTAGCCGAAAAAATGGGCCTGCGATAAAAGATAAAGATTGGTCGAATTCAAGTAATTCAACTATCGCTGTACACGCAGGTACTATGGATGATGATGCAACAGGTGCCGTAGGTACACCAATCTATCAAACATCAACGTTTTCTTTAGGTGAAAGTGAATACCGTGCAGTTGAAGAAGGTCATGCTCGCGATAAATTTATTTATACTCGTTACGGTAACCCAAGCCAATGGGCAGTACAAAATAAATTAGCCGCTTTAGAAGGCGCTGAATCTGCACTTGTATTTAGTTCTGGGATGGCGGCAATTACAGCAACGATCATGGCATTAATGGACAAAGGTGCACATGTTGTTGCTTCTAATGAACTTTACGGTGGAACCTACAACCTATTCAACAATGAGTTCCCTACTTTTGGCATGAGTGTCGATTTTGTTGACCCTACTGACTATGAATCGATTGAAGCAGCGATTAAGCCAAATACACAAATTCTGTATTTTGAAGTCCTCACCAACCCACTATTAAAGTTAATTGATATAGAGCGCTTAGCTGAAATTGCTAAAAAACACCGTTTGCGCTTAGTGGTAGATGCCACGTTTGTAACGCCTATTGGCTGTAAGTCTCTAGAGTTGGGGGCTGATTTAGTTATTCACTCATGTACTAAATATCTCAATGGCCACAGCGATCTTGTTGCGGGGTGTGTAATGGGAAGCCGTAAATTAGTTGATATGGTTTGGCCACGATTATTAAATTACGGTGGTTCTCTTGATCCTCATGCCGCATTTATGCTTGAACGTGGCTTAAAAACCTTAGCTATCCGTATGAAAGCTCATCAAGAGAGCGCTTTTAAATTGGCGACGTATCTTGAATTTCATCCGAAAGCTTCCGCTGTTCGCTATCCACTACTAAAAAGCTTTCCTCAATATGAGCTTGGCAAAAAAATGCTAGCGAATGCTTCAGGAATGATTTCTTTCACTGTTGAAGGCGGTGATGAAGCAGCTAAAAAATTAATATCTTTACTCAAACTTTCTCGGCAAGCAACTAGCCTTGGCGGTGTCGAGTCATTGGTGAGCTTACCTTTTAACACTTCTCATGCTAGTTCAACGGTCAAACAACGAGAGAATATGGGTATTATGCCTGGTTGTATTCGCTTATCTGTAGGCATTGAAGATAGCGATGATTTAATTGCTGATTTTGAGCAAGCACTAGCACAACTATAAATTCAATAAATTTTAAGGAATTATCATGCGAAACAGTATTGCAGTATCAGCACTTAGTGAATATGTGAATGAAATTAAAGACTTTCCAGCAGAAGGCATTGCTAAATATGGTGTAGAGCTAAACTGGGAAACCGGTACTCGCTCTCGAGTAAAGGCATTACCTATGGAAATTGGACCACATTTAGTCAATCGTGAATTTGAATGGGTGATTGATGAACCACGTCAGTTACTGGGTACAAATCAAGCACCAAACCCACAAGAGTATTTATTATCTGGTATGGGGGCCTGCATTTTAGTTGGTTTTACTGTTGGCGCTTCAATCATGGAGATTCAGTTAGAGTCTTTGAGCGTAACCGTTAAAGGCGAATTAAATTTAGCTGGCTTTTTAGGTGTTGATGACAATGCACCTATTGGTTTTAAAACCATTCGATATTTAATTGAAGTATCTGGCGATGGCTCTAGTGAACAATTTGAAGAGCTAGCAAAAAAAGCGGTATCTCACAGTCCTAATGCAATGACCATAATGAAAGGTGCTGATTTACAAGGTGAGCTTGTAATTATTTAACCCTTAGTATGTAAGTAAAGTGGAGCTTGAATTGAGTACTTTCATTCTGTTCAAGTTCAATTTTGATGTTTTAACATAAAGAATTTTCCTATGCCTAAAATGCAAAATATCAACAAATCGAGTAATATTCCTAATAAAAGTGATATCGAACTTCTTGTTGAAATAGAAAATAAAGTTCGCTGGTTAGCAAGTTGGATAATACATAATGCTAACAATATTAGACCTTCAAGAGATGGTATTAAAGTAGGTGGGCATCAAGCCTCGTCAGCATCAATATCAACGGTGATGACTGCATTGTATATGAATGTTTTGCGCCCTGAAGACAAGGTCGCAGTAAAGCCACACGCATCACCTAACTTTCATGCAATACAATATCTATTAGGTCGCCAAACACTTGAGCAATTAGAAAAGTTTCGAGCATTTGGCGGGGTTCAATCATATCCATCAATAACTAAAGACAAAACAGAAATAGATTTTTCAACAGGCTCTGTTGGTTTAGGTGTAGCCGCAACGCTCTTTTCTTCTATTACTCAAGATTTTGCTGCTGATCATGAATTGTTAACAAATACCGATGCAGATAATAAAGGCCGGATGATCTCCATTTTAGGTGATGCAGAACTTGATGAAGGCAATATTTACGAAGCGTTATTAGAAGGCTGGAAAAAAGAGTTAAAAAACACCTGGTGGATTATTGATTTTAACAGACAAAGTCTTGATGCTGTTATCAATGACGATTTATATCAGCGTATTTTAGACTTTTTCGAATCCGTTGGCTGGGAAGTTGTCACGTTAAAATACGGTAAATTACAGCAAAAAGCTTTTGAAGGTCCTGCTGGGGGTGAATTAAAAACATGGATAGACGATTGTCCTAACCAATTATACTCTGCCATGGTATTTAAAGGTGGAGCAGCTTGGCGTAAACGTTTAACTGAAGATTTAAAAGAGACTAAAGGCCTTAAAGAATTTTTAAATAACTACGATGACGAGCAACTAAGTGCCTTGATGGCTAACTTAGGTGGACATGATATGGAGCTACTTTGTGAAGCTTTCCATAATGTTCAAGATGACAAACCTCGCTGTTTTGTTGCTTATACTGTTAAAGGTTACGGATTACCATTAGCAGGTCATAAAGATAATCATGCGGGTATGATCACTCCTGATCAAATGATCCAATTCCAAGCTGATAATAACATTACTGATGGTGAACAATGGCTTCCGCATGCTGGTTTGACATGTTCAGAGCAAAAACTAAATAACTTTTTAAATTCCGTTCCTTATAATCAAAGAACATCACCTAAGCCATTACAACCTGCATTAGCGATTGATGAATTTAAAACACCTGTAGGTGAAAAGTCATCAACGCAAGTAGCCTTTGGTAAAGTAATGAGCCAAATAGCTGCTAGTAAAGAAGAGTATGCAAATAGAGTCGTAACCACAGCGCCAGACGTTGCTTCATCTACAAACCTAAGTGCTTGGGTTAATAAACGTGGTGTTTACCACCGTATTGTTAAAGAAGATACCTTCAAAGATGAGCAGATCCCTTCAACACTTAAGTGGTTACAATCACCTAAAGGTCAGCATATTGAATTAGGTATTGCAGAAAGTAACTTATTTAGCTTATTGAGTTCACTTGGGCAAGCAGAAAAACATTTTGGTGAACGCTTACTTCCTATTGGTACAGTTTACGATCCATTTATTTGTCGTGGCTTAGATGCACTAAATTATGCATGTTATCAAGATGCACGTTTTATGCTAATTGGCACTCCAGCAGGTATTACCTTAGCGCCAGAAGGTGGCGCACATCAATCATTTAATACTCAACTTATTGGCATGGCACAACCAAACTTATTGTCTTTTGAACCGGCTTACTCAGATGAAGTTGCTTGTATAATGCACTGGTCACTTGACCATATGCAAAAACCTGAAGGCTGTTCAACCTACTTAAGACTTTCAACTCGCAGTATTGAACAACCCAAGCGTGAATTAACGCCTCAGTTAAAAGATGAAATAATCAAAGGTGCTTACTGGCATCAAAAGCCAGAAAATAGCAGCGCATTAGCCATTGTTTATATTGGCGTGATTGCTCCCGAAGCTAAACGTGCATTTGACCTATTATTTGAAGAGATGCCAGATGCCGGACTACTCTCAGTAACATCCGCAGATAAACTTTATGCTGATTGGCAAAAAGCGAAAGCAAGCCGTCAAGCGGGTGATAGAGCTGCTCGAGCACATATTGAAAACCTTTTAGGTGATCTTTCACGCGATGCAGGCTTAGTAACCGTTGTTGATGGCTATCCTACAACCCTTACTTGGTTAGGCGGTGTTTTAGGACATCGCGTTGAAGGGCTCGGCGTCAATAGCTTTGGTCAGTCTGGTGATTCTATTGATTTATATAAGCATTATCGTATAGATGCTGATGCTATTCTTGATGCTTGTGCATCTTCTTGTTTAAATTTAATTCGTAATAGGTAGTCGTATGTCTATTGAAATAAAAATGCCAATGTTATCTCCAACCATGACAAAAGGTATTATCGCAAATTGGTTAGTTGAAGTTGGTGACAATGTAGTTGCTGGCGATATTATTGTTGAAGTAGAAACTGATAAAGTAACTATTGAAGTAGAAGCTAATGAAGATGGCGTAGTAAGTGACTTACTTGCACAAATTGGTGACGAAGTACCTGTAGATGCAGTTATTGTTAAATTTGCGGCACCTGGAGCGTCTATTGCTAAAGCAGAAAAAGCGGCTCCAAGTGAAGCTATTGCTCAACATAAAGAAGAAGCTGCACCTGTTGCACCATTAGAGAGTGTTGTTGAAACAAGCTCTGCAAATTCTTCACTTGCTGATAATGGCGCATTGAATATGTCTCCATTAGCACGACGCATGGCTGAGCAACAACACCTTGATGCTAAAAAAATTATTGGTAGTGGTGCAAAAGGTAAAATAGTTAAACGTGATATCGAATTATCAATGGGTGTTGATTTATCAAAAACTGTTCAAACAGCTGCTGCAGCATTACCTGCTAATGTTGAAATTGATTACGATTTACTACCTGCATTTACACGTAAGAAAAATTCAGGCATGAGATCTGTTGTAGCACAACGTTTAACAGAATCAAGCCGTGACATCCCTCATTTTTACATGACGGTTGATTGCCAAATAGATACATTATTAGCAATGCGCAAACAGCTGAATGAACGAAAAAATGCGACATATAAAATATCTGTAAATGACTTTGTTATTAAAGCAGTTGCAGCAGCAATGAAAATAGTGCCTGAAGCTAATTGTATGTGGGATGGCGACTCGGTTATTTATTTTGACCAAGTTGACGTTTCAGTTGCTGTAGCGGTAAATGACGGTTTAATTACTCCTGTTATTAAAAATGCCGACAGTATTGGTTTAGCGACTATTTCTAACGTAGCTAAAGAGTTAGTTACTGGCGCTAGAGACGGTAAATTAAAGCCTGCTAATTACCAAGGTGGTACCTTTACTATTTCAAACCTAGGTATGTTTGGTATTGATAATTTCACTTCAATTATTAACCCACCACAAAATGGTATTTTATCTGTTGGTGCTGGTCAGCCAAAACCAGTTGTTGTTAATGGCGAACTATCAATAGCAACCGCAATGTCTGTCACTTTAGCAATGGATCACCGTTGTGTTGATGGCGCTATTGGTGCAAGTTTCATTAAAGCCTTTAAAGAAGTTATTGAAGATCCAATTTCAATTATATTGTAGGAGCGTATATGTCTGATAAAAAAAATAACCAACATAGCTTCGATGTAGTCGTTGTTGGCGCTGGCCCAGGCGGTTATGTAGCAGCAATTAGAGCCGCTCAACTGGGCTTGTCAACGGCTATTGTTGAAGCGAATCATTTAGGTGGTATTTGTTTGAATTGGGGCTGCATACCAACAAAAGCGCTACTAAAATCTGCGGAGATGTATCAAAAAGTATCTCACATAGAAAATTACGGTCTATCTGTAAAAAATGTTGATTTTGACTTAGAAAAAATTGTGAAGCGTTCACGTGACGTATCAGCAAAATTATCAGGTGGTATTAGCCATTTGATGAAAAAACACAAAATCCCTGTTTTTAGTGGTTACGGGCAATTAATGGGGGAAAAGGCTAACTCACAATTACAACAAGTTTCTGTGTCAAATAATGACAAAGTAGAAAGCATTTTATCTGGTAAGCACATCATACTTGCTACGGGTGCTCGAGCTAAAAGCTTTCCTGGTCTTGAAGCTGATGGTAAAAAAGTGTGGAGCTATAGAGAAGCCTTAGTACCTAAAGAAATTCCTAAGTCGTTATTAATTATTGGCTCTGGTGCTATAGGTATTGAATTTGCTAATTTTTATCATGCTTTTGGTAGTGATGTGACCGTGGTTGAAGCCATGGATCAAATCATGCCATTTGAAGATAAAGAAATCTCTGCTGTTGCTCAAAAAGCAATGGCAAAACGCGGCATGAAATTTAAGCTAGCAACTAAGGTTGTTGAACTTGACCGTCTTCAAGAACAAGTTGTAGTTACACTTGATAAAAACGGAAAGCGTGAACAATTCAACGTTGACCAAATAATTACCGCTGTTGGTGTTCGTCCTAATATTGAAAATATTGGCTTAGAGTTAGCTGGTGTTGATATGGACAAACAAGGCTTTATTGATGTAGATGATTTTTGTCAAACTTCGGCTAGTGGTATTTATGCGATTGGCGATGTTGCAGGCGCTCCATGTTTAGCTCATAAAGCGAGTCATGAAGCCATTATTTGTATTGAAAAAATTGCTGCACAAAAAGATGTTCATGCATTAGATAAGTCAATGGTACCGGCGTGTACTTATTGCTTCCCACAGGTTGCAAGCATTGGTTTAACTGAACAAAAAGCATTAGACCAAGATCTTAAAGTTCGTGTAGGTAGGTTTCCTTTCCAGGCAAATGGTAAGGCAATTGCCCAAGGCGATACGGATGGTTTAGTTAAAGTTATTTTTGATGAAGTAACAGGAGAGCTTTTAGGTGCTCATATGGTAGGTAATGATGTGACTGAATTGATTCAAGGTTTTACCATTGCTAAAACAATGGAAACAACAGAAGATGAGTTAATGCAGACAGTATTTCCTCACCCGACGTTATCTGAAATGATGCACGAATCAGTATTAGATGCATTTCAACGCGCCATTCATATTTAACCATCCAACTTTTAATTAAAAGTGCTTTAGGCATGGATGCCTCGGCCTCACCTTCCCCTAAAACTCGTGAGGCCACTCTTTCAAAATCTAATATCGAGACTCAACGTCAACGCTAAAAATAATAAATAACAAAAGTGAGTAACACCATGAGCGAAGTAGTCAGTTTTATAAATAGTATTCTTTGGGACACCTTATTAGTCTATATGTTAGTCGCTATCGGTATTTGGTTTAGTTTTCGGTTAAAGTTGTTACAGTTCAGTCACTTTTTTCACATGTTTAGCGTATTAAAGAGTGGATCAAGTAGCAGCACAACAGGTATATCTGCCTTTCAAGCTTTAATGACCAGTTTAGCGGCAAGAGTAGGAACAGGAAACTTAGCAGGTGTAGCCATAGCTATATCCTTAGGTGGTGCTGGGGCGGTTTTCTGGATGTGGGTTATCGCTTTATTAGGCATGGTTACAGGTTATGCAGAAAGTTTACTTGGACAATTATATAAAGTAAAAGACAGTCAAGGCCAATTTAGAGGAGGCCCTGCTTATTACATAAAAATGGGCTTGAAAAAACCAATACTTGCGACCATTTTTTCTGCATGTGTTTTTATCGGCTATGGCTTGGTTTTTAGCTCAACCCAAGCGAACACAATGACAGACGCCCTTAATCATGCTTACCATATACCAGCTTCAATATCTGGTTTGATAATTGTAGTGCTTGCCGGTCTTATTATTTTAGGTGGCGTTAGAATGATAGCTAAATGTTCAAGCATATTAGTGCCAGTTATGGGTATTAGTTATTTAGCATTAGCCTTATACATTTGTGCTTTAAATTACTCATTGTTACCTGACATAATCATTTTAATTTATCAATCCGCTTTTGGTTTAACTGAAGCCGGCAGCGGCGCATTAGGTGCTGCAATAATTAATGGTGTAAAACGCGGATTATATTCTAATGAGGCCGGTGCTGGCACAGTGCCACACGCAGCCGCTTGTGCTAATTCGCGTCATCCGGCAGCACAAGGTTATGTTCAAATGCTTGGTGTTTTTATCGATACCATCGTTGTATGTACAGCAACCGCTGTAATAATTTTACTTGCACAAAACGAATTGGGAAATGAAAACCTAACGGGTATACGCCTTACGCAAAGTGCGGTAAGCCAGCACGTAGGTAGCTGGGGTAGCGATTTCATCACTATTGCTATTTGCTTATTTTCTTTTACCTCTATTGTCGCTAATTATGTTTATGCAGAAAGCAATTTAGTGCTGTTTAAATCAGATAATTTGGTCGGAAGAAGTATTTTTACACTTATTTTTCTCTCGATGACTTTTTGGGGAGCAAATGCATCGTTACCTGAAGTTTGGGCTATTGCTGACTTATCCCTAGGGTTAACGACAATCATAAATATCACCGCGTTAATGCTATTGTCGACAACAATTGTTGCTGTAACAAAAGATTATCATCAACAACGAAAAACCACTGCGTTACCCGTTTTTAAAAAAAGTAATATAAATAACATTCAAGGACAACTTACTAAAGATATATGGTAGATTTATAAATTATGCTGGATAAAAGTATTAAAATTCTAACAATTTTATGAAGATTAGCTATCTGCAAATATAGCTGCTCTTTTTTCTGCCCTCTCAGAGATAGAATGAATATATTTCATCTCGTCTCCAAAAGAGTTCGATTTCTGTTTTTCACTCAAAAACAAGCTTTGCCATTGAGATACCCAAGGTCGATTTTTGGCGTTCTCGATGCAAAGTTCCATAGATAAATTATGAAAAACAACTTCACTATACAAGTTATTTTCAAAAATTTTAACAACTTACAACCATTAAAGCCAACACTAGATAGCTCAACAAACTTAAGTGTTTATCTCTATAGTATTCATACAATTACATTTTTTATTAGTATTTTTCAATCAATGTTTGTTAATAAATTAATGATGACGATGAGTCTTCACCTTACAACGCTACTTTATAATTATTCAACCTTACAGTATTGTTATGTTACAACATAACATATATTATCTTGCACAAATTTAATCGCAAGAGATGAAATCGTGTATAACAAAAAAATGAAAATAGGCAAAACAGTGATTGCCACTGTGATATCGAGTTTGTTATCGCCTCAAGTATTTGCGCAAGATAACGCGTTGAGTAACGTTGAGATAATTGAAGTTATTAGTTACAAACAAGCATATCGTGGCAATGTGCCCTTTAAAGATCTTCCACAAGCAGTGTCGGTTATATCAGCTCAAGAGCTTGATGCTATGGGCATTTCAAACTTCCAAACGGCACTAAGTTTAGACAGCAGCTTGTCGCGTCAAAACAATTTTGGTGGTCTTTGGGAAAGTTTTGCTATACGCGGCTTTTCTGGTGATGAAAACCTACCATCTGCTTATCTCATTAATGGGTTTAGCGCTGGACGTGGCTTTAGTGGTTTAAGAGATACCTCCAATATCGAGTCTATTGAGGTATTAAAAGGCCCTGCTTCTGCACTTTATGGCCGCGGTGAACCTGGCGGCACTGTAAATATCATCACTAAAAAACCTCAGTTTGAGCAACAAGGTTACCTAAAGTTTTCTGCGGGTGAATATGCCCACCAGCGTCTTGAAGGTGATTACACTAGTGGCATTACAGATGATATCGCATTTCGAATTAATGGTTCATACGAAGATTCAGAAAGCTTTAGAGGTAGCATTAAAAGTAAAAAAACGGCAATAACGCCTTCAATTTTTGTAAAACTAGGCGACGATACAAGCTTAACTTACGAGTTTGAATATGTTGATCAAGAAATACCATTTGATCGCGGTATTCCTGTGTTAATTGGCGTTAATATTGCGCCCGAAACATTTTTAGGCGAACCAAGTGATGGCCCTATGAAAGTTGAAGCTATGGGTCATCAACTTACATTGCAGCATCAAATAAATGCTGATTGGTTTTTGTCGTTGGGTGCTGGTTATCGAGACTCTTCTTTAGAAGGATATTCGTCGGAAATTGAATTATCACCGGGCAGACAGTTACTTTATGCTGACGGTGAAACCGTTAGCCGACAACGACGTTATCGTGATTATGATGCAAAGGACGCTTCATTGAGAGTTGAGCTTAACGGCTCGTTTGACGCGCTAGGTACAAAGCATAACGTATTAATTGGTGCAGACGGCTACGACTATGAATTGCATTCTATACAAGAAAGATGGCGTACGGCTTGGGGTAGCGGCGATACAACTTTTTCCGTAAATGCTTATAACCCTGTATATGGCCAAACAGCACCTGAAACATCGCCAACACAAGACAACCTTGAAGAGCAAAATGCTTTTGGGATTTATTTACAAGATCAAATGGCATTGAGTAAAAAAGTTAACCTGCTTATAGGTGTACGTTTTGATAAGTTTGAGCAAGATATTACTAATAACTTTAGCGGCAATACTGTTAGTCAATCTAAGTCTGAAGTAAATCCAAGAATTGGTATTTCATATCAAGTTGATGATGGAGTCACACTATATTCAAATTATGCTGAAGGTTTTCGACCAAACTCTGGCGCAGACGCTAATAGTAACGCATTTGAAGCTGAAAAAAGTGAGTCAATTGAAGCAGGTGTAAAGTGGTCATTATTTAATGATGTATTAAGTGGCACAGTCGCATTATTTAAAACTGAAAAGTCTAATATATTAACCGCAGATCCCATCAATTCAGGTTTTTCTGTTGCATTGGGTAAAGCAGAAAGCTCAGGTATTGAGTTAGACTCTCGCTTTAACCTAACTGAAAACACGGTATTAGATATTGGCTATACCTACATTAATGCTCATACGGTAAACGATATGACCAACCCGGATTGGGGAGTGAGTATTGCTGCTAACAGCCAACTTATTAATGTGCCAAAACACACTCTGAATATGTCACTTATTCATTATGCAGAAGTAGCAGATACCCCACTACAATTGGGTGCTCACGTACTAAGTGTTAGTGACCGTTTAGGTGAAACTATTGACCCAGATTATGAACTGCCAAGCTACACCATTGTTAACCTGTTTGGCACATTAAATATTAATGACAACATAACACTGCAAGCTAATATCGAAAACTTATTTGATGAAGAGTGCTTTGCCAATTCTTATTCTGCTTTGTGGACTATACCTGGGCAGCCAAGAAGAATTAACGCAAGTATTAGCTACAACTTTTAAACAACCTTAGTGAACAGCGCTTCGAAAGAAGCGCTAAAAACAAATGACAAATATAAAACCTAGCCGAATTGCTTCTATCGATATTCTTAGAGGCTTCGTGATTTTACTCATGCTTGTTGACCATGTTCGAGAGCGTTTCTTCTTACATAAACAAGTGCTCGACCCAATGGATATTAATAATACTGAGCCAGAGCTATTTTTCACGCGCTTAAGCGCCCATTTATGTGCACCCATTTTCGTTTTTCTTACAGGGATATCTGCATGGTTATATGCCAACCCGAGTAGTGGCATCAAGCGTTCAGCGCCAAGCTTCTTATTCAAACGTGGGCTGATTTTAATTCTACTCGAAGTCACCTTGATTAATTTTTCTTGGTTTGGCGCTTATAACACACTTTATTTGCAAGTTATTTGGGCAATTGGATTAAGCATGATTGCACTTGCGGCTGCGGTACATTTGCCACGTCAATGGATAATTGCTATTGGATTAGCCATTGTTGTCGGCCATAACTTACTGTCACCTATTCGGTTTAATTCAGGTGAATTGGGTTACAATGTATGGACGATATTACATGATCGCGGTTTTCTAATAACTGACGCATGGCTGAATGTAAAAGTATCGTACCCGGTTTTACCGTGGATTGGCGTTATGATGCTTGGTTATGCGGCTGGACCATTGTTTTCTTCAAAAATAAGTTCAGCAAAGCGTAAATCAATGTTAATCAAATCGGGGGTTAGTTTAATAGTGTTGCTGCTTATTTTACGGGGCTTTAACATTTATGGCGAAACACTTGAATGGACGCAACAAGCCACGGTATTAATGACCATAATGGCGTTTTTGAACTATACCAAGTACCCACCTTCATTAGATTTTCTATTATTTGCCATCAGCATAGGCGCGTTAACTTTAGCATGGTTAGAAACTGCTAAAGCAGGCTGGCTAAATAAAGTAAGCATATTGGGCACTGCGCCGATGTTTTTTTATATTTTACATCTTTACGCTTTGCTTGTTTGTTACTTTATTGCTTACCAAATTTGGGGGCCGAATACCTTTTATGGTAACCCTCAGCAAGGATACCTCGCTTTTAATCACGTTGGACAAGTTTGGCTATTCTCAGCTGGACTAATTATGCTTTTATATTGGCCGAGTAAAAAGTTTAGTGAGTTTAAACGCGCTACCAATATGCAGTGGGTAAAGTATTTTTAAGAGATAGAATATTTAAATTAGTAGAGCGCAAATCTGTTGAGTTTTTGAAATATATTTTTCAACAGTTCAACCTAAGGTATTACTCAAGGTGGTTAATTGCGCTTTATAAATTAACCTTGAGCAATGAGTTATATCAGGCTTATTTGTTGAATGGAGTTAATTACTTATTAACGCTACATTTATGAACACTTCTCACATATACATTGTAATTCTAATTGTGAATTAACCAGCTTATAACCTGCGTTAGCGACTTCCTGTTCTAATTCATCAGCAATACGTTTGGCGATGGCAATTTCTTTAACACTTTGGCATTTTCCACAGATAAGAAATTGTGGTATTTCATGGCTATGACTACAAGCAATATGCGAGCAAGCGACGTACTTATTAGTTGAGCTGAGTTTATGAACTAGCTGCTCAGTTTCAAGAAAATCGAGTATCCGGTAAACGGACATTGCTGCCATAGAAGAATCAGTGCTTTTATTATACTTATCAGTTATTTCGTATGCTGACAACGGAACATTGGAAAGCAACATCAGCTCTAATATCCCCTTGCGCTTGGTCGTTAAGCGCCCACCAGAGTGATTACAAATGTCTTGGGCTTTAGTCAATATTTTATTTAACTGTTGTTCTTTCATCGCACTATCTCCAATACCCTATACTGCTTATCAAACTGTTTAAGACATTACTTACTATTTTATAGCCACTGAAGGTTTAACCTTGCGCTAGTAGTTTGATAATCATCTAATTAATCTTGCTGATATATCATATCATTGCTGTTTGTACAGTTCTTCTTTTTTAAACTTAAGTTCAGTATTGTTAGATGCTAATTAGATAGATATTCGATAAAACCTAGCGATTAATGATAGAAAGCACGAAAGCCTGAGGATTAGCTATGCTGGTATTTTTAGAGCGTTACACTTCAATCAGTAAATCTTCTTTATTAATTGAAAATTCTACCACTATTCATTTTTACTGAGTGTCTATATTTTGCTTTATTGATTAGCTACGGTGGGTTGAGCACAGTATTTTATACTGTACTCAAAGCGTCTAACATCATAGATAGGCCTATATTCGACATACGATTAACCCGTTTAAGATGACCTGAATCTCCCAACACAAACTTCATGTAATATTCTTATTGATGAGTAAGTGTCGATTCACCAAGTGGCCAATAATAAAGCTGACACCTGACGCTATTACCCAATATAACTCATCATTTTCTGGTACTTTCGCCGCCATAATCATTAAGCCAACTCCTACAAGTGCTAGCAAGCTTGGTATTACAGATTTATGAGCTCGCCAGCCACTAGGAAAGACCCATACAGCGATAGATATCATTAGAATATTTAACCAAAAGTGTGTGGATTCACTAAAAAGGTAGATAAGCCCTGTTGATGAAATACCTACAGTAGCAAAAACGGGCAAGGCTAAGCAATGAACCATGCAAAGCCCAGAGCAGGCAATTCCTAAAAGATCTTTTTTATTTCTCATTCTTATTCATTTACACTCAATTAAAAATGATATGTTACATCGTATCATATTGAGTATCAAGCAATGTCAATGTACATAACATGGAAAATTCTGCATTCAGCTTAATTCTTAATGATGGCGCACTGAAAATCGCTGCTATTAGCTAACAGTTAATTATCATATGGGAATAAAACGCAGGTCTGAAAGAGTAAAGTGTGACTTAATTTAGGACAGTAAATTAAAACTGTTGGTTGTTTTTAACTTGTGTTTTCTTACCGGTGAATTCATCAAATAATATTTGATGTGCTGACTTTGAAAAAGTGTCAGTGCGTTGTTCATATTGCGCTATCCAGTCAATTAACATCGTTAAATTAGCATCTTGTGCTGCTTTGCTCTGGTACTTATGAGATTCCCAAGGTCGATTTTTGGCGTTCTCAATACAAAGTGCAACAGGAAGGTTCATAAAAACAACTTCACTACATTCAGTTAGCGTATACGCTAATAAATCACTGTAACAGCCTTCTATCACCCAGTTTTGATGCTGACTCATGAATGTACTAATTTCAGCAACTGATACATCAATACTTTGACGTTGCGGTGGTGATGTTGGTGAAACCGAAGGCAGCCATGCTAACGTGTCTAAATCTAAATGTGTGAGCTGGTCTTGTTTTGCTAATTTTTTCGCTAAGCAGGATTTACCGGACGCTGAATTACCAAAAATAACGATTTTTTTTACATGATTATTATCAAATTTCATGAAACCGCCCAACTTGTATTTTTTACGATGAGTTTTAGTTTTCTGTTGAAGTCACGTCTAAGCTAGGCTCTGAACTCGCTTCTACAGTGCTCGATTCTGTCGTGTTTTCTTCGGCTTCTTTTTCAGCAATAGCAGCGCGTTCAGCTTTAGAAATATACTTAGGCTTATTGGTTTTTTGCTGTTTGGCATTCATTTTCTTAACTTTTGCTTTCAAAACTTGATTGATTTTCTTTTTACGATTCATAGTGCTGGTTTACTTATTTTGATAACTAATATTTATATTAATACTGATGATAAAATTCAATCAGCTTCGTAAGCTGATTGAATTAACACTTGAGTCAGTACCGGTTTATTTAGCCTGAATTTTTGATAACGGATACCACTTATTAGGCGTTTGGTTATTTAGCTCAGGCTATTTAGCTCTGACTATTTAGCTCGACTATTTAGCTCGACTATTTAAGTAATGGATGATCAGCTGGTAACTGCTTTGCAATCCATAACGCCAATTTATGCTTCATGCTGGCCAAATCTTCACCATCTTTTGGTAATGGTTGGATAAGTTTATCATTGACTAATAAACGATATAAGCTTTCAATTTTTTCCTTCGCGGCATTAGTCGCTGAAAAGCCTTTATAACCACGATTTTTTGCGTAATTTTCGCCAATAACAATCGCTTTTTTTAATAATTCGGCTTCATTTTTTAACTTCTTCATTTGTAGATTTTTTTCCTTTCTATTCTTAAATATTAAGCGTTGATAGCAAGCTCAGAAATTAGTATTTCGCTAGAACTGAGCTGTGCGGTAAATGCGGAGACAACATTTAAGCGATATCGATAGCCTCACCTTAAGGCGTAGGCATATCCAAATAAAAGCCATTGAGTTTATTACCATCTAAATCGCGAAAGTAGCCAGCATAAAAGCCTTCCATTTCGCCACGAAGACCCGCAGGACCTTCACAGGTTGCACCCAGCTCAAGCGCTTTTTGGTAAAAGGCATCAACTTCGTCGGTAGAGTTTAGTTGCACCGCAACCATAACACCATTACCAACACTAGCAGGTTGACCGTCAAAAGGTTTAGTAATGGCAATACCGGGTTGCTCAGGGTCTTTTGACCATGCGACAAACTGCTCGTTTTCAAGAAAGCGAACGGCGCCAATGGTGCCAAGTAGCTCATCATAAAATGCCACTGCGCGCGCTAAATTATTAGTACCTAAAGTAACGTAACCTATCATGCTATATCCCTCATATTGATATGTTAGTAATCAGACAACATTGATTTATCAAACTGATCGGTTGAAATGGTTAAATTTTTATTTTCTAACCGGGTATTTAACTCACTAATATCTGTGCTTAGTTTAGACATTGTTAAGGTATTGTCATCTAATAAATATATTTGTTTTAAGCTGGCATAATAAAAATGCAATATGACCAAGGCATTAACGTCGTCACTATCAGCAGCGGCTTTTATTTTTTTCAGCTTACGATAAATTTGATTTTGTTGCTGCTTTACTTGCCAAACATAATACACTTCATTAAAAAATGCGCTAGCGCGCAATCTGTGTAAGGCAAATACACAGGTTAGTAAGGCCAATAATACACCAAGAAAATTATAGCGAAAATTATTCTCGCTAGCCGCAGCTTCTCCTGCTGCTAAGGTTGTTGGTTCGGGCGTCATTATTACGCTGTCAGAAAACAACATGATCAAGCCTTGCCCGTAGGCTAAAGCCAAAACTAACAAACTCGTGATAAAGCTAACGATAATAATATTTAGGTGTTTACGGTATACGGATTTTTCAATTTCTCTTAACTTCATGTCTTCATTTACTTCTTAAAGGTTATCAACAATCGTGATTTTATGCACTTAAATAGCATCTGTTGCTAAGCCAGAATGGCGTTTTACTTGCTGACTAACACCAGTTTGCCAAACTTGTTGGTTACTCGCGATACTCAATTGCTGCTTTGCTCGCGTGATGCCAGTATATAATAATTCTCGTGACAATAATTTATTGTCTTTTTGCTCTGGCAGTACCATAGCAACATGATTGAATTCACTACCTTGGGTTTTATGGATGGTCATGGCATAAACGGTGTCAAATTTCGGTAATCGCGAGGGTAATATCCAGTCATAATCACCTTGTGCATTCTCAAACACCGCCATTAAGTGCCCTTGCTTATTACGCCATAACAAGCCAACATCACCATTAAAAACCCCTAAACGATAATCATTTTCGCTGATCATGATAGGTTGACTCGGATATAAAGTATAATTTGAGTCAAAACGATTAGCCGAAATCGCGCCTTGATCACGCAAAATATCAATCACTAGTGCGTTCAAGTTTTCGACACCTTGCGGCCCTTTGCGGGTTGACGATAAAATTCGAAATTTTGCCAATAAAGCAAAAGCCTCTGCAATATTATCGCATTGGCTTAATGGTAAGTAATATTGCTTAACGAGTGGTGCTAGCCAAGTTTCAATATCGCCCGATAACAAGCTTAATTGCTTGTCATCACCTGCCGTCTCGCTCTGCTGCAATAGTTTCCAGCTTTCTTGATACTGACCTTTAATAACGCAATTAGCCATGCGCCCTATAGCCCCTTCCCCATCGAAGCGACGACTCTTCATTAAGAAGGTGACACAATCCGCATTGCTGTATTGACCATCCTTGTTAGTCGATTTGCTATCTTGAGTCAGGGTTTGATAACCAGTGACTTGTGCAAGATAGTGATAATTATCAACGCTATAACCCGGATGAGGACGTGGCGCAAAATCAGCTAAAACACTACCAACAGCTACTGATGGTAGTTGATCGGCATCGCCGAGTAAAATTACTTTAGTGCTTGCAGGTAAGGCACGAAAGATACGTGTCATCATAGGTAAATCAACCATTGAAACTTCATCAATAAGTAAAATATCAATGGCCAGTAAATTTTCTTGATGATGACGAAAGTTAACTTGTTCAGGAATAACACCTAACAATCGATGAATGGTTTGCGCCTGCTCAGGAATACGATCTAGCACCTTATCATCAATTTTACCGCGAAAGCCTTTTACAGCATCGGTAATCGACTCAGATAAACGCTGCGCTGCTTTACCAGTTGGCGCCACTAACGCTATGCGTGGTAACGAGTTTTCTTCGCTTGCCTGTTCATTCAAATCGTCACTGGCAAGCATCACTAAAGCCGCCAATAATTTTGTCACCGTATAAGTTTTACCTGTACCTGGACCGCCAGCAATAATAGCAAAATCTTTATTCATGGCATTGGCTACAGCGACAGCTTGCCAATCAATTTCACTATTACCCGCTTCTTGCTGAGTTGCCAACTCGGGAAATAATGCCGCGATAATATTTTTTACCTGCTCAACATCAATTGGGCCGTTATGGGCGTTATCAGCAGTAACCTGAGAAGATATCATTCTGCGCGTGGCGACAACTTGTTTTAATTCTTGCTCAAATTGATAGTAACGGCGCAAATAAAGCCGCCCGTGGCTGAGTACTATGGGCTGTTGCTCGCTTTCTGTTAACGGCAATTGTGCTAATAATGCCCTTAGCGACTGAATATCACTAAATAAAAATCCAGTAACATGCTTTTTAGTAGCTTGGCTTATATGAGCATTTACGCTGCCACTGTGGTCTAAATTTGTGCCGTCACTAAAAAGTCGTTTGCCGGCGACTTCCAGCAACGGCAAGCAGCTATGACCATCACGTAAGCTCGCGCTTAACGCAATTAGTAAATGAAACCATTGTTGTTGGTTTAATTGCGCCTCGGACGTTAGAAAGTCAGATGTTGCCGCAGATGTGTTTGAAAAAACTATACTCTGGCTGATTTCTTTGGCAAAAAAGTAGTCAACGGCCACTAAGCCTGCCAACTGACTCGCTGCCTGATTAAATGAATTATAAATGTCAATTTTCGGGTGATTTAGCTTATTGGCAAGTTCAGGCATGGGTGCTTTCTCCGGCAAAAATATCATCTAACTGCTCTAATTCTGCCAAGGTTATTTGACGATAATAAACCCCACAACCATGATGCTCAGCTTGATTACTCATACCACGTAAATAAAGATAATAAATACCACCAAAATGTTGCTTAGGATCGTAATCGGCTAAGGCATATTTTAAATGTCGATGTAATGCCAAGGCGTAAATAAGATACTGTAAATCGTAGTGACTTTTCTCAATATTATGTCGCATAGCCAAGTCGTTATAATCACTATACTGGTCGCCTAAATGGCTCGATTTATAATCGCAAACATAATATTTACCGTCAGCATGAAAAATTAAATCGATAAAACCATGCATCATGCCTTTTAACTGCTGATAAGAAGGTAAATGGACTCTATGACCATGATTTTTTGAGCTAACACTAGCAAGGTCACTGTCTTTACGGGTATTTCTATGTTCGGTCAGCAGTTTGGTTAATTGGCTACTACTGGCTGAACGCATCGGGTAATAAAATTCAGTTTCACGCAAGGTATCTAATGGCTTGAGCTGAGCTAAAGACAAATCGCGGTTATCGCTTAATGGCGTGTGTAATGGTGTGTGTAATATAGCTTCTAACCACTGAATCAGTCGTGCTTCACTGTGATTTTCTGAGCTTAATGCACTGGTATCGTTTTCATCATCGATAACGCCGTATTTTACCAGTGGCCAATGGCAACTTTTTTGCCAATCAGGGGCTGAAAAATCGGTTTGCTCTAAAATATCATGTAATAAATTACCGGTTTGTGCGCCTTTGGTTAAAGTAAAGCGCAATTCTTGGCTGTTATTGTTGCCAAGGTTATTTAAACCTGCGTTAAGGCTAGTGTCTAGTTCGTTATCTCCTGCTGCTAATACGGCATCTTGATTGTCTCGATCCGGCGCAGAAACACCATTATGGCGTAAGTTTTTACTTAAGGCCGAAAATGAGCTTAACCACCAATCACGTTCAATTTTACCGTTAAAACGCGCCACCGCTGGCTGCGGCTTCTCCGTGCTGGCAAGGTCGGAGCTAATCTTATTTTCGTGCTGACTAGCTAACTGATGATCTAACTGATTATCAGTCGATTCATCAGACAAATAATTATCTAATACGGTAAGTGCTATTTCATTCGGATTGTCTTGTACCAATTGTTGTAAACTTGTCGCTATATCACTATCAGCGTTCCATTTTAAGGTTTTGCCTAAAGGCGATTTTTCAAAATGTTCAAAACCGGTGCTGAGAATATAACAACGTTTCTCCGCACGAGTTACCGCGACATAAAGTAACCGAATAGCTTCTGCATAGGCTTCTTCAGCCATCGTCGCTCGTGCTGCGTCGCTGCCATCTAAGCTATGTTGCAACACGCCCTTTTCATCATGATATTCGATAAAGCTAACATTTCGGTTACCAAATTTAAGCGGGTCTTTATGACGGGTAGCAAAAGGTACAAAAACCACCGGATATTCCATACCCTTCGAGCCATGTTGGGTAATAATGCGAATGAGATTTTCATCACTTTCTAAGCGTAGTTCGGCTTCAACTTCAGGGTTATCAATTTGGCTTTGTTGTTCAAACCAAAACAGTAATTCTTGTGGCTGACGATGACGTTGGCTTGCCCCTTGAAGTAATTCAAACAAATGTAACAGGTTAGTTAAGATGCGATCGGCATTATTGTTGGCGCCATAACTATCAGCGTTGTCACTGACATCAATATGAAAGTGTTGATGCATTAACTGCAACGCCATACTGATAAAACCTTTGAATTGCCATTCATTACGCAGTTTCTCAAAACTAATTTTTAATTTTTGCCACTGCTGTTCATCATGCTGTAATTGTAATAATTTTTCACGATCAAAGCCCATTAACGGGCTGGCTAATGCCGCGGTATATAAGCGATCATTTTCCAGAAACAGTATGCCCTGCAGCACTTGTAATAAATGTTTGGTTTCATCACTTTGCAATAAGTTTGCCCGATTACTCATAAACACGCTGGCTAAACCACATTGATTTAATGCTTGCTTTATTGCCGCAGCTTCAGTGCCATCCCGCACTAATAGCGCAATATCACCACTGCCAATATTGGCATTTTGGCTCGCCAACAATCGAACAATTTCATTGGCACACCAGCTGGCCATATTTCCGCGGTAGCTTTGTTTGACCGCCTTGGCTTTACCGTCTTTAGTCTTGCCCTCTTGTTCAACATTAAAATGAATAAATTGCAGGGCATTAAATTCACTATCTGCAAACACTTTTTCATGAGCATTAGGCGACGCTTTTACCGGTAAATAAGGGATTTGATAACCAAACACATCAACCGTATCCGCCAATAAATTATTACCATAAAACAAGCGATTATATCCGGTTACCATAGCGGCACTTGAGCGCCAATTAGTATCCATCAACCATTGATAATCACAGTCGTTACGAGCTGAAAGGTAAGCAAATATATCACCGCCACGAAAACCATAAATAGCTTGCTTAGGATCGCCAATCATATAAAGCGCGGCGTTGGCTTGATGATAATAAATCGCTTTTAAGATAGAGAATTGCTGTGGGTCGGTATCTTGAAATTCATCAATTAACGCCACGGGAAATTGCGAAAAAATACTATTTGCTAATACTTGATTAGGTTCATTCACTAGGCAGTGATGTAAAGTGCTGATCAAGTCATCAAAGCCCATGACATTGGCTTGTAGCTTTTTACGGGTGATTTCTGCCCTAATATGATAAATACCTGCTCTGACAACTAACAAGGCTTTGGCACGGTTCAGTTGCTTTGCCAACTCCGGATGCTGTTTTTTAACTTGATTAACGCTAGCAAAAGCTTCAACTAATTCAGCTTTAAGTTTAGAGCGACCAAAGCGCCGACCATCAATAAAAGCGTCGGGCATTTTACCATGTTGACCTTCAACATCAGCTGAAAGCGCAGCTAGCCAAGTGAGTAATTGTGCTAATTCCTCTTGACGTTTTTCTCGTTCAGCGCCCTTTTTAACCGCAATCAATGCTTCAGTTAACAAGGTATTATTTGCCTGCAAACTGGCCATCGCTTGTTCAACTAAGCCTTTAAATTCAATAGTAATATTTTCAGGGTCTTGCACATGCAGGGCATTTTCTGTCGTTAAAGCTTTAGAAAATTGATTAATAAAGCTATTCGGCTCAGGCCAAAACTCAGTGACTAACCGAAAGGCTTGATTATTATTTTCATTAGTTAAGGCTAACACCCGATACCAATCTTGGCAGGCTTCTAACGTAATGTCTTGGGTGTCTGTTTCCATCAGGGCATTAAAGCTGATACCGCTGGCAAAGGCGTATTGATTTAGCACACGCTTACAAAAGCCATGAATGGTAAAAATGGCGGCTTCATCGATATAAAGTAATGCTTGGGTTAATCTGGCTTTTACTTCACTTGCGCCAATGCCTTTATTTAACAGGTTGTTACTTAGGATTTTAAAGTAGTCGTCTTCAACCACTAAACTGTCCCAATTGTGTAAACTTTCTCGAATAAAATCATCAATACGACCGCGAATTTCTTCGGTGGCGTCTTTGGTAAAAGTCATCACCAAAATTTGTTCTATCGGTAATTCGCGCTCTAATAACAGCCGAAGAAATATACGGGTAATGTTATGGGTTTTACCGGTACCGGCACTGGCTTCAATTAAATGTTTGCCTTGCAATGCAATGGTATTAGCATTTAAATTTTTCATGGCTGTACTCATGACAATGCTCCCGACTTGGCCGTTACTTTAACGGTCTGCAAAGCATCGAACATAGGTTGATACAATGCGAGTAATCGCGGCGATATGTCGTCAAAGTCGGGGCATTTTCGCCAAAAATACTGTATATAAGGCTCATCACCAAAGGCTTGAAAGCTATTACTGTCAGTCCAAAACTGTTCAAACTGTGCTTGCTCAAACACTTTACTCTTTCGTACTTTTTCAGCAAGGTCTCCGTTAAGTAACAACGGCTGATGTTGGCCTAAAAAGTAACTCGCCACTAAGCATAACAATTGTGTTTTTGCATCAACAAGTTCACTAAAATAAAATTGACTCGGTTTCTGACTTTTAGTGTCAAAGTAATAACCATGCGTTGCCGTGATATCAGCAAATAACTCATGAGTTGCCGCATCAGTTTGCGCGACTTGAATAATCAATTGATGCAAATATAAGGTAAATAAATCTTTAGCTTTCGCACTACTACTGCGATAAAACACCGCTTTGTTAGCCACTAAAGTTAGTTTAGTACTTAACGTTAAGTGTTGAGGCAACACGGCGGTTAATATAGCCAACTTGTCTGCTGAGAATAACCCCTGCGCTGTTGATGAGCTATCTTCTGAGCTATCGTCTACATTGGCTGCAAGGTTATTTACTTGAATAGTGCTGAGAAAGTGCGCCAAATTCAGCGTAACACTGCAATCTATCGGTGCTAGCGTTAAGTTATCATCTTGCGCCAGCTCAGTAATAATAAACTGACTAAAGTTTTCACTGTCTTGTTGCCAGCCTTTTATTAGCTCATCGGTACTGGGTAAGTCCGGTAAACTGCCCGAAAGTTTGGCACTGAGCAATAACTCCTGACAACTTTGCTTACTTTGTGTTGGCGCTAGATAGTAACTGAGCAAGTCTTGTCTGAGTAGATAACTATCAAGGTGGTTAGGGACAAAAGGTTCGACATCATTGACCAAGGTATTGGTATTATCTAAATACAAATACAGTGCCTTTTGAGCATAATAACGCCCAGGGTGTTGATAAAAACGAATGAGTTCACTAGCGACCAAATGCGCTTCACGAATCACTTCACTGGTCTCTGTATCAAATGATTTATTTAGGCCAGTCTGCTCATTTATGTCTGTATCATCAGGCTTTATTGCTGTCGATGGTGCTGGATTTTCTCGGCGTAAATTTAGCCAGTTGGCATCAAAGCTGGCAAATTGCCCTAAATAGTTTTGTTCACTAAACGCTTGCATCGGCAACTGCCTAACTTGGCTTAACCTATTAACTTCACTGTCACTGTTTAACCCAAGCAATTGCCAGCCATAGCCTCGCGCCAGGTACTCCATCAACTCTTTCAATACTAACGAAGGCTGACGATCTTTATTATTCTTAATGTTTTTACCTTGAAAACTTAAATATAAAGCTTGGCGAGCTGAAATTATCGCCTCTAAAAATAAATATCTGTCGTCGCCACGGCGTGATCTATCGCCAAGTTGCGCCGGAGTTGTGGTCATTAAATCAAAACTCAGCGGTTGGCGTTGACGCGGAAATTCACCATCATTTAAGCCTAAAACCGCAATAATTTTAAACGGAATACTACGCATAGGCAGCATAGAGCAAAATGTGACTTGCCCAATCATAAATTGGCGACCTGGGTCGGGCTGACTAAAGTGATTATTAAGAAAATCGCGAATAACCGCTAAACTGATATCAGAGTGGTAACCCGCGTGCTGACAATATTCCACTAAAGATTCGATAGCCGAGCGCACAATAGCCAAACCATTATCATTTTCGTCATCAAACAGTTGCGTTAACAGCTCAAACAAAAATTGTTGCCATTGCGTCGCACTTCGTGCTTTTGACATTTTGGCAGCGGTCAGTTGTAGTTGCTCAATAATTAACATTAACTTACCTAGCAATTCACTGTCACTGCCTTCAATGGTTGGCAATAACAGTTGATTTTGATAAATAACACGATGATCCGCAAAAGCAAAGCCACGCATTAAGCGACTTAACCCCTGCTGCCAAGTAAAACTGTCAGAGGCATCATCTAATGTTGTGGCTGAGCTTTGAGATAAAACTTGTTGTTTATGGGCCTTATCTAGACCCCAATGTACTGCTGACAATTCAAGCCAATGCGTAATTTTTTCAATATCATCAAGGTTAATAGCAAAGCGAGCTTGCATAGCAGGCAAACGCAATAAGGCAATTAAACTGGAGATTTGAAAGCGACTATCAGGCAAGGTTAATAACTGTGAAAATGCCGCCACTAAGGGCTCAGCGTCTTTACTAATACGATCGGCAATTGAACAAGGTAGTGGCGGCACTTCATCAGCAATATCTTGCCAACCTCGAGTAAACACGGCATTAACGTAGGGTGCATATTGCTCTACTTGCGGACACATCACGAGTACGTCTTTTGGCGTTAAGCTTTTATCTTGATTAAATTGATGTAATAACCAATCGTGTAAACCTTGTACTTCACGCAGCGCACTATGGGCACTGGAGATCAAAATTGAGCCGTCTACTTTTGGTGCATCTTGATAACTATGGGTAGAACTGTGACGGGCATCTGTTAGCGATAAAATATCTTCTTGCACACAGGCTAAAACACTCGCTTGCTTGCGTTCATCAGGGCTTGGCTGAGCTTGCTCACTGCTTGCTTTCTCGTAGTTTATTTGTTCAGTGGCTAAGTCGGCCATGTCAGCAACGGCTGACTCAAAGACCTCAATATTAATGGTACTGTATTGGTACAACAGCGCCATAAACTCACGCCCTTGCTGACCTAAGTTAGCTAACAATGGGTTGCCAACTTGCAGGTTTACATCGGCTAAATCAGCACTTTCTTGGTGAGAAAAGTCAGTACCTTTAAGCCAAGCTTCAATGGCATTTTTTTCTGTCACCACATCGCCCCAATAAGCATAACAGGGATTTAAATGGAAAAAGTGCACATCAATTTGCTGGCTGAGCGCATTGATAAATTCAAGCCAAAGCGGTGCCATGGCATTAATACCGAAAAACGATAAACGTTGTGGCAATATTTGCGCTTTTAATTTATCCGTACTATTTAAATTCTTTATTGCTAAAGCAACTAACTCACGAGGGTCATAGGGTTGTTCACGCACCAGTAAATACCACAATTTACCTTGCCAAACCGCATTACTTTCAAGGCTCTGCTCACTCATATTTGAGCTCGAAGCACTTGTTGAGCCAGCTGAATTTGTATTTTCATCTTGGTCAAAAGCGTTAAATACACCTTGATGCCAATCGTGGATCCATTCGGGGCGGAATATTAAATATTGTTCATATAAATCAGCTAACTGACAAGCTAATTGATAACGCTTTAACTGCTCAGCATCACTGTAACTACTATTTTCGCTGTCGTTGTCAGCGCTATTTGCTTGCCAATATTGAGTCGCGACTTGAAAGCACTCATCACTGGTAACTTCACTTGAGGCCAGTAAGGTATCAATTCGCCAAGCAAGAACTTCACGCGAATAAGGCGATTGCTCAGGGACATCTTCATCGCTGGCTAAGTTTCGAATTAAATTCCATAAAAACTGTGATGGCAGCGCATAGCGCATATTCATACTGATACCGCGTTGCTCAGCAAGCGACATATTCAACCAATGTTGCATACCCGCATTTTGTACGATAACGGTATCTTGAGCGAAAACAGGAAGTGGGGAAAGCTGCTGAATTTTATCAAGCAGAACTAATAAATTTTCCATTTTATTAGCAGGATAAAGATAGAACAAATGCGCACCTTTTTAGCCATTTTTCTTATGGTTAAATTTAACCACATCAAGCACGATAACACTAGGAATCTTAACGGATAAAGATTGATTTAATGCAAGGATAATTAGCAACATCATCTGCTTTTATTGTCTTAATCGAAATTTACTAACGCAGCAAATCGTTAGCACCACAAATAACCAGCATACCAAAAATAGAATCCAAGCATCAGTTATGTCCTGATGCTTGGTAAAGCGTCAAAAGACTAAAAGTAATAATAGCTAAAAGCTTGGCTCACGTTTATCAGTTCGATAGTCCCCTAGCGCGAAGAAATCACACCGCTAATTCGCCCTGTCGCGCTGTAATATGGGGTAATACAGAGTAATGCACGGTAATGTTTTATTCATATTTCTTACACTAGTTTTAGTGCGTGGATGTAGTAATCACTGAAGTAAAAGAAACTGGATTTTTAACTCATTAGCAATAAAGGACTTTACAATGACTCAAGATATAGCACCAATTAAAAAAGCCTACTACGCCGGTTTAGCAGAAAAAGCTGATGGCCCCGTCAAGAAAGCACTCAATATACAAAATTGGACACCTTTAGATAGTGCAGGAATGGGCGACTTGTTCTGGTACTGGAACAACGCCGCGATTTTTAACACCGATACTTGGAACCAATTTAACAATGTCATGCAGTTCAACACGGATGGATATTTACAAACAACCGATGGCGCAACGCTTAACACTGCGTTGTTCAACCTTTATTTAGCAATGTCCTATCAGCTTACAAGCGCTGATCAAACTAAGCTAAATGACGCAAATGCTAAGGCACAAGGAATATTAAATACCGTGGTTGGCGATTACACATCAATGTTTGGTGCTATCCCGCCAGAAAACAGCGCGACGGCAACGGCGAAATTGATTTACATCACAGATCAAATAATGTCATGGGGTGAAACTACGCTCTCTCTCGCCACATTTAGAGCCTCTACCAATCCAACGTCACTGATACCAAATGCGCCATTAGGAACTGGTAAGCTAATCAGCGACTTTATGACTTACCTATCACAAACCTCTTCTGCTGATTCTGTGCAAAATGCGATTAACGCACAAAATGCGCAAATTAAACAATGTGCGCTCAATCTCAGCCCTACTCCCACTCAAGTTAAACCTGGGTGGATGTCAGCCGCTGATATTACCGGCGCCGCAAAAATTTTACCAGCCCTGAAAATTGCTGAACCAACAAGCACTATTCAAAATGGGCTAGATGGCTCACAAGGCTTTGAAATAGAAATGGTCGTCACTAAAGTCGATCAAAAAACGGTCAGCGTATCGGTTAACGCTAATGCTGGCGTTTCAGGGTCAATTGGCTGGTTTGGAATTAGCGCGGGTGGAAGCACAAGTTACAACTCATTTTCATTCGACCAAAACGTAACACAAGTAACCCTAAAACTTAAATACAGCGGTGTTACTAAGTTTACACCTAGCCTATCAGCTAGCGCATATAACATTGGAGATGGCACTGGTTGGTGGAACCCGAAAATGATTAAGGATGCAGCTAACCATACTTCAGGTGAAAGTGGTGTCGGTTTCACAACACCACAGCATTACAACTTTAAAGATAATGGTGATTTTGGTGTACTCAATGTTATGGCGATTTGTGACATGCCGACAATCGAAATGGTCTTCCATAACGCTACTGAAAGTTCGTTTTCTTCACATTTTTCTGAAGAGACGCATTGGGGAGTTAACTTTCTTGGTATACCGCTAGGTGGAGGCTCTCAGTCCTATAGCAGTTCGAAGTATAAATACGATTCAACTGCAGGGACTGTGACGGTAGTAATGACACCCCCACCATCGGTTATTCCTGGTAACCTGCTGACTTCGCAAGCCTATGTGATAGGTGCAGATTGCGCATGGCCGGGTGCTTAATAAGCGAGCGATTAGTGAGCCACTCAAGGATCAAAACCTATTATTGAGTGGCTTTGTTATACTAAAACTAACGCTTTGAGGATGAATACAAACGAGATCTGTCAATGCAAGATCACTACGACGCACTTAAAAAGGACTTGATATCAGCATTGAATTTATCAATGCCTCAAAGTCAAAGTCACTCAAGTAGCCTGTTGAAAAGTGCTGTACCTAGTTTACAAAAACCTAAAAAATATAGCCCTATTATTAGCTCTGGCCATGACAAATTCCCATGGCAATGGAACCAACTTGGCACATTCAATGCTGCTACATGGAGTTTTTTAAACAACATCGCAACCTATTCAGCACAAGATTTTATTTCATTAACACCGGGTCTAACAACTTGGTATTATAATGTCATCAGTTCAACAGCTTATCTTTGGACCGATGAAGATCACGCCACAATAGACTCACTTCTAGCTAGCTCTCTTCGCTATCAAGAGGATATTATTAGCGGCTACTTCGCGATGTTCAGAGCCATTGATCCTTTAGAAAAGAAAGCCGCTGCATTAGCACTAGGCTTAGACACCATCAATGGTTTAACTTACGTTGTAGAATATCTTATCGGATTTCAATGGAGTGGACGTCAAGCTGCAGGGCTTGAGCCATTCAGTAACGCAGAATTGCGTGAGACAAACCTAGATACTCTGTTTGTTAAAGCGCCTAAAAATGCCCGTGAAGTTTTTCTCACACCGTTAAAAAAGATGCTCGCGTATGAAAGAAAATGGACACTAAAAATTGATGCACTGTGGAATATGTCAATTTCGATACGCAACGCCGCTGATAATACCCATGCACCTGCGCTATCAAATGAAAGTGGTATGCAGGTCGTAGCACACGACGGTGTCAACGCTATTAAGCATAGCTTCTCAGTGTTACCTTCTGTAAGTGAAATCAGAGAACAATTATCTTCAAGTACGACCATGAAAGTGACACTAGCGGCGCAACAATCCACCGCAGATGATGCCACCGTATCGATGCAAAGCGCAAGTAGCGTGCGCGTACCCACATCGTTTCTGACATTAAAGCACAAATCAGGCCGGTCAAAAGCACTACTATTGCACGATGGGACCGGTGATAAGGCTTTAATAAATATCACTTATCATGGGCTTGCAGAGATAACCATTAAAGCATCTGCCTTTTCATGGCAAAAAGCCACCGGTTGGTACTACGAAAATCCACTAACGCAAGCGGCAATGAATCGAGCATGCAATATTGAGTTAGGCTACCAATTTCAGTTACCGGTTAGTTATGATTTAACCAGTGGTAGTGGCTTGCTTGAAAGCCTACTCATATGCCGGGCGGTGACAGTTGAAGTTATATGCCCTAACGGTGACTTAGAAAAGCTCGCGAAAAATATCTCTGCTGACTCAAACGTTAGTGCGACATTATTTGACTCGGTCAAATTTGAAGGCTCAACTGAAAAGCCACTGATTGCCAAAGTAACAAAACACAAAATTACCGGCGCACCCAGTATTACTTTAACCTCAGCCAATGTCGAAAACTCAACTATATTAGAGCCTTTAGCTCATATTATTGGAGCAACGCTTTATCAACCTGATAATGTACTTTCAACGCCGATGAAGCAAAAATCTTCAGCCAAAATGCTTAACGTAGCTGCAGAAACTAAGTATTTAAAGCCTGATACACGTATTGATCAAGAGCAAATGCTGGTGTCAGTTTACGAACAAACTTTCGGCCTTATTCAAACCAAGCAATTAATTACAGCGCATGTCAGCACGAAGTTTAATTTCATTATTGAGTACATTTTTGGCCAGCAATGGAGTGGTTGCATAAAAAATAATGTTGCACCTATTACCATTACGGCAATGCGGAAGGCAAAAAATTTGCGTGACTTATTTCCTCAAATGCCAGTTGCAGGTTCAAACGTCATCACTAAGTTACATGAATATATCAGCAGCCCTCGACAATAGTATTCATAAAACCGATTAACAACATATAAACAGTGACTTTATGCGCCTTAGTACAAGCCACACAGCACAGGTAAATATACAAAGGGGTAACATCAAAGCTAAAAATAGACAAAGAATCTATCTACCTAACACGTTACTTAAGTTTATCGCCAGTAGCACTAACAATTAAACGCCTGTAAGTATTAATGATAGTAAATTAATGTGAGATTATTGTCTGTCAGCTATTGTAGCGTTTAATGCTGAAGTTAACTTTTCAATACCTGATGCCATTATCACGGATGATTAAATTACATTAAAAATCAAAAAATTAAATCTGCATTAATTCTCCTTAGTTGGTGTCAGCTTTGCTAACCAAAGCTGACAACGTAAACGACGATAGTGATATTTTAATTTTTTCACATCATTATTAAGCACTTGTTTGCTAAGATCGTTATCGATATTTTGATAGAAAAATTGTTCAAAGTAATCAGATATCACAGCAAAGTTTTCTAATAATTCAGGTCGAGTTATGGCAATAAACTTGGTAAATTGCTGCCCGGTCATTGCCCGCTCTTTTACTAAACCATGGCTCGCCATTAACTGCAGGGTATTTAAGTATACTTGCTTAATTTCATGTTGATTTTTTACCTTAACATGCGTGGCCTTATACCAATTTATCAGTAATATAATGCCGCCTAAGCCTAGCAACAAATAAAAAATATTTTTAGCCTTTGTAAAGCCCGCTATCAATTGCTCAAGCACTCGCGACTGCTTTTCTCCAGTGTAACCGATAACCCAGCGAGTCCATTGATAGTCAATCGCATCAATGTGCATTTTTAATTGTTTGTACCACTGCATAGCGCGTAAGGATTGTGTTGAAAAAAGTCCAGAGGATAAGTCCGCATATTCCTGCATTAAGTTGCTCGAAAAGCCACTTTCAACCCGTTCGGGATCAACGGCTGCTGTTGGGTCGACTCGCTGCCAACCACTCTCTGGCAACCAGACTTCTGTCCATGCATGTGCACTGCGTTGGTAAACACTTAAGTAGTTACCTTGAGAGTTTATTTCACCACCAAGATAACCAACAACCATACGCGCTGGAATCCCGGCAGCGCGCATTAGGTAAGTAAATGTACTGGCATAATGTTCACAAAACCCTGCTCTAGTGTCGAAATAAAACTGATCTAAACTATTGCCAGTCAGGCTCGGTGGCTGCAATGTATAGTAATAATCCTGCTGATTAAACTCAGATAAAACCTGATTAATGAGCTGTCTGTCATCATGATAAAGCGTGCGTAATTGCTGCGCTTTTGCCAATAATCTCGGGTTATTATCCGTTGTTAACGCTAAATTTAAAGCTCGTACTTGTTTAGTTAGCTTGGCAGTTAATATGGCTTGAGGGTAGCTCGTCACTTGATAACTGAATGTTTGGCTAATAATACTGCGATAAAATAAAGAAAAATCACTGCGTTGGCCTATATTGCTTTGTTCACTAGTGGCGAAATCGAGCGCAAATAGCCATGACTGAAAACTCGGTTCAGTGATCACTTGGTAATTTATACCTTCACCGCGCAACTCAACAGTCGACGAAGATAGTGCATTTTGTTTAGTTGCAGCATCACTTCTGCGTTGATCTAAATCACGACTTGCTTGCCGCCATGTTACGCCATCGAAGTCATCTAATACCATGGCGCGCCAATATAATTGCGCATGCTGCGGGGTATTGCCTTCGAAACTGACTCGAAAAGCTAATTCATCTGACAAAGCTAACTGAGCAATATCTCCAATTTTTACGCTATCTGAAAGCCCTACTTTTGCTGATTTAACATTAGGCACTTGCCACAACGGACTTAACTTAGGAAAGCCGACAAATAAAATAACCGCCAAGGGCACAGCATAAAAACTCAGTTTAGCTAACAATTTACTTTGAGCTAATAGTGACATTTTAGGCGTAAACAAGTTAAGTAGGATTAGAAAGTTACTAAAAATCAATACAATTACAGCGAGTGAGAAATAGATTGATTGAATAAAAATTAACGACGATGTGGCAACAAAAATACCCAAAACAACCAATTGATATAAATCTTTACGACTGGTTACTTCAAACATTTTTAAACTGTAGGCAAAGCACAATAGGTGGATCATACTGAGCAACAAGCCTAACCTTGTGCCCGAAATAGCAATTCCGATACTGCCTGATATAGCCAACAACAGCACTAACCAAGACGGCAGTATTTTAACCGCGGGGTAGTCATTAATGATTTTATTCGACTTAGATAACGAGGTTATTTTGCCTTGTGTTTTAAAATGAACAATAAATTGCAGCGCTAAGGCCAAAATAGCAAATAATAAGTACAGCCAATGAAACTGCTGCACTAACGTTAATAAATTAAGCAACTGAAATACTAACAGAGCACAATACATGCTGTTGCTTAGCTTTAATGGCTTAATGCTATTGGCAAGCTTATTTGGCTTAACGTTTTTCGTCATCATAGGCTCAATAACGTGCTAACGCGGCTAAGCACTTTAGCGTGTGTTGGGCACTATTTTCATACTCAATCATTTGGTTAGGTAGCTTCAGTGAAAAAGCTATTTGCTTATTACTACAATCTTTAATGGCGTAACTTAACCAACTTAAACGTTGTTCGAGCGTACCTGCAGGTAAATAGGTAAAATCTAATTGTAATTTACCTGATAGCGTTTGTTGATATTGTTTTGTTAACCAACCTTGTCCGCGAGCCACTTGCTTCCATGCGACTCGACTAAAGGGCTCGCCAAGTTGATAATGCTGTAATTGATGAAATTCATCTTGACCCGCTTGAAAACTATCTTGGTAACTTTCGCTGCTCTTTTTCTCTTCTTCACCATTAGTGTCTTGTACAGAATCTGACCAAGCATAGGCAATTGGCTGCGGATAAGCGGTAATTTTTTGCGCAAAATCTAATCGTGTCCAAGTTTTAAATAAGCCAAAACCGTATTCACTTATGATCACAACTCGGCCTAATGAATAATGACCTCGTTGCGATACGCGATAAGGCACTCGTATGTTATTATCTCCTTGTGCCACGTGATCGATGGTGATTTTGTTCGGCTTATCACTGCGCTTCAATTCACTGCCCTGGCTGTTAGCCATTGCGGGTAATGACTCAAAATAAAAACCAACATTAAAACGTGTTTTGTCACTTGTAACCACAATAGGAAAGTACAATTGGCTATCAACAAAACCTTGCAACGAGCTCGTAGCCTGAAATCGTAGGCCCGAAAGATTAAAAAAACTGTGATGCAATACCACAATAAAAAAACTTACCAGTAAATAACTGATCAAAAGAATAATATTATTTTGATAATTTGTGCCGAGTAGAAACAGTAAGAATATGAAAAGGACAAAACTCGTGCCAAAGCGAGTGGGCATAATAAAAATATTACGGTGATTGATCTGTTGTTGACTGTCGCGCGGAATTCGACGTATTAACCAAGCATTAAAGCGCTTTTGCAGCGCCAATTTCACTAATGTTTTTATTGATCTATATCCATTAATTTTTTGCTTAGCTAACAATTAATACTCCTTTTTATAAACCATACATGAAGCATTAAGCTAACGGGTTAGTTGGGTCGACTTGCGCTAAAATCTGCTGAGATAGTTCATCAGCCTCTTCAAATATATGATGTTGCTGAGGCGCCAACCTATGCTCGCATACAGGGGAAAATACCGCTTGGACATCTTCAGGTAGTACATAATCTCGATCTTCAATGAATGCCCATGACTTTGCTGCAGCCAACAAGGCTTTGCCGGCACGCGGAGAGAGTGCTTTCGCTTGTGACTCGCTCTTTCTACTTTCTCGACACAGTGCAATAACGTAGTCAACTATCGCTGGTGCAACTCGAACAGTTGCAATGTGCTGCTGTATTTCTTGCAATTTATCAACATGCAAAAATGGTTCTATCTTTGCTACGTCACGATGCGAGTTGGTGGACTGCAATATTTTTCGTTCGGCCTCGATGCTTGGAAAACCCAAGGAAAGTCGCATCATAAAGCGATCAAGCTGTGATTCGGGCAACGGATAAGTACCCGCATGTGACATCGGATTTTGCGTTGCAATAACAAAAAATGGCTCAGGTAACTGATGAGTTACGCCATCAACACTCACTCGCCCTTCTTCCATGGCTTCTAGCAAGGCACTTTGTGTTTTAGGGCTTGCTCGGTTCACTTCATCGGCTAGCACCACTTGATTGAATATCGCGCCAGGATGTAATTGAAACGAGCGTTTAATTTCATCAAAAATAGCAATACCAATCACATCAGCAGGCATTAAGTCCGAGGTAAATTGAATGCGTTGATAGGATAGCCCTAAGGTTAACGCTAGCGTGTTCGCTAACGTGGTTTTGCCCATGCCGGGTAAGTCTTCAATTAAAATATGACCTTTAGCTAACAAACACGCCAAGGCTAATTTAACTTGATGAGGTTTACCAATAACGACAGATTCAATTTGAGCCAAAATATTGGCCACCACAGTTTGCATACATTACATCCTTATTAGTGAAACATCAGCATAATTAATTATTTAGCGAATACCAAGAGAAATAAATAATGCTCATTAAATACCCTGTAGATATTAACGCTAAGTACTTGTTTGGCTATTAAAATTACGCCAGCCAGTTAGCCAACCATCTTAAGTAAAATTAGTAGCATAATTACAAAAAAATAAAAATTGAGCACAAAAGCTATTCATTTAGAGTCTGTTGAAAAAAACAACCGCTTACTTGACCTTAGTCAACGACCGACAATAAAGCTTTATGTCATGCTAGCCAATAAGGTAAGTCGATGTGGAGTGTAAGGTATACCCTCGCGCTTCATTTACACTTACGTTAGACAAGTTGCACTTTCATTTACAGCTTTTTTATCATTTGAGCAACTAATTCAATCAACATCTGCGAAGATTAATCGCGTTTTGGGGTAAGTTATGGATATAGATTTTAGCGAAATAAACTATTTAGTTGACCCATGTAGCCGAACATTACATGCTGACTATCAACAGTTTTTGCTCTCGCTAATTGGCCTTACCGTTATAGATATCAATGGCGAAAATAGTGATGAATGGCGAGTTATTTCAACCTTGTTGCATGGCGATGAACCGTCAGGGCTTATTGCCTTACATCGTTGGCTGACCACGGAAAATTCATTACCTCGGCCGAAAACCAACATTCGACTTATTATTTCTTCGGTAGAAGCCGCCACTTATCAGCATCTTTTTCAGCATCGTTATTTGCCCGATGGTATTGATTTAAACCGTTGTTTTAACGAGAAAACCATCAGAGAAAGTAAGGATGCAAAAAATAAAAATATTGATGGTTATATTGAACGAGCAAAATTAATAGCGTGTGCGATACGCGAGGTTAACCCTAAAGCGATTATCGACTTGCACAATACCTCAGGCAATGGTCCGGCTTTTGCCGTCAGCACCTTAATCACACCAAGCGTGCTGTCGATCACGTCCTACTTTTGTGACACCTTAATTTTGTCAGACATTAACATTGGTGCCATGATGGAACTGGACTTCTCTTGTCCGGTAGTGACGATTGAATGCGGTGGCAGCAGTGATGATCAAGCTCATGAAGTGGCTTATCAAGGTATTAAAAACTTTGCTCAATGTGATAGTCATTGCGCCTTACCGCAAGATAAAGCCGTGCAAATACTTTATAAACCTTTACGTTTAGTGATTAAAACCGGTCGAAAACTGTCGTTTAGTGAGCATGACGAAGGTTACAGTGGCGTTACCTTGAGAAAAAACATTGAACAATTTAACTATGGCGGTTGCTGTGACGGACTGCTATTAGGCTGGCTTGATGACAAGGGTTTAGATAATATTGAAATGCTCAATGATCAAGGTGTAAACGTGGTTGCTCAGTATTTTAAAATGCTTGATAACAAGTTAGTTTGCGCCACCAGTTTGAAGATATTCATGGCGTCTAATCAAACTAATATTGCCCGCTCAGATTGTCTATTTTATGTTGTTAACAACATTAATAATCACCTTTAACAATGTCACTTCACCTAGTTTACTGATGCGCTGAGCTAAACGGTGCATCAGCGATAGCTTGTTCAAGTGCTATATTTTCTAAACCTAAGTCACGTAGCGCGTGAATAAACTTCAAGGTTTTAAAACTATCAAACCAAACGGTTAATTGCTTATTGAATTGTGCTTCTTTTGCCACCTTTTGTTTACAAATAAACGTCAACAAGCCAATATCAGTTAGCGCTTGCTGGCTTTTTTCCGGCAATAAAAACAACCAATTTTCAGGCTGCTCGCGATAGTGCCATAAGCTATCAAATGCCGTTAAACAGGCTTTTAATTCAATAAAAATATTAGGGTGATAGTATTGATAATCCTGACCTTGCTCGGTGAGTTGCATAATGCTTTGCACTGCGGGGCCAGTGCCAAAGGGAACTCGTTGCGAAGGTCGTGCGTCGAGTTTAATCACCACATCAGCTAAATAAATCACCTTACCCAGTTTCGCGAGCTTATTTAGCAGATAAAAGTCTTCCCCTGCATTGCGTTTTGGAAAGCCTCGCGCTTGACAATAGGCAAGAACATTAAAGGATAAAATACTGCCAATGGTAAAATAGGCGTAAGGAGACTGGGCGTATTGTAAGCCGGCAACATAATAACGTAAGCCGCGTTCATAACGTTGATTCGCTTGATGAACCGTCGGCTCGTCGCTGTAATGATAAAAATTGCAGCAAGTCGCTACGCCATGCTGACAAGGCAAGTTATCGTCGAGATGAGCAGTTAAGTAATTATCAGGTAGATGCGCATCGGCATCCGTTGAATGGATCCACGAACTAGCAATAACATTCTCGAGATATAATTTCGCCGCTAAGTCTGCACCAATTTTTCTTGCTAAACCTACCCCTTGCTCTGGAGGAATTGATTGCTGATAACGGTCAACCAATAAAATAGCAGAGTTTGCCCTGCTGTTTGCCCTAGCCAAGTTAATTAAGCGCAAGCTATCTTGCTGCCAGTGTAAATCCCCTTGCTGAACAATATATTGTGCTAAGTCGATTTGAGCTTGCTGATGCTGACGTCCTAACTCGTTATCAGGCTGATTAAGTACAACAATAAGCAAGCATTTTTGCTCGGCAAGTATCGAGTTTATAAATCGATCAATAAAATCTACTGATTCCTGAAATGCGGGAATAACAAGTGCGTGCACAAAACGCAGATGTTGTGGGAATGAGGTGAGAGATAGTACTTCTGGCTCAGCATAATGTGCAAGGTATTTAGCGCAGGTTTTATCTGCTGCAGCGTTATCACTCGCCATGTTATTTCCTATCTCGAAACAGTATTATGTTTAATGCAATGCAGCTCTAAAAGGTAGCGCTGAACAAATATCGGCTTCAATACTTAACACTTCATCTAAACGCTGATCAACTTCGGCTTTATCAAAATATTCATAGGCTAATTCAATAAACAAGTTCTTATGCTTTTCTTCTGACTTTGCAATGCTGTGGTAAAAATCTTTGTCTTTACCTGCGGGTAACGCTTCTGCTATCAACGAAAAACGTTCATGGCCTCTGGCTTCGATTACGCCAGCCACAATGAGTCGGTCCATAAAGAACACATCACTACCGTTGCGAAATACTTTACGTATTTGATTGATGTAGGGGTCTTTTTCATCCGCGCCTAATTGGCCACCACGGGCATAAATCAACTTTAACACTTGTTTAAAGTGAATCAGCTCTTCAATGGCTAAATCTGCCATCGCTTTAACCACAGACTTACGATCGGGATAATGAGAGATCATCGACATTGCCATACCTGAGGCTTTTTTCTCTGCCGCCGCATGATCAGTTAAAAAAGCATCAAAGTCATTAAGGACAGCGTCAGCCCATGCTTTAGGGGTTTGATATTTTAATTCGAACATAGCTAAATTTTACTAATTGAAGGAGAAATAAATAATGTCGGTATTTTACACACCTAAAAGATAGCGACAAGAAAAAGCGACAAGAAAACACTGTTTTCTTGTCGCTTGATCAAAGTGATTCACTTAAGAGCAAATCAAGTAACACGCTTACAGAGCGAGTATTAATTCACTTACCTTAACTCCGTCAGGTTAATCACGTCGGCTAGTGACGTTTTTTCGCAGAAAAATTAACGTCAACAGTAGCCAAAAAATACTGCCACTGCTCGATTGTTCAGGGTCTGTTTCTTTCGCTATTTCGGCATTGGGTACAACCGCTATACCACCAGGATCATCAATGCTGCCATTCGCCGTACCGTCGGCATCATTAAGCCCACCGTCTTCAATCAATAAACGTACACACTCATACCCAGGTGTTAAGCCAGCAGTATAAGCAACGCTTGCTAATGGCGGACATACGCCGTTATCAAGTGCTGCAGACGCAATAGCATTGTTGGCATTTTCGACAAAATTCTGCCAGCCATTAGTCGCACTATATTTACGATATAGCGCAAACTCTGGTAAGGCTTTATCCAGTGGTAACACCAAGTATATTGAATCGCCAAAGGGTGAAACGCCGTTAATGATAAAATCAAAATAATCACTACGTCGATCATAAGTATCTGCGGCAATCAAGCCAGTACCATCAATATCGACTTGCGACATTTGCACGCCGTCAGAATATTGTTGGAGGGCATATTTACCGATACTAATGGTTAATCCTGGCTCTGTTTCCATCAATTTAACTTGTGCAGAATTAACGTGCAATTGCTGTAAATAACCAATATTAGAGCTATCCATAAAGGCCGGTAAGCCATCATTGTCATCATCCGCATAACCTTCAACATTATCAGCAATGCCATCTCGGTCAGTATCTGATGAGCCAATTCGAGGTCGTTGGTCAATTAAAGGAATATGAATAAACTGTGTTTGCGCTAATGCTGGCGTGCCATTATCAGTAACGGTAAATGATAATGTGATTATGCCGTGTGCATCATCAGCCAGCTGCACATTTTCTGGCGCTATGATCACAGATAAACTATTGCCAACAACTTGAGCATTAATCTCATCAGGGATATTCCAATCGACAACATGTTCGTCAGCAATATTTTTATCATTGATGATTAAATCTACTTGCGCTTCACCTTCGTCTTTTGCAATCGCGGCAACCAAAGTATTATTTTGCCTTAATGTACTTGTCACATGCGCTATCACATTATCTTCTGTAACAGTGATGTTGTGGCTCGCATTCACACCTGCGTTTACTGTCGACTTAAAGGCAACAATTAATTGCTCATCGCCCTCGGTTTGAAAGTCTTGCGCAATTGCAATATCCATAGAGCCACTGGTGCCTTCGGTAATGATTATTTCATTGCTCGTGGTGGTGTAATCTAAGCCATCGACGCTGCCAGTAATTTCAACGGGAATAACCAAAGGATACGATGGCGCCTGACCTGAAAGCACAACACTAACTCTCGCTGAAGCGCCCTCTGCAACAATTTGACCGCCATGAAAATTAACTAACGGATGAACATTAAGTAATTGTTCAACTTTGCTAATATTGCCTGCTTCATCCACAGCACGCCAAGTAACGTCATAAACACCTGATGGTAAATTATTAACGCCTGTTTCAAACCCTAACGGCACCAGCGAACAACAATTCGCACCATCTTTGCCATCTGATACGGTTACACGTGTAATAGCAACCAACTCGGCTAGTGAAAGCTTAGTAAAGGTATGGTTAGCATCAATATTAGCAATTTCAGGCGTTGAAATGACCGGAGCATAATCATCAATTAACGGGTTGGTACCGTTTACTTCTTCATCAACATTATTAACACCGTCTTGGTCGGTATCTATTGTTGCATCACTAGCATCAAGTGGATTGAAGCCGTAAAGGTTTTCAAAAGTATCGCTCATGCCATCGTTATCATCATCTGGATCGGCATTATTGCCTAAGCCATCGCCGTCAAAATCTAAACTTTCTGTCGGATCCAACGGCAGTTGATCAAGATAATCTAAAACACCATCACCATCATCATCGGTATCGTAAACATTACCAATGCCATCACCGTCGGTATCAGTTGTTTCAATAGGATCGAGTGGAAAGGCATCTTCGACATCGATAACACCATCGTTATCATCATCGCTGTCAGCGTTGTTGCCTATGCCGTCATTATCTGCATCAGCTGATTCATTAGGATCTAATGGCGCCCAATCAAGATGATCAGGTACACCATCATTATCGTCGTCAGTATCTAAACCGTTACCAATACCATCACCGTCGGTATCTAATCTTTCACTGGGATCTAGTGGAAAATCATCATCTTCATCTAAAATACCGTCGTTATCGTCATCGCCATCTGCATTATTACCTAAGCCATCGCCATCATCATCACGTTGCTCTAATGGGTCTAATGGATATAAGTCGTCACTATCTTGCGTACCGTCGTTATCGTCATCTAAGTCGGCATTATTACCAATTCCATCACCGTCGCTATCAAGCCATTCAAGCATATCAAGAGGGAAGGCATCAATACTGTCGACACGACCATCGTTGTCGTCATCACTGTCACTATTATTACCGACTAAGTCGCCATCAGTATCTAAATACTCATTAATATCTAGACGAAAAGCGTCGTTGGCATCAAGTACACCATCACCGTCATCATCCGTATCGCGATTGTTGCCAATACCATCATTGTCAGTGTCTAAGTATTCATTTACATCTAGCGGAAAGTCATCATTAGCGTCAATAAATCCATCGTTATCGTCATCTGCATCGGCATTATTCCCGACACCATCGGCATCAGTATCGGTATCTTCTTGCGCATTCAGCGGGAAGGCATCATTACTGTCAAGAACGCCATCATTATCATCGTCAGGATCAGACAAATTGGCGATACCATCACCATCGGTATCCGTGGTTGCTAAAGGGTTGTTTGGCTCAGGATCAATAGCGTTGAGAACACCATCGCCATCTCGGTCTAAATCAGCGTTATCACCAACACCATCACCGTCAAGATCAGCACTTTCTGTTGCATCTAGCGGAAAAGCATCAGCACCGTCCGAGACACCATCGCCATCATCATCGGTATCAACATTATTGGCGATACCGTCGCCATCAGTATCCGTAGTGGCGTCCATGCTTCTGTCATCAGGATCAGTACCACCATCAGCAATAGCGTCTAAACCATCACCATCTTCGTCAGTATCTAGATTATCACCGATACCATCACCGTCTAAGTCAGCACTTTCGGTTGCGTCTAATGGAAAGGTATCAGTGCCATCTGGCACGCCATCACCATCATCATCATCATCGGTATTATTGCCGATACCATCACCGTCAGTATCAAATATTTCACTGCTATCTAATGGGAATGGGTCTGCGCTATCTGCAACACCATCACCATCATCGTCGTTGTCATCAATATTACCGATACCATCACCGTCAGTATCTAAATATTCACGATTATCTAACGGAAAGGCATCATTACCATCAAGGGCGCCATCACCATCATCATCGGTATCGGTATTATTGCCAATACCATCACCATCAGTATCAACCCATTCGGTGGCATCATCTGGAAAAACATCACTGCCACTAGGCGTTGAACGATTATCGGTAATACCATCACCATCATCATCGCTATCAGTGTTATTCCCAACACCGTCGCCATCACTATCTAAGGTTTCATTTGGATCGGTACGAAAAGCATCTGCGCCATCTAATACACCGTCATTATCATCATCAGTATCGGCATTATCACCAATACCATCACCATCGGTATCAACCCATTCAGTAGGATCATCAGGCCATACGTCAAGTGCATCAATAAAGCCATCACCATCGTTATCACTGTCAGCAACATCGCCAATACCATCGCCATCTAAATCGTTTGATTCTCGGTTATCTAATGGAAAGGCATCATTGGCATCTGGCACCCCATCACCGTCATCATCGAGATCGGCGTTATTACCTATACCATCTAAATCAGTATCTAGCTGTTCAGTATTATCTTTTGGAAAAGCATCAAAGAAGTCTATCGTGCCATCACCGTCGTCATCGTTATCACCGTTATCACCAATACCATCGCTATCGGTATCGATATTCTCGCTAGCGTTAAGAGGGAAAACATCAACAACATCTAAAAATCCGTCATTATCATCATCAGAATCAACCGTGTTGCCTAAGCAATCTCCGTCTGTATCGAGCCATTCATTAGCATCTTCAGGAAAAGGGTCATAAAGATCAATAACGGGATCGCCGTCATTATTGTTATCGGAGGAGTCAGGAATACCATCGTTATCGTCATCAACATCGGTATTATTACCAACACCATCGAAATCGGTATCAAACCACTCGGTAGGATCGTTCGGGAAAAGGTCAATGCTGTCATCGACACCGTCATTATCAGTATCAATTACCGGGGTAGGAATAGGGCACGCTGCTGCATAAGCTATGTTGCTTACACTAACGCTACTAGCAATTACAATTGCCAATAAAGAATATTTGAATTTACTTGGCATATACATCTCCGCCGAAAATGAAAACGGTTGTTGTCATTACCTTGAGCTAATCACCACAACAGCGTACTACTATAAATGAGCAGCTAACACTATATCGACGGCTTGTAAGCTTTAATGACTATTATTTTACACTATTTTAAAAAATGACTTAATAGCCAACCACTTTACCGAATTTATAATTGATACCAACAAATACCGAACTTACACCACCAAATTCAGAAAAACTGGGCTGATATTTAACGCCTAAGGTTAGCGCGGTTTTTTTATTGAAGTTGTAATGTGCTGCAACCGCCAGTATTGCATTAATATCACCCTTCTCAGAAAAGTACTTTTCTTCGTTTAAATCTTGCCAAAAAAACTTATTTTCTGTTAAGGCAACTGATGCGCCAACTTGATATTCAATCGTCACTTTTTTGAAAAAATCATTGTAACTTTTTAATTGCTGACGATAGCTAATTAACGCGTCGATGGTATCATTTTTAAAATACAATTCATCGTTATTCCACTCAACTTGCACATCATCCAAAGTACTATAGGCCACTGACCAATACCAAGGGCTGCCTTTAGAAAAATTATCAGCGATACCAACACTCATACCTTTAGTTTTTGACTCGTCACCTTTATGTAAACTAAAACTTGTATCCAGTGCCATAACGTTTGAGCACGATAACGTCAATAACCCGGCTGTAGCAAGCTTGCAAATATTTAACCTTAACGTTTTGTTTTTATTGTTTTTGATACTTTGTTTATGTGAAAATTTCATTTATAGCGCACCTAGCAAGTAAAATTTATAATAGTGGAAAAGCATGAAGCAATAATTAAACCAATAATAAGCTATATGTTAATAAAGTTCACAGTTATTGGTAATAATTATTGCAAGGATTAACCTTGGGAGCATATTCTGCGTTAGCGTGAATACTTGATGAATCACCAAGTATTTTATTTATTGTGCAATGGAATAGTAACATCGAGATAGCGTAAAAAGAAAATTTATCGCAATAACTAATACCAAGTGAAATAAACTATGCTTAGGTTGATAGAAGTGAATTAGCTTATAAATAACCCTGCTGATAGTGCGGCTGACTTAGAAAAAATTGACGATGACTATATTAAAGAAGTATCAACCTCTTTACTATTTACTGCAGAAGCAGATAATCAATTAACACTTATGTTAGCGGACAATAGCTTGGAAAAGGCTTAAATTATAGCGGGATGTTAAAATCACCTTAAAATTTTTCTTGACGATATTTTTAATCAACACTTTTTATTAGGCTGCACAACAAGATTAACGAGGCAAATAGTACATCATCACCAAACAAAAAATCACAATGCCCCAAAACGCTTTAACGAAAAAGCTGCGGCGTGCTTTTCCTTCTGGGTGCTGCTTAGCTAACGCCATGCCACAGTGGCTACAATGGCTTGATTTATGGTCATTTTTTACTTGGCAAAATAGGCAAGCCACTTGGTCATCAAACATTTTCATTCCTAAAATTAACTAGCGTTTTACGCAACTAACCACCCGCTTACTGACTAGTCAATTGATGATAAAGCTGTGGTAGCCTTACGGGCAATTGATCTGGTCTTAATATCACCGTATAACCATTACTACCAAACAAATAAGGTAAATAACTTTGCGCCTCTTGGTCAATGGTTATGCAAAACGGTTTAATTCCCAGTTTATTGGCTTCTTTAATCGCTTGATGAGTATCTTCAATCCCAAAGCGCCCTTCATAATGATCAATGTCATTGGGCTTGCCATCGGTAAGTATTAGCAGCAATTTCTGCGTACTACGTTGCTCAAGCAATACTTTAGTTGCTTGTCGAATAGCGGCGCCCATGCGGGTATAAAAACCGGGCCGAATTGATTGCACGCGTCCGCGAATAATATCGTCGTATTTTTCATTAAAGTTTTTCAACACCGTAAAACGTACATTCGTGCGCTTGACTGATGAGAAGCCATACATAGCGAAACTGTCGCCAACACTGTTTAATGCCTCGCCAAATAATAGCATTGAGTCTTGCACCACATCGATGACCCGACTGTTATTATCTAAATAGGCATCGGTAGACATCGATAAATCAGCAAGTAGCAAGGTCGAAATATCACGGTTATTACCGCGAAAGCTTCGATAGAGCCCTATTTCTTTGGTAGGAGATATTTTTGACTCAATATGAAAATCAAGCCAAGCAGCAAGATCTAGCTCTTCACCTTGCTGTTCACCTTTCAACCAATAACGTACGCTACGTAATTGCTCAAATTGTGCTTGTATCACTTTTGCGGTTTTTTGTAACTTAACAGGTAAGTTTTTTGCGCTGCAGTCTTTAGGCAGCATAGGTTGTAGTAAACAACGATCCGCTTCTAAACTGTGCTTTTTATAATTCCACTCTGGCAGTTTAATACCGTCACCTAGTGGTAAATCATCTTCAGCTGCCGACGGCAAATCCATATCAATTTTAATACGGGCACTTTTTTGGCTTTGCTGTTTTGCAACAGTAATTTTATCTAAATCATCGGCAATACGTTGGTTATCGTCTTCATCGTCGTCGCTATCATCGGTGCCTCGGTCGAGCTTTGAAAACTCACTCCAAGAGAACAGACTTTCCAAGCGAAAAATCATCATGCCATCTTTGTCGTCACCAGAATCAACACGCTCGGCTTTTTTGCGGCTGGTGTCGCTTTTTTTCGCTTTACTTAACTCACTCGCCGCCAATTCTTCTTCATCGTCGTATTCAGGTACAACTTGTGGATCAACATGTGCAGAAGGATATAACCATAAATATACCGCTTGTGGCGCATAGTTTACGCTAGGAAAATCTTGTACTGAGCCGGGCGTTAAAATCGCTTGGTTAATCGCCTGCTCCATTAATTGTTCAGCTTTCGGCCTTTTCGAGTGATCTGCACGACTATTGACGAATGCTTTGGCGAGGCGTTGGTAACGAGGAATTAATGCTGGAAAGCACGCAAGTACATCAACCACCAGTTGTTGATTATCAATAGCCCAATGACGAAACTTACCATTATGCTGAGCAGCTAATACCGCCAACCAAATATACAAGTCATGATTTAATTCGCTACTCGGGAATACGGCTAAGGTTTCAGGTAAACGTAGGCTTTCGTCATCTTGCCAAGCAAGACTAATTTGTTGGTTTTCACCGGCAATTTTTTCCAGAAAGCTACGACGAACAATATAATCTCGAGCACTAGCAGCTTCAACACGCTTAACCGCTTCACCGCCTAAGGCGCGATAAACCAGCCCTATCGCATGACTAACTTGTGAAAACTGTACCGCCGCATCGACATAGTTAGAACTTGCTTTGCGTGTGATATATTTATGCCAAAGGCCGCCTACCCACTCTTCCATTTTACCCTTCCTAAAAGGATCACTGCTTTATTCGATTGACTTGCTCATATGCTAACAAAATATTTTTAAGTGAGTTGTGATGTATGTCAATTTAGCAAGATTAAGTGCAGAGTTTTAAGCTGTTATTTTTCATCAAAAGGCGCTTGTTTTACTTTATCTTTTGGCACCGTCAAATCGGGCAAATTAGCATTACCAATACTCTGTAGTACCAAGCCCATCATAAAGCAGAAAAATGAAATTGAGCCATAAAATGCTTTCATCACTTTATCTTCACTGTCCGTTAAGGTCAGTAGATAGCCCGCACAAACAAGCGCAATAATAATGCTTATTACACCAATAACCTTAGCAAAACGCTGTAATATATGTTTTTGCTTACGTTGGGTTAATTTACCTTCACTCAAGCGTTTCTCCTCAACTGCTTCTTCAGTTGTGATTAAAAAAATAAAGTCGTGATATCACTACCACGACTTTATGTCACTAAGCTAAGTTATGTTCAATGACTTGAATATAAGCGCTCAGTTCAAGGTTAAGCTACTTGTTTTTCTTTAACGAAAAAGCTCGCAATATAAGCAATAAGACCTAGCAAGAATACGACACCAGCAATTTCACGTAACCAGTAGAATATCGCTAATTTGTCTTGTGTTGCCATAAAGCTTAAGGCTTCACCACTTTCAGGTAAACGTTGTAACCATACTTGCAATACGCCAGCACCGGTTAAGAATAAAGTAATAAATACCATCCCAACCGTCATTAACCAAAAGCCCCACATTTCAGTAACTTGTGCTCTGTTACAGTTAGCTTCACCGACACCACGCAACTTAGGCATAGCATATGACATGATTGTCATAACGATCATTGCATAAGCGCCGTAAAAGGCCATATGACCATGAGCCGCAGTAATTTGTGTGCCATGAGTAAAGTAGTTCACAGGAGCTAATGTATGTAAGAATCCCCATACGCCAGCGCCTAAAAATGCCATAACTGAAGTACCCAATGCCCATAACGTTGCCGCTTTATTCGGGTGTTCGCGACGACGACGGTTAACCATATTAAAGGCATATAACACCATCGCGAAGAAAGGTAACGGCTCTATGGCTGAGAAAATTGAACCAACCCACTGCCAATATGCCGGCGTCATTAACCAGTAAAAGTGATGACCTGTGCCTAAGATACCTGAGATTAATGCCATGGCAATAATCACATATAACCATTTTTCGATCACTTCTCGGTCAACGCCAGTCACTTTGATTAATACAAAGGCTAAAATAGCGCCCATGATTAATTCCCATACACCTTCAACCCATAGATGCACGACAAACCACCAGAAGTATTTATCTAATGCTAAGTTAGTTGGGTTATAAAATGCGAATAAAAAGAATACCGCTAAACCAATTAAACCTGTCATCAATACCATATTGATAGCAGTTTTACGGCCTTTCAAAATAGTCATACCCAAGTTATACAAGAAGCCTAAAGCCACAACAACAATACCAATTTTAGTAATGGTTGGTTGTTCAAGAAACTCGCGTCCCATGGTTGGCCATAAATCATTACCGGTGATATGCGCTAAAGTAGCGTAAGGTACAAACAAGTAACCTAAGATAGTTAATACACCTGCCGCAGCAAAAATCCAAAATAGCGCAATCGCTAATTTCGGGCTGTGCAGCTCAGTTTCAGCCTCTTCGGGCACTAAGTAATAAGCCGCCCCCATAAAGCCAAATAGTAACCAAACAATAAGTAAGTTGGTGTGAACCATACGAGCTACATTGAATGGAATTAAGCCACCGACGATATCGCCGACAACATATTGTAAACCCATCAGTAAACCAAATAATATTTGGCCGACAAACAAGATCATAGCAAAAATAAAATAAGGCTTTGCAACGGCTTGTGATTGATATTTAAGAGTATTCACACCATTATCCTTCTATGTTTGGTGGCCAATTGTTGTCATCCATTTCTGAAGTCCATTTAAGGAATTCAGCTAGATCATCAATTTCTTGATCATTTAGGTTGAACTGCGGCATTTGGCGACGACCTGGAATATTTAATGGTTGAGCTTTCATCCAACCGTTGAAGAATGCTTTAAAACCAGCTTCCCCACCACGGCGGTCATAAACATTAGCAAGTTCAGGCGCAAAATAAGCCCCTTCACCAATTAATGTATGACAACCGATACAGTTGTTGTCTTCCCATAGCGCTTTTCCACGCACTACAGACTCAGTGATATTTTCGCGATGATCCCGTTTGGGCATCTCTTTGGTTGTGTGGAAAGTCAAAGCAAGAAATATTAGAAAGAAGAATACACTTCCGCCGTAATAAATATTTCGAGCCATGCCTTTTGTAAAACGCTCTGACATGGTATTTCCCTTATTAAAATAATGTAATAAAGCAAATTCATCATAAGGTAATCTCTAGGTGCTCTCTTTGATGAAAATCAAGTTTTTAGAGATGTATAACAAATAAAGTCGAAATAGTTTGAATTAAAGTAAAAAAGCGTAATATTTTTTCTGACAATCCGCTTAACTTCATCACAACAGCCAACTAAACCCTTAATTTTTTTAGGGTTTTAAGGTGTAACAACATCATATAGAAAATAACAACATAACGAAATAGCACAAAGTTCATACGAAAAAAGTCGTGAGAAAATGATATTTTTTCACTGTGTTTCATTGATGTTAATTGAAGATAAATTTAGCGTTTTATTACGCCAAAAATAAGATTTTCAGAGATAAATAAGCGTGATGATAAAAGGTACAACAACAACGTAAGCCAGCATGATGTTGCGCCACAAACGAGGTGCATGCTTTAACTCCATAAACACATCAATAATTTGCTGCCCTTTCATGGCAATAATCAGCATGATCATAGCAATGAACCCTAAAGCACTAAACGGCGAAGATTGAAAATATTGTCCGATGGCCACTGAAGCAAGCGTTAATAAAATTAGCCAGCCCCAACTTAATGCAAAACGCTGCCAAGCTTTTATCATTGCAACAATCCTTAAATAACGTAAATAAGTGGAAAAAGAATAATCCATAACAAATCAACCATATGCCAATAACAAGCGCCTGATTCAAAGCCAGAAAACTCATTCTCTGATCTGGGGTCGTTATATTTACCTTGATAAGCGTTTTTAGCCATGTAAGCCAATATCACCATGCCCAATAAAATATGCATAAAGTGGAATGCGGTAATTAAAAAGTACAACGTAAAAAAGGTATTAGTTTCTATATCAATACCTTGAGCGAACAAGGCTTGATATTCCCAAAGCTTTAATACGATATAAACGCTGGCAAACATTAACGCTAAGCCCAACCGAATAACCGCTTGTTGGTTATTGCCTGCTCGCATGGCATGCAAAGATATTGCGACAAAGTAACTACTGGTGATCAGGGCAATGGTATTAATAAGACCAGCAACTTTATGCAGTTGCGTCTTACCTTCGGCAAACATCACTAAATTTAGGTTTTCAGCAATGGCAAAGCCAATAAAAAATATCGCAAATACCGTTAACTCAGCCAAAATAAAAAACCACATCGCCAGGTCGCCAGGTAACCTTTTTAGTTCATGCGGTCTGCATACCGGCGCATTGGCGATGAGAGCATCAGTTGAGGACAGTGAATTATTCGCCATCAAAATAAATTTTCACCACTTCCATGATTGAATTTATCGTTTGTATATCATCTGATAAAGGTTCAGCTAAACAGCAACGACACACTTCAATAGGATTCATACCCGAAGACATCATTTTGGCGGCATAAATAAGTAAACGTGTTGAGGCAACTTCTTCTAAATCATTATCTTCTAATCGACGCAATGCTTGTGCTAATTCCACCAATTTACTGGCAATATTTGGCGCGACACCGGTTTCTTTAATAATAATATCTTGCTCGACTTGGCTTTCAGGGTAGCCAAAGCGTAAAGCAACAAAGCGCTGTCGGGTACTAGGTTTCATACCCTTAAAAAGATTTTGGTAACCCGGATTATAAGAAACCACCAACATAAATCCTGGTGCTGCTGCAATTAATTCACCAGTTCTTTCCAGCGGTAAAATACGACGATCATCGGCAAGAGGATGTAAAACCACGGTAGTATCTTTTCGCGCCTCAACCACTTCATCTAAATAGCATATTCCGCCTTCACGCACTGCTTTGGTCAGTGGTCCATCTTGCCAATAAGTCCCTTCTGGCCCAACAAGATGTCGCCCAACTAAATCGGCAGCCGTTAAATCGTCATGACAAGCAACTGTATATAATGGCTTATTTAGCTTTTCGGCCATGTAGGCGACAAAACGTGTTTTACCACAGCCCGTGGGTCCCTTTATCAATACAGGTAACTGATGACTATAGGCATATTCGAACAACGCTACTTCATTGTCTTGTTCTTGGTAGTAAAGTGGTGCCGGTGAGCGCTCGGTATTATCAGCAGCAATAGCAACTGACGCATTTAAATTAATAGTAGCCATAATATCCTATTCGTACTTTTCTCTGGAGGTAACGAGGTAATATTCGCTAAAATACGCGCAAAAATAAGCTAGGGCAATTGATGAATAGGGAAATACCAAGAAGAATGAAGGCTACTTGATACCGATCAAGTGTAGGATGATATTTCCTCACTTTGTGCGAAAAATCACATTATTGGCATAGCGATTTTATCCTGGCGATTACATTGATTCATACTGCAATACGATAGTCTTTAAGCGTAACGATTAAAAGCTAATCAACCCTAAGGTTGCAATGGGCCAAGGCAAAAATAAATTACTCGCTACATCGTAAAAGCCAACTATATTGGGAGCCAATTAATCAGGTGTGTAAGCAGAGTCATTTGAACCGCCATCAAGCGGACCACTACTGGTTGAGTTGTCGTCATTGCTACGATTAAATGACCATAAGCCAATTGCACCAATAACTGGAATTAACCAGACAATAATAATTTGTGCAATTTTTTGGAAGCGTTCGAGATCATCACGTTTTGCGATGAAAACGGAAACGAATAGATTCAACAAACAAAGAACTATCAGTAGTGCATACCAAATATCAAAGTTCATCTGTGCCTCCTCGGCTTATAATGCCTCATTAAGTGGCTAAAAAGTTGGTTAAAATAAGCGATAAATGAGCAAAAACCAACTGTTTTTTGTCCTGTTTTAATGACTTGCTATGCGTATGTTAACCTAAACTCTGTACAAGCTAATTGCGTATTATTTATTGTAATAAAACTAGGTACATCGCCAATAACTTCAAAGCCTTGCTTTAACAACACATGCTTTGAAGCAGGATTGTTTTCTAATACTTTAGCCCCTAGAGATTGAACGTTATATTCTCTTTTTGCAATTTCAATTAGCGAAGCTAGACAAAAGCTTGCATAGCCTTGAGATATAAAGCGTTTTGAAACCCTATAGCCTACAAAAGCTCTGTTAGTGCCAATATCTCTTAAGTTGGCTCTTGCAACAATTTCATTATTTTTAAACAGTAGACCACAAAACGAGGAACCTGAACTTACCTTTTCAAGTTCTACATCAATGTGCCGTTCAACACCTTGAGCTGAATAAAAATCATCATCTCGAGGTTCTATTAATGATTCAAACCATGATCTATTTTCTAGCTCAAAAGCTAATAATTGCTCTAAATGATCTTTAGATAACAGCTCAAGTTGCATTGAAACTCTCGATACGCATAATACCCAAATAACAGGCTTAAAATTGTTTGTTAAAATTTTGAGGAACGAAAAACAACAAACTGTTTTAAGTCCTAGTTGATTTGCTTGATGCCCTTTACAATACGCATTAGAGTGCGCATAATTAATGCAATAATTACTTGGAGACATATTATGCAAGCATTATACGATTTTGACGCCCCAAAAAAAGCAACAAACCTTAGTTTAAATAGTGACTTACTAAAAAGAACCAGAGCGCTTAACATTAATTTATCTGCGACTTTAGAGCAAGCATTAAAAGATAAATTGAAAAGTATTGAAGCTAAAAAGTGGATAAAAGAAAATAAAAATGCCATACAAGCCTACAATGACTTTGTCGATGAGAATGGATGTTTTGGTGATGAATTTAGAGAGTTTTAATGTCGCAATTTGATGTGTATATAAACCCAAGTAAAAAAAGTCGTGAAGCATACCCATATATAATTGATATCCAAAATGCGTTAATGAGCGATATTGCAACGAGAATTGTGATCCCTTTAGGGAGGCTCAATCATTTTAGAAATGAAAAAATGGATGGTCTAACCCCATTGATCGAGTATGAAAATGAGGCATATATTTTACTCACTCCTCAGATTGCTTCAATGCCATCAAGACTACTTAAAAGTCCTATTGGTTCAGTTGAATCATTAAGAGATGAAATTATTGCAGCGATCGACTTTGCTATTACAGGCATTTAACGCCTAATTAACAGGCAAAAAGTAGTTGGCTAAAATAGGTGAACGGAGTGAACAAAAAGCCAACTGTTTTTTGTCCTTGTTGAATTTCTTATAGTTGCTGATTACGCAGAACTAACTTTATACTCTTTAGCTTTTTCATTAAAGGTAAGTTCAATGTGTGTAGGATAATTATTCCCAACTGTTTCTAGCATTTCGACTAAAACTTTTAGTTGAACATAATACAGCTTTTTCTTTTTAGCCCAATCTGATGCGATGTAAAAACCGACAAGTGAAGTTCCTGTTGGAACAAACGGAGCAAATATAGAACTATGTATAAATTGATTACATATATCCCAATAACTGACAGCCTCTTTTTGCCCGGCATAGAGATCATATAGTTCTGGAAATTTATGCTGATTTAACAATGTAATTGGCTTGTCGTTAGCAGGATAGATAGCTAATTCAATTTTTCTATTTTTTACAGAGTCAGTTACTTTATTTGACTCCATTAATTTTCGCAGAGCAAACAAGCCTAAGAAGACTTCTTTTTCCAAAGTGAACAAAGATCGTTCAGACCATTTTTTCTGATTATATCTTTTCGCTAGTTTTGTAGCGATTTTTAAACACTCTTGTTTCCAAGGTACAGAATCTGAAATCAATGCCTATCTCCATTAAGCAACATAACAGCTTATTAGACGGGAAAAATTCCGCCTTTCTACAAGCAGGAATATTCTATTTGTGAATATTTATTCAAATCAATATACATAACTTAACAATACTATTCAATACGTTATTGTTAAGCGCCGAATAAACTATTGTAGAAAGACAGATTAAATCTGCTTTTCTACAATAAAGCGGGAAATGCAGATAAATTGTACAAATAAACAGTATCAGTTTTAATTATTAAGGAATAATTAATAAGTCTGAATTTCTCTCGCACATGTTAAATAAAGGCTTCGACATTCACACCGTAAAGTACAGGAACTCTCGGGGCATACTGATTTATCTACGACAGAACTTTACCCCACGTTGATGGTACGTGTTTTAGTCATACCTTGAGCCCTTTAGATAGAAGTTAAATAAATAATAATTAAAATAGTCTGCTTTATTTAAAACGATTCAGAGACAATTGAGCTATTGATGTCGCTCTCGGCTGACCTATTATGCATTACTCGGCAGCTGTTTATCCGAATTGAGGTGCTTACGCAAAAACCACATAGCTAGAGGCTACTGACCAATAAAAACGACCTCTTCGCCATGCTCTAACCAAAGTGGATGTTTCGCCATGACCTTAGTAAACATTGGGCTTTGCAAATAGTTATTTAGCCAGCGTTGTAGATTTGGATACGGTGATTGTAAATACCATTGACGCTCTATGCGGGCAAATTGACGAATAAAAGGTAACAAGGCAATGTCGGCTAAACTTTCTTTTGCTGAGAATAAAAACTCATGTTCAGTTAAACGCGTTTCTAATTGTTGAATATATACTTCACAAGCGAGTCGACAATCGTTAAGGTTATTTTCATGATAACGTTTGGCGCACTTATAGGCTTCTAAACGTATTTTAAATTCAATATCAAAGTCAGTGATCAGTTGTAGCATTTGCGTCAACATTTCAGGTTCAGCGCTGTGCAGCAAATCGTTCGGATCGGCGTTATGTAAAGCCCATAGCATAATATCTAAACTTTCATCTATCACCTTAGTGCTAACTTCTTCCCCTACTTCACCGTTAAAAGCACTTGTTTGTGCTAAGACTAAAATAGGTACCGTTGCTTTTGCTGAAGCTAATATCATCTCGGTGGGTTTATCGGTTAATACCACATCACGTAACGCCACAGGCTGTTGTGATTTGAAGATAGCCAGCCGCGCTCGCATGGCATAAGGACAATTTCTTAATGAGTAAAGGATAGGTAATGCCATGATTTCTTTCTTTTTGATGTTATACGGTCACTAAAGTGCAACTTTAACGGTATTCATTCGGGAAATATACGGGTAAAATCCCTGCTCTGAAATTTAGCGAACAAAAAGTTGTACAAATGGATCATAAAATTGAATTATTAGCCCCCGGTGGTGATGTCGACGCAATTAAAGCGGCAATTATTGCAGGTGCTGACGCAGTGTACTGTGGTTTAGATACGCTAAATGCCCGCAATCGCGCTGCTAATATCTCTTTTGAACAACTTATTGGTATTATTCGCTTGGCACATCAATACGACTGCCAAATATTTTTAACGCTAAATGTTATTATTTTAGAGCGTGAATTTAAGTCCATTGCCAAGTTATTAAGTAAACTGGTTAACACCACGTTAGACGGCGTTATTGTGCAAGATATCGGCATATTTAACATTATTACCAAGCATTTTCCAACCTTAGATATTCATGCTTCAACCCAGTTAACCACGCATAATATTGGCCAAATCCCCTTTTTGAAAAAATTAGGTGCTTCTCGGGTTAATTTATCTCGTGAATTAAATTTACGTGAAATTACCGCAATAAATAAAGTTTGTCTTGAGCATGAGGTACTAACTGAAGTTTTTGTTCACGGTTCACTTTGTGTTGCCTTTTCAGGTTTGTGTTATTCAACCTCAGCCAGCGTTGGTAATTCAGGTAACCGCGGCCGATGCAGCCAAGCCTGTCGTGAAGAGTATGAAACTACGCCCTCTGGCCATAACTTCCCGCTCAACATTAAAGACAATTCAGCCTTTTTTGATTTACCGGCCTTAATCGAAGCCGGCGTGCATTCATTTAAAATTGAAGGCCGTATTAAAGGCGCAAACTATGTTCATACCGTAGTTGATAGCTTTCGTAAACAAATTGATGGTTTCCTCAATACTGGTGAATTAACCCAAGATGGCGAGCGCTTATATAAAGTATTTAATCGTGATTTCTCAAACGCGTTTTTACGTGGTGATTTAAACCAGTCAATGTTTATTGATAACCCACGTGATAATTCAAAAGTGCATGCGGTGAGTAAATTTAAAGCCGACGATAGCCAAGCGATTTCAGTGGTACAAATTCAAGACGTAGAGCAAAGTCTGCAAACAGATAAAAATACCATTGAAGCAGAAGTGGTTGAGAAAATTAAGCACTTAAGCATTGAAAAAGTACCGCTAACCTTAATTTTTTCAGGCCAACTTGGTCAGCCATTAACGGTAACCGTGACTAAAAACCTAAGCACCACTGGTTTTTCTGTTGAGCAAAACACCTTTACTGTGCAGTCAACCAGTTTAATGCGAACAAGTGATAATGCCAGTATAGATCGGGCGACCATCGAAAAGCGCTTTAAAAGCTTTAATAATGCCGAGTTTTTACTTAACGAGTTAAATTGTGACAACCTAGACGCGGGTTTAAGTATGCCATTTAAAGAGCTCACGGCGCTTAAAAATGAAATTGCCAACAAACTCAATAATTCAGTAACCGTATTACCCGAAGTGACCTTACCACCATTAGTTAATCACCCTAAAGCTAACAGCGATACAAAGTTATCCCTGTTAATTTGTGATGAAGCTGATGTTGCATTGGCTAATATTACTGATGCCGATATTTACTTTAAGTTACCTGACGCTTACAAACGTGAGTGTACTAAATATGTTGGTTTTTTACAGGCTAACCCGCGTTTAATTCCGTGGTTTCCAGCTGTACTTATCGGTAAAGATTACGACGTAGCGGTTAATATTTTAGAACAAGTAAAGCCTAAATTAATTGTCACTAATAATACCGGTATAGCCTATCGTGCTAATGAATTAGGTATTAAGTGGATTGCTGGACCATTTTTAAATACCACCAATTCATATGCTTTAATGGCAATGAAGGAAGGCTTTGATTGTAGTGGCGCCTTTATTTCTAACGAGATAAATGCCATGCAGATGAAGAATATTGCTCGCCCGGAAAACTTTAAATTGTTTTACAGCATTTACCACCCTATTTTGTTGATGACGAGCCGCCAGTGTTTCTTCCAACAAAGTGTCGGTTGTGAAAAACCGCGTATCGACAACGGCTGTATGCTTTCATGTGATAAATCGACCAGCATCACTAACCTTAAAGGTGTGTCGTTTAATATCGATAAACAAAAAGCCGGTTACCCAAGTATTTATAACCAAGATCAATTTCTAAATATGGAAATTATTGCAGACTTATCACACTTATTTGATGGCTTTATGATTGATTTAACTAACATAGGCGCTGGTGACAATGCCTCACCAGATAAAGCCTTATTGATCAGTCAGTTTGAAGAGCTACTATCTAATCAAGTGATGTCTAACCAATCACTAAATAAGCAATTGGCAGCAAAACAACAACTGAATGAGTTAGTGCCAGCGTCGACGAATATTCAATACCATAATGGTTTGTAACTAAAACCATAACATTAAAAAAGCGCTGATATTTTTGATATCAACGCTTTTTATTATTGCAAAAAAATATAGCATCTAACGCTGCTAGCGAATTAAGGTACTTGTTGACCATTCCTCGCTTCAAGTAATCGATACCAATCTTCACGCGAGTAATCTAAGGTTAATGCCTGCTTAGCAGCAACAATACGCTCAGGTGTTGTTGAACCTATGATCGGGAGAATGTTAGCCGGATGCTTTAATAGCCAAGCGAGCATAACTTGCCAAGGCGCACAAGCATGTTTTTCACTTTGCTGAGCTAATTCAGCGCCAATACGTTGCTCATCATCAGTTGAAAAGGTATTGCCCCAGGCCGGATAAGCAACACCGCCTAACGGACACCACGCAATAGGTGTAATGCCGTGCTGCTGGCATTGATCTAACGTGCCATCCATTAAGGTGTCAATATTATGAATGTTAATTTCAACTTGGTTCACCAGTAAGGGCATGGATAACTTTGACTTTAACAATTCAACTTGTGAGGGCTTAAAATTACTCACGCCAAAGTGCTTAACCTTGCCACTCGCTTTTAACAAAGCAAAGGTGTCGGCCACTTCTTCAACATCAAATAAATAGTCTGGACGATGCAATAAAAACATATCAAGATAATCAGTATTTAAACGTAATAATGAGCCTTCAACACTTTTCATCAAATAGCGCTGACTAAAATCATAACGGGTCGGTGCATAGCTATCATGGCTATTACTTCGCGGTCGAATACCGGCTTTAGAGGTTAAAATCATCTGTTCACGCAGATGTGGGGTTTCGGCTAAAAGCTCACCAAAAAGACTTTCACACGCCCCGCCGCCATATATGTCAGCATGGTCAAAATGATTATAGCCATTATCCAGCGCAGTCATTATTGCGCGCTTGCCTTTATTTCGATCACTTTCACTGTTATCGCCAGCAATACGCATGCAACCATAAATGAAGCGCGATGACTTTATATCTGACTTGCCGATTGAGAGTTGTTTCATTTTAGTTCCTATAAGAACTGACATTCATTTCTGCTAATGAATGTCAGTTTACCTATGTAAAAAAGATAACTGTAAAACACAATAATTGTATAATAAAAAACCAATTACAAGCGACAGAAATTGATTAAATAATCATCATGACTTGGTAACTTAGACAAAGGTTCGTGCTTAATATTTTTAATTTTTTCTAACATCGATTTTACTTGCTCAAGCGGCATTTCATTTGCCATCGGATGAAAGTCTTCTGGCTCTATGCCCTGGCCCAACATCACTTGTAACCATGAACCTTCATTAAATAAGTCATTTTGCTCGCGAAATATTTTGCCACTTTCTTTAAACAGTTTAATTTTTTTGGCTAACGACTCAGGTATATCCATATCACGTAGGTCACGCCAAAACTGACTGTCGTTTCTTTGGTTAACATGATAATGCAAGATGATGAAATCTCGAATTTGTTCAAACTCTACTTTCGACTGTCGGTTGTATTCATTCACTTGTGCTTCACTGATACCATTTTGCGGGAACATATGAATAAGGCGCACTATTGCTGACTGAATTAAATGGATGCTGGTAGATTCTAATGGTTCTAAAAAACCACTCGATAAGCCTATAGCAATGACGTTCTTATGCCATTGTTTACGTCTTCGCCCCGTAGTAAATTTTATTACTTTAGGCTCAGCTAAAGGCTCTGATTCTATATTGGCTAATAGCAAGGCTTTAGCTTGTTGGTCAGTATAATGCTTACTGCTATAAACCAAACCATTACCATTACGATGTTGCAAGGGTATGCGCCATTGCCAACCACCAGCATGGGCAATTGATCGTGTGTACGGCACTGTTTCGTCAAACCTTTTTGACGGCACAGCAACGGCTCTATCGCACGGTAACCAGTGATCCCAATTTTCATAACCGGTGTTAAGTGTTTGCTGTATTAATACGCCGCGAAAGCCAGAACAGTCAATAAACAAATCTCCGGATATTTCATCGCCACTTTTCAGTACCAAAGCGTTAACATGACCAGATTTTTGGCATTGTTTAACATTTTCGACCATACCTTGAGTACGTTTAACACCAATTTTTTCACTAAACTTTCTCAAAAATTGTGCATATAAACCGGCATCAAAGTGAAAGGCATAAGGAATATCAATAATCGGATCTTTGGATTTTATTTGCGCAAATTTACCTTGGGTTGCACATAAGTAATTTAGATCGTAATCCCACAAATTATCTTTTAAACCGGCATCTTGTGCTCGCTTTAAATAATGGTGAAATTGACAAAATGGTGCGCTTTTTCCGGCAGCGCCAAAGGTATGAAAATAGCTTTCTTCGCTGTTTTTCCAGTATTCAAACTTAATACCCAGCTTTATAGTCGCTTTAGTTTCTCGTAGAAATTCTGCTTCGTTAATGCCGAGCACACTATTGAATAAACGAATAGGTGGAATGGTGGCTTCACCGACACCCACACTGGCAATATCATCAGATTCAATTAATTCAACCTCAACGCTATTGCCCATTAGCTTTTTAATAAGTGACGCTGACATCCAACCCGCGGTACCGCCACCTAAAACAACAACTTTTTTTATTTTATCGGCCATGTCTAATACTCTTAATCATTAACATTACATAAATTCGAGATAAAGTTTTACCTAGATATAAAATAATAAAACCTGCTAGAAGCCTAGCAGGTTTTAATTTAACTAACGTTTCTACATTTAACAGCTATTACTAGAACTTGTAATTAAGCCCCAAAGAGTAGTTCGCGCCAAACGATTGATAAGACGTAATTTGACGTGAATCTGACGCATTTGCTTGCAAGGTACCCTCATCCGTTAGGTTTTGTCCTTGTAAGGTTATACGAAGCCCTTCCAATGATGCTATGCCAGACTCTTTAAAGTCATAACTAATTTGCGCGTCCCAAATTTCTGAACCTTGGTCATCGGTTGGATTAAGCGCTAAGCTTAAACCGCGAGTTTCAGTTAAGAATTCATCACGCTTAGTACCAGCAATACGAATTTCCCAACCTTGATATTCATAATAAGCGGTTAATGAATAACTCTCTTCTGAAAGACCTGGGATTCCGCCACCATCTTCTAACTCACCATCTAAAAAGGTCGCACTCAGAGCTAGACCAAAACCGTCTAAGCTTTTATGTACCAAACGAAACGGCACGCTAGCTTGAAGTTCATAACCACGAACAAAGCCTTGTAAACCATCTTCGGTAGCGTCTACAAGACCATTAAAGCTAACGGGGGCTAGATGTTCGCCTCCTGCTGAACAATTAGCTAATTCATCAGCTGTATTTTCGACCAAGTTATCAGCATTAATAACATCGTTGGCATAACATCCTTGTGATTGATGATAGCCAGGAATATAAAACTCAGATAGATCCGTCGGCGTCTTATCGCTTCTATGCCAATTTTTTAAATCTTTATAGAAGAACGTAGCCGCAAAATAGCCGTCATCGGTAAAGTAATTTTCATAAGACAAATCAAACTGGTTGGCCTCTAATGGCTTTAATGTCGGATTACCTGAGCTGCCAGACCAAGGACTATTTTGGATATCTGCACTGCCTATTTGCGCATCATTAAAACCAAAGGTTACACGGTTATTTGGCTTCATATCATCCATACGCGGACGACTAAGCACTTTGCCTATAGCAGTACGAATAAATTGATTTTCTGCTATTTCAAAACTCAAATTTAAGGTTGGTAAAATATCGGTATAAGAATCACCACCACTTACCTGTGTAGCATCAACACGTCCACTAGCATTATCAACCACTGAAAAGCCGGTTGATTTTTGATCTATACTAACGACTTGCAAGCCAAGATTACCGCTCATCAGCACATCACCAAACTCGGCTTCTAAGTTCACTTTGACATAAGCCGATAATTGCTCTTCTTCAACCTTGTAGGTATCACCTAAACGATCGGTTTGTACTAATGACGCTGCTGTTGCTTTGTAATAACCATCTTTATAAAGACTAAGGCTGTCGTAGGCAAGCACACCATTGATGCCAATAAAATCTAAATTAGCAACACCTAAAACATTAGGAATAGGGCCATCATTTGGATATTCTGGCGCAGTTAAGTAATCGCCTTCGTTAATTTTCTCTTTGCTGCGGTCTGAATAACGCACACCCGCTTCAATACCTGAAACGATACCATATTCTAATAAGCCGTTAACTTGTAAACGTACACTGTCTAAATCTTCTTCAAACTCTGGACGGTTAATAAAACCATCTTGTGCGTTACTACCAATAATTGGTGCGCCCCAAGATTGTGGGCCCGCTAAACGTATTAAGCTCTCATTAGTATAATCAACACCGGGTAACGTTGAATGTGCACTATACATAGCGCCCGTAGAAGTCATCTGCCATGAACGTGCAGCTGCAGGACGTCCATCGATGCCTGCGCGACCAACACCAGAGTAACTCTCTACATCAATAATTGACTTTTCTACCGAACCAGTTGATAGATCTAACTCAACAGTCCAGTTATCATTGAGCACATATTCCGCGTTCAAGCCAAAGGTAGTGAGTTTAGAATCTTGGCTACGGGCATCGTTACGGACCACAGAATGAAAACCATCCCATACGCCTGATGTTACAAGGCCATTCTCTACGCCCGTTGCAGTAAAGTTGGCACCACCCCACACAGGGCCGCCCTCTTCTAAGCCACGGCGAACATCATTTTCACTGAAATCGATATATAAGGCATCGAATTGAATTTTTAAGTCATCTGATGGCGCATATTCAATAATAGCAGCAATCGAGTCACGCTCTAACAATGAAGAACGTGCGTATGAATCATGACCACCAAGTATTTTCGTAGATGGGTCAAGATCATTACCATTGATATCTTGACGTTTTACGCAATTTTCGCCGTCATCATCACATGACGCATATCCAACATCAGCATATCCCCAACCTCTAAAATTTTCTTCTTGGCGCGGTGTTTCTAAAGATGAAAAAACTAATGCTAAGCCTAAGGTATCATCGAGGAACTTATCAACATAGTTGAATGAAAAACGGTGGCCTTCATTATCATAATCTGGGTTAGCAGCATCTCTTTTATTTTGTTCGAAATTAGCGTTAAACACCATAACAGAGTCTGAATTTAACGGGCTAACGGTTTGTAAATCAACCGTACCGCCAATGCCTTGTGACACTAAACCGGCTTCTGGCGTTTTATACACAATAACATTAGAAATAATTTCAGTTGGATATAAATCAAACTCTACACCGCGGTTGTCACCCATACCGAGTAATTCACGACCGTTTAAAGAAGTACCCACATAGTTTTCGTTAAAACCACGTACCGATAAACCACTAGTACGGCCACCTCGCCTTTCTCCTGTTACCCCAGGCAGGCGTGCTAATGACTCAGCCACACTGGTATCGGGTAATTTACCAATATCTTCCGCCGATAATACTTCAACGATAGAGTTTGAACTCATTTTAATCGCTTGAGCTCTTTGTAAACTGCCTCGTATACCGGTAACGGTTATGATTTCAACTTCTTTTTCTTTTGCTTGTGCATCTGCCACTTCTTCAGCAAGAGCAGGCAAACTTAGTGCCATAAAACCGCTTGATAGCAAAGCCAAAGTTACTTGGCTTGGTTTAAAACTTAACATTGGTGAACTCCCCTATACATCCCTGCTTTAATTATTATTCAGCGTTCCGCGCTGATGTAGCTAATTTGTATTTTTCTGCCTATTTTTGCAGACGATTCTAATATAAGGCGGACGCTTGGTGATGAATATAGCTTGCATACGTATTCATCATACGCTGCATAAGCCAAACACGAAAACACCATCACCATCAAACAAGCATTATTTAACAGTGCAAATTACTGTTTTTATAAAAATGCTCAGTAATTATTTTTTTCATCAACAAAAAAGAACAAAAAATAAAAAATAAAAATCATAAAATTCAACAGTTAAAAAACATTACCAGTGACTTCTCTTACCTTAAGATAATTAATAATTAAATAAGCTTGCTTTTTATCGTCAGTTTAACTCGAAGACATTTTAATCTTACTCGTGATATTTGAATACGTATGCAGAACATTTCAGCTCCATTAACGATTCCAAATGAATATAGCTGACAAAAACAGTCAAAAATGAATAAAAAAACGCGCTAGCAAGCTAGCGCGTTTTTAATCTATATTGAGCAGAATAGTCTATTGAACCCACATGACTCAATAGCGCAGAGTAGCCAGCTTTCAGCATACTCGACGGTTAATTAAGCCTATTTTTTTGTCACTGTTACTGTTGGCGCACTTGGGTTAGGCCCTGTTACAGTAAATATGTATATGCCCGCTTCAACAGCAACAAAGGATAAGTTATCATTTGAGCCCTGCGCTAACCTTAGCGGTTGATCTAAATTAACCACGCCACCATCAGTTCCGGCGCCTAAATTAAACGTCGACCAATCACCTGACGCTACTTTAAAACCGTAACTTGCGGCTGCTAAGTCAATTTCAACTGCATAGCTGGCATTACCTTGATACGTGACCGCATCGACTTCACCCCAACCATTCATGTCGCCACGAATATAGACACTGGTATCATTAAACATTTCTGCTTTATGTACTGACAAGGTTGGCGCATCTAGGTTCGACGCATCAAAAATAAAGGTATATTCTTGCGTATCAGCAAAGGTCATCGCCAAATTATCATTGCTTCCCGGTAGCAATGATTGCTCTTCACCTAACAATACTTCTGTATCATCAGCTGGCGCTCCCATGTTAACCGTCGACCAATCCGCAGAGGCTACTTTGAAGTTGTAAGTATTGGCTTCAACAATAAATGTTGCTGAATACTTACCATCACCAATATAAGTAAATGGATTGGTTTCACCCCAAGCATTCATGTCACCGCGAATATATACCGTGCTGCCAACAAAAGGCTCTTCATTTTTCACTGTTAGTACTGGCGCATCCGTATTCGAAGCATCAAGCGTAAATAAGTACGTCGAGGCGTTAACAATTGACAGCGCTAAATTGTCGCCACCTGACGCTAACGTATAATCAACGCCTTCTTCAACCACGTTACTAGGTGCTGATGCACCTAAGTTAACGGTAGACCAATCACCTGATGCCACTTTAAATTCATAATCATTAGCTTCAAGTGCAATCGCCATTTGGTAAATGCCGTCGCCAAGATAGGTAAAGTCATCAACTTCGCCCCAACCATTCATGCCACCACGAACATAAACTGTTGTATCGCCATAAGGCACAACATCAGGTGCGCCCGCCGTCGCAATGGCCGATAAACCAGTACCTTGCTGTTCACCTTGTGTTTTAACAAATACAGCAGTTGTTAGTGCTGGTACGGTAAATGTGCCCTCACCTTCTCCTTGGCTAAAGCTTGCAGTCGTGACCGTGCTATCGACTGAGTTTAATTGCGTACTATGCAAACTAAAGCCTTGTGCCGTAGATACGGTATGTGCCAGTTCGGTATTTGAACCATTAACCACAACAACCAAGGCATCAAAAGCTGGGTCTAAATCTTCTAAACCGGCGCCATCATCAATACTCATAACAATAAGTCCTTGAGTTTGACCTTTACCAATATTATGAAAGCCGACACGGTCAATAACCTCCGCGCTGGTGGTTAACTTAAACAATGGGCTGGTGGTACGGATATTTAAAAACTCATTAAACACCGATGAGGCAAATGAAATTTCACCCATGCCGACGTTACTATCAGCATTGAGGCCGATACGGAGTAAGTCTTCGTCACTGCGACCACCTTTATCAAGCGGTAAACCTTTATTCCAGTTATTACTATCGAAGGTAAAATCAACAACATTGAACCAATCACCGGCATCGTAGGTATTACGATCGAGTGACTTAGAGCGTAAAAAGTCGCCGCCCATTTGCAAGAATGGAATACCTTGAGACAACATCACAATTGACTGAGAAACGTTTTGTGCTCGCACTCTGTCATGCATTGTCATGGCAGGTGCAAGGGTAAATTGCAATTGATCCCACAAGGTTTCATTATCATGTTTTGAAATATAGTTAATAACATCCGCAGGGTCTTTAGCGTACATATTGGGTGAAAATGCACTGCCTAACGTGCTATTGCCCGTAGCACTTTTCAAGACATAATCAGCTAATGAGCCGGTTAAGCCTAGCTTAATAATATCTTGCTGTTTAAATACGTCGGTATCATCCGCGTTATTGCTAAAGAACTTTCCACCTCGAATACCATCGCGCAATCTATCGTTGAAGGTGCCTATTTCAGTGCCGGCCATATTAAACTGATTAGCTTGCTCAAAACCACGGTCATCACGTGTCCAACCTTCACCATAAAAGTGCGTGTCACTATCAATAGCTTGAATAGCATCTCTGGCTGCTAACATTTGAGATTTTGAGCCATGGCTCATAATGTCAAAACGAAAACCATCAAATTTATAGTCTTGCGTCCAGATTTTAAGTGAGTCCACCATCACTTTATCCATCATACGGTGTTCAAGGGCGGTGTCGTTACAACAAGTCGATTGAATAATAGCGCCTGATAAAATATCACGGCTGTAGTAATAGCCTGGTACTATCATGTCCAAAACAGAATTATTTGATAAACCAGCAGAACTGGTATGGTTATAAACAACATCTAACACGACGCGTAAACCTAAGTCGTGCAACGCTTTGATCATAGATCTCATTTCAACAATACGTGCAACACCATCAGCATTTGACGCGTAAATACCGTCAGGGACACTAAAATGTTTCGGATCATAACCCCAATTAAAGCTGTCCACCTCACGTAATACATTAACTAAGTTAGCGGCATCATTTGAATAACTGTCGTAGCTTTCAAGCACTGCTCGTAACGATTTGTCGGCGCTTTCTACACCACAAACTGGTGCATCGGCTTTAACAGCACAAAGCTGTGCAACGGTATTATCTAAATCAACAATTTTTGCAGGGTCTTCATTAATAGAAGCAATATCGTTAGCTGGCAACATATGAAAATGCGTTAAGCCATTATCAACCAATTTTTGTAAATGCTGTACCGGCAAAGAATTAGTTTCGGTAAAAGCTAAATATTTACCTCGGTTGGCGGCATCCGTGCTCTCATCTAAGGCGCTAAAATCACGAATATGACCTTCATAGATCACCGCGTCTTCATAATTATTGGCACTCACGATTGTATGATTGTCCCAACCGTCAGGCATTAAATCACTATCGCTCAAATTAACAAATTGAGAATAATCACCATTAGTTGAAAGCCCAACTGAATATGGATCAGTTGTTACTAAGGTTTCTAAGGCTTTATTTTGATGATGGTATACCGAGAGCTCAAATTGATAGAACATGCGATCAACACTCATATCGCCTTGATATGACCAAATACCGGTTTGACTATCTTCAATCATCACCGCACTAGAAAGTTTACTTTTACTGGCATCAAAAATATTAATAGTAACTTGTTGTGCTGTTGGCGCCCATAACGAGACGTTAATTCCCGCATCATTATAGCTAACACCTAAATCAGCTTCGTCAGCATCAGCTTCACCTTTGGTATACAAGCTATCTAATACTTTTGCGGTTTGTACGTAAGTGCCCGTAATCGCAATGCCCTCAGCATTATAACCGATTAAAACTAATTGATTTTTCAATAAGGCTTTCGCTTCTTCAGCAGTCCAGTTACCTGAAAATGCTTGCCACTCAGCTAACAAAGGTGCGTTAGCTTTTTGTGCATCTGATAAGTCTGTCGCTGACAAGGTAACCGCAACGCCATTAACCTGATCATTTTCATCAGCTTCAATACCCGCCGCTTTCGCATGGTGAAGTTTAACTTCAATAACGTCCTCAGGAGTATTCCAAGCAAAGGTATTAGCACCAAGCCAATGTGCTGCAAAATCGGTAATTCTTAACGGCTGTTTGCCCAATGAAACGATCGGGTATTCAAAAATAGAGGCAACACCCGAAAAGGTAAAGTTCATCCGCTGATAAGTGGCATCATCTTGTTTGAGTGGCATTTTAAAATCGCCACCACCAAACTCTTTACCGGCATCATCGGTGCCTTTGTGAATGATAAAATTACCACAGTCATCAAAATCATCAACGAGATTAACCACCCAATATGCACCGTAAACTGGATCGACGCCGGTATGCTGTAAACCATTATCCCAGCTAGCGGCTAGTGAATCGGCAGCATAGGCATTACAGTTAGGATCGTTCCAGTTGTGCATTTTATGTTCATCGTAAATGCCATCTGCGCGATTATAATAAAGCACGGCTTGGTTTTCACTTGGAAAAAACGTAGGGGCTGGCGCATTCGGGTCAACGCCCACAACACAGCTTTCATTTAACGCATCAGGCACCGTAGGTACCGGACATTGAATAGGCTCAGGCGCAACACACTCTGTACCTGTTGCATCTGGAACCATAGGCACATCACAGGTCAGTAATTTAGTGCCTGGCTCTGTTGAGCTTGAACCACCGCAAGCAGACAAAGTGATGGTAATAAATGCTATAGCGAGTAACCGTAACATTGAATTTTTATTAAGCATGGTGCTTTTATTTAACATCGAAATTTTATTGAACATGGAATTTACTCCAGTAGCTAGCTGCTTATAACGCATAAGTCATCCCCAAAAAGAATTGACGACCAAAATATTGAATGGTGCCAGTTTGAGCTTTAACACCAAAATAACTTTTGGTTGGTTCATCGGTCACGTTATTGATCTGAAATACCACGTTAAAGTGGTCATTAAATTGATACGACGCCTGATAATCAATAATGGTTTCACCATCATAATTTACCGTTTGGGCTTCAACCGCCACTTGCTCAGAAACAAATTCATCGCGATATCTGACACTGGCGCGAGTTTCGAAGCCTTGGTATTCCCAAAACAGCGTAGTTTGAAAAACATTCTCTGATAAGCCCGGTAACGATATCGACAAATCTTGTTGACCTAGTTTCGATATTTGTTGAATTTCACTTTCCGTATAGGAATAGCTCGCTTGTAAACCTAGGCCTGACCAAAGTTCAGGTAAGAAAGAAAATATTTGTGTATAAGTAAATTCAAGCCCTCTGATATAGCCCCCTTCTTGATCATTAAAAGCGGTTTCAAAGTTACCATTACGAATACTTAATGGCACCCCACTAACCGGATCAATCATTTGATCTGGCACTGCTAAACCATTGGCTGCAAAGTCATACTCACTGATGGTTTGGGTGACGATACCGGTAGATTCAATATCTTTATAAAAAACCGCGGCAATCAATGAACCATTGCCATCTTCGAAATATTTTTCATAAGACAAGTCATATTGATTGGCATAAAAAGGTTTCAGATGAGGGCTGTTTTTTGCTTGGCCACTGATCTCAAAATAGCTTTCACTCTCGGTTGAAACTTTGTTTAAGGTGATACTGCTATTTGACGCTAAACGGTCAATATTGGGACGGCTCATCACCTTAGCGGCGGCAAAACGTATTTGATCGCTATCCGTTAATCTAAAGTTTAAATTCATTTGCGGTAGATAATCGGTATAACTATTACTGATTTTTGTTGGAAAATAACGATCGCTCACTAAGCCAACATCATCGGTAATATATTGTGCACCCAGTGCAACATCGCCACCAACATCTTGTAAAGAAGTCGCCGCTTGCTTAGTGTCGATTATACGCACACCTATATTACCCGTTACTGGCATACCACCAATTTCCGTATCGATATTCGCCATAATATAAGCGGCGAAGATATCTTCAAACACTTGGCCACTTTCTTTTAGCGTCCAATCGTAGTTGTTTAAATAGGGGTTTTCGCCGTTAACTGCCTGACCGGAGAAGCCCCAAGTTTGCACCGGTTGAGGCACACCGTTAGGAAACCACGCATTAAGTACCGCATCTTGGTCAAGTGCTAAATAACTCGGAAAATACGAGAAATCGCCAGACCAGTTAACTACTGTTGCCATATCGTCGGTAATATTAAGCGGCGCCTCTGGCGAATTAAAACTGCTATCACTGCCGTATTCAAAAACCGAGCGTTGATTGTCATATTTCCGTTCAGAATAACGTGCGCCAAATTCAATCGATGAAACATAGTCATTATCAAGTTGGTAAGTAAAATCAAGGCGAACAGCACTGACTTCATCTTTATTTTCGTAAGGATAAATGCCGTATTTAGTGACCATAACTCGGTCTAAGTCAGTAAACGCATCAGCCTGGTTCAAACCAACATCAGGTAAATTCAGGCCGTTTAAGGCATAATTAATCGCGACATTATAATCAAACTCAGGCTCTACAGCATTTGCGTCAAGGGCAACCAGTGCCCAAATAAGGCCATTTCTAAAGTCACGTTCTGCTGATGAATAGGAAAGATCAATATTCATCTTTAAGCGGTCGGTAATTGTCCAATCAGCATTTAAGCCTAAACTTTTTACTTCATTGTGCTCAGTATTATCATCGTTAACAATTTCAATACGCGTTGCACTTTTAGAGGTGCGACTGAAAGTACCGCCAATAACTGAATTTTCATGATAAATAGGATTACTTATGGCGGCTTGGCTGCCTTCAAGTTTGACACGATAACCACGGGCAAACTCGTCAGAGTCAAACTTTGAATAAAATCCGTCAAATTTTAAGTTGAAATTATCAGTCGGTTGCCATTCAATGGTGGTAACAAAACCGTCACGGGTTTCTTCACCACCTTTATGCTGTAGCTCAAAGCCTTCACTAATAAACTCACATTCAGGGCAAGTTAAGGTGCCACCGGTATCGCCATCTATTTTATCAACATCTCTAGCTTTATCGTAAGCTAAGCCAATAAATTGTTGCGTTGCGCTAGGTTGAAACAAACGCGCATAACCTACGGCAATACCGACAGTTTCATCAATAAACTTACCTTGGTAAGAAATACTAAAGCGGTGACCATCTGACGTAGCATCAGGAATATCATTGGCTAAATCGTTATACATGCCCCGGGCATTAACGGTAAACTTATGGTCTTGATCATTTTTTAATGGCGAGGCGGTAGTCATTTCAACTGAGCCTGCAACACCACCTTCAATCATTGAGACTTTTGGCGATTTGTAAACCGCGGCATTTGAAATTAGTTCTGAAGGATATTGGTCAAATTCGACGCTACGTTGGCCACTGGTAGACACTTGTTCACGACCATTTAATGTCGTTGAAATAAAACCACCTGACATGCCTCGAATGTTAATTTCGGCGGCTTGCCCACCGGTTCTCACCGCAGAAATACCCGGTAAGCGTGTTAGCGCGTCAGCCATTGAAACATCAGGTAAAGCCCCTAAATCATCGGCGGTAATTTGTTCGGATACGGTATCGGCAAAGCGCTTTTGATTGATAGAATCAATCAGTGATCGTCGAAAGCCCGTCACTTCAATAACTTCGATTTGTTCTTCTACGCTTTCTGCTTCTTTTTCATCAACTTCCTGAGCATATATTGCGCCTGGAAAAGTTAACAAACCACAAGAAATCATTGCCAGCGTAAGCTTACTAGGCTTGAATTTAAACATCATTGATTTTCCCCTTATTTCATCCCTGAATTTTTATTTTTTATTTTTTATTAATTCATCACTATGAATTCATAGCGGATTAAATATAGAAGCCTTATATACGTATGCACAGGCGGTGCATACGTATTCAGCTATTGACAGGTATAGGGTTGAAACGAGTTCACGGGGAATATTTTTGCTAGTTAAGTAACGCTTTACGCCCTAGAGCACTGAGTTTACTTTAGGGCTTAAGGTTTTATTGGTAATTAAAATTAGCCATTATTTATCATTCTGGCAAAAGTTGAATACGTATGCAGTGCAGAGATAAAAACTAAAAAAGCTCATTGCAAGGCAACAAGCTTTTTCAATTCTTCATTTTTATAAACGAGTAATAAATTAACGCTACGACGCTATTGAACACTAAAATTAATAGTGTCTGTTTGACACTGATAAATACTCATGGGCATATCATTTTCAATCACTTGCAGCGTTTTTTTGTTTAGTTGTAATTTATAACTACCGGGGATTAGATCATACACTGAACTCAAATCTAACAAAGTAGCCACATTACCTTTTGCTCTGATCAGCTGATAATCAATTGCAGTTGGCCCAGTGCGCTTGGTCATAGGCCCATGATAAACTAATCGCTCATCATACTGGTCTGTGATGATAAAAAGGTTAGAATGAAAACCTTCTAGTGGTGTGTTCCATGTCAACACTGACAGGTCATTATCGCTTTGATTTAATAAAATAAAGTCGATAAAAATACCGTTAACTATGTGTTGTTCTGTGGTGATATTTAGCTTACAGCTAATGACTGGCTGTTCTATTTCAAAAACGTCTTGGCTAGTTTCACTCGACATAGCTCCTTCCATAATTCAGTGCTCCTTGCTACAACTAAATTAACAACTTGACCTTACTCGCCAGAAAACAAAACCTGCTTATTACAGCTTTTTGTAACGAGTGTTACTCACGATAATTTATAAGCCTATCGGTAAATTCCATTTACCTTTTAAGTAAAGCATCAATTTCAATAAACAGCACAATTAATTATTATTTAAATTAGGGTCTGTTGATCTTTCGTGGTTAAATTCGATGAATCATCTCGCTAATTCAGCTTTTCGCGCTCTAAATTACAAGCAGCCGATAATTATATCTTTATAAGTCAAACCCACTAGTAAATATCCGCCATTTTTTACTAAATTCACGACAATACAACGGAAAAAAACTAATAAAAATAACGTCTTCGCAAGTATTTAAAATAACTATTTTTCTTTAATTTAAAGTATGGACTTTCTCAGTTAATCACGGCTAAATAACGCTTATGATAATTTTTTCGAGACCTAACATTACATTACTAAAGAATAATTATCGTTATTCCAAAGCCTTATTTTACCTATTGCTATTTAGCACTTTTCTGGCCCAAGCAAAAACACATCACCCAGTGCCAACAAAACATATCGTTTATGCCGGCACCGAACGTGAAAGTTACAGTATAAAACTGCTTAAACATGTTTTAAGTTATGACGAAAAAACTCACTATCAATTATCGGCTTTTGGTAAGTATTTACCCAAAATGCGAGAGTTTAATTTATTGGGTAAACGCAATGGCATTGATGTGGTTATTGGCGGTGCAACAATTGAGCGTGAACAATTAGCGCTACCCATTCGCTTCCCTATTTTGCAAGGCTTATATGGCTGGCGTATTGCCCTAGTTCATAAAGAAAATAAAAATATTTTACGCGACATCAATAACTTAAGTGATTTTAAAAAGCTCAGAGCCTTACAATTCCATACTTGGTCTGACAGCGAAACCCTGAGATTAAACAATATAAAGTTAGTCAAGGGTACTGATATCAAAGGCCTCTATTTTATGTTAGATAATAAACGCGCGGACTACTTCCTTCGTTCGGTTTTGGAAATTGATGGGGATCTAGCTCGCCATCGCCATTTGGCTATCGAAAAAGAAGCAAGCACCTTAGTTTGGTATCCAAAAGCAGTTTATTTCTATGTTGGAAATAATCAGCCATCACTGGCAAAAAGCATTAAAACGGGTCTTGAACTTGCCCTGAAAGATGGTAGCTTCAAAAAATTATTCATGAGTTATTACGGTGAAATTATTTCAACGCTGCAAAAAGAGCATCGACAAGTATTTAAGTTAACCAATCCACTACTTTCTCCTTTAACACCACTCGAACGACCTGAACTTTGGTTAGACCTATCGCCCGCCAACAAAGTAAATAACTGATTGGTATCTAAAGCTTCAATAGCATGGCCAAGATTTAGAGTTGTAATTAAATCCCCCCTGCTATGCCGCTACAACATTAACGTACGAGGCAATAACATACGCAGTTTTCATTGACAAAATTCAGCTTCAAGCACTGGTATAATTACTTTATACTCAGTATTGCATCGCATTAAGGCAAATGTGTTTAGGAACCTAGCATTCAATAATTGCAAAAGGATAAATTGTGAGAAAGTCTGTAAAATACCGTCTGTTATTTTTATTTATCGCGATCACCTCGTACGCGTTAGGTTTTAACTTTATACCTGACACCACCACTTCAACGTTCGGTCTCTATCCGGTAATTTTGGCAAGCGTAATTTACTTTGCCGTGCTGCCGATACTTTATTGGTTTATGATCATAAAAGCGGGTAAACAAAAAGCATGGAAATTACTCATTATCCTCAGCCTTTCTAGCGCTATTGCCCGTTACAGTTATCCAGAAGATATTGCACAATACTTCGACTTTATCCTCTGGCTACGCTACCCCATTATTGCGGTTTTGCTGATCATTGAGTTTTACTTAATGTTTATTATTGCCAAAGGATTATGGCAAGCACGTAACCTATCGGGTGACCCACGCATTGGCGCAATAGAAAAGTATGATGATGATAAAAAGCAAGGCTTAGCGTTAACCTTTGCCACCGAGCCTGCCAGTTGGTATTACGCCATTCCTCGCTTATCCAAGCACCATATTAAGTCATTAGGTAAAGTCACCTTGCTATCAGGTAAAGCATGGCACTTCTTAATGATCATCGTGTCATTATTTAGTATTGCCGCAATAAGTTATCAATTGCTGGTTGATTGGAGCGAAATCGCGGCATTAATGGCGACAACCTTTATTTTATACGGCTTAATATTAATGACCGCAAACTACCGTTTATCTCGTCATCATTCACTTTATCTTCAAGACAATAAACTCATTATTAACAACAGTATTTTTAATTTTATGGTGATACCGCTTAGCGCAATTGACTCGATAACCATAGAGCCGGGCAAAAACAAGGTAGATAATGAGCAGCTAGAGGTTGGCCGTTCTCAAGCACAAAATATAAAAATAGTCTTTAATCAGCCGATAAAGTACTGGGGTATGATGGGGGCTTTTGTTGAATCATTCGAACAGGTTTTAATCAACGTTGAAAAACCATTAGAGGTCATTAACGCTTTGGAACAAATTAATTCACCACATCAACAAGTTGCTTGATAGAATGTCGACAATTTATTGGCAAACTAAGATTAGCCAAATTCCAATATTCGCAATATTAAGGGTGATGCTTTGCAACATTTAGTTTGGGATCTCGATCCCGTATTTTTCTCCGTGGGTCCATTAACTGTCCATTGGTATGGTGTACTATTCGCTGCCGCTATATTATCGGGCTTACAAGTGATGAAGTGGATTTTTCAGACCGAAAAACAAGATATCAATGCCCTCGATAACCTACTAGTTTATATTGTTATTGGTGTTATCGTCGGCGCACGTTTAGGCCACTGTTTCTTTTATGACCCAAGTTACTACTTTGCTAATCCGATGAAAATACTAGCGATTTGGGAAGGCGGGCTCGCAAGTCATGGTGGTGGCTTAGGCGCTATCATTGCTGCTGGTATTTATAGCAAAAAACATCAAATGAACTTTATTTGGTTACTCGACAGACTGGCAATATGTACGGCGTTATTTGGCTTTTTCGTACGTAGCGCAAACTTTGTTAACTCTGAAATTTTGGGTACCGCCAGTAATGTTCCTTGGGCGGTAATCTTTTCCCGTATTGATAACGTTGCCCGCCACCCTTCACAGCTTTATGAAGCCTTCGCTTATTTAGCTATATTTTTTATCTTAATGATTTTTTATAAGCAGAAAAAAGCGCAAACACCGCACGGTGCTATTTTAGGTATTTTCTTAATTTTAATTTTCAGTGCGCGTTTTCTTATTGAAATGTTAAAAGAAAAACAAGCCGCTTATGCCGCAGACATCACTTTAACGGCGGGACAAATGCTGAGTATTCCATTTTTTATTGCCGGTATCGTATTAGTTATTTGGTCGATTAAAAATAACAAACAAGTAAAATAACATCCGCTTTATGACTATTTAAATTGACACATAAGATGATTAAAAATTTATGACTAAAAAATATTACGTGGTGTGGAAAGGTGCAAAAACCGGCGTGTTTGAACATTGGAATGATGTAAAAAGCCATACCCAAGGACGAGCAGACGCACAATATATGGGTTTTGCATCAAAGGCAGAAGCCGAACTTGCTTTTCAATCAAGCTACACTAAAGCGTTAACAAAGCGCTCGATGAGCAAAGGTACGGCAACTAAACCTACAACTTACGTTAAAGGCAGCAATGTAGCAGCTAACAGTTCAACAGCGCCAGCACAGCAAACGGCTGATATTAATATTTATTGTGATGGTGCTTGCTCACCTAACCCAGGAAAATCAGGTACCGGCATGGCGGTATATCAACAACAGCAATTAATTGAGTTGTGGTACGGTTTATATGAGCCAATGGGCACTAATAATACTGCGGAGCTTAATGGCATGCTTGAAGCCTTTAAATATGCCCAAGTGCACATTCAACAAGGTAAAACAGTACAAGTGCTGTCTGATTCTAAATATTCAATTGACTGTATTACCAAGTGGGCAAAGGGTTGGCAAGCCAAAGGCTGGACACGCGGTAAAGGTGAAGAAATCAAAAATCTTGAGGTGATCAAGCAATCTTTTGCACTCTATCAAAGCTTAAAAAGCCATTTAATTATTAACCATGTCAAAGGCCACGCTAACATCGAAGGTAACGAACTTTCCGATAGAATGGCAGTATTAGCACGTATGAAACGCACCCAAGGTTTTGTTCAATACCAAGAAACCCTCGATATTAAAACCATATTAGCCATGGCCTCAGGCTAAACTTGTGTGACTAAGTATAATTTTTAGATATCCATCACTAAATGAGATGGGTATCTAATGTTCACTTTTGCTACAAACCTGACATGATCCACTAATCAAAACATCCCTGTTTTATGTTCACTTTGATACGTTAGCAGACATTAGCTTAGCCTTATCTAACGACAAAAGATACGACAAAGCGGATATTAAATTCTCATTGATTGAAGGTATAAACTGGATAGTTAGCTTGTGTTTTGATCGACAGAAAAACCATACACTGAACGTAATAGCTTTATTTGGTTCAGGTATGCTTGTAGGGTTATTACTTTTCAACTAAATTTCGTGATTTTAAGTACTTTAGAGCTTTAACAACACTTGGTAATATTATATAAGAAACTATTGGAACTATGATAGCAAGGAGTACCATTAGTCGTGCTAGTTCATTTTCTGGCAAGTATGGATTCAATAGCTTTGGTAGAAAAAAAACTAAAGGTAATAAAGAAAGGTAGGTAGCGATAGCTAGTAAGTGTTTATTGGGAATAAAAGTCTGCATTCATATCTCCAGTATATAAAAAGGTGCTGAAGCATAAAAATCAGTTATCTCAGCACCTATAGTCTTAATGCAATTTAGAAAGAATTTCTTCAAACAATACTTGAATAAGCTTCCCGCCGTTTTCACTGCTCCAGTCTTGCGCTAGCTCTGCGATTAACTGGTTTGTCGAAGTGAGTGTTACGCCGTGACTTTCCATGCGTCTTAATGCAGTTTCATCTGCAAGTGTTGTTGGCGAGCCAGAGCCATCGACAACAACTTGTACATTGTAACCTTCACTAGTAGCTGTTATTGCTGGGTAGACAACACAAACATCTGTTGTGATACCTGCGATAATAATGTTTTTACGTCCTGTCGCTTTAACAGCGGCGGCAAAATTTTCATCCTTCATGCTATCTACCACGCCCGCTCGAAGAATACGGTTTTTATACGCTTCAGGTACAGCTTGAATCAACTCGTCAAAAAGTGGCCCTTGTGCTTGGTCTTCCATGCTAGACGTAAGTATTAATGGCATGCCTGTTTCCTTTGCTGCACGGGCTAAAGCAACCGTATTTTTCTTAATTTCATCTAGTTCTAGTGAACCAACCCAGCCCATTGTGCCAACTTGATGATCGATTAATAACATCACGGAGTTTTCTGGTGTAAAAGTAGTTGTTTTCATAATGACCTCTCTTTTAGGATATTTGGCTAATGCCATTTGTGTGCAGTTGTCTTATCTGTTGAACACCTGCAATTAAATTTGAATTGTTGCTGTGAACTGACGCACCATTACTGATAATCGGCTGTTTTAATGGCGCACCTGTTACCACTAAAAATTCAGCATCTTGGTTTAGTGCGTTAACTGATATGAGTTCAGATTGGTTTTCATAGATACCAAGCTCACCTGACTCTAAGCGCACTCCGCCGCTTTCTATAACCCCTTTCCTGACATAAATAAATGCTGTGGAGTGTGATGCTTGACTTGAATGAGACCATGTACTATCGGCATCTAGCTTGATATGAAAATACGACATATCAACTGGCGGTTGAGCAGCACTTTTCTGGCCGTGATACTCTCCTACAAGGATTTTAACGCTTGCACCATTAGTTTCGACCACTGGGATGTCTTGCTCTTGCAATGTTGAATAGGTCACAGGACCCATTTCTAATCCTTTTTCAGGCAATGCGACCCAAAGCTGAAAAGCATCGGCAAGTTTTTTATCGGGGAATACAGTCTCTTTGTGCAGAACTCCAGCCCCAGAAGACATGATTTGAATACCACCAGATTTTAGTAGCCCAGAGTGGCCGCCAGTATCTTCGTGCGCTATATCACCAATTTGAGGATAGCTAATGGTGGCGACTCCAGAGTGACCATGAAAATCAAACCCTGCTGTACCTTCTACGTGAGGTAAATAAAAGTGGTCCCATAATACAAAAGGATTAAGTTCCTCTATATTGGTTGCGGCAACAAAGCTACTAACGGGGCCATGCTTTCTGCCATTTCTAATTTCTTTAATTTGTCTTGTCATCACATTTCATCCTGCTTCAATTTCTGTTGATAAAGATTAATACAAGACTTATTATTTTATTAGATGGTTTATTTGGGTTTGTTAATCCCATTTTTGAAGGTAAATTATGAACCTTAATGATATCAAGGTCTTTATAAGTGTTGTCGAGGCAGGTAGCTTTGCTGGAGCAAGTAATGTATTAGCTATGCCGTCAACAACTGTTAGTCGAAAGGTCGTCCAATTAGAAGCTAGTCTAGGCGTAAAGTTACTCCATCGAAGCACACGAAAGTTATCATTAACAGAAGATGGACAACACTACTTCCATTTGTGTCAGCAGCATCTCGTAGCACTTGAGCAAGCAAACGAATCGATTATGCAAGCACAATCAGTGCCTAAGGGAAAGGTTCGCATTTCTTCGCCTTTTGACTTTGCTATGCAATACGCCCAGCCTTGGATAGCTGAGTTTTTAAAAAAATATCCAGAAATCAGCATTGAGTTGGATACTTCTGATAGCTATGTCAATATGGTAGAGGACCGAATTGATGTTGCGTTTCGCTCAGGTCAATTACAAGATTCTTCATTAATTGCAAGGCGAATAGGACCGAAGCACAGCGTTTGTTGCGCAAGTCCCGAATTCTTGAGTGCTGTGGGAAAAATAAAAGTCCCTGATGACCTTTCAAAGCTCAACTGTCTTATTATGGGAAAATCACTACTGTCTAATGATTGGCACTTTGTTAAGCAAGAAAAAGCCTATCAAGTTAAGGTTTCTGGAAGGTATGCGACAACAAGTATGCATTTGATTATCGAGTCAGCTCTATGTGGGTTAGGTGTTGCTTACGTACCTATTGCTTTAGTTAAGAGTCACTTAGAAAGTGGTAGACTCGTACAAGTTTTGACTGATTATGAAACACCACAGTCCAATATGTTTATCATTTATCAATCTCATAAATATATGACTAAACCTATTAGACTTTTTATTGATTACATAATTGAAAAGGTCAGCCCTAAGGCTCCATGGAGCTTGTAATTATTCTTTTCTTTATTAATTGGGAATTGGTAAGGAACTACTACACATTACGACATTTATGTCTCATCAACGTTCAGCTGAACTGCCTTTAGTAACTCAAAAACTAATGTCAGCTTTTGGCTATCAGTTGACCTAAAAAAAACCATAGTTAATGTCAAGAATACGCAGTCATTTTTACTAGAAAATCCATAAACAAAAAAGGCAGCTTAATCGCTGCCTTTACACTTAATAAATCCACAAAATATCGTTTGAATCAAGCTCAATATTATAATTGCGCTAAGGCGGCAATAATCGCTTCTGGCGCCATACGCGATTTATAATCAACCTCGGCTTGCATGGTGCGAATAATACCGTTTTTATCAATAATAAAAGCGCCAGGCGTTGGTAAACCGTTGCCACCTTTACCATTAAATTCTTCAACATCTAAACCATGTTCTTTATAAACTCTCATTAGCTCACTTGGCAATTCAAAATAAAGCTTATAGTCTTTCATTACGCTCGTTGTGCTGTCGCTCAGCACTTGAAATGGAAAACCATCTTTTTTAACTTGCTCTGCCGACTTATCAGGTGATTGTGGCGTAATAGCAATAACTTGTGCGCCGTACTTTTCAAACTCAGGTAAGTTTTTCTTCAAGGCGTGTAAATGCAAATTACAATAGGGACACCAAGCGCCGCGATAAAAAATGAGTACGACAGGTCCTTTTGCGAGTTCTTTATTCAACTCAATGATTTCACCAAAAGCATTTTCTAGCATGAAATTCGGCGCTTTATTACCGGCCGGCAAACCTGGATTGGGTAGCTCATTAGCTAATTTTTCATCAGCAGCTTTCATAATGGCTTTATCTTGAGCTGTCCATGTGGTGCGTTTCTTTTTCATTTTTTCCATACTTTGCTTGGTTTTTTCTGCGTAGCTGGCAATGTTTTCTGCCGCAGACACATGGCTGTTGACCAGTATTAGCGACAGAAAAGCAGCTAATGGCATAACAGATGTTAAATTTTTTATTGGAAAGTACATAAGGTTCCTTTTGGTATTATGATATTAATTTTGGTGTTTTTTGTTCTATTGTGTTCTGCTGTGCTGAAATTATCATCAACACGCACATCAATTACTCAGATAAGCTAAAAGCCCTTGCCTCGTGCTAAATATCTCAGTATTCTACGCGGCCTTTTTCTGTTTGGATCTCAACATGATCGGATTTGACTATGGTACATCAAACTGTGCTGTCGGCGTTATGGAACACAATAAGCCAAAACTTTTATCTTTAGGTGATCATGGTCGATACATATCGTCAACATTATATGCACCAAGTCGTGATGTTATCGTTAACTGGCTGCACAAAAACTTGACCTTAGCAGAGCAAAAAAACTTTCAACAACAACGCCATCGACAATTACAAAAAGGCCAAAACGCATTACGAGAATTGCGCTTAGACGGTTACCCGACTGAATTGTCTTTTGGTCAGCAAGCATTAAAAGATTATTTACAAGAGCCTGACGAAGGTTATTACATTAAATCACCTAAGTCGTTTCTCGGCGCCAGTGGCTTGTTGCCACAACAAGTTGAGCTATTTGAAGATATTGTCGCCGCGATGATGAGCAATGTAAAAACATTAACTGAAACTGCACTTGGCAGAAGTGTCGAGCAAACGGTTATTGGTCGCCCGATTAACTTTCAAGGTTTACGCGGCGAAGAAAGCAATCAACAAGCCCTAACAATATTAACCAATGCAGCAAAGCGCGTTGGTTTTAAAGATGTCGAATTTCAATTTGAACCGGTTGCAGCCGGCTTTGAATATGAAGCAAGTTTAAGCAAAGAAACTAAAGTACTGGTAGTTGATATTGGCGGTGGCACTACCGATTGTTCGATGCTACTTATGGGGCCAAAACAAGCCATTTTATCAGATAGAACTAACGACTTATTAAGCCACAGTGGCGAGCGTGTTGGCGGTAATGATTTTGATATTGCTTTTGCACTCAAAGGCATCATGCCAAGTTTTGGTTTAGACAGCCTATTAAAATCCGGTAAACCTATGCCAAGCAACAGTTACTGGCAAGCTATGGCGATTAATAACATTAATCATCAAACTGAATTTTACAGTGCTGCCAATGGCCGATTTTTAGCGCAACTTATTCGTGATGCAGAGCAACCTGAGTTATTAACGCGGCTATTAACGGTGCAACAACAAAAATTAAGTTATCGCGTGGTCAATGCTGCAGAGCAAAGTAAAATCGCGATAACTGAGCAACCACAGCAACAAGTTGACTTATCTGATATCGATGCAGGGCTCAGTGTTATACTGGACAGAGATGGCTTTGCCAAAGCCTGTAAACGTGAATTGAATTCAATTGCCAACTTAATGGCGGATGCAATTACCCAAGCTAATTGCCAGCCTGATGTGGTATTTGTGACTGGAGGTACAGCTAAATCTCCGGTATTAAATCAATTTCTTCAAGCGCAATTTAACCATGTGCCTATTGTTATAGGTGATCACTTTGGCAGTGTTACTGCAGGCTTAACCCGTTGGGCGAAAACTATCTACGCGTAAAAAAGTGTCATTAACACTGTTGTTAAACATTAATTTTTAATCTTAGCTTGGCTTTCTGCTTTTCTAGGTCACTACAGAGCGTAAAACATCCTAAAAAAGCTCATTAACACGCTAGTGGTTAATGAGCTTTTTTACATGAGATAAAAACTTAGCCACTATTGCCTTTTATTAATGCTTATAGCTTGAATAAGTGTCATTAGATTAAGATAAGCCACTGACTTAGTTGCCTTAAGTAATCGCATGTTATAGATTAAAAACTCTCAGCATTTAAATCATAAATACTTAGCCAACGTCAACACGCGTAAGCGCTTATAATTTTCCATGGCATGAAATTGAAATGACTAACCGTCAAACATTCAACATCGTATCTCTTGTCATTATAATCGTCACATTATTCGGTTATGGTGGTTATTACGGGCAGATGCTTTTTGGCAGCCCAACGCCCCCTGCTGATAACCAATACATAGCTGAATTAGCATCATCAACCGATAGTCAGAACAGCATCAGCGCGAAAGTACCTGAGCCCGCGAGTGATGCTGTTCATGAAAACATAAAGGCCAAAACAACTTTATTTACTACTCCAGTCATTCAAACTCGACCAAACTGGAAAATATCGGGCCGCTTAAGTGAGCAAATTTCCGCCCTCAAGTTACGCTTTGAAAATGGTGATTTAGTAGCTGGTTATATACTTGCCATGAACTTAAGGTATTGCTGGGACAATCCTTTAAATCAACATGACTTTGACCGTCGCATACAAAATGAAGAAGCCACAAATGCCAGTGAGGTACTGATCCAGCGTTTAAAAAGTAAGTATGAAAAATGCCAAGGTGTTACCCATAAACAGCAGCAACAGTTTTATCATTTTATGCGTTCAACGGCCGAACAGGGTTTTGTGCCTGCTCAAGAAAATTACAGCCAATTTACGGCAGAGTTTTTTATGAGCTCCCAAGACCATGAAGCTTTGCCCAGAGATGAGTATGTTGCCAAGCGAGAGCAATTTATTACCGAAAAATTGCACTTTCTTAACCAAGCTGCCGAGCATGGCAGCTTAAAAGCCATCGCAAAATTGGCTAATCTGTACTATTCACAAAATTATGGTTCACAGGGCTGGGTAAAAGCCTTTGCCTATAATCAGGTTATTTTAGCCTTTACCATTGATAATGCCTTATATCAGCGTAATCAATGGTATATAGAAAAATTAATGCCAAGCTTAAGCGCTCAAGAGTTAGCCCAAGCACAGGCGATATCAGAAAAAATAATACACGCGATTAATCAAAATGGTACATTATATTCGGCTAAATAAATTAGGAGAAAAGTGATTAACAAGACGACGAATGCTAACGCGATAGAACAACCTAAAGTTGCACTAATTGTTGGTGCCAGTGGCCTAATTGGCCAACATTTAATAACACAACTCTTGTCGAGTTCAAGCTATAGCAAAGTTATAGCCTTAGTACGTAAACCACTGACGTTTACCCACCCTAAGCTGATACCATGGCAAGTAGATTTTCAGCAACTAGCAGCTGAATTATCTGCTCAGACAACGAGTCAATTTCACGTAAAAACAGGCTTATCTGGCAATAACTTCCCCGCTATTGATGATATTTTTTGTACACTGGGTAGCACAATAAAAAAAGCCGGTTCTAAAGCAGCTTTTACCGAAGTTGATTATCACTATCCGCTCATTATCGCCGAACACTTTTATCGCCAACATTCGTCATTGTTTGCCATAGTTACTGCCATGGCTGCAAATGAGTCATCTAACCTGTTCTATAATCAAGTTAAAGGGAAAGTTGAGACAAGCTTACGTAAAATTGGTTATCAACATTTAGGTATCTTTCGCCCATCAATGTTATCGGGGCAAAGGGATGAAAATCGTATTGGCGAGCAAGTTGGTGCAATTTTAATGCATGCTTTAGCCTTTATCATTCCAAAGAAATATCAGGTCATTCAAGCAGAGAAAGTGGCAAACGCTATGCTTGCCTATGCCAAAAACCCTCAAGCGGGCGTTAGCGTTATTCAGTCAGATCAGCTGCAAAATCATTAAGGGTTTTACCTGTCATACGGTAACCAACCCACTCTTCTTGTGCAATAGCCCCCAATGAGTGGTAAAACTCCCGAGCAGGTGTATTCCAATCTAAACAGCTCCACTCAAAGCGCGCGCAGCCTTTCGCTTTAGCAATGCTAGCCAGTGCTTTTAAAAGTTTTACCCCGGCGCCCTTACCACGATATTGCGGCATCACGTATAAATCTTCTAAATACAGTCCTGACTTTGCCAGCCAAGTTGAATAATTAAAAAAGTAAATGGCTGAGCCAATAGCGATACCATCGAGCTCACATATTAACGCGAAGACATGGCTGTCATCGGCAAAAATAGTATCTTTAATGGTTTGTTCGGTGGCTAAAACTTCATCTTCGGCTTTTTCATAAATGGCGAGATCTTTAATAAAGGTAAATAAAATATTGGCGTCTTGTGCCGTTGCCGTTCTAACGCGTAAATTGCTCATACTCTGCTCCTGATTTTTTATCACTTTGCTTGATGTTAAATATATACGACCTTTAATACCAGACGTTATTGATTATTTAACGCCTGCTGTGCTCGGCTAATGATTGCCAATGAAAGTTGCTTGAAAACGCCTTTTAATAACACCCAATGATGCCAATAAAGTGTTCTAATAATTGTATTTTCTGGCATTAAATCGATAAGTTTTCCACTATTAAGTTCGTCCTGTATTTGCAATTTAGGAATCAAACAATAGGCCAGACCTTGTTTTGCAAAACCAACAAACGCTTCCGATGAACGCACGGTATGGCAAGGATAAGCACCAACTTTTAAGCCAAAGACATTTTCAATATACTTGATATGCATATCATCTTTTTGGTCGTAGGCAACCGTAGGGGCTCGCGCGAGTGCTTGCTCGTTAATACCATCTGGAAAGTAACGTTCAACAAAGTTGGGGGCTGCCACCAGTAGGTATTGCATATCGCCGAGTTTTTCTAAGGTGCAGCCCGGCAAAGCACTGTTATGTGTGCTAATAGCGCCAAATACTTCGCCATCTTTTAAATGATTAATGGTTCTGTTTTCATCAGAAAGTCGAAAGTTGACTGCGACATTGTAGCGATGAGAAACATCACCAATGGCAGTAATTAGCCAAGTCGCTAAACTATCGGCATTGCTCGCAATACTGGCGGTGATAGTTTCATTATTATTACTGCCGGAAATGTCTGGCAGTATATCTTGTTCTAGCAATTTCACTTGTTGGTAATGGCCAAGTAACTTTTTTCCAATAGCCGTTGCTACTAGTGGCTGAGCGCGCACCAACACAGGTTGGCCAATAGTTTGCTCTAAACTTTTAATACGTTGAGAAACAGCCGACTGCGTGATCGATAAGACCGATGCCGCTTTATCAAAATTTTGCTCATCAACCACCACGCTCAAAGCGTGCAATAACTTATAATCAAGCAAGGTGAATTAATCCTCTAAACGTTATATCAATCAACAACGACATTAGCAAAACTAATCAAAGATAAAAAGCATTAATTATATTTATGAATATTGATTGGTTAAATTAGCCTCCTGACCCAATACCGTATTATTTTAGGAGCAAAAAAATGTTTACCCCTTTGTTACAAGGTCTTTTGCTAGGAGCAGGTATGATTATTCCCATCGGCGCACAAAACGCCCATGTACTTAATCATGGTATTAAAAAAAATCATCATTTTTTAGCGGCCTCTGTTTGTATGTTTTGTGATGTTGTGCTGATTGCCTTAGGGGTGTTTGGTGGTGCGAAACTGATCGCTACCTCACCAACCTTAGTGACCATTATTTCCTGGGGCGGCATTACTTTTTTATTAACGTATGCGAGCTTGTCATTTCGCCAAGTATGGCAAAATAACTATGAGAAGGAACAGCAGTTAGCGACTAAATTCAACAAAAGCCCTTGGCTAGTTATTATTGCTACACTCTCTGTAACGCTATTAAATCCGCATGTCTATCTAGATACTGTGATGATATTAGGCAGTGTTGGCGGCAAGTTTCAAGGTAACGAACGGATCGCTTTCGCCGTAGGTACTATGCTGGCATCAATAATTTGGTTTTATAGCTTAGCGGGTGCGGCGGCAAAAATGTCACCTTGGCTTAGTCAAGCCAAAGTAAAAAGAACCATAGACACGCTGGTTGGATTAATCATGTGCGCAATAGCATTGTCACTATTTAATAGCCTATGAATAACAGCGTAAAGGCGATTAACTTAACACCTTTAAGCAAGCCTTTTACTCCAGTTTCCTGCATGGTAAAGTCGACAGTTTTCTTCACTGTCGATTTCCACCTGATTGTTAATATTGTGAAGCTCAATACCGATATTTTCGAACTCCGCAGCAATCAGTGCGGCTAAGTCAGGAACCCTAGCCGATTTTGCATAACGCGCGAGTGATTTATTGTTATCAAATACACAAACAACTTTTAAACTTTGTGGAAAGTTATCAAACTTAACCGTATGGGTTAGCCATTGAAAGCCTTCAATATCTGCTAAGGCGATATGGCAGACTGCCGTTAACGCTTTGATGATTTGATTATCGAGTTTTTTGTCTGATTTACGCATTATTTATCCACATTATTTTTATACATTACCTTTCGAGAAATTGTTTGAAAAATGGTTACCCGCAAAACGCTCAGACTTATCACCTAAATAATTATTTTTACCTGATTTTTTGGTCGCTAATAAAAAGTTATCTACGGCTTTAATTAAACCATCAAAATCAAATTTTACGGTTCGGTCATGTAAGGCGTATCCTACTGATATAGTCACCGAAAGCGTTACATCTTCATATTCAATAAGCATATCACTAACACTGCGAGTAATTCTTTTGGCAAGCTCGCACACTTGTGCTTGAGTGACAGATTCACAAACCACAACAAATTCGTCTCCGCCCCAGCGAAGCAAGAGATCATGCTCTCTGATCTGTGTAGCTATTCTTTCAACAATGGCTTTTAAGGCTTTATCGCCACCGGCATGGCCAAAGGTATCATTTATAAACTTAAAGTCATCACAATCAATAATTAACGCGCCTAAAGACAATTCTTGCTTTGGCTCTCGTTCAAACCGTGATTGTACCGCTGGTAAATAGGTTTTTAAATAGTTTCGACAAAAAGCACCTGTCAGCTCATCTTTCATCGACAATAAAAGTTGTGCTTTTAACATCCTATGATGAACGAAAAATACCATAATCAGAGCACAAAAAATCAACATTAAAGCGATAATGAAAAAAATATAGAACTGCTGCTTATTTTTATTCTCTTGTGCCGTAACTTTATTGCTCAGTAATGAGTTTTTCAACTCTGCTAGCTTTTGCAAACGCTTAATACTACCAATACGCTTATCCATAATGGTAACTAAACTTACCGTGTTCTCGTTGCTCGCTGATTGCTGAAACTCAGCATATGCTCGTAAATATTTTAACGAATTTTGCTCATCGTTTAACTGGTGATAAATTTCGCTCAATAAATAATGCAGAGTGGCACGTGTGTTGGAGTGCGCCAATTGCTTATTATATTCAAGGCTTCGTAAAGCATAATCAAGTGATAATGAGACCTGATGGGTTGCCAAATAAAATTCTGACATATTTTGACTAACCATTTGCATTAAACGCACATCATGATTTGATTTTGCTTTTTTTTCCGCTAATTTAAACCAATATTCAGCGGCGTTAAAATCGCCTATCTGTTGATTCACTATGCCTTTTAAACGCGACAAATAACCATCGTCGGTATTAAACTTTGATGATATACGCTCTGCTGTTAACGTTAAGCTTAAGGTTTCTTGTGGGTTTACATTAGCCAAATTAATTCGGGTATTAATTAAGTACAACATAGCCAAAAACTCACTATCGTAGTTTTTAGTTTTACGCGCCAACGCCAGTGCCATTTCCAAAGGCTCAAGCGCTAATTCAAAAAGCGCTAACTCAACATAACTCAAAGCTAAGCGGTTTAATGCCACTATTTGCCCACGTTCATTACCATTTTCATAGGCATAATCAGCCATTTTTTGCACATAAAATATCGCTTGTGAATAATCACCACGAATAAAAAATATCCAACTAATATTTTCCAATGAATCGATCACTAAATTATCATTTTCAACGTTTTCTAACGCTGCAATGGCTTTATCGAGATATTGTTTTCCTTCCGGCCAATTACCATCGTTAGTTTTTAATTTTGCAATATAAGCATAAATTGGCGCTTGTAATTTTAGGTAGGGTTCGGCATTAACTTGGCTAATTAACTCATCAACAAAACGGCGATTGTCGTCATTATTGAGGTGCTGTAATTTTTTCAGCTCGGCGTAATTATCTCGTGGATTTTGAGCCGAGGCATTACCCATAAAAAGCGTAGTCATAACTAAAGAGATAATAATTGATAAGTTAAGCAGATATTTTTGGCTCATTAAAGTCATTTGATAAATTCCATTTTATAAATCCTTATCGATATAAACGTTCCGTCGTTCGATCGCCAGTTTACCTTAGTTTCGGTGACAATTAGCGCTTTAAACTAGGGTCTGTTGATCTTTCGAGACTGTTTTTGCAGCAGTTTGTTGGGTATTTATA
>OJDR01000010.1_pt1 | contig 101718 bp, 93 predicted proteins | sample 1593081 | NCBI WGS metagenome assembly OJDR01 (sample SAMN05416873, study PRJEB24817) | seawater metagenome | isolation source: Sea water | place: Canada:Atlantic | collected 2013-11
TACAAAACACCTGAAAATGTTGAGCCATTACCAAAAGTAACATTACCACCAACGTGCATAACCAATTTTCTTACGTCTCCCGACTGGTTAACACCGTTGGAATTAACTAATACCGGCGAAGTAAAGTTAACCGCTGAGGCGATAAATACCTTAGCTGTGCCTGCTCCAGTCACATTAATGCGCGTTCTCGAATTAACCGAAAAGTTGCGAATATAATAGGTTTTACCGGCCAAAAAATTTAGTCTGCTATCCGGTCCAACAGCCAAGCGTTCAAAAAAATACACATCGTGATTATCACTAAAGTTCAATGTCGCATTGGTATTGGCACTTACTTGGTCGTAGTTATTAACACTTGTTGTGCCAAAGGTCGTTGTTTGCCCACCTGGAGGGTTAAAATTAACGCTGCCACCACCTTGCCTAAAATTAACACTAACAGCTTCGGCAGATACACTGGCTGCTGTACAGTATCTCGTTGTACAACTGGCAAAGGTAGAATTAACATTAGCATTTACTTGTTGTGTAGATAATTCAGTATCAGGGTTATTAACAAGACGAGCATCAAAGCCAAAGGTAATTTTGCTATTACTTACGGTATCACCATGAGTAGCAATGCCATCAGGAAAAACAGCAGAGCACTGTGCTGCATATAGTGAAGAAGGCAGAGAAAGGCAACTAGTAATAAAAAAAACGACAGCGAATTTTACTAAATTCATAACAACTACCTTTAAAATCAGCGCTTGGACAATAACGAGATAAAAACAAATAATAACATCATACTTAAAAAGCTCTTGAATATTATAGCTTATTGGTATTTAACAAAGGGTAAGATGGAAATAGTAAAAACGCTAACTTATTGTTCAATGAATCGGTTTTTATCATCGCTTGGAAAAATTAGTAAACTCAAAACACACTAACCTAATATAACAGCAGCGCTTATTTTCCTTACTTCCCTTAACTTTTCATTATTTTTAGGCAATAAAAAACCCCGCATCGTGCGAGGTTCAATTGATCTACTAAAATATTATTTTGTCATACGTTTGCGTAATGCAAAGCCTAATAGCCCAGCACCCAGAATAACTAACGTTGTTGGTTCAGGTACCGTTGCAGCTGGAGGCGGTGCAGTTGCCAGCGTAGCGCGTACGTAGAAGGTTTCATCGGTTTCAAAAGTACCTGTATCATCTTTTTCACCACTTCGAAATGCGAAATCTAACGGTGTATAGCTAGCATGTCCAACTTTAAAAACATCATCAACATCATTAAAATAAGAATTCCAATAAGCAATAGAGTGAATGGCTTGATTATTACCATCCATAAAATCAGCAAGAGATAATTCTTGGAAGATTGCATCTAAACTGCTGCCTGCAGCAAAACTCATCCAACCTGTGTGTACATTAGCATTTTCAAAAGTATTGTTTATTACAACTGAAGAAAAGAAGTCACTTTTTTCATAGTTCGTTACGTTTACCGAAGACGCCCATGTCCAGTCATAACCTTTGTAGGTTATAAAAGTATTGTCGGTCAAATCCGTTGTAATATAACCGGCATAAGAATGGCTAGATATAACTATGCATACTGCACTGATAAATTTAAAAATAGACTTGATCATTATAAAACCTCAACTAATGAAAAACTGCAGTAATAAAATTACCGGTTACCGAATACAAAAGCAAACAACATGCCAAAAACACAAAAACCATTAAAATCAACAGTATAGAGTAAATATAACTTTTGAAGCGTACTACAGTGTAAAATAAACAAACAAAATTAAGTTAACCTGATGTTAAATTAATTACTATTTATAAACTACGCGCGTCAACTTCAACAGTTCTAGATGTAACTTCACCGTCAAGCGCACATTCTCCGGTACTAGTAATAACGTAATACCGAATACCCTCGTCACCGGTAAAATCACGACAATTGACACTAATATTACACTGAATGAATCCTGTCGTAGTACTAAAATTTGGCGTTGCCGCATCAATATCTGCCTGACTTTTACAGGCTACTGCGTCACTACTCAGTGGAAAAACTTCCGATAATTGCCACTGTAAACCACTTTGTGCTGCGGTATAAGCACGAGTGCCTAATACTTCGTAGGCAACACCTTCTTGACTCGAATCTAGCATATTAACTAAAGCAGCACCGAGTACTGAAAATACAATAATAATAAAAATAGCAATCACAAGTGCGCTACCTTGCTGCCTATGTCTGAATCGACTCAACGCTAGATTACGCGCATTGCGCTGTCCAACATGGCTCATTTTTAATAAATTATGGTACATTTGGCACCTGTATTTCATTGCTAAATACTATTTCTTCAAGATTGCGGACAAATTTAAATTGAATCAATGCTAGTCCATTACGCTGCAAGGTCGCAGGAAAGGTTTGAAAAGGCGCAATATTCCCGGCAGATGAATAATTCTCGATATATTCAGCCATCATTACCCGTGTAGCACTCAGGCCAGGCGTACCATTGCTCGTATAGTCGCCGTCATTGTAACCTTCGTAACGATATACCACCTTATTTTCGAGACAGTAGCTTACTGGGCCAGCAATAAAATATAAGCGGTTTGTCGGTGATTCTGCGTCAAATAAGATATTGCTCGCAAAGTTTATGGTTGATGGCTGAGCTTTATCATTAGCATTAACCACTGATGAAAACCTTTCAACAACACCTGACTGCCGACTATAAATATCAGCACTATTTAAGGCATAGACCGAAACGTAACTCGTGGTTGATGATAAGGGTCTATCCAGCATAAGAACGCTAATGCTATTACTTGCGGCTTCAGGTGCTACTGGAATATCAAGATAAATAACGCTTTTGTCGATTGGCATAAATTCTAAACATTGATCATCGTCTCCTATAGTACGAATACTATTAGGTAAGGCGTGGCGAACCTCACGGTTTAGTCGCTCAATAAGAAATCGAGCTGTGCCAATTAATGCCTCGCGATCACTTGCATCAGTATAACTTTGCGTGCCAAAGCGTAAAAAAGAGCTAACACTCGTTGCCAAAACACCTAATATCACGATCACAGTCACCAGCTCAACGAGCGTAAAACCCTTTTGATGCCTAGATATATTTACCATTAGAAGTTTACTCGATAGACAGCAAAGACAAAATCAAAGTTTTGTGGTGTCTTTACTGTAACCGTGATTAGCTTAGCGGTATAGTTATTGTCGACTCCGGGAACAAATTCGCCGTCATAATTACTATCATTTTCGACGGTAACATTTATCGAATAACCAATATAAACATCAGCGAGCCCACCCGCTAATGAACTTTCAAAAACATTTAAGTTATTGTAATCATCGACATCGTCAAATAACGCTCTGTTACCTGACTCTTCATTGGTAAGTGCAGTTGAACATTCCGTCTCGCCGTCATTAGGCTCAATTGCACCGTCACTATTAATATCTTCACCACAACGCACTAAGCCACCTGACATTTCCGAGTTTTCATCAAAAGCTTTACCCAAGATTTCGTTAATCATAGATTGGCCAAGCTCTGCCGCTTTTATTTGGTGCACTTGTTCAGCACTCTGATTCGCTAATGGATAGATTAATGAGGTAAATATTGCAAAGGCTATCGAAAGTACGACAATACCGACTATGGTTTCAATTAAGGTAAAACCTTGCTGTAAAGCTTTAGAAAAATACCTAGTTCGAGGGTTAAGCGTTTTTTTACAGGGCATGAATATAACCCTCTGATTCTATTTTCACGCTCACACTTTGAACGCCACTAATAGTGATGGTACACGAACCACATGAAGGGCGTCCCATACTATCAAAGGTGAAGCTATTGCCGGCGACATTAGTCGAAAAAGTAATATCATCATGGGTGTTTATTTGTAATCGAGCGGCGCTATCTTGCCACTGAGTTGCAAAGTTTGGTGAGGCGTCACAGTCTTCTGGTGCCCCTAACTTTTTAGCGGTCACTAGCACGCGATGACAAAAGCGAACATCAGAATCTGTTTGTTGCATCGCTTTAGTTTGAATTAAACGTAATTTTGCGATGACATCTGTACGATAGGCGTATTCAGAAAAGCCTTTAGAAGTGAAAAATTTAGGCATTACCGTAACTGATAAAATACCCAAAATAATAATAACAATAATCAATTCGATTAAGGTAAAACCATGCGCTACTTTTATTGACGAATACCCTGTTGATTTTGCATTATTCACTTTATTTCCTCAGTCACACTTTAAGGATTATTCACACTTATTTAGTACAAATTGAGGGGCTGAGTTTGGCGCAGTCGGCTCCAGGTAGTAGACCATACAAGGACTGCCCGCTCCGGTTGGCTCTGGTGAATCTTTCCGATAAATAACCAACACACTTAAGGCACTGCTACCAAAAACTTTATAGGCAAAATTATCATCAACATCAATTATTCGCTTCCATTCATTGATGTTAGCTCGCGGATAACCATATTTAATCAAGAAACTACTACCATCAGCCAAGGTCAGTGTTGACCTCCCTAGGTTTTGATTACCTTTGACAATAGCTTTACTGTGTATCATTCCGGCAGAACCATGCATTGCGGCCTTAACACCTTGCAATGTTGCGGTTTGCGCGTCCGCTTTTAAATTAATAAATTTTGGCGCTGCGGTTGCGGCCAAAATGCCCAGAATGACAATAACAACAACCAATTCTATTAAGGTAAATCCTTTTGAATTCATGCTACGTGACCTTTGAAACTTATCTACGGGTAATTAAAAACATTTATGCTAACAACAAGTTAACCTTACTCTTTCGTTATTAGTAGCATAATGTATTTTGAAGCAAAAATATATCGTCAATTTACAGGCGAAATAGTAATTGAGTAAAGATAATGAACAGGCCTGTAGGATTGAAAAACAAAGAGCAATAAAACAAAAAAGGAGGGCCAAGCCCTCCTTATTATCTAACGCCAAATACTAGCAATCTGTTAGTGTTGCCGTTAGTACTGGTGGTGATTCAGGGCCTGTAGCATTGGCATATGATAACGTACATACGTCACCTGCAGATGTGCCACTATGAGTTACAACTGACGGACTTGCATCTGTAAACAAAATATCAGTGTTATTATCTAAATCGATTAATTCTTCAATTCCAAAGCCATTACCCGTTGACAGACCATTACCGAGAGCTTGTGCTGCTGGGTAACCATGAACTAAGGCAAAAAACTCTGTTCCTATTTGAATTTCTCCAGTTGGACCGGTTTCACCTTCAACCAATGCTTTTGCATGTACTAAGTTTACCGCACTGTTAATACTACCTTGAACACCTTCCATCACTGAACGACGGGCATCACCGGTTAAATCAATAAATTTAGGTGCAGCTGTTGCCGCTAAAATACCTAAAATGACAATAACAACGACTAATTCAATAAGCGTAAAACCTTTTTGTGCATTAAAACTGTTATTTGCTAACTTCTTCATAACGTAAACCTTATATTATTTATCAAAAACTATTTATCAAAAAACTAATTGCTATTAATGTAAACCACTACTGAACTATTGGCTGGTTGATAAGTAAAGCTATTACCTGTAGCCGGTGTCAGACTCGTACCTGGGTCGATGAAGTTATCACCATTTTTATTTAGCGTTTCTTTTAAATAAAAGTGGCATAACGTTGTTGCACCGGTACCAGATTTAGCAGCAAAGTAATCCATAGTGCTATCACTATTCAAGGTTGCCAGCGTGTCAGTGACACGGGGTGGTTGCTGCAAAATATTTTGCCAAATATCAACACAATTAGCTGCCGTAAAGCCACCACCTAAGGTTGCACCGTTATTTTGTCCCGCTGCAGATGAAACAACATAACCAGGTCTAATGCCAGTAGCTTCCGTTGTTAGCACCATAATAGAGCCATCATAATCAACTGAATTTCTTCCAGTGTCATCTTGAGGACGACCTTCCGCCTCCCATTGTGCACGCGCTAACGAAACAGCAGTGGCAAAACCGCCGGCCATGCCTTCGATATTTGCTTGTTTTGCTTGATCGGTTAAATCAAGAAATTTAGGGATTGCGGTAACCGCCAAAAACCCTAGGATCACGACCACAATAACTAATTCAATTAGGGTAAAGCCTGACTGTTTTTTCATAACAACCTCTTAACAAAAATATTAATTTGATTCTAACAACGAAATACTAGCAAAGTCACTTACTTAGTAACATTTTCACCTAAATACTAAAAAAGACCCTTATTATCACTATTTAGCATACCTATTACAGTAACTAGCTTAAAGCAATCAATATGCCAATTTCACTTCACTCACCTTACCATTATGGCGAAAATAAGTGAAATACTCGCCACTGGATAAACTATATTGGCAATAATGCATGCTTTGGTTTTTTTGATCAATTAACACAGCACCAACAGGTTGCTTCATATATACCAAAGGTGACTCCATAACATAATGCCAAATTTTTTGGCATGACAACGGCGCACTGCCTGCATCAACCCAGCCCTTATTGTTAACCGGCACGTTTACTATACTGCCACCATCCGGTTGCAGATTACGACTGTCAACAGCTACAAGGTGTGGTTGTTTATCCATAAACCATTGTGCACGAATACCGTTAACTCGCGCTGAAAAAACTTGTGCTATAGACTCAAACCCTGCTCGAGTTAATTGCCCTTGATGTTTAAAAAAGTAAAAAATAAAACTTACCATTAACAGGGCGACCAATACCACGACTATTAGCACCTCTGTTAACGATTTTTCTTTTTTTTCAGCCACCTGTAATGACGTCATAACTTTATTATCCAAAAGATGAACATTATTACTTACCTTGGAATGCTGACATCATATCCCACATTGGGGTAAATATACCTAAGGCTAGTATCAATACCATACCCGCGACAATAGCAATCATAATGGGCTCAATACGGGCAGTTAAGGTACTAAGTTCGTAGTCAACTTCTCGCTCATAGTAATCGCCAACTTCTCCGAGTAGTTCATCAACACGACCGGTTTCTTCGCCCACCGCGATCATCTGTAATACCAAAGGAGTAAATAGCGTACTGTTAGCGGCAGAGCGCAACAAACTTTCGCCACTTTCAATGCTGCTACGCATCGCCATGATTTTCTCGCGCATATAGGTATTATCAACAGCATCAGCAACGAGTGTTAAGCCCGAGGTCATCGGCACACCTGCGCGCAATATAATGGCAAAACTGTGGGAAAAACGAGACAGTATAGAGCGTTCAATGACACCGCCAACTACGGGTAGTTTTAATTTCCGTTTATCCCAAAGATACATACCACTGGGTGTTTTCAAGTAATGTCGCAACGCGAAAAAACCAAAAACACTGGCGATTAGCATATGTGGCCAGTAATTAAGAAAGAAATTTGAACTGGCAATCAACATTTTTGTTGCCCAAGGTAAATCAGCGCCTAGCTTACTGAACATATTAGCAAATGTCGGAATAACAAAAATGTTCAAAATCACTAAGGCGGCAACAATAGCGATTAAGACAAAGCTTGGATAACGCAAGGCGGTTTTAATACGCTTTCGAGTTTCTTGTTCTCGCTCGAAGTAACCTGCGAGCTTTAAAAAAGCATCATCAAGGTTACCGGTATTTTCGCCAACATGAACCAGTGAAACAAATAACGGCGTGAATAATTTAGGGTGCTGATGCAAAGCTGTAGAGAGAGGAAATCCCCCTTCTAGCTGTGCGGAAATTTCAGTGAGTGCTGACTTTAATTTTACTGAGGTACTAGATTCAGCCATACCGTTGATGGCTCTTAGAATAGGTACGCCCGATTTTACTAACGCATACATCTGCCGACAAAAAACGATTAAATCATCAAGTGTCACTTGATTGAAACCTAATAAGTCATTGAGATCAATATCTTTAGAGGAAGCGCCTGTAGTCGCTTTTTTTGCACTTTCTATTGATATTGGAATAATACGTTTACGGGACAATTGCTCCGCAACAACCGCTGAATTAGCGGCTTCAATGGCGCCTTTTACTTGGCTACCGTTGGCATCTCGTCCAATATAATTAAATGCTGGCATAATTTAGTTGTTTATCCTGTCACGTCAACGGTTTCAACCAAGCGCAAAACTTCTTCAACACTAGTTATACCGAGTTTAGCATAATCAAAAGCCGCTAATGCTAGTGGTCTGAATTCTGGATGTTGCTTGGCTGCTTGGGTAAATGCTTCCGTATCGTCACGCTTTAAAGCCGCCATCATCGGCTCGTTCATTTCTAATAATTCAAATACGCCGATACGACCTTTATAGCCAGTATATTGACATGTTTGACAACCGCGGCCATTGCTAAATTCAATGCCACTAACATCTTCATCGACTAGATTTGATAACCACATGATTTCTTGCTGATCGGGTTGATGAACTTGTCGGCAGTTATCACAAACTTTACGTACTAATCGTTGCGCGATAATAGCGCGTAGTGAACTTCCCACCAAAAACCCTGCCGCGCCCATGTCTAAAAGACGCAAGGCACTGGTGATCGCATCATTAGTATGTAGTGTTGATAACACTAAGTGACCTGTTAATGCGCCTCGCAAGCCGATTTCGACCGTTTCTTGGTCACGCATTTCGCCGACCATTAAAATATCAGGATCTTGGCGTAATGCTGTACGTAAGACACTCGAAAAGGTCAGGTTAATTTTACTATTAACTTGTACTTGATTAACCCGAGGTAAGCGATATTCAACCGGATCTTCAACGGTAATTATTTTTTTACTTGCTTGGTTTAATTCACTTAATGCCGCATATAAGGTTGTTGTTTTACCACTACCTGTTGGGCCGGTAACCAAAACCATGCCGTGTGGTCGTGAAATTTGATGACGTATACGCTTAACAAAATGTTCAGGCATACCGGTTTCATCTAACGACAGTAAACCAGCAGATTGATCCAGTAAACGCATAACCACAGATTCACCGTGTTGCACGGGCATTGTCGACATACGAACATCAATACTATGGCCATTAATTTGTAGGTTAAATCGGCCATCTTGCGGTAAACGTTTTTCAGATATATCTAAGCCTGCCATCAACTTTAGCCTCAACACCATGGCTGAGGCGATTTTGTTTTCTTTCAGTATATTTTCTTGCAGCACGCCATCAATACGCTGGCGGATACGCAATGAATTCTCATCCGGTTCAATATGAACATCAGATGCGCGCATTTGAATTGCATCTTCAAAAACTGATTGTAGTAATTTACCAACCGTAGCGTCGCCACCTTCTTCAAGGAATGTGCTAGAGAGGTCAAAATCACTACCTTGGTCATATTCTTCTTCTAGTTGGCTAGCAAAAGATTCGATATCGGCTGTACGACGATATAAACCGTCAAAGGCATCAAATAACTGTGACTCCATCACTACCGCAAGCTTCAAGCGTTTCGGTGAGAGCATTTGCTCAAGTTGGTCAAGTGCGCTTAAATCAGCAGGGTCACTCATGCCTAAAAGAACTGAATCACCTTGATCTTCAATAATAAGCGCGCGTAAACGTCTGGCATGAACCTCAGGCAATAATAAGGCAACTTCTGACGGAATTCGGCGTTGGCTGATGTCTAAAAATGGCACATCAAGTTGTTGCGCTAAAAACTCTAGTAGCTGCCTTTCGCCGATATGGCCAAGCTCAATTAAGGTATCACCAAGTTTTCTACCGCTCGACTTTTGGCTGTTTAGCGCCTGCATTAATTGTTCGTTGCTAATAATGTGCTCATGAACAAGTAAATCGCCCAAGCGCATTTTTAATTTAGGTGCTGCCATATTATTCTCCTAGCTCTATCAAGCGTTGACGAGCAAACTGCATTGCACTCATTGATAAGTTACTGAGTGCTATCGCTTGTTTATATGCGTCCCTTGCCGGCACAAATTTACCAAGACTGTCTAATGAAACTGCTGATCCCAGCCACCATCGCCCGACATTAGGCTCAAGTGCTATTAATTTGCCATAGGCCAAAATTGCATTGTCATGCTCATTTAACTCTGCGGCGGTGTTCGCTAGCAATGATTGTAATTCGGTATTAACACTATGCTTTAACGGGCTTAATATATTATAGGCTTGCCTTGGTTGGCCTTGTTCAAAATAGATACGCGCACTCATTATGCGCATTTCTTCTGCTTGGGGCGCTAGTGCAATGCCTTGTGATAATAAGTTAACTGCATTTTGATAAGATTTTTTTCCATACCACAATGCTGCGAGTTGTTTACGAGCCATCTGATGCTCAGGCATCACCAGTAGCACTTCCTCAAATAAAGACTCTGCTTTAACAATATCATTGCGCTCAATGGCTTGCTCTGCTTCAGCTATTTTATTTGCCGCCAATGCCTGTGGTGATAATTGCGTGCGAGAAATCGTTAAGCTCGATTTAGCCTTAACAACCTCATCGGCTTGTTTAGGTCTAGCGGCTGAGGGCTCAGCAACGTTAAGCGCAGTAACGACTACTTGCGCCGACTCATCAACTGGATTTTGGCTTTCAGTCATTTTTTCGGCACTATCTACCGAGACATTTTTATTATCGAATACCGTCTTACTCGCAATTTTTGAAGACTCTGTTGGCACTGAAGCTGCTTTTTCATCAAAAACTTGATTGGCTATTGATGTTTCAGCAGTTGGCTTTTCTGTTACAGCTAACGTAACGGCTGAGGTTTTATTAGCAGACTCATCAATAACAGCTTCAACAGCATTCTTTTCTGCTTGGCTCGCCATAGCAGCATTATCGACTTGAGTTCTTAATTGTTGATTTTCGCTGTAGAGCTTCCATCCTAAAATACCGATAACATTGAAAATGATAATGACCAAAACAATAATCAACAGCACCTTACTACCTGACATTCTCGCTTGCACAGGCACTGCTACGTTGGTAACACCTGCTTGCTCACTTTGGCGCTTATCTAAATCTTTCAACATCTGATTAATTACGCTCATATTGATTCTCCAATAACCTGCCATGAATAATATAAGCTAACGACAAGCGCTATAATAACTAAACTGACGATGTAAAATTTATCTGGTACTCGGCTTTGCGTGCCTTCCGTATCTTGTATTGCACTGACTAAATGTTTATTGGTCAATTGATAACTTCCTTCGCCATAGCCGAGCATGAGCATTTTATGGCAAATAATATTTACTAGCCGCGGAATTCCACTACTGACCTTAGCAATTTTTTTCGCTAGGCTATGACTAAATAAACTCGCGCCTTTATAGCCTGCAACTTGTAATCTGTGTTGAATATAGTGCTCAACTTCAAGTGCTGTCATCGCGCGTAATTTATAAGAGAATGTAATACGTTGCTTTAACTGTCGAAATGCTTTTTCAGCTAATCTTTCATCTAATTCCGGTTGGGCAAATAAAACCACTTGTAATAATTTACGGGTTTCAGTTTCAAGATTAGTAAATAACCTCAATGCCTCAAGGCTTTCTGCCGGTAATGCTTGTGCTTCATCGAGAATCAAGACCACTGAATGACCTTGATTATGTAATTCGACCAGGCGTTGTTGAATACGTTGAGTCAATAGTTGCACTGACATACGTTGAGCTTGCTTAACACCTAGCTCAACGGCTACCGCCCGCCGTAATTCATCAGGCTTCAAATAAGGATTCGGAATATAAGCGGTAACAAAATGCGCTGGAATTTCGTTTAATAATTTGCGGCACATTAAGGTTTTACCCGTACCAACTTCACCGACCACTTTAATAAAACCTTCGCCGGTTTTTAATGCCGTAAGCAGTACCGCTAGCGCCTCGTTATGAGGCTCTAATCCCAAATAAAAATTGGTATTTGGTGTCAAGGTAAAGGGTAATTCCCTTAAGCCAAAGTGGTACAAATACATAAGGCTCTAGCTTAATTATTAGCGGCGTTTGCGTCAGCATCTTCTGGAAACCATTGCTTTAACAAAGCTCGTGCATCTTGCAATTGGCTTTTCCATGTCCCCTGACCAATAACGATAGGCTTTAACATGATCACCAGTTCTTTTTTCTGGGTCGTTTGGCTTTTACTTTTAAACAATTCGCCCATAAAAGGAATATCACCTAAAAACGGTGTTTTGGACTCAAGATCAACTTTGCGCGTTTCAATTAAACCGCCGATAACAACAATTTCTCCTGAATTAGCCTTGATAATAGTATCAGACTCTCGCACGCTGCTTTGCGCTAGCGGTAAAGAGAAGTCCTCGCCACCCAGACGAATCACTTTCGTTTGTTCATCAATGACCGTTACCGATGGATGCACATGTAATATTACCTCGCCATTAGCATCTATTTGAGGGGTAACATCTAAAGCAATACCTGAAAAGAAAGGCGTTAATTGCACTTCAGGTGTGGTAGTCGTTGCTGTGCCGGTTGTGGTGGTGGTTGAAACCTCAGTAACAAAGTATTCATCCTCGCCAACTTTTATGACCGCTTTTTGATTATTAGTTGCGGTGATACGAGGGCTGGAAAGCACTTGAACATTGCCCTGTGTTGACAGTAATCTAATCACGTTAGTAAAATCGGCATTTTTAAACGAAATACCGGTTATACCGCCAATACTGCCTGAGATAGCATTGTTAACAATGTTGCCATTGGTAGCAAAGCTAACATCAGTACTTTCAATATGCCCCAGTACATTACTCCATTCTATACCTTGTTGATAATCATCATTTAGCGTCACTTCCATGATTTTTGCTTCAATAATCACCTGTCGACGTAAGTGTTCTTGAGTGCTATCAATAAAACGCTTAACGGCATCAATTTCAGTTGGCAATGCGCGAATAGTGACTAAGCCTGCTTGCGGCGAAACGATCACCGAACGACCGCCTTCTTCGCCAACTAATGCCGTTAAGGTTTCTTTTAATTCAAGCCAAAAATCAGATTCATTTTCGGTATAAATATTCGTCCCACTACTGCCATTTTGGTTGTTGTTACTATTACTGGAATTATTACTGTTGCTATTGTTATTATTGTTATTGCCATTATTTGAGTTGCCGCTATTAGGATCGTTTTCTGATAAACCACCCGAGTTAATGCTCGTGCTTGAAGAGCCGCTACGCTTAACATACAAATAATTTAACGGAATAGTTTCAGTGCGAATACCCGCTGGATAAACCTGAATAACACGTCCTTGACGGTGAATTTCATAGCCGTAAAGTGACTCAACCACTTCAAGTGCTTCATCTAAGGTCACATCTTTTAAATTCAGCGTAATGGTGCCACTAACCTCAGGATGAACGGCAATGCTGTATGATGAATCATCGACAATAGCAGCAAAAAATTGCTTAGCTGCAACACCACTGGCGGCAATTTCCAAACGCTTTTCAGCCAATAAGCCATGACGAGCCTGCTGAACTTCTTTTTGCATCAGCTCTTGGCGCACTGAATTTGGTAAAGCTTGTAAAGGTTTCGGCGCTACGAACGTGTTCGATTGAGCTATCGCCTCATCTAATGCTTGAGTTACATCCGTTGGCGGTTTTGGTGCCGATTGGCAACCCGCTAATACCAGTGCTGCTGTGCAACAAAATAATTGAACTTGGTGCTTTTTATTTTTAATTAGTTTTTTCATTTTGAGTTCGCTATAACACCGGAAAATAATGACAATTCCATTCTACCTTGTGGTGAATCTAACACCACCCCTTTTGAATTAATGATAATCAATTCAAAACCTTTGTACTTATCACCGACACTAAACATTTGGCCATCAATAATTGCCTTTTTCTTGCTATTACTTTGAATAATAGATTGTAAAATCAAGCGACTACTTTCTCCGCTACTGCTAGTTGACACGACAGCACCAAATGGCTTAGTTGGATCTATTTGTTGACTACTTACGTATTGAGGCAAAACAAGTAGTAATAAAACGAGGATAACTTTAAACACCGATAAACTCCTGTGCTGTACTTAAACTGTATATCTCTACTTCAAGCTCACTCACCGGATATTCTTTTAATTGATAATCAAATTCCTGCCAAAAGAACTTCCAAGTTAAACCTTCTAATTGGCTGAGATAATCTTTTAATTGAAAATACTGCCCTTGAAGTTTAATTTTAATGCCGTGGCGATATAAACGTAGCTGCTTTGGTTCCGCTTGGCTCGTGCTTGTTACCTGTACTTCATTAGCGTCAGGCTTGTCGTTACTTGCAAGCTTAGCTTTGGTCACAGCACGCGCTGGTAGTACTTCAAATGAAAGCAATTTAACGCCTTTTTGTAACTTTAAAAGTTTAATTAAGGCGTAACGCATTTGAGTGGGGTCGATTAAATCTGACGTTAAGCTTAATAATTGCTCATCAATTTCACCCAATTTTGCCTGATATTGTGACAATTCTTTCCTCAAAGCAACATTAGGGTCTTCAAGCAATGCTTGCTCTAACACTTGAATCGAGTTTTTATTGTTTTGATTACTTTGTTGAGTTTCTGAAATTTGTCTATTCAACTGTTCAATACGCTGAAACGGAGCATCTAGAAACACACTATATAAAATAAACACAATAGCAACTAAACCGGTCGCAATAATTAGATACTGCTCGCGTGCGGTTGTATTACTAAATTTTTCACTATAAGCAAGCCATTGCGCCATATTACTCTCCTTTGCCCGGTGCAGAGCTAACTACAAATTCAGTTAATTGTTGTTCATTTTCAGTCAAAGAAAAATTAATAAATCGTTTACCCGAGAGAAACGTTGATGATTCAAAGCCCGATAGCCAATTAGGCACAGCATCAGGCGTACGTGCGACACCTGAAAATGTCATATCTCCGTTACCAATATTCACGCCTTTTAAAAAAATATTATTATTGTGCAACGCAGCCAATTCAGCCATAGCGTTAGAAAAACCCGCACTATAGGTTTGCGTAGGATCAGTTAATTGCTGATGTAAATGCTGCTTATTCGCAATCACTAATTTCACTGTATTCAGCTGCGCTAATAACTCAGCGTCTTTGCGATTAGCACCAATAGCAGACTCTAGCGTTTGTAACTGCGCTTTTTGCTTACTACTTATCGAGTTTTCGCGGTCAAACTCTGCATTTAAACGATTTAATTGCAATTGGGCGATAAATATTAATGCCACCATAACCACTAAAGTCACTAGCCATAAACCAACAACACGACTCAGTGTCCATAAAGCTTTTGCCGGTAGCAGATCTAATTGTAATAAGTTAATCGAATGTTTAGCCATGTTAGTTTGGCTCCATAAAATTCAATTGTGTGGCGCCAATTGCCACAGCGTTACCTCGAAGTGCTTCTAACGATGTTGGCATGGCAAATAATTTCACCTCAACATTAGTATTCTCTGCCAGTTTACGGGCTAAAAAGGCTTCTGTTTTTACCGGTATCAATATTTCAATAGCTTTGATAGGTGCTTGCTTTAATTGGCGTTCAAAATAATCAGTAGAGCGCTGAATCTCAAGACTTAAAGAGTCAATTACGCCCATACTTAGCTCATCTTCACTTTTGTTAGCTATTTGTGCAAAACCACGTAACCGTCGGCTAAAGAATAGTTGCCCATTCTTAACAATTAATAGATTTACTTCTTCATTTGGCTGCTGGCAAACTAATAGCACCGCATCTTCTTGGAAAGGAAGTAAACTTGCAAAAGCAAACTCTTCAGTGGTAATGCTGACCAGATTTAGTTCATCATCTGCTAGTGCCGTAATGAGCTCAATCACATCATTTTTAGCGACGCAGACAACATTAATTTTTTCATGTCCACCGGCTAAAGTTGGCCCATCAAAATAATCTAACACCATATTTTCGGGTGCGATACTCACCAGATCCTTGATCTGCCATTTCAACGCAGCATGCATTTCTGCGTCAGGCACACTTGGTTTTTCCACTTGGACAATTTGCGAATGAGCATTAGACAGCACTAGATAACACTGGCCAGACAACGATTTGTTGTCTACAACATATTGCAGTGTTTTTGTTATCGGATGGGCTTTAGTCTCTATCGATTCACATTTACTTTCATTAGGTTTCTTAACGAAATAACTGATCGACTGCTGCCGTAAGGCAACGCCAACTAAATCAGCAGACTTTGCTTTTGAGAAAACATTTTTGATACGTGTAATAATTGACATTAAGCGCTATTATTCTTTTATTTACGTGTCACCATAAATCCATTATCGCTGATTCTATTTTCGGTGCAAGTGTTTTAATTACTTCATTTTATTTACCTTATTTTGAGTTACGATAACTATGTCTGCTTTATCCGCTTTACAGCCAATTAGCCATCCAATGTTTACCCTGCATAAAATATCCGTACAGGTGAAGCGTGACGATCAAATTGACGAGGTCATCTCAGGTAATAAGTGGCGAAAACTTAAATATAACTTATTACATGCTAAAGCGATTAACGCCAAAGGCATCATTACCTTTGGTGGTTGTTTTTCTAATCATATTCACGCCTGTGCATTAGCCTGCAAACAGCAGCAACTTTCCGCCATCGGCATCATCCGAGGAGAAGCGGATAATCAGGATAATTACACGCTAGCTTGGGCTAAACATTGGGGTATGCAGTTATCGTTTGTCGACAGAAAAACCTACCGTTTACGCAATGAAAAAAGCTACTTACAGCACCTACAGCAACAATACCCTGACTACCTTATTGTTCCCGAAGGCGGCAGTAATGCACTTGCCTTAATCGGTATGGCTGAAGTTATTGATGAACTAAATCAACAAAGCGAATTTGATACACTGCTATCACCAGTCGGCAGCGGAGGTACACTTGCAGGCTTAATTTCAGCTGACAAAAACCAACACAAAATACTCGGTATTTCAGTATTAAAACAAGACGGTTATTTAGTAAAACAAGTAAATGACTTATTACCTGAGCATGCTAAAGCACATACCAACTGGCAACTTATGAGTCAATATCATGGTGGGGGATACGCAAAATTTAGTGCTCAAGATGCCCAGAGAATACGTAGTTTTAGTGCCGTCGTTGGTATCGATTTTGAACCGGTTTATTCAGGAAAAATGATTTTAGCGTTACTTGATCTTATGAGTACGGGCTACTTCCCTGCTCATCATCGTATTGTCTTGCTGCACACCGGCGGCTTGCAAGGATTGGCTGGCATGTTCGAACGCGGCATACTTAATCCAAATGAATGGCCTTCGCTACCTGCGCCACCGGTTCAGTAAAAAAATGACCTTGACCACCTTTAAGCCCAAGCTGTAATAGAATACGCCACTCAGCTTGCTTTTCGACCCCTAAAGCATAAATAGCGATATTTTTAGACGCTGCCAAAGTTTTCAGGCTTTGGATAAAGACTTGGTTTTCTATTTTTTTGTCAATATCGATGACAATACTGCGGTGTAATTTCATCGCAAATATCGGATATATATTTAAGTAGTTGGCGCTGACCACATATTGACCGACTTTATCGGCAACAATTTTAATACCCGCTGCAGTTAACTTCGCTATAACAGGTTTTAATTCATTTAAATGATTAACTAAATGATACTCACTAATTTCGATCATGAGTCGGGGTTTTATCTCTGGAAACTTAGTTAATATCGATAAATATTTCTCGCTAAAATCCTCCGATAACAGCGAATCTATCGAGACATTAATGCTGCAATCATCTTGTGGTTTTTTCTCATAAGCTAAAACACGACAAACTTGCTCGAGGATCAATAAATCTATTTTAACCGTCAGACCACATTTTTTCGCCATTGGTAAAAAAACCCGAGCACTGATCAAAGCACCATCTTTATCCCTAACTTTTGACAATACCTCATGATGTAAAACTTTCGCATTATCACTCGCGATAACCGGTTGAAAAAAAATAACGAAACCATTACCTACAATGGCGGAGTTTAAAAAAGTTCGCCACTTTAGTGAGCCCTTCGCTTGCACATTTTCTAACTCACCCGCTTCAAACATAAACCATTGCGACGGTCCCTGTAACTGCGCGGAGCGTAACGCCATATCAGCCTCAGACATAATTTGATAAGGCGCCTGAACATGGCCAAAGTAACTGACACCTATATGAATAAATTCTTCTTGATTTATGCCAACAGGAGTCACTACTTTTTGTAAGTTGTTGAGTAACCTATCAGCCAACTTTTTAACTTCTTGAATGAAAACACCTGGCAGTAACACCGACAACTCATAATCACTGCGACGAGCCAAAAAGTAACTTGGCTGCGCCTGTAACCTTTGTTTAGTCACTTGGATCAACATCAATAAAAGTGACATCGCTTGTTGGTAGCCATATAAGCTTTGTAGCAATTCCATTTCTTTAAATTGGATCAAAAGCACGGCGCCTTGTGCATCATCTTCTTTTAAAAAAGCTTGTAATCGATTATCGAAAAATGCGCGATTACCGATATGTGTTTCTTGATCGAGCAGCGCACTAGCGCGAATGCTTTGATCAGAAGAGATGTCACTGGCAACATTATCGTGTATTTGTTGCTGTAATTGATGAATAGCTATCGTGATGACGTCTGTTTCACTAGCAGCTTCATCGAGAACAATCTCATTAGGGAAGCCTTGAATTACCGTCAAATTCGCCCAGTTTTCCAGTTTTTGTACAGGCTTTAATGCGACTGCGAGCTTTTGCTGCATGTTTCTGCACACCACTGAGCCAGTAATAGCAAATAAGAATGTGAAGATAAAAAATAGTAACGAAGTAAAAACAAGATACACTGGCTGTTGAAAACTTAAATACCAACGACTATTAACAATCGCTAATTGGCGAGTCCCCTTTTCTTCAAGCAAAGTAAGTCGTCCACCATTTAGGTTGAGCAGTGCAGCTTTATTGGCATAGTTTGCTAATTGCTGATCATTAAACCCTAGCACTTCAACGCGGGTATGCTGGTTATTTTGCGCTTGATAAACGGCCAGCACTGAAAATGTGCAAGCGAGCAGATAAAAGGACACCATAAGCATTAGCAAATTTCTTAACTGAATTTGCTGGATAAGTTTAACCTTTGGCACAACTGGCACTCCATTGCAGGTGAAGTCTTTTTTATGAGCCACTTAACAGATCCTTTTGAGGCATACATGCTTAACTCAAGTGTAGACGATAAATACGATCAAATATTCTGTATATTTTATCGTATTCTTCATGGCACTTTTATCTCGCATATATCTTATAGCAGTATTTCAAAAGCACGCATTTTATTTTGCCATGGTTAATAATATTGGCAATATCTAGGGTAGCCCAAAACAAACCTGATAATAGCGCTCTTTATTATGTAGACAAACCTGAGCACTATATTGTAAGTATAAAAAAACCCTGAATTCATTGCTGAATTCAGGGTTTTCGATATTTAATTACTGGTAGCGATTAAGCTTCAGCAATAACAACAACTTTAACCGTTGCATCTACATCGTTATGCACGTGAATTACGATATCGAACTCACCTGTTTCACGAATGCTACCTAAAGGTAAACGTACTTCAGCTTTAACAACTTCAACGCCAGCTTCAGAGATTGCATCAGCAATATCACGCGTACCGATAGAACCGAATAATTTACCTTCGTCACCCGCTTTAGAAGCGATAGTAACTTCAGCTAATTCAGTTAACTTAGCAGCACGAGCTTGTGCAGCAGTTAATTGCTCAGCAAGTTTCTTCTCTAAATCTGCACGACGAGCTTCAAAGTGCTCAACGTTAGCTTTAGATGCAAAAACAGCTTTACCTTGTGGTAATAAAAAGTTACGAGCGTAACCAGATTTAACTGTTACCTTGTCACCAAGGCCGCCTAATTTGGCGATTTTATCAAGAAGGATTACTTCCATTTTCAAAACCCCTTATTAGGTTACTTATGTAAATCAGTATATGGTAATAATGCTAAGTAACGAGCACGCTTGATCGCACGACCAAGTTGACGTTGGTATTTAGCACTTGTACCAGTAATACGGCTAGGAACAATTTTACCACTTTCAGTGATATAGTTTTTTAGTACAGCTGTATCTTTATAATCGATTGCAGCAGCACCTTCCGCTGAAAAGCGGCAGAACTTACGACGTCTAAAAAAACGAGACATGGATTTCTCCTAAGTTGGCTTATTTTCTGTTAACTAAACAATATCAGTTAACTAAAATGGCCTAAATTAAATCATTTCAATTTGTTGGGCATGTAACACCAAAAGCGGATTTCCGTTTCTGGATTCATGACGGTTAATAAAACCGGTCACTTTAACATTACAACCTTCAATTAAATCACGAGTTAAGTGTTGTGACACATTACCTGTTGCAACTACTTGTATTCGAACAAACGCTTGTCTGTTCATGCCAGCTTCATTTTGTACAGACTTATGGTCCATTGAAAACTGACAATGCTGAATACCCGCAGGGCTTTTTGACGTTTTAGGTGGTTTTACCACATGTCCGGTCAAAACTAAGCAATTCTCTTGGCTATTTATCATAGGAAAGAGTTGGCCACAGGTTACTTATTCTTCGCTCGCAGCTTCTTCTGCTTCTGGTGCTTCAGCAGTTGTTTCAGTAGCTGGTGCTTCAGTAACCTCTTTCTTCACTTCGCGACGCTCATCACGACGGTCTTCTTTAGCAACAGCCATAGCTGAAGCTTCAGTTACCGCGTCTTTAGTGCGCATGATCATGTTACGGATAACAACATCGTTATAACGGAAAGAAGTTTCTAATTCATCAATAGCTGCTTGCGGCGCTTCAATGTTTATTAAAACATAGTGTGCTTTGTGCAATTTATTGATTGGGTAAGCTAATTGGCGACGGCCCCAGTCTTCAAGACGGTGGATTTTGCCTTCAGCATTAGTGACGATGTCACTGTAACGCTGAATCATAGCTGGTACTTGTTCACTCTGATCAGGGTGAACCATAAATACGATTTCGTAATGACGCATTACGAGCTCCTTACGGTTGTAGCCTCATAATCTGGCTCAGCCAAACACCAGTTGAGGCAAGGAACAAAAAGTTCAGGCTGAATTAAGGACGCGTAGTGTAGGTAAAATGAGCAGTAAAGGCAAGCACTAGTTTTGTATTGAAAACCCTAAGGCTGCAAATAAAAAAGAGCCGCTAGAAAGGGCCCTTTTAAACAAAGATAAATTTTCTGAGTTTACAAGGCTATCGCCTTGCCATTAACCGTGAGTTGTCCTTGTGTATATTTTGCAGCAAACGAAATCTCATCAGCTTTCATTAATATAAAACCTTGCTCAATATACATATTAATCAGCGCCTCTAAGCCCAATTGTTGGAGAAATGGCATTGGCGCAACACCTTTAGCGTCAGCATTTAAAGCGGCAAGAATACTCATAGGGTTTGCTGGCTCATACAAGCTATGGTCAATAACGAGTTGTAAATCAGATTTTATTTCGCCTTCCGGTGTCATCGCGCTGAAATCATTAATATTCATTTCAGGATTTGTCACTAACAGTTTAATAGCGGTAGACATTATCTGCTCGCCAATAAACTCGATATTTTCAGGCTCTTGTTGCATCTTATTCGCCCATTCATTTAATTCAATCAAGACTTTAGGATCTAACTTATTCAATGATATATCTAAATTCACCTGTTCAAGTTCTTGACCTGCGGCTTTAAAATGTTCAATGCCATATTTAAGCGTTACATTCATTAACGCGTCTTTGATCTTACTACCACCAGAAACCGCCAAATTATCAATATTTAACAGCTCATCACCGTTGGCATCATGGGCGACAATACTTTTGATTAACGTGGAGAAGTCACCTAATGCCAACGCATTTGCGCTATAGATATCGCCGTTAATCATTTCTTGATTGAAAGTAACAGCTAATGATGACATCAGCACATGGGCTTCAGTACTTTTAAATTCAAGACCTGACCAATTTAAATAGCCATCAATATACTTTTCATCAGTTACCGTAAACTCACTATCTATAGCACCAATATTGATTTGCTCACCGTCTTCATCGAATGTCGTCGCAGCCATTTTTATTGCGGTTGTGTAATTCAAGTCGTAACTAATGGTCGATGAAATGAGCAATTTATCATTCAACTGTTCAATGAAAGCAGCAATGTTTTCTTGCTCAATTTGATCCGCTGTTGATATTTCCAAATCCAAATCTATATTAGAATGTGACAAAGCAAAACTAACATTATTGCTGGCAAAAATCAGTGGTCCAAAAGTAAAGTCTTCGCTAACAATAATCTGCATGGCATCAATTTCTGCAGCATAACCTTTAAGTTTCATTTTAGTGATCGACTGACCAGAAAACCAATTGCTAGTGAAACTACGTTCGGTTATCTCAATTGAGGGATGATCAACAAAACGATTGGCAATGTCGTCGTATTTATTCTCAACTATACTACCTATGATTTTTGGAGCAACTAGCCCCGCACAAACAACAACACCTACAGCAACTATAGCTTTATTCATTTTACTTCCCTTATATTCCTTTAAATACGGCTTCCGTATTAACCTGATAAAATTTTTATTATAGCAAATATACCTGCCTTATTAAGTGAGCACGTAGAAAGGCAGGTATAATAATAGAACTAATGTAATGATAAAAAAATAGCCCTATGCACGGGCTATTTTTATATAAGCAAATTTTTGATTATGGATTTAACGCTAAGACATCTGTTTTTAATAACGATAAGGTTTTTTCTGCGGTATTACCGAACACTTTTCCACTGATACCAGAACGGCCAATCATGCCAATAACAACCACGCCAGCTTTAGATTCTGCAGCAACGCTAGTGATCACCTTACCAGGCTCGCCAGCTTTAATATGAAAATTGCACGGTTCAATATTATACTGTGAGCATATTGCATTAATTTTTTCGTCTAATGCGTTCTGCGCATGTCTTTCCATTTCATCAGGATATTGCATGCCTAAATCTTTAAGCAGTGTTGAAGCTGGAACAGTATAACAAACGTGCAATTCAGCATTAAAACCATCAGCCAACATTTTAGCTTGTTGTAAAATTTTTGTATTTAACTCCTGCTTAACTTTTTTTGTGGTGCTTAAGTCAATTGCAGCAAGAATATTTGATGATTTACGCCATTTTTCGGGTGCAGAAATTAGCACAGGTACTTGGCATTCTCTCAGCAAGTAGAAATCCGTTGAGGTATAAAATAGTGACTCAGAACGATTACCGGTTTTAAACACCAGTTTAGGCTGCTCTTTCGCTACATAGTTAGCCACCCACTTGTGAATACGAGACGCCCAAACAACTTCATAGCTATAGGTTTCACTGGCGGGAATAATCGCCGACAGTTGCTGAGCAGCTTTTTCCGACATCTTAGCTAAAACATCATCTTTTATTTGTTCGACATTATCGACAACACCTATAACATCTTCATTACAAAAATACACAATATGCAATGTTGACTGATAAGCGTTTGCCAACTGAATCGCGCGCTTAATGGCTAATGGTTCTTGGGTTAACATGTCTGCAATAACAAGTATCTTACTCATAAATCCCCTTATGTTGTGGCTTATGCCGATCAATGTAATTAATAGCTCATGGAGCATAGCAAGCTCTTAGTTACTTTATCAAAAGCGACCCACTACGAGCTTGATATTGCGCATAAAATCAACTTATTTCTCTCAAAACAACTGACTGACTCAGCTAGCAATAAAGTTTCTAACCATTAAGCCTTTGTCGGACTATTTCAAATAAACAAATTCCCGTTGCCACGGAAACATTCAAACTAGAAACACTCCCCGCCATAGGTAACTTAACGAGTTGGTCGCAGTTCTCTCGGGTTAAACGACGCATACCTTTACCTTCAGCGCCCATGACTAGTGCCATAGGTCCTGAAAGCTTTTCACCATAAAGGCAGGTATCAGTTTCACCCGCGGTGCCAATTATCCAAACCCCCATCTGCTGTAATGCTTTCATGGTTCGTGATAAATTCGTCACCTGCACTAAAGGCACAGCTTCAGCAGCACCAACCGCGACTTTTCGCACCGTGGCCGTTAGGCGAGCGGCATTATCTCTTGGCACAATAATGGCTTGTACACCCGCTGCATCGGCATTTCGTAGGCATGCCCCCAAGTTATGAGGATCGGTAACGCCATCTAAAATCAATAAAAACGGCGCTTGGCCTTTACGTTCTGCGTTGGCAAGAATGTCATCAAGATCCGCTTCGGTGAATACTTTACCGGGTTTAACCCGTGCAACAACACCTTGGTGCTGTTCACCGTCGGTTTTATCATCAAGCACTTTGCGGTTCGCCATTTGAGCTGAAATACCATATTGTTTCGCTAAATCAATAATTGGCATCAAGCGGTCGTCTTCACGACCTTTCAGTAGCCACAATTCAATAAAACGTTCAGGTGCGTGTTCAATTAAGGCTTTTACTGCATGGATACCAAATACTAACTCTTCTTGCTTTGCCATAATTTTCTTTCTTTCTCTATTCAATCAATAATTTATAAGACCATCTGCTCACTAGATAAAATGGTCTTAGGGAACATCGGCTAAGCGTCTGCTTTTCTCGCATTTTTACCTGGGCGTTTTTTTCGCGCCTTACGCTTTTTTGCTTTAGTGGTCGTGCTATCGCCAGATTTCGCTGGCTTTTTCTTCACCTTTGCTTGCTTGGATTGCTCATCTTGCGGTGTCGACTTGCCGTTAGCGCGCTTACCACGTTTATGTTTATCTGAACTTTTACCTTTAGCTAGTGGCTTAGCGCGTTTAATAACCGCATTTTCGCCAGCTAATGCTAAATCAATTTTTTTCTCATCAAGATTAACCGCGGCTACTTGTACTTCGACGGTATCGCCGATGTGATATTTAGCACCGGTATTTTCACCGGTTAGGCACATGCGTACATCATCAAAATGATAATAATCATGGCCGAGTGATGTGATATGCACCAAGCCTTCAATATGTAAATCAGCTAAGCGGACAAATAAACCAAAATTTGTCACCGTTGATATAACACCGGTAAACGTGTCACCAACATGATCTTGCATGTATTCGCATTTCAGCCAATCAGAGACGTCTCGAGTCGCATCATCGGCGCGGCGCTCTGTCATTGAACAATGCTCACCTAGCTCAATAACGGCTTCCGGTGTATAACTATGCGCGCCGGCATTAGCTTCATCTTTGGCTTGTTCATCTAAAATGGCTTTAATCACCCTATGTACCACAAGATCAGGATAACGACGGATTGGCGAAGTAAAATGGCTATAAGACGGTAAGGCAAGGCCAAAATGACCAATATTATCACTTTGATAAACCGCTTGACGCATTGAGCGCAATAACATGGTTTGGATAAGTTCTTGGTCTGGACGGTCAGCAATTTTTTCGAGAATATGACAATAGTCTTTCGGCTCTGGTTGAGCTTTACGCTCCCCCATAGACGATAAATCTAGCCCTAATTCATTTACATAACTAGTAAAGTTATTATATTTATCTTCGCTCGGCTTATCATGAACTCGGAACAAGCCTGGTTTTTTATGCTTCTCAATGAACTCTGCTGTCGCAACGTTGGCTAAAATCATGCATTCTTCAATGATTTTATGTGCGTCGTTACGCACCATAGCAACAATAGATTCAATCTTACGATTGCTGTTAAACAAAAATTGCGATTCAGTCGTTTCAAAGGCAATCGCGCCACGCTTGGTACGAGCCGCCGTTAACACTTGATACATTTTATTGAGATTTTCTAAATCCGGCACTAATGCTTGGTACTGTGTGCGTAACTCAGTACGATAGTCTTCATCTTTTTGCTCAGGGTTTACACCTAGAATAGTCGCAACCTTGCTATAGGTAAAACGAGCTTTAGAGCGCATCACTGACGGATAAAACTTAGCGTCAGATAGTTCGCCCGCTGCACTAATCGTCATTTCACAAACCATGCAAAGACGATCAACATCAGGGTTTAACGAACACAGGCCATTGGAGAGTTTTTCCGGTAGCATTGGAATAACTTGGCTAGGAAAATAAACCGAGTTGCCACGAGCAATAGCTTCATCATCTAATGCCGTTTTATTGCGAACATAATAACTGACATCGGCTATCGCAACCCATAACGTCCACCCCCCCGCAGCATTAGGTCGACAATAGACCGCATCATCAAAATCACGAGCGTCTTCGCCATCAATAGTCACTAACGGTAAATCTCGTAAATCAACCCTTGGCGCTTTTGCTGATTCTTCTACTTCATCAGCAATACCGCTAACTTCGGCAATAATCTCAGGAGAAAACTGATAAGGCAGGTCATGTTCTCGCAGGGCAACTTCGATTTCCATGCCCGGAGCCATGTGCTCACCGAGCACTTCAATTACCTCACCAACCGCATTTGAGCGCTTTGTCGGTCTCTGAAGAACGTTGACAACCACAACTTGGCCATGGCGAGCGCCTAGCTTTTTGTCTGGCTGGATCAGAATATCTTGTTGAATACGAGCATCATCTGGCTTAACGCACGCGATATGGTGATCAACATAAAAACGTCCAACAACGCCAGCCGTGCGAGGCTTAATAACATCAAGTATTTTGACTTCTTTACGACCTTTACGGTCGGTGCGATCAATCAATATCGCTTCAACAATATCGCCATGAATAACACGTTTCATTTCATAAGAAGAAATATAGAAGTCTTTGTCACCATCGTCAGGGGCAAAAAAACCAAAGCCATCTCGATGACCAATCACTTTTCCGGTTAAGACATCGCTACGATTTGCTATCGCATATTGCTTAAATTTATTAAAAACAATTTGGCCACTATTTTCCATCGCACGTAAGCGGTGCTTAACACCTGCGATCATATCGTCGTCAGTGTATTGCAACTGTTTGATAAGCGACTTAAACGTTGGGGGGATATTGGATTTTTCGATAAGAGACAATAGCAGCTCGCGGCTTGCTACGGGTTTGTCATATTTGTCAGCTTCTCGCTGTTGGTGCGGATCTTTTTCGGTCACATTTATTCAATAATGGTTTTTTGTTTAGTATATCGTAGATCAACGCTATACCCAAGCAAGATAAAAACCAGAAATATTACGCCAACTACGATGTAATTAAGCGGTTAATATTTTCCGCTCTTAGCGGCATTAACCACCCGCTCTGGCATTCTTTTGGCAAGTTTTGCTAGTTGTTGGGTAATATTTTTATGGAGCTTTTTATCATCCGTTATCGATTGGTGCAATTGTGTATATAACTGAGGAAAGTCCAACGGACTTCCCTCGCCAGCTAAATAAATATCCGCCAACCTAAGCTGTGCCTTTAAGTTATTTAATGCAGATGATTCTTTTAAAAAGATAATCGCTTGGTTAATATCTACCTGAACAAATTTACCGACATGATAATAACGGCCCATTTGCTCTAACGCCTCCGATAAACCCTGGTCAGCGGAAGCTTGCATGTAATGTAGCCCCAAAGGCACATCTTTTTTCACGCAAACTCCATAAGCAAGCATATCACCCCAAAGGAATTGATAAGAAGGCATTTGCGATTTAACCGCTCGAGCTTCAATATCTTGCACCAATTGGCAATCATCAATAACCACTTGGCTTAAATGCTTATTTTCTTTTATTAAATCAAGTAATACGTTATCACTATAGATTTGCACAGCCGTTAATTCAGCGGCAGAAACGCTAAGAGCATGGGTTATTGTTAATAGAATCGCGATAAGTAGTCGTTGCATAATGCCTCTTTGCATTGTGATGAAATTCGAGTTGCGCTATTGCTTATATCGACCAGTGACAGTAATAACTTTAATAGTAATTTATTGACACCATCAGCCGGTTACATTTTATAGTTAGCAAGCAAATATAATACCAAGCTAGTTAGTCGCTTGCCTCAAATATAAAGTTATTTACATTAACTATCTAAACTTGCACTTAACAGCATAAAATATAACAATGGCGAAGATTTGAGCAGTCAAGGCGCTTTACATGTCGCAAATTCAGCAATTAATTGAAAATTCAAAAGTAAACGAGAGTATTGCACGTAAATTATTTGAAATTGAAACTGAGGTACTTGCTTGTCAATCAAGTGAGGAATTGTTGCAGCGTTTATTGGCTTTAATTCAAGCCAAATTTCAATTGTCGGGCATTGCACTTTTATTGGCAGAGCCTACGCCGCTGAGCTACTTAATCAATGGTAATTTACAATCTAATTGGCATCAAAAAAATACTAAACACATTGCTGCAGAAAAGTTAGCCCTATTACATGCAGATAAAATGCCAGTACTAACCAACGAGCTGACACAGCTAAAAAGTATGGTACCGGCAACATTATTAAGTGGTGCTAAATCAGCCGCTTTAACGCCATTATCTTTAGAAGGTAAATTATTTGGCAGTTTGCTCTTTACTGATCAGTCGCCGGTTCGATTTCATCAAAAGTTAGGCACATTTCATTTAGAGCAACTTGCCGTTAAGGTTAGCTTATGTTTATCGAATGTATTAATTCGAGAACAGCTTGAGTATATGGCGCACTACGATCGTTTAACGGGGGTGGCTAACCGACGACTTATGGAAGTGTGTATTGGTGAAGAGCTTATCCGTCAGCGTCGTTATGGTGTGCCTTTTTCAGTACTGTTTATCGATTGTAATAAATTTAAAGCCATTAATGATACTTATGGTCATGACTGCGGCGACAAGGTACTCGCTTACGTTGCCAGTCAACTACAAGAGTTAGTGCGGGAAAATGATAAGTGTTTTCGCTACGCCGGTGATGAGTTTGTTGTTGTGCTTGCAAGCCAAACATTGCCTGAAGCAGAGCAGGCCAGTGAGCGTTTATGTCAATTTTTTAACAAAAATCCCATGCCATATCAAAACATTCGTCTACCGGTCAGTATTAGTTGTGGTGCAGCGGCGAGTGATGGCGAACAAACCATGGATGAGTTATTAAAATCTGCTGATAAAAATCTATATGCCAACAAAAAGGCAAATAATGGCATGGTATTTAAACTATAACGAATATGTTTCAAGGCAAACAGACTATAATTTTACTAATTTAGAACTAGTGCCAACAGTGTGTAACTAATCGCGTTATGATCATAAAAGTCAGTATTAATGATTTAAAAAAAGGCCATTTTGTTGTCGATATTGTCGAACAACACGGGACTTATAACTTAACACGCGCCGGTCATATCAAAAATAGTATTATCGTTGATAATTTAAAAGCTAAAGGCGTCGAGTCGGTATTAATTGATACCACCAAAACCATTGACGAAGCACTCAGTGTTAACCTGCCCGAACAACATGAAAACTCAGGGCCGGTGATCCTAGAAGTCACAAAAGCCAAAAAAATTTTTAATGAATCAAAAAAGCTGCAGCAACAAATGTTTCTCGACATTCAACAAGGCCGCTCGATAAACCTTGGCCCCATTATTGATGCGACACAACAAACCATAACAGCAATATTCAAAAATCCTGACGCTTTAATTTGCGTAATAAATATTCGTAATAAAAATGAATATTTATTAGAACACTCTATCTCAGTTTCCGTATTAATGACGGTTTTTGCCCGCTTTCTAAAAATAGACCGAAAAATTATTCAACAACTGGCTATCGGCGCATTTTTACATGATGTTGGTAAAATCAAAGTACCCAATCAGATCCTAAATAAGCGTGGAAAATTAACTGAAACAGAGTACCGCATGATCCAGAAACATGTAAATTACTCAATTGATATCATCAAAGCAACGCCGGGAATTTCACCACTAAGTTTAGAAGTTGCCGCTTTGCACCACGAGCGACTAGATGGCTCCGGATATCCGTTAAAACTTAAGCAAGCTGACATTTCAAACTATGGCGCTATGATCGCAATTTGCGATGTTTTTGACGCGTTAACCGCAGATCGTTGTTATAAAGAAAGTTACAGCCATATTAAAGCATTTAGCATACTGAGAAAGTTGGCGTCTGACGGTAAATTGATGCCAAGGTTGGTTGACTTGTTTATCAAATGTTTAGGTGTGTATCCAGTTGGAACCATCGTAGAGCTTAACGCTAATCGCTTAGCTATCGTGGAAAGTCGTAACCAAGATGATCCTATTAATCCAAAAGTTCGCTGCTTTTATAACATCGAAAGTCATCGATACATCATGACAAAAGACATTGATTTAGCTACGGAAGCTGACTTTATTATCAAAGGTGTTAAAGCCAAGGATTTTAACTTAGATATGAATAAAATTATCGAATTTCTATTATTAGAAGGGTAATGAACGACTCTTTCGAGCCATTCATTACCTCTGAAGTTATTAGTGAAAATACAGTATCAACACTATTTTTTTCCTACTATTTTCTAAAATCAACTGACGCTTGTGCAGCAAAGTAGGCGTACATAGCATAAATTGCTGTATTCACTTTCAATGCTTCTGGATCAACTTTATCTAATGTGTCGTTTTCAGTATGGTGATAATCAAAGTAATTAGAACCGTCTGGGGAGAAGTTAATGCTTGGCATCCCTAAGTCACTTAGTGCACCCATATCAGATTGTCCTCTGCCATTATTGTCTGGCGATAATGCAACCCCCAAAGGCGCAAGATACTGTGCGAGTTCCCGAATTGCATTTAGCGATTGTGCACCGACACCGGGGGTCATTTTATAAATACGACCAATACCAAAATCCCATTCGGCGCCAATAACATGCGTTGCTATATCATTTTTATGCACTTTTACATACTCTTTTGCGCCTAACAACCCAACTTCTTCAGCAGCAAATAAGATCACACGAATAGTACGCTTTGGGCGTTTCGGTAATTGACCAATATGATGCGCGGCGGCCACCACCATACCAATACCTAAACCATCATCTAGTGCCCCAGTACCAACATCCCAACTATCTAGATGTGCGCCTAAAGCGACAATTTCATTCGGTAATTCACTACCGGTAAATTCACCAATGACATTGGCGGTTTTTGCCATGATTTCTGCATCAGTCTTCGCCGTCATTTTAAGATACAGACTTACCGCTTTACCGCGTTTTAATTGATTTATCAGTAAATCAGCATCGGGATTAGACAAGGTTGCCGCTGGAATTTTTTTCACGTCATCTTGATAACGCATGACACCGGTATGCGCGGTACGGTTATTATCGGTACCAACCGAGCGCATAACGAGTGCGGAAGCGCCTTTTTGTGCTGCAACAACAGCGCCAGTAACACGCGCACCTACAGCAGGCCCGTAGCCTTTACCATCAATGTGACGTTCCATTTGATAAGAAATAAAAGCAATTTTACCATCAAGGCTATTGTCCGGTGCCGCTTTCAAATCATCAAAGGTTGCAAAGTGCGCAATATTGGCTGTTAAGCCTGTTTCAGACGTGCCAACACTGCCACCTAGCGCTAACACCACAACATCATGCGGGTATGGCGCCACGATACGTGCTGTAGCGTCACCTCGTAGCCAATAACTTCCGGTAACTTCTTCTGTCCATACTTTGTCAAAGCCAAGGGCTTTCATTTTATTGACCGCCCAAACAATCGATTTTTTATCGCCTTCAGAGCCCATTAAACGATGACCTACTTCGGTCGTTAATGATTCAATTAATTGATAAGACAGATCAGATTTCAATGCTATCGCTTTTAAGGTATTTAATTGTGTTTGTTGTTCTGCATTTAATTGTTGCGCTGAAACAAAAAAACTACTTAGGCTCATACATACTGCTATACATGTACTTGCAATAATTTTAATTTTTGGGCTCATGTTTTCCCTTAAGATGAATGTTTTACTTTAAAATTTCTAATGGTGGTCAGTATCTATAAAAGCGTATTAACTTGCAATAAGTTCCCATTGATTTGGCAATTGCTACAATTATATATCAAGCTTAATCTTAAAGATTTTCCGCCCTAAAATCACTGACAAAAAAAGCCTGCTATTTTTCCAATCGCAGGCTTTTTGATTCACCACAAGTTGACTAGGCCGTTACGCTGCGTTGCCAACCGTTTTGATATCAACAGGTTTAGCTTGTCTTAACGCATGCTTTTTTACTTTACGTAAATCGCGTAGTGCTAGTAAACAAGGTGTTAGAATCAAGGTCAGCACTGTAGCAAAAGCCAAACCACCTGCAATTGCTGTCGCCAGTTGATTCCACCATTGTGTTGACGGTGCACCAACAACAGCCGTGCGGTTAAAAAAGTCTAGATTGATTTGTAACACCATCGGCAGTAGCCCCAAGATGGTTGTTACTGTGGTGAGCATCACCGGTCTTAGTCGTTGTGCTCCAGTTCTTAAAATTGCATCAACAACCGCATAACCTTCTCGGCGCAGCACATTATAAGTATCTATTAAGACAATATTGTTATTGACCACAATACCGGCCAGAGAAATAACACCAATCCCCCCCATAACAATACCAAATGGCTTCTGCACTAAAAAGAGCGCTAAAAACACGCCAACGGTAGAAAATATCACCGCACTCAAAATCAAAAATGCTTGATAGAAACTATTAAATTGGGTCACTAAAATAATAGCCATAACAAATAAGGCAATACCAAATGCCTTGACAAGAAAGTCTTCGGATTCTTGCTGATCTTCATTTTGCCCTTTTATGGCAATTTCAACTGAAGGGTCAATACCCAGCGCTGGAAACTGAGCTTGTAAAGCCGGTAATTCTTTTGCTAACTGCGCCCCTGGTACTAAGTTCGCTTTAATACTCACCACACGTTTGCTGTCTACTCGTTTAATGCTATCAACTTTAGGTACTGCGCTGCGTTCAACAAAGCTACTGACTGGCACTAAACCCGCGGGGGTTTTTAATCGTAAAGTATCTAAGCGAGAAATATTGCGTTTGTCTTCAGGAAAACGTACTCGTATATCTAATTCATCATCAACATCATCCGGGCGATACTCACCTAACTTCAAACCATTGGTCACCATTTGTACGGTTGAACCAACAAGTGCCGCATCAGCACCATAAGTTGCGGCTAAGCTACGGTCAATTTTTAATTGCCATTCAATACCTGGCTTAGTGCTAGAATCTTCAATATCTGTAAATTGGCTATGATTATGCAATGCAGTACTGATAATACGCGCAGATTCATTAAGTTTTTCGGGAAAACGTGAACTCAACTCAATCACTAGATCTTTACCACTTTGCGGGCCATTTTCATTCTTTCGCACTTCTATTTCGACCCCAGCAAGGTCATTAGTGCGTTGACGAATATCAAGCACCACTTCATCGGCAGGTCGTCTAAACTGCCAATTAGTAAAATTGACTTGAAAAGTACCAATTTGATCGTTGCCGCCAGTGCGGGTATACAGGGTTTTAATTTCAGCTAAATCAACAATCCGATTTTCAATCGAGACCATGATCTCGTCTTTTTCACGAATAGATAAATCACCATGAGAGCGAACAACGATAGTGGCACTTGAAGGTTCAATATCAGGAAAGAAAATAGCCCCTAAACCTGAAGCGCTATAAAGAAATATCACCAAAACCGACATCGCTAACGTACTGGCTAATATTTTCCATGGATGGTTAATCGCTTTTTTCAGTACCCGAACATATTTGCCGGTAAAACCCGTTAACTGTGTTAAGTCACCTTGTTCTGCTTGGTCAATTTGTTGCTGTTCTTTAGCGCTAATTTGTCGAGACTTACCGATAACACTCCCTATAGTCGGTACAAATATCAGTGCCATAGCCAACGAAGCGGTTAATACCGCGATTAACGTTATTGGCAGATACTTCATAAATTCGCCCATCATTCCCGGCCAAAACATCAATGGGGCAAACGCTGCTAAGGTTGTCGCAGTTGACGCGATAATCGGCCATGCCATACGTCGTGCAGCTAAGCCATAAGCTTGGCGTTTTGTTTTACCTTCATTAAGCTCTCGATCCGCAAATTCGGTCACCACAATCGCGCCATCAACGAGCATTCCTACCGCCATTATAAGGCCAAATAGTACGACTATATTAACGGTTAAGCCTGCGAGCGCTAACACAAGAATACCAGTTAAGAATGCACCAGGAATAGCTAAACCAACCAATAACGCAGTGCGCGTACCTAAGGTGGCAATAATAACAATAACCACCAGTAAAACAGCTGAAAGCACATTATTTTGTAAGTCATTTAAGGTATCTTGCACATCAAGAGATTGGTCACCAACATAATCGACATTGACCTGATTGGGCCAACGTTGACGTTCGACTTCGATTAATGCTTTAACCTTAGCAACGGTATCAATAATATTTTCGCCTGAGCGTTTTTTAACTTCAATGGCAACTGAACGTTCGCCATTTAAACGGGCAAATGAGTTTGGATCTTTATAGGCTCTGCGTACGGTAGAAACATCTTGGAAGGTAATAACTTTGTCGCCATCAACTTTTATTGGCAATTCTAATAAGTCTTGTACTGTTTCGAATACCGAGGGTACTTTAATGGCAAATCGGCCTTTACCTGTATCCATGGTACCAGCCGGCACTAAGCGGTTATTACGCTCGACAAGATTATAAATATCACTTTGATCTAGGCCGTAACTTTCCATTAATAATGGATCGACAATGATTTCAACCATGTCTTCACGGTCACCACCAATATCGACTTCAAGTACTTCTTGTAAGCCTTCAATTTTGTCTTTAACATCACGAGCAATGGTGATCAACCCTCGTTCCGTCACCGGACCTGATAAAATTACCGTAATCGCTGGATTTTGATTGGCCATGGTAACTTCATGCACTTCTGGCTCTTCAGACTCTGACGGCAGCTTCGCTTTCGCGAGAGTTACCTTGTCTCGCACGTCGGCTAGCGCCTCTTTCGGATCTAAACCAGCAATAAACTCTAAGTTAATTGAGGCATGACCTTCACTAGCGGTTGCTGACATTGCTTTAATACCGGCAATGGATTTTAGCTCTTTCTCAATCGGCCGTATTAACATCCGCTCAGCATCTTCGGGGGAAATACCATCATGGACAATTGAGATATAGATATTTGGAATGGTGATATCAGGGTTGGATTCTTTAGCGATATTGGCATACGTTATCGCACCTGAGATCAGCAACAAAACAAAAACCATCAATACTGAACGTGTACGGGTTAACGCGGCATCTATTAAGGAAAGCATAACGGTTCTCCTTATTCAGCTGAGCTAGTTGGCATAGCACTAGCCGTTTTTTCTGCGGCAAAAATCGCTTCAACTTCATCACCGGCTCGCACAAAACCTTGGCCAAGGGTAATAATATCGGCTTGATCACCTAAGCCAGATAACCAAATACCATCTTTTTCACTTTTAACGATATTTATCGCGGTGAACTGTACAACATTATTCAAAACGGTTTTAACGCCAATATTGCCTTGTTCATCCAGTGCCAGTAGCGCAGGGGAAACTTTAATCGCGGAAACTTCAGCTAAAACAATATTAACTTCACTACTTAAACCAGCAAGTAATGTACTACCGGTGTTGTCAATCACGACCTCAATTTTGAAGGTATTGGTCGCATCATCAGCAACGCTAGCGATATAGCGCACTTTTCCCAGCAAGTTTTCTTTATTTAATAAACGAATATTGGCATTTTGCCCGACTTTAAGCTGCGCAATGTTATTTTCACTGACATGGGCACGAACAACTAAAGGGTCTAAATCCGCTATCATTGCGATGTCATCACCGCTTTTCACGTAGTCACCTTGTTCTACGTAACGAGTATTGAGTACGCCATCATACGGTGCTCGAATGACCGTATTGGCAATATCAATATTTAAGCGCACTATTTGCGCTTGCACTGAAGCTAAGTTCGCTGCTGCACTACTTACTTGTACTTTACCTTGATAACCATCAGCACTTAATTTTATAGCACCTTGGTGTTCAATTTCTCGCTGTGTCAATAGGGCTTCAGCCTGTGCTAATTGCGAGGCTAAATCGTTCAAGGCTAATTTAACAATTACCTGGCCTTTTTTAACGCGAGCGCCACGTTTTGCAAGCACTTGTTCTATTTTCCCGGAAACTTCGGCTTTTAGCGTGGTAACACGATCAGGCTCAGTTCTACCGTATAACGCCACCGTGTTACTAATAATTGCAGCATGTAAGGTTTCAACCTTAACTTTAGGTAAGATTACGCTATGGCTACTTTTTTCATTTGGAATTTCTTGTGCTTGCATCAACCCCGATGCCATCCATAAGACCAAAGCTAAAGTAATAATTATCGCGATAATATACGGGCGCTCGGCTAACCATTGACGACGTTGATTTGCGGTACTCATAATGCTTCCTAAATTTTATAAAACGGACACTTAGATGGTCAGATTACCCATAATGATACAGTGCAATATGTTTTTCGTCTTGTTTAGCTTTGCAACAAAAAGTAAATTATGCGCTAATTTTATGCTAATAATGACATACAAAGATTTAACGGTCAGCGTCATGTTGTTCGCAATAGCAGAACAACGGTAGACTTTACGTCACTAAGTTATACTGGAATCCAAGCGAAAAGAGTGATTCTCCGCAAACGACTATTCATACACAGCCTGCCTAGCCTCTTTAACGTTATGAAGCTGATAATCTTACCGCTAATTTCACTACACTAATAACCAAACACTATGACCAATAATGTTAGCTATACTCCAACTTATCGAACTTATTATAATATTTACTCACCATGTGACTTTATTTCATCACTTGTTTTAAGCTATTGTGGTGCTGAAGTACGTGAAGTACCTAAAATAAATAAAAGGAATGGGGATGATTCATTATAACAAGCTAATAATCGCGGCCATTAACGCTATCAAGGCGTTAAAAATACATGCAGCTGCAAATCGGTTGTTGCGCACCATTACTATACTCTTCTCTATATTTCTGCTATCTGGCTGTGGGGGTGGCTCGGATGAACGACCATGTAGTCGATCTGAAGATGTTTGTCTTATCGAGGTTCCCGTTCCAGAGCCAGTAGATATTTGGTGGGATGCTCCATTACCTGACTTTTCTGACAATCCAGATAGGCCTACGATTTCTTTACTTGGCGAACGCACACAATATTTAACCTTAGGCACAGATTACCTCGAAACAGGAGCAATAGCGGCTGATGAACAAGATGGCGACATCTCATCAGATATTGTCATCAGTGGCGATGTAAATACGAGTACTGTAGGTGATTACTTTGTTAGATACGCGGTTACCGACAGTAGCGCGACGGTTGCTATTGAACAAGTACGTATAGTTCGTGTTATCGATAACGCCGCAGAAAATTTCTCTCGTCGACCGCTAGGCAGTACTATCGCAAATTTTGGTTACCTTGAGCATTTACCTACTGATTACGGTCAAACAACCAGTGAAAAACCGCCATTATTAATCTATCTACATGGCGGCGGCGGTAATTTGGAGTTTACCAATACCTCAGATCCAACCATGGCGCTCGATGCCGTAATCAATAATTATGGTGTGCCGAAAATCATTGAAGATGACCAATGGGATGATACCTTACCATTTGTTGTCTTAGCACCACAATTGGGTGGTGTGCCCAGTTCAGGTTATAAAGCCAGATTAGACGCTTTTGTCGATTATGCTGTTCACACATATGATATTGATATATCAAGAGTATATTTAACGGGTTATAGTCAGGGGGGATTTCTTAGTGCTGTTTACGCAAAAGATTTTCCAGATAAAATAGCAGCTGTGGCAGCAGTATCATCGGCTTTTTCTAGTGAGCTTCTACCTTTGCCTGACAACTTTTGTGATATTGAACGTGTACCGGTATGGTTTTTTCATGCCACCAATGATGAAGTGATCAGTTTCGTTAATACTTTTCAAGTTTACAATGCGATTTTAGATAACTGCCAGCCTGGCATATTGCCAAAATTATCACTTGTCATCGGCGGAGAGCATGCTATTCATCATGCTGTTTTTAACCTAGAGGCATTGGTAGGTGGCTTTGCTGAGGCAGTATATGATCCACGGTTTGAACCTTATGACACAAGTGTTTATCAATGGTTGCTAAGTCACAGCTTAGAGAATCGTTAATAACATTCGTCGCAAATCGCTTTATTGTGTTTTTACACCCCAATTTTAAACTGTAAAAATGTCATAAAGCAACATTGCATGACACTAATGTTAAATAACGCACAAAAAAAGCCGACATAATGTCGGCTTTTCGAGTTTATGGTGCTATAACTAAATCGAGAATGAAGAGCCACAGCCACAAGTTGTGCTAGCATTGGGATTGTGCACTAAAAAGCGACTCCCCTCTAAACCTTCTACGTAATCAACTTCACCATCAACCAAATATTGTAAGCTCATAGGATCAATCACCATAGTGACACCTTTTTTAACTATGGTCATATCGCCGTCATTCACTTTTTCATCGAAGGTAAACCCATACGAAAAACCTGAGCAACCACCTCCCGTAACATATACCCGTAACTTCAGGTCTGGATTCTCTTCTTCCGTGATCAACGACAATACTTTAGTCGCAGCAGCGTCCGAAAATTTGATAGGTAATTCAGGATTTGACATAAAACTCAACTTAAAACGAATGAACTAGAGCGATTATCTTAAACTTGACTGTTTTAATCAAGTATTATGGCGAACTCTGCTCAATATTATCAATACTTTTCAACCAAGGGTGAATTTGGTCAATGCGATTATATTCTTGCCATTTACCTTTTGGTAATATTGCCGCAACATTAATAGTTTCTGGAATAAAGTTTTTAGGTAGAGTCAACTCACCACTAATGATCTGGAAGTACTGAAAACTAAAGGATAAATCTTTCTTTGTTAATGTCGATAACACTGACAAAGGAATAGTGGTCGGTTTATTATCTAAACTCCCCGTGATCGAGACTTCAATAAAACCTTTTGCATAACGTTTGCGTAATAATTGCTGCACCAGCACAACTTGAAAGCGATAATGATCGGGGCTTTCTGTTTTGGTTAAATTGATATTATCAATAACTAAACCGTTAGCGGCCTTTTCAGGTGCCATCACTTTTTCATAAAAAGCGAGCTCTTTTTTTACTTGAAAATGCTCTTGTTCAATAGACTTTAAAGTTTGCTGACTGCGCTGATTAGCCATCCGCTCTACTTCAAGCTCAACATCTAAGGTATTGATACGTTTAGTCTTATCTACTAATTGCTGATAAAGAAAATCTAAACGTGTTTGCTGTTGCGCTAACGTTTGGCTTTGGTAGCTATGATAGAAGTTACCTACACGATAGCCACAAAATACCGAAATAGCGACAATGGTGAGTAGTAATATGGCTGAACGAAATGCTCCTAAGCGCATCACGACAGTACTGAGATTTATTTTTGCTAACCAATTCATTTGAAAAGTATTATGATATCCAGAAGGTCTGTAAATAAGCCCAATAAAAATAACTCAATATGAAAGCAATATTCCACTTAAAAAAGCGTCTTGCCTTACCGCAAACATCTTGGCAACTATGTTTATTAGCCGCCATTGGTGGTTTTGCATCCGCCCTGTTAGTGGTGTTATTCATTTTTGCCATAGAAGGCATTCAGTTATTTTTTCTAAGCGAAAAAGATGACTATAACAGCTTATCAGCGTTAAGTCGTTTTCAATTGCCAATTATAGGCGCCGTCATTATTATCTTCTTCGCTTGGCTAACAGGTTACAAGTATATACGTAGTGGTATTCCCTATGTCTTACATCGTTTAAAAATAGCCAATGGTGTCATGCCATTGCGTAATACCATCAACCAGTTTATTGGCAGTACGATAGCACTTGCAGCTGGTTTTTCTGTTGGTAGAGAAGGTCCCGCAGTACACCTAGGTGCGGCATGTAGTAGCTATATAGGCAACAAGTTAAATTTACCTTACAACGCTATTCGTAGTTTAAGCGCTTGTGGTATTGCTGCTGGCATAGCCGCTTGTTTCAATACACCGATAGCCGCCGTTTTATTTGTGATGGAAGTTATCTTACGAGAGTATAAAGTACACATTTTTATTCCGGTGATGATCGCAGCAATTGTCGGCTCAATGACCACAAGCAGCATTTTTGGACCCACCCATGAATTTGGTTACTTTACTGCTATCAGACTAACAACTGAACATTATACTTCTTTAGCGATACTGGGTGTTGTACTGGGCGTTATTGCCTTTGCTTTTAATCGCTATTTAATTTTAGTGATCAAACACAGTGCTCGTTTTCATATTATTCCGAGGATACTTACCGCTGCTTTTATTACTGGTGCACTTGGCTATGCTGTGCCTTTTGCTATGGGTACAGATTTAAGTGCTATAAATTTTGCGTTACAAAGCAATGTCGAATTGCAGCTATTGTTGGGCTTATTAGTAGCAAAAATGATCATGACTATTATGGCGCTTGGCCTTGGAATACCCGGCGGTATTATTGGACCCATTTTAGGTATTGGCGCCATTGCCGGCACGTGTGGTTCAATAATCGCAATGCACTTTATGGGGGGTAGCATTTCTGCTAGCGACTTTGCATTAATGGGTATGGCAGGATTTATGGCAGCCACACTCAATGCCCCGTTAGCAGCACTGCTTTGTGTGGTCGAGCTATCTAATCAAATTGAAATTATCGTACCCGCTATGATTGTGATCACCAGTGCCTGCATTTCGTCAGGGCAGTTTTTTGGTAACCGCTCAATCTTTATTATGCAATTGGAAATTCAAGGCTTAGCTTATCGTCGGCCGCCAATAGAAAAATCTTTGCAGCGCATCGGCGTTATCGGCGTTATGGAAGAGAACATAACACTATTACAGCAAACTGATGATGACACTGTCGCAGCTGCCTTATCAAATCAAGCTTCGCCGCAGCATATTATTGCTAAAGTAACTCAACCTGATGATTCAATAGAATTTATTTTCTATCAGCAAAATAGAACTAACATTGACGATGAACCTAGCATAGAAAAACACACTTTGATCCCACTTCCCAGCCAATCATCACTCGCGGAAGCTTATTTATTACTAGTTAAGAAAAGAGCCGGCGGCGTTTATATATATCAAGATAATCCGAACAACATTATGGGTATAATACCTTTTGACTCAATTCGCTCTTATTTAATGAAAGGAAAGACCAACTAATGAATACCCTCCTTTGGCTTAAAGCATTTCACGTTATATTTATGGTGGCATGGTTTGCCGGTATTTTTTATTTGCCACGTATCTTCGTCAATCACGCCGAGTCAAGTGAGCCATTAGTACATCAGCAACTTAAGGGCATGGAGCGTCGATTACTCTACTTTGTTACCCCCTTTGCCATTTTTACCGTTTTATTGGGTATCGCGATTATTTATCAATATGGTTACCCATGGTTTGTTGCAGCTAAGTGGTTGCACGTAAAAATATCACTGGTCGTATTGTTACTGATTTACCATGGCTACTGCTTTAAACTAGTCAACACTTTTGCCGCAGATAAAAACACACGCTCCGGTAAATTTTATAGATTTTTCAATGAAATACCGGTAATTATTTTATTTATCGTCATCATATTAGTCTATGTAAAGCCATTTTAGTTGGATTGGGTCTATTGGCGTTTTATTTTAGTCTCTGCTCTAGGATATAGGTGCTTAGCGAAAGCAGGACGCGGTAAGCTTTGCGTAAAATGCACTTGGAACAATCACACATTACATAAGCGCCTTGATAACCATCTTTTTAAAGCGTACCAGCACTATACGATGAAAGATCAACAGACCCTAGTGAAAATAATCAAGCCACAAGGATCTATCGTTTAAAACCTCGCGGCTTTTTTCTGATAATAAAGGGTTTTTTAATGTGAAAACTTTACGTTGCGGTAAATTTGCTTTTACTAAAATATTTTGAGTTACAGGATGCTGTAAAAAGAATTCATTAAACGCCCCAGAGTCAACTATTGCAGAAAAACCCTCATGTATTCGCTGCGCCAAGCGATGATTAGCCTTGTTGGTAAAAAAATACATTGGTGCGGGATATTTTAGTAAAAAATGCTCTTCAACAACAAACTGACTTTTATTTTCTATTTCAATCCAAGGTTCGTGCAGAGCCCGAGGAAAATAATCAAAGCGACGCTTCTCCAACATGGACAATAACGAAACGGCATTTCCTTCGATGACATCAAAGCCATTAGCTCGCAAAATGTCGCTATCTGGCCAATCATAACCTTGACCTGCCGACATTTTTTTTAATTGCTCTAGCGTGATGTTTGGCGAAAAGATAGCCATATCATCATGACGAATAATCGCTAGGCGCACTCCCATAAGGCCCTTTAATATCGGGATATAAATAGCTTGTAAGTTTTGCTCTAGGTTATGAGATGTCATCCGCCAAGTAACATCAATAGTTTCTCCCTGCTGCACCATTATTGATGTTCTACCTTGCGACATCTCTACGACCACAGGCTTAAGTTGAAACTCGCCATATTTATCTTGTGAGGCTGCCAAAATTAATTTCAGTAAATCAATGTAGTATTTTTGTTTAGGATCAGCGTGTGATTCAGAAATATTATACCTAATAACATCAATAGCTTGTGTATTAGCACAGTTGAAAAAAATAAGAATAATAACGGGAAATAAGAGAAGTTTTCGCATATCCATTGCAACCTAGTTCCTTGTGTAGCTTTAATTATAAACTAGTTCCAGAAAATTTCTATTGCGCTTAGTGCTTAGCTTATTTTCTTAACCCAAATCAAGATAATACATTCTCAGTATTCATATTTTATGCTATATTTCGCTGCAATTTTTTGTTGTTGTCGGCTCAAAAACAGCAACTCACTAGCTAATGAAATTATCAAGGTAAGTCAACTCACCATATTGATAATGATTTCGAGAATTTAGGTATCAACTATGATGAAATTTGAAGGAAGCCATATATTATCTGTCTCGCAATTTGATAGAGAAAGTATTTCCCGTATTTTAGAGATTTCAACCTTAATGGCGCCCTACGCCATGCGTAAAAAGCGCTGCCATGTCTTAGAGGGAGCAATATTAAGTAATTTATTTTTTGAACCTAGCACTCGCACACGCGTAAGTTTTGGAACCGCATTTAATTTACTCGGTGGCTTTGTCAGAGAAACCGTTGGCCAAGAGAACTCATCGTTGTCAAAGGGTGAGTCTTTGTTTGACACTGCTCGCGTGATTAGTGGCTATTCTGATGTTATTGCTATGCGCCATCCAACGATGCACTCTGTTGAAGAGTTTGCCAAAGGAAGTAGCGTACCCGTAATTAACGGTGGTGACGGCGCTAACGAGCATCCAACTCAGGCCTTACTTGATCTATTTACCATACAGTCTGAAATGGCGCGCTATGATATGGGCTTAGACAACTTAAATATTGTTTTAATGGGTGATCTAAAACACGGGAGAACCGTGCACTCGCTATCAAAGTTACTAAGCTTATATAACAATATTAAAATCACTATGATTGCCCCTAATGCATTGCAAATGCCTGACAGTATCGTGTCGACCTTGACCAATGCCGGACACCAGGTGGTTATTACCGATAAAATCGAAGGCAATTTAGCCTGTGACGTTATTTATCAGACCCGGATACAACAAGAGCGATTTGCCAGCAAAGATGAAGCTGACTTATATCGTGGACACTTCAGCCTCAATCGAGGTGTATATCAGCAATATTGCCATGACCATACCGTTATCATGCACCCATTACCACGAGACTCTCGTGCCGAAGCCAATGAATTAGATATCGATTTAAATGACTTGGATAATTTAGCGATATTCCGTCAGGCTCAAAATGGCGTACTGGTACGTATGGCATTATTTGCTTTAAGTTTAGGCGTTGAAAATCAATTACATCATTTCGAAAAGCCCGTAACTTGGCACACCAATAAATACTAATTTTAACCTCGACAGTTAGGTTACGTTAACAATGAGTAGCATATTATGACAAAGAATTCACAGCAATTATTTAATGACGCGCAAGATATTATTCCTGGTGGCGTAAATTCGCCAGTACGTGCTTTTAATGGCGTTGGCGGTACACCGGTATTTATTAAACGAGCGCAAGGCGCTTATATTTTTGATGCCGAAGATAAAAAGTACGTTGACTACGTTGGCTCTTGGGGTCCAATGATCCTGGGTCATAATCACCCAGCTATTCTTGAAGCAGTTATTAACACGGCACAAAACGGTCTTAGCTTTGGTGCGCCAACTGAGCTCGAAATCACCATGGCAGAAAAAGTTCGCGAAATTGTGCCATCAATGGAAAAGTTACGAATGGTGAGCTCTGGCACTGAAGCGACTATGAGCGCTATACGATTAGCGCGTGGCTTTACCGGTCGCGACAAAATATTAAAATTTGAAGGTTGTTATCATGGCCATGCCGACTCATTACTAGTCAAAGCGGGCTCCGGCATGTTAACTATGGGCGTACCAAGCTCTCCTGGCATTCCAAATGACGTTGCTAAGCACACACTAACCGTTAGCTACAATAATATCGAAGAAGTAAAAGAAATCTTTGCCAAGTTAGGTAATGAAATTGCTTGTATTATTGTTGAACCCGTTGCTGGCAATATGAACTGCATTCCCCCTGTCGAAGGTTTCTTGGAAGGATTACGAGCAATTTGTGATCAATACGAGAGTGTATTGATCTTTGATGAAGTAATGACAGGATTTCGCGTCGCTTTAGGTGGCGCTCAAGCACACTACAATATCGTGCCTGACTTGACTACTTTAGGTAAGGTTATTGGCGGCGGCATGCCAGTGGGAGCATTTGGTGGTAAAAAAGAAATAATGGATTATATTGCCCCCGTTGGCCCGGTTTATCAAGCGGGTACGTTATCAGGCAATCCAATAGCTATGGCAGCTGGTTTGGCGTCACTAAATGAGCTTTGTAAGGGCAATAAACATCAACAGCTTAGTGATGCTACCGAAAAACTCGCAATGGGCTTAAAAGCCGCAGCAGAACGCAATGGCATATCACTATCAATTAATTACGTTGGTGCTATGTTCGGCTTCTTCTTTACTGAAGAAGAGCATATTACTTGTTTCGCGCAAGCAACAGCTTGTGATGGCGAAAAGTTCAAACGTTTCTTTCATTTAATGTTAGAAGAAGGCGTTTATCTTGCACCTTCTGCGTTTGAAGCTGGCTTTTTATCAACCGCACATGGCGACGAAGAAATTGAGTTTACCTTAGCAGCAGCTGACCGATGCTTCGCTCAACTATAGACTGCTAGCGTTAGTAGAGTTTGCAGACAATAAAAAAGGTAAGCATGATGCTTACCTTTTTTGAACAGCTATTATTTAGCATCTAGCTAAACTAGTCGTCTTTATTTCTTTACTACTGACAGACTAGGCTTCTTTGCTTTTGACGGCGGAGCGCTTTGCACCTTAGTCGTCGAATCTGGCTTTTTATCAACCGCTTTCACTGTCGACATCTTAACGGGTGATGACTCAGATTCTTCAACAATTTCGCTTGGCTCAGCATGTTCAATCGCTAACGATGTGCCGGCACCATTCTCTTTCGCATAAATGGCGGCAACAGCACCGTACGGTACGCACATATTTTCTAATTTACCGCCAAAACGAGCACTCAACTCAATAGACACATCGCCTAATGAGATAGCGCCAACCGCAGACGCAGAAACATTTAACACGATTTGTCCATCATTGACATAAGACATAGGCACCATAACACCGTAAACACTGACATCAACAACGATGTAAGGCGTTAAACCATTATCAGAAATCCAGTCATAAAAAGCCTTAACAATATAAGGCTTACTTGAGGTCATTTCGCTTGTCATTATGATGTTCTTTATACTGGCGCGCCAAAGCGAAGTTCACGCTCCGACTCTGTTAATGATGCTTGAAAAGATTCACGTTCAAACACTTTTAACATGTAAGATTTCAGCTCTTTTGAGCCTTGACCTTCAAGCTCAATACCCATAACAGGTAAGCGCCACAATAAAGGAGCTAAATAACAATCAACTAAGCTGAATTCTTCACTCATAAAGTAAGGTGCTTCATTCAAAATAGGAGCAACACTTAACAAGCTTTCTTTCAGTTCTTGACGCGCTTTTGCCGCTGCGTCAGCTGGTCCGTTATAGATAGTTTTCGCTAAGCTATACCAGTCTTGCTCCATGCGATACATCATTAAACGACTACGGCCACGTGACACTGGATAAACCGGCATCAGTGGTGGGTGAGGAAAACGCTCATCCAAGTATTCAATAATAATTGATGCTTCATAAAGTGCTAAATCACGATCAATTAACGTAGGCACAGTGCCATAAGGATTCAAATCAAGTAAATCCTCTGGTAAATTGGCTAAGTCAACCAAATGGATGTCAACACCGACACCCTTCTCTGCCAACACGATGCGAGTTTGATGACTATACATATCATCTGCATGTGAATATAAAGTCATAACAGAGCGTTTGTTTGCGGCTATGGCCATAATGCCTCCAAAAAATTCTTAATAAAAAACTAACAAAGGGGGCCAAAGCCCCCAGTAATATCTAAAGTTTACACTGTTTTATCAAACATTAGTAACTAGTGTACATCTCTCCAGTATTCTTTCTTCAATAAATATGAAAAGAATAACAGGATAAATAAGAAACCTATGACCCAATAACCCATGCTTTCACGCTCAAGTTTATTTGGCTCACCGGTATATTCCAAGAAGTTGGTTAAATCACGAGCAAATTCATCATATTCTTCTGCTGTCATTGAACCACCAGTAGCCTCAGAAAGGTTACCGTGCTCATCTATAGTGCGCACGCCTTGAAGGTTTTGTAATACATGTGGCATACCAACATCGGGGAAGACCTTATTATTTACACCGAATGGACGACTTTCATCAACATAGAAAGAGCGTAAATAAGTGTAGATATAGTCCGGGCTTCTAAAGCGCGCTTCCAATGTTAAATCTGGCGGCGTGCTACCAAACCATTTTGCGGCTTCTTTAGCTGGCATAGTATTAGTAATATGATCACCGACTTTTTCACCGGTATACATATAATTTGCTAAACCATCAGCATCTGAAATTCCCAAATCAGCAAAGGTACGATTGTAACGTTGATATTTCAATTCATGACAAGCTAAACAATTATTAATGTAAGCTTCAAAGCCACGTTTTAAAGACGCTTTGTCACGTAAGTCGTTATTCGCTTTATCCAAGTCCATGCTAGGGCCTGCAGCTATCGCTAGCATAGGTAGCACAGCTAAAACTGCTAAAATAATTTTTTTCATTATCCTGTCACCCTCTCTGGAACTGGCTTAGTTTTTTCGTTTTTACTGTAGATCCATATTGCCACGAAAAAGCCAAAGTAACCGAAGCTCGCAATGGTACCAATCATATTATTTAGTGGATTTGCCGGTAACGTACCTAAAACACCTAAAATAATAAAACAAATTGCGAATTGAATAAGATTCACAGTATGAGCAGTACAACGGTAGCGTAATGACTTGACCGTACCACGGTCAAACCAAGGCAACATGAATAATGCGATTATCGCACCGAACATCCCTACAGCGCCTAGCAACTTATCAGGAATAATACGTAAAATAGTATAGAAAGGACCAAAGTACCATACTGGTGCAATATGCTCTGGCGTTTTCAAGCCGTTTGCAGGTTCAAAGTTTGGCGCTTCAATAAAGTAGCCACCACCTTCAGGTGCAAAGAACATAACACCGCAGAAGATGATTAAGAAAATCACCACGGCAACTAAATCTTTTACTGTGTAGTATGGATGGAAAGGTATAGCATCAACAATATCGTACTTTTTAGTGTACTGCTCATGGAAAGTAAATTTACTTTGCTCCTCAGGAGGAACACTACCTTTAGGTTTCTTAATATTAGTGCCATCAGGGTTATTTGAACCAACCTCATGAAGCGCTAAAATGTGTAAGAAAACCAGCACAACTAATACTAATGGTAAGGCGATTACATGTAAGGCGAAGAAACGGTTTAACGTGGCACCGGAGATAACATAGTCACCACGGATCCAAAGCGTTAAGTCATCACCAATAACAGGAATTGCACCAAAAATAGAAATAATTACTTGTGCACCCCAGTACGACATATTACCCCAAGGTAATAAGTAACCCATAAAGGCTTCAGCCATTAAGACCAAAAATATTAACATACCAAACAACCACAATAATTCACGAGGTTTCTGGTAAGAGCCGTACATCATGCCGCGAAACATGTGCATGTAAACCACGACAAAAAATGCTGAAGCACCGGTTGAATGCATATAACGTAATAACCAACCGTAGTCGACATCACGCATAATATATTCTACCGAAGCGAAGGCACCGTCACCTGACGGTTCGTAGTTCATAGTTAACCAAACACCGGTTAACAGTTGATTGACCAAAACAACACTGGCCAAAATACCAAACACATACCAAAAGTTGAAGTTTTTTGGTGCTGGGTATTGCGCCGCATGTTTGTTCATTGCGTCCATTAGAGGAAGACGCTGCTCGATCCAAGCCATTAAATTAGAAAACATTATGCCTCTCCTCCAGCCACACCGATTAACAAGGTGTCTTCAGTAGGGAATGAATGCTCAGGAACCATCAAGTTCGTTGGTGCTGGTACGCTTTGAAATACACGACCTGCCATATCAAACTTTGAGCCGTGACAAGGACAGAAAAAACCGTCTGTTACGCCTTCAACTTCTTGCTCAAAATCACCTTTACGGTAAGTTGGCGCACAACCTAAATGCGTACAAACCCCGAGTGCTACCAAAAATTCAGGCTTAATCGAGCGATAGGCATTAGTTGCATAAACCGGCTGTTGAGGCACTTCTGATTGTGGATCTTTCAACTGGCTATCATGTGCACTTAAGCTAGCAAGCAACTCTTCAGAGCGACGCACGACGTATACAGGTTTACCGCGCCATTCAGCACGAATTAATTGACCAGACTCTATCTTACTTACATTGACTTCAACCGGTGCACCTGCAGCTTTCGCTCGCGCACTAGGGTTCCAAGAACCAATGAAAGGCACAGCCACACCGACAACACCAACACCACCAACTACCGAAGTAGCCGCAGTTAAAAAGCGTCGACGGCCGTTGTTAACGGGCGCATTGCTCATTCAAACTCTCCAATTATTATCTAGCTAAAACACCAACACATAACCAAGAAAATCACTTAGTTAAAGTGCAGATTGCTGATCGACTAAATCAACGACAAAAAAATTGCTTTGATGATAAAGAAAACCCTTGTTTTTTACAAGGCAATTAACCTTTTCAACAGAGGTTTATGCAAATAAAGTGCATTTACCAATCACCACAGCAAGTAAATAAAAACTATTCGTATTTGTTTGCTTTATTATCTTGTGTAAAACCAATTTAAACCGACAAAAGCCTTTAGACTTATCGACTTGAAGTAAATTAATATTTAACAATAAGCAACGATCGAATATTTCAGTGTATAACGATATTTTCCAAGTGCAATTTTACGAGCATCAAACGAAAAAAATATGACACCAATCAAATTTTTGACATAAAAAAACCGGCGTAAGCCGGTTTTTGAAATCGTAAATGTAAATATTAACGTTTTGAAAATTGTGGCTTTTTACGAGCCTTGTGTAAACCAACTTTCTTACGCTCAACTTTACGAGCATCACGAGTAACGAAACCAGCATTACGTAGAGCACTACGTAACGTTTCGTCAAACTCCATTAATGCACGAGTAATACCGTGACGAATTGCGCCAGCTTGACCAGAAATACCACCACCAGTAACAGTGATGTTAAAGTCAAACTTTTCTAACATTTCAACTAAGTCTAATGGTTGACGAACAACCATACGAGCCGTTTCACGACCGAAATATACAGAAATGTCACGTTTGTTAATTGTGATTGCACCGTTACCAGCTTTCATGAACACACGAGCAGTTGAGCTCTTGCGACGACCAGTACCGTAATATTGATTATCAGCCATTGCTTACAGCTCCAAAAGTTGTGGTTGTTGTGCAGTATGTTTATGTTCAGTGCCCGCGTAAACTTTAAGCTTACGGAACATTTCACGACCTAAAGGACCTTTAGGTAACATACCCTTAACTGCGAATTCAATAACGCGCTCTGGAGCTTTTTCGATTAGCTTTTCAAAGCTAATTTGCTTAAGACCACCAACAAATTCTGTATGCGAGTAGTAAATTTTACCTTTCGCTTTATTACCAGTTACTCTTACTTTCTCAGCATTGATAACAACGATGTAATCGCCAGTATCGACATGAGGAGTATATTCTGCTTTATGCTTACCGCGTAAACGGCTTGCAATTTCAGTAGCGATACGACCTAAAGTTTTATCTTCGGCGTCCACTAAGAACCATTCGCGTTGTACGCTTTCTGGTTTAGCTACAAAAGTTTTCATTAAAAAACCCAATTTTATAAATGTTACTTAAATAATAACCTAAGAAAACCTTAAGTTATCCGTTAAAGACTACGCCATTGCCCCTTCGAGCATCGAGTCCGTTGCCGGTCCTCTGGAAAAAGAACAAGCTTTGTAACGTAGGGAGCGCGGATTATACAGAACAATAGTTGAAAGATCACGCCTAATTTTTAATCTTTTTCTAATTCACATGATTTATCTATGACAAAGGCTACCATTACTTATTTGGTCACTGAAGTGTGTCGAGCTACTGATTTATCTTTACTTTATCAGCTTCAAGCCCGTTAAGTTGTAAATCAATATAGCTTTCCATGTGGTGTTTAATATCTTGATATATTTTAGGGTATTTTTCTTCAACACGTTTAAGAGCAGAAATCGTGCTTTGTACGTAAGCTTGAATAGCCCAACCCTCAGCTTTTTTTGAATAGATTGCCACCCAAGGAGAATTAGGCAGTACCTTATTTCTTGCTAATTTGTACGCTTTAGCCATTTCATCTGTCAACAAGTATTGAAAAGCGTTACTTCCGGTAACTTCAGCAAATGTGTCATATGCCTTGAGGTCATTTGTCATCAAGGCGTAAATTTGCGCATCAATTAGATGGCCAAATTGTCGTTGTCGGGCTAAGTACGCAGGAAAAAAACGCTTGTTGATTATGCGCATCGCAAAGATGTTCGCACGCCATGGTTCATTTTTAAGACTGCCAGTGTGTTGCCAAGGTAGAATAGGTGCAGAATCAGCGGGGTAATGTTTTGCCAAAACGTTAGCGTTATCACACAATGCAGGGTTAATGTCCGGATGGTATTTTTGTAAGACATTAACTCGGTAGGTATAGCCGTAGCGATAGGCTGAACTATAAATTTTATAGTGTAATTTCGCTGCATCTTGCAGTGCTAACTTAACGCTGTCATCGCTTAGCTCGCCATTTAAAATAGCTTGGTCAATAATATAATTATGTACGAGTGGAAAACTTGCAGCAATTTCTTGGTTAATACCATGAAAGTTATGAGTACAAGCTGCATCAAGTAATTGTGCTCGCCAGGTTAGATGTTCTGACTCCCACATTTTAACCACAGCATCGGGCATGTATTTTGTAGTCAGTGCCATTGCTTGAATAAATGGATTTTCTTTTGCAAGCACATAGCTCGGTAACAAGAGTGTAGCTATAGCGATTAATGCTAGGTAATTTATTCGTTGTTGCATCGTTAAAATCCTTTTCCATGTTTTCTGCAGCACTTTTACACTGCTTAAGTAGTTATGGCAAATGCTTGCTGGCTAAATAATCATGTGATTGCATCTCTTGTAATCGGCTTAAGCAACGTTTGAATTCAAAGCTCAGGCGCCCATCAGTATAAAGTTCCTCTAACGCTACCTCTGCTGACATAATAAGTTTTACATTACGCTCATAAAATTCATCAACTAAGGCGATAAATCGACGTGTACTGTCATCATTATCGGCGCCCATTTGCGTAACGTTCGCCATTAATACCGTATGGTACAAGCGGCTTAACTCCATATAATCACTTTGACTTCGGGCAGATTCACACAAAGTGGCGAAGTCAAAGTGCACCACACCATCTGATTCTTGCACCGTAGTTAACGCACGATTATTAATTTTAATCACCTTACCCTTTTTCCCTGCTTCAACTGATAGTTGCTTGAAATAAAGGCTTAAGTTTTCATCTGCTTGCTGATCGAGTGGATAATGAAATATTTCGGCTTGCTCAAGCGTGCGAAGACGATAGTCAACACCGCTATCAACATTGACAATATCACAGTGTTTATTTATTAATTTGATGGCTGGCAGGAAGCGTTCGCGCTGCAAGCCATTGCGGTATAATTCATCAGGAATAATATTTGAGGTTGCTACCAAGGTAACGTTGTGAGCAAATAACTCTTCAAATAAGGTGCCTAAGATCATGGCATCAGTGATATCTGAAACAAAAAACTCATCAAAGCAAATAATACAGGTTTCATCGGCGAAGCGTTTAGCGATTATTTTTAGTGGGTCTGATTGACCCTGCAATGACTTTAACTCTTCGTGCACGCGGTGCATAAAGCGATGAAAATGCACACGGGTTTTATTTTTAAAAGGTAAGCAATCATAAAAGGTATCAACCAGATAGGTTTTACCACGACCAACCCCGCCCCAGAAATAAATACCAGTAATAGGCTTGTTCTCAGGTTTTGCAACAATGCGCTTCCAACTATTTAATACTTTTTTGAAGCCAGTTACCGGTAAAGGGGTGTTAATTAAATCTTCATAAAGACGCTGTAAGTTTTTTACTGCATGCTCTTGCGCCGCATCATAGAGAAAGTCATCGCGGGTTAAATCTCGGGTATACTTTTCAATTGGAGATAATTTAATCATTTAGTGGGTACTTATTTTATTTTCTTACAACGTTTACAAAAACTACGCTTGAAAAATACTTTTTAGCAAATATATTCATTAGGAAAGTAGCGTGAAGCACGTTATATTGAATTAGATTAAGCTATTTTCTCTAATTTTTTCCATGAATACAATGAAGGTACAGAAATATGAATGTTGTTTTAGGATTCGGGCTATTTATCGTTGGTGCAATTGTCGGTTTTTTTGCTAAACAAATGCTTTCCTCATCAGCCCAAGAAACACAAAAGCTTGCAGCGAAAGCTAGCCAAAGTAAAGCTGAATTAGCACAATATAAAATTGATGTTGCCGAGCATCTTGAAAACTCAGCGAAACTACTTGAACAAATGAACAGTACTTGCCAAACCGCCATGACCCAAATGGCCCAAAGTACACAATTATTGCAACAAGCGACACCTGAAAACATCGAAAGCATGCCGTTTTTCTCTAAAGAAACACAGGAACAATTAGCACAAACAGTGAATTTACGACACAACAAAACTCTGCGCAAAAATGACGAAACAGTTTCAGAGCCGCCACTGGACTATTCTGGCGCGCCAAGCGGATTGTTTGATGATAAGAAACATAGTGTTACAAATACAACAACGAATAGTTAGGAACTAATTTTTTTATTCTATGTCTTTAATTGGGTATAAATACTTTAGTTAGGAGTTTTCTGTTATATGAAAAATTTATCAGTTTTAATTAATGCTGCATTACTTTCCAGTACAATCGCCATAGCAAGCCTGCCAGTGCAAGCCGCATTACCACAGTCGGTAAATGGTCAAAATATGCCAAGCTTAGCCCCGATGTTGGAGCATGTAACTCCCGGTGTTGTGCTTATTTCTGTACGCGGTACTCACGAGGTTAAACAACGCGTTCCCGATGCGTTCAAGTTTTTCTTTGGTAATCCTCGTCAAGGCCAAGGCCAGCAAGAACGACAGTTTAGAGGTTTAGGCTCTGGGGTTATAATCGATGCTGATAAAGGCTATATCGTGACAAATAGCCACGTAATCAATGATGCAGATGAAATCCAAATAACTTTAAAAGATGGCCGTCAACTCGAGGCTAAAAAAATTGGTGGTGACGAAGCAAGTGATATCGCTTTATTGCAAATTGAAGCCGATGGGCTTGTTGAAGTAAAAGTTGCAGACTCAGACAGTTTACGCGTTGGTGATTTTGCCGTGGCTATTGGTAGTCCATTTGGCTTAGGACAAACGGTCACCTCAGGTATTGTTAGTGCTTTAGGTCGCAGTGGTCTCAATATCGAAAACTATGAGGACTTTATTCAAACCGATGCTGCCATTAATAGCGGCAACTCAGGTGGTGCTTTAATCAACTTACGTGGTGAGCTTATTGGCATCAATACGGCTATATTAGGTCCTAACGGTGGCAACGTAGGTATAGGCTTCGCTATTCCAAGCAACATGGTACAAAACCTAGTTAATCAAATTATTGAATTTGGCGAAGTTAGACGTGGTGTGTTGGGTGTTGCCGGCCGCAGTGTTAATAGTGAAATTGCTAAAGCGATGGAACTAGAAGTCAATCAAGGTGGCTTTGTTGAACAAGTAACGCCTGACTCGGCTGCTGATGAAGCAGGTATCCGTGCCGGTGATGTCATTACTAAGGTGAATGGCAAAATGATTAAAACCTTTAATGAGCTTAGAGGTAAAATTGGTTCAATTGGTGCTGGAAAAACGGTAAAAATCACCGTAATCAGAAAAGACGGCAAAGAGAAAGAGTATGACGTCACGTTGAAAAAATCTGAAGCTGCCAATATAGAAGCTGCAAGCTTACATCGTATGCTTGATGGCGCTAAATTAGAGAACAATAATCAAGGCAATGGTATTACTGTAGCGGAAATAGCTGAAAACAGCCCTGCCGCATCAATAGGTTTACGTAAGGGCGATGTGATTAATGGCATTAATCGTCAACGCATCAATAATGTCGGGGAATTACGTAGCTACTTAAATGATCATAAAGGGGTGTTTGCCCTGAATATACTTCGTAATAATTCATCATTGTTTTTAATGATTCGTTAGAGCTATAACGTTTTCCGACGCGTTCAGAATACGTTATTGCTCTAACGCTAAAAAGCCGGTCAATTTGACCGGCTTTTTATTTGATATAAAAGTAATTCTGACTTAACTACTAATTTTTTGCCTAACAACAACTGACAAAAGCTTTTTCACAACAATGGGTTTATGTTAATCTACCAAAAATTAGACTAATAAAAATCATCCTGTTGAAAATAATCAATGCTCTAAAGTTTGTCCTTCGCTCGGTAAGCTATGGCGTCATGTTTGCTGTGGTTTTGTTACTATTAGTGCCTGAGCTACGTCACAATAAAATTTTACCTTGGCAACTATTCACCTCTGTTGAACAAAAACAACAACCTTTATCATATGCAAAAGCCGTGCGTTTAGCTGGCCCTGCAGTTGTTAATATTTACACGGAAGATATTCAACCAACGCCTAATTATGGCCGTCAGCCCAGAAAAGTTACAGGCTTAGGTAGTGGCGTGATAATGCATGAGCAAGGCTATATCTTAACCAATTATCATGTTGTACAAAGCGCGGATGTAATCGTTGTCGTATTACAGCGTGGTCAAGCACTTCATGCCGAACTTATTGGTTATGATGCCTTAACAGATCTCGCTGTTTTAAAAGTTCAAGCAAGTAATTTACCTGTTATTCCACAAATAAGTACCCTCACCTCACAAGTTGGTGACGTAGTATTAGCTATTGGCAACCCATTAAACTTAGGGCAAACGGTAACTCAAGGTATCGTTAGCGCTACAGGACAAAGTGGTTTAAGCACAAGTTACTTAGAGTTTTTACAAATGGATGCTGCTATTAATGACGGAAATTCGGGTGGTGCATTAATTAACTCTAACGGTGAGTTAGTGGGTATAAATTCGCGAAAATTCACCCAAGCGAGTCCAAACCTTAATATTCAAGGTATATTCTTTGCTGTGCCATACCAATTAGCACATAAGATTATGCTAAAAATTATTGAGCATGGCCGCGTTATTCGTGGCTGGCTTGGCGTAGAGGCTAATGATTCTGTTGCTAACCTTAAAGGCTTTGTTATTGGTGCTGTTACACCGCAAAGCCCAGCAATGAAAGCAGGCTTGCAATCAGGCGATGTGGTTTATCAAATTGGCGATATTCAAGTACAAAACGCCAAACAGGGTTTGGATGTCGTTGCCGAAGCAGCCCCTGGCAGTGTTTTAAACTTTATGCTGTCACGCGACAACCGGCAATTAATACTTCCAGTTACAATAGCTTCAGTGCCAAAATAACATTTTCACCTACAAAGACTTTACCAATAAAAATCCCAGCAAGTAAGCTGGGATTTTTATATTTATCACTGACAGTTAATTTATATTAATCGGCTTTAATACGGACAATATTTGCCCCTAGAGCTTGCAGTTTATCTTCAATTTTTTGATAACCACGGTCGATATGGTAAATACGATCAACTTGCGTTTCTGTGTTAGCGACTAAGCCGGCAATGACCAGACTCGCAGAAGCGCGTAAATCGGTTGCCATCACTTGTGCACCATTTAACTGTTCAACACCGGTGCTGATTGCAGTATTACCCTCAAGGCTGATCTTAGCCCCCATACGTTGTAACTCAGGTACATGCATAAACCGATTTTCGAAAATCGTTTCAGTTATCGTTGCTGTGCCGTCCGCAATAGCATTGAGCGCAACAAATTGCGCTTGCATATCGGTCGGGAATGCAGGATGTGGTGCGGTACGAATATTGACAGCTTTTGGCTTTGAGGTCATTTCCAGTGCTATCCAGTCATCACCCGTCGTGATAATAGCGCCAGCTTCTTGCAACTTGCTTAATACCGCATCTAACGCTTTAGGATCAGTATTTAAACACTTCACTTTACCCTGAGTAACGGCTGCTGCAACTAAGAAGGTACCGGTTTCAATTCTGTCAGGCATTACCGAATAGCGTTCGCCATGCAACTTTTCAACGCCGGTAATGGTTAAGGTATCAGAACCCGCCCCCGAGATTTTAGCTCCCATGCTGTTTAAGCAATTAGCTAAATCAACAATTTCAGGCTCACGTGCAGCATTTTCAATAATTGTCGTGCCGTCAGCGAGCGCCGCTGCCATCATTAGGTTTTCAGTGCCCGTAACGCTGACCGTATCCATAAAGATGGTCGCGCCCTGTAAACGGCCGGTATTACGCGCAATGATATAACCATTTTCTACTTCTATATCAGCACCCATTAACTTTAAGCCATGGATATGAAGATTTACTGGGCGCGCACCAATAGCACAACCACCCGGTAAAGATACTTCAGCATGACCAAAACGTGCAAGTAAAGGGCCCAATACCAAAATAGAAGCGCGCATAGTTTTCACTAATTCATAAGACGCTCGACAATGATCAATGCTGCTCGCGTCAATCATCAAACTATCATCACTAAGCCACTGACATTTAGCGCCAAATTGTGACAAAAGCTTGATGGTAGTTTCGATATCATTCAGTTTCGGAACATTGGAAAAGGTAACAGGGGTTTCAGAAAGTAAAGCGGCCATCAAAATAGGTAATGCCGCATTTTTTGCGCCTGAAATAGTCACTTCGCCGTGTAGTGGTTGCCCACCAATAATTTTAAATGCGTCCAAGAGTATATTCTTTTCTGTGTAGGTGAATTAAAGAGGTAAGTTAAACATTTTTTCACGTTGCCAATCAGCGGTTGTGAAAGTTTTAATAGATACCGCGTGAATAACGCCTTCATTAATAACTTGTGCTAGAGGGCCATAAATAGTTTGCTGCTTTTTCACTCGGCTTAACTCGCCTAAAAAGTCAGCAACGGCAATCACTTTACATTGTGAACCGTCAAACGCTACATGAATCTCATCTAATTCAACCGCATCGGTAATTAGTTTTTCTATATCTCTTACTTCCACTTTTTGCTCCAAATAACGTATAAATCAGGTATTTTCTATCGGCAATAAGGTATCAACTGCACTTAACTTTGCCAGCTTTAACAAGTCGTCTGGCAAATTCACCAAACTCATATGACAAGCTTTACTCGCCGCCAACTCTATTAACAGTAAAATCCATGCTAAGCCTGCGGTATCGATTTGGCTTACTTTAGCTAAATCTATGACAATGCGCTTATTATCGACCAATTTGCGATACTTTTTATCAAATGCTCGCGTTATTGTAGCACGCGTTAACGCACCATTAAAAACTGCTGTTTGATCTACTTGCTGAACTTCTATCATGCTAATCGATTAACACCCTTATAAACCGTTATTTTAACTGTACTCAGATAATAATTAATAAATACGATACTATTTAAAAACTATACTACGCTCACTTTTTTCTTTCAGCATTTCAGTAACATGAGCAAGACCTTTTTGACGAATCAAGCTACTTAATTCAGCTTGTTTGCTATCGAGTAAACTTATACCTTCCGCGACCATGTCATAAGCTTTCCAGTCGCCGGTCTTTTTATGCTTGCGCACGCGAAAAGAAATATTAATAGGTGCACGTCCTGGCTCCATAACACTGGTTTCAACCGAAACCACTCGCTGGTCAGAAAAATCTCTGGCCGGAGCAAATTCAACTTTTTGATTATTATATAAAGTAAACACCTGAGCATAAGAGGTAATCAGGTACTCACGAAATGCAGGCACAAAATCAGCACGGTCAGCTTTATTGGTTTTTTTAAAGTTACTACCAATAACCTTATAAGCAGCATACTGATAGTTTATGTAAGGCATTAATTCTTCACGAACAATAGTCTTTAATAAATTGGGCTCAGCACGTATAGCACTTTGCTCGTTGGCAAAACGCTTAAAGGTAATATCTGCCACCGTCTTAATCATTTGATAAGGATCTTTTTTATCAACATCTGCAGCAGCATTGGCCCATGCAGGTACAATTAAAACCGTTAAGCAAAGCAATATTTTTTTCATTACATTCTTTATCATGACTAATCACCACTTCCCTGGCTAAACAAAAATTGACCAATAAGCTCTTCCAGTATTAATGCCGGTTTTGTATCTTCAATGAAATCACCTGGTTTTAAAGTTTCAACTGAAACATCAATAAAGCCAGGTAGTAAGCCAATATACTGTTCACCTAAAAGGCCTGCCGTTAAAATTGATACTGAAGTTGCTTCTGAAAAATTATTATATTCTGCATAAATATCTAACGTTACCACCGGCGTATAATCTTCACTGTCTAATGAAATATCACTAACACGGCCAACAACGACACCCCCAACCTTTATCGGTGAGCGCACTTTCAAACCACCAATGTTGTCAAATTTTGCATACAACTGGTAGGTATTACCATTACCTGAAATTCCACTGTCAGCAACTTTTAGCGCTAACATTAGTAATGCGGCAATACCAATTGCAGCAAATAGTCCGACCAATAACTCTATTTTTTTCGACACCATGTCTTCCACCAAATTCAAAAATATTTAACTAAATAACCGCCCATAACTCATTTGCTAACCTTAGTTTGCAAACATTAAAGCCGTTAAGACAAAATCTAAACCTAAAACTAACAACGATGATTGTACTACCGTTGAGGTTGTTGCTCGGCTTATGCCTTCAGATGTTGGTTCACAAGCATAGCCTTTATAAACAGCGATCCAAGTGACAACAAAGGCAAACACCACACTTTTAATAATGCCGTTTAAAATGTCTTTTTCAAATGACACTTGTGCCTGCATGACTGACCAAAATGTACCACTATCTACACCTAACCAATCTACGCCAACAAGGTGTGCGCCTAATATACCTACTGCTGAAAATATTGCGGCCAATAAAGGTAAACTAATAAAGCCCGCCCAAAAGCGTGGAGCCACGACACGACGTAAAGGATCGACCGCCATCATCTCTAGGCTAGAGAGCTGCTCTGTTGCTTTCATCAAACCTATTTCTGCGGTTAGTGCAGAGCCTGCGCGGCCAGCAAATAACAATGCCGATACGACAGGTCCTAATTCGCGTAGTAGTGATAACGCGACCATTGGCCCTAGGCTTGCTTCAGCGCCATATCCGACCAATATAGTATAGCCTTGCAACGCCAACACCATACCGATAAATAGCCCAGACACTAAAATGATAACTAATGATAATACGCCAACCGAATAAAGTTGATTCAACAGTAAAGGAAAACCTTTACGTGGGTTCGGCATATGAAATAATGCTGATAGCAGCATCAGTAAGGCTCTACCTAAACCGGATATTTGTCCAATAATGGTGTGACCCAAGATTTGCAGTTGTTGCACTACTTACTACCTCGACCAATTAATTCTTCACGATAAGGCGCTGCAGGGAAATGAAATGGCACCGGTCCATCTGACTCTCCCTTAACAAACTGTTGTACTAAAGGCGAAGTTTGGCGATAAATTTCTTCCGGCGTACCCTGTCCAATAATTTTTTGTTCAGCAATAATATAAATATAATCGGCAATACTCATCACTTCCGGAACATCATGTGAAACCACCACAGAAGTTAACCCCAATGCTTGCCCCAAATCTTGAATCAAACGAACAATCACGCCCATTGAAATAGGATCTTGGCCAGCAAATGGCTCATCATAGAGAATAAGTTCGGGATCTAAAGCAATTGAACGGGCTAACGCTGCGCGACGTGCCATACCACCTGACAGTTCACTCGGACGTAAACCTCTTGCTCCACGTAAACCAACAGCTTCTAACTTCATCAACACCATTTTTTCAATAATGTCTTCTGATAATTCTGTGTGTTCGCGAATGGGGAAGGCAATATTGTCGTAAACACTCATATCAGTAAACAATGCGCCACTTTGAAATAGCATACTCATGCGTTTACGTACTTCATATAAATCGTTACGTGACAATTGAGGGATATCGTGACCATCAAACAGAATTTGTCCAGATTCTGGTTTAATTTGTCCACCGATTAGACGCAATAAAGTAGTTTTCCCGATGCCGCTCGGCCCCATGATTGCGGTAATTTTGCCTTTAGGAATAGACAAACTGATGCCATCATAGATAACACGTTCGTTACGCTTAAAAGTCATGTTTTTAATATCAACTAAAATTTCAGACATATTGCTTGGGATAACGTCACTGTTAATTATTGTCTTATGCCGCGAATTCTACCGCAGCGCAACACCTCAGTCATTACAAATTAACAAATATTTGGTAGCAAAAGAGTAAGTAAAAGTATGTAAATGTAATTAAGTGTAAGATCTACTTTATCAATAGCCACTTAGAAGACTTATTTCCACTGAGCTTCGTTGTATTAGCGCTAACCAGAGATAATAGCCAAGGTACGGCATTTATTTTAATAATTTATTGTCAATCGACGTGCTAAAAATAGTAGAAAAAGTTTATAATGCCTGTTGCTCAACATAATGTTAGTAAAATGAGTATTAATTAGGTGTCACCGGTTATCATCAATGGTTTATAATTCCTCTTTTTATTTCATCATTAACACAGAAACTTATTTACCTTAGCCAAACAGGAGCTTTGAATGTTCATCCAAATTTTGATCTTATTACTTTCACTAATCACTTTAGTGTGGAGTGCAGACAAATTTGTATTTGGCGCCTCATCATTAGCACGTAATCTCGGTATTTCTCCGATGATCATTGGTTTAACTATTGTTGCAATGGGCTCTTCTGCGCCTGAAATGATGATAGCTGCAACAGCCTCTTTACAAGGAAATCCGGATACGGCTGTCGGAAATGCTATTGGCTCTAACATTACCAATATCGCGTTAGTGCTAGGTCTAACCGCACTGTTTCAACCGTTATCAGTTTCCTCTTCCACCATTAAACGTGAATTACCTTTAATACTGATCGTTACGGCTATTGCAACCTACATGTTAGCCAACAGTAATTTTAGCTTTAACGAAGGGCTAATACTTATCATTGGTTTTGTCTTATATATTGCTACCTTGTTAATTGTGACATTAAAGCGAGCAAAGCAGAATCCTATTGACGATAAAATGGTTTTAGAAGCAGAGAAAGAAGTGCCTGACGCGGTCAGTACTCAGCGCTCAATATGTTGGCTAGTTTTCGGTATCATATTACTGCCGCTGAGTGCGAGTTTTCTTGTCGATTCCTCAATATTCATTGCCAAAGCATTTGGTATTAGTGACCTAGTTATTGGCTTAACTGTTATCGCCGTTGGTACCAGTTTACCGGAGCTAGCAGCGAGTATTATGAGTATCATTAAAAAAGAAGATGACTTGGCATTAGGTAATATTATTGGCTCAAATATCTTCAATATTCTAGCGGTACTGTCACTGGCAGGGTTAATTTCACCCGGCAACATTGATCAAGCAGTAGCGTCTCGCGATGCCCCCTATATGCTAGCGACGACATTTTTATTATTTCTACTTTGCTTTAGTCGCAGCGGAAAATTTCGCATCACGCGCGCGAAAGGGTTACTATTATTAGCAGTATTTATTGGTTATCAAGTGTTACTTTTCAGTCAACTTAAAGCGTAATTATTGGTCTATAGTAATGAAAAATTTTAAGCAATTAGCAAAAAACGTCATTAAGATTGAGCAACAAGCCATTGCCGAATTATCGCAGTTTATTGACGACGACTTCGTAAAAGCCTGCGAACTGATGTTTAACTGTCGCGGGCGTGTCATCGTAATAGGCATGGGAAAATCAGGCCACATCGGCGGTAAAATTGCCGCAACATTAGCCAGCACAGGCACGCCATCATTTTTTGTTCATCCTGGTGAAGCTAGCCACGGAGATCTTGGCATGATCACTTTGGATGACGTTGTACTGACCATATCTAATTCTGGCGAAACTGGCGAAGTACTCGCCATTATTCCAGTGCTCAAGCGTATTGGTGCAAAACTCATTGCCATGACAGGTAATCCAGACTCTACACTAGCTAAACTTGCTGACACCCACGTGTGCGTGAAAGTTTCACAAGAAGCTTGTCCATTAGGGTTAGCACCAACCTCAAGCACCACGGCAACATTGGTGATGGGAGATGCCCTAGCTGTTGCATTATTAAATGCCCGAGGCTTTACCGCTGATGACTTTGCGTTATCGCATCCAGGTGGTAGTTTAGGTAAAAGATTATTATTACGCCTTGGCGATATCATGCATAAAGGCGATCGCCTACCTACCGTATCAGAAGATGCTAAAATAAAAGACGCCTTAGTTGAAATGTCATTAAAAGGCTTAGGTATGACGGCAATTGTCGATCAAGGTAATAACTTAATTGGGCTATTTACTGATGGTGACTTACGCCGAATTTTAGATGCTCAAGTGGATATTCATCAAGATAGTATAACCAGCGTAATGACTAAAAAGCCTTACGTGGCTAAACAGGACATGCTAGCCGCTGAAGCCTTGAAAATCATGGAAGATAATAAAATCAACGGCTTAATTATCGTCGATGATATTAATCGCCCGGTTGGCGCAATGAATATGCATGACTTATTAAAATCGGGAGTGCTTTAATTTTGGATAGTTTATACGGGCAAGTTTCTCAACATGTTTGGCAAAAAATGCAAAAGGTTAAACTTTTCGTTTGTGACATTGATGGCGTTTTTTCAGATGGTCGCATTTATTTAGGTAATAGCGGCGAAGAATTAAAAGCCTTCCATACTAAAGACGGCTATGGCATAAAAGCTTTAGGCGCTAGCGGTGTTGATGTCGCCGTAATCACCGGCAGAAAATCGAACATAGTACAAACCCGTATGACAGCATTAAATGTTAAACACATAGTGCAAGGCGAAGAAAATAAACTACCAGCATTAAAAGCCATGATAGCGTCGCTAGCGTTAACACCAGAGCAAGTCGCTTATATCGGTGATGATATGCCAGACTTTGAATGCCTTAATTATGTGGGGTTAAGTATCGCCGTTAGTGATGCACACCCGGCGATATTAAACGTTTGTGACTATATCACTTATACACGCGGCGGTTTTGGTGCTGTGCGTGAAACATGCGATCTTATTATGCAAAGTCAAAACACCTTAGCTAATGCTTCAGGCGCTAGTATATGAGCCGAATCTACCTGGCGACAGTAACCTTCTTTTTATTAGCCATAACGACTTATGGCTTACTTGAATGGTATGGCGCGAAAGAAGAAACGGCTAATGTTCTCGACAGTACTGATAACCCTGAATTTATTGCTGAAAGTCTCAATAGTGATGTATACAAGGCATCTGGAGCACTATCTTATAATGTAGAAGCACAACGGATGGAACATTATGCGAAATTAGAGGTCACACACTTTAAATTTCCAAGATATACCCTTTATCCAAGAAACAATAAACCGACTTGGCAAATCACCGCGAATGAAGGCACATTGTATAATAACAACCGAGTAATTTTAGAAAATCGCGTACGTTTAATCGCCACTGATAAAGAAAGTTTGATACAGGAAGTACACGGAAAAAATTTAGAAATGGATTTAAAAACTAATATTATCAGCTCAGAGCAAACAATCTTAATATTAGGTAAAGGATTTACTATGTATGGCTCAGGATTAATTGTAGACTTAAACACAACACAGATGACATTGACCGAACATGTGCAGACCATTTACAAAAAAATTAAAAACTAAATTAACTTTCTTAGCTGCCCTAATTTTATTAGTACCCACGGCAAGTGCAGAAAAATTTAATGTTGAACAAGAAATTAAAATTTCTTCTTCGCGTCAGGCTGCTGACCTGAAAAATAAAATATTCAGCTATATCGATAATGTCATTATTTCTCAAGGCACACTCAAAATACATGCGGAATTAGTGCAAGTCATTACTCAAGAGAAAAACGAAAATAAAATTTATATTGCTAAGGGCTCACCGGCAACATTTGAACAAACGCTGCAAGATGGTAGCCCAATTAATTTGCAAGCAAATGAAATTCGTTATGAACCCGGTATGAATACCGTCGTTATTTCAGGTAATGCTTTATTGCGCCAAGAAGGCAGTGAAGTGAGTGGCAGTAAAATAACTTATAACTTTGAAACTGAATACGTTAATGCTGAAAGTCTAGAGAATGCTAAGGTTGAGACGGTATTACAGCCTAAAGCTAAAGCTGAACTAACGAAAAAATCAAAGGACAAACCAGAATAAATGTCAATTTCAACATTATCAGCCTCTGGCCTAGCTAAAGCTTATAAGGGCAGGAAAGTTGTCAAAAACGTCAGTTTAAAAGTTTCTGCTGGACAGATTGTTGGCTTATTAGGGCCAAATGGTGCTGGTAAAACCACGTCTTTTTATATGATTGTTGGCTTAGTTAATAATGACAGCGGCTCTATTATTTTAAATGATGAAGATTTAACCTTGTTACCTATGCACGAACGTGCTCGTAAAGGTATCGGTTATTTACCGCAAGAAGCCTCTATATTTCGTAAGCTCTCTGTTTATGACAACATCATGGCAATTTTACAAACCCGCAAATCCCTTAGTGACGTTGAAAGAGAAGAAAAGCTCGAACACTTATTAGAAGAATTTAATATCGGGCATATCAAAGATAACCTTGGCATGAGTTTATCGGGTGGCGAACGTCGACGTGTTGAAATAGCACGTGCGCTAGCAGCAGATCCTAAATTTATTCTGCTTGATGAACCCTTTGCCGGTGTTGATCCTATTTCAGTAGGTGATATAAAAAAAATTATCCTACACTTAAAAGAACGTGGCATAGGTATTTTGATCACTGACCACAATGTACGAGAAACACTCGATGTTTGTGAACATGCTTATATTGTTAGTCACGGTGAGCTTATAGCTGAAGGTAACTCGAATCAAATTCTTGCAAATCAACATGTAAGAGATGTATACCTTGGCGAACAATTCACGCTATAGTGAGTAATATACTACAGCGGCACAATAATAATGTCTTTGAACAGGGAAAAGAAAACGTAAATGCGTCCTACTCTGCAACTCCGTATCGGACAACAGTTAACGATGACCCCGCAATTGCAGCAGGCGATCAAGCTGTTGCAATTATCTACCTTGGATCTACAGCAAGAAATTCAAGAAGCACTTGAAAGTAATCCTTTGCTAGAAGTTGATGAATCGAATGACAATACCTCAGAAAGTACCCCTGATCATTTAGAAGAAGCCTTCTCCGCCGGCGTCAGTGAAAACAGTGAAATGTCATCCTCAGACGGCAGCGAAGACTCAACGCCAACTATCGATGAAATTAGTTCTTCAGAAGGTTTAGCAAAGACTGATATACCGGAAGAGCTAAATAGTGATAGCACCTGGGACGATAATTTTAGTGCCGGTGCTAGTAGTGGCGGTGTTGGCCCCGCGTCTGAAGATTATACCTATCAAGGCGAGACAAAAGACTCACTACAAGATCACCTGATTTGGCAAATGGAACTCACCCCCTTTAGTGATACTGATAAAACTATCGCCATTGCCATTATTGAGGCGATTGATGAGGCCGGTTACTTAACGGTATCAGCTGACGAAATATTGGAAAGCGTAGGTATTGAAGGCGTTGAGCTTGATGAAATTGAAGTGGTATTAAAGCGCATTAATGTCTTTGATCCGGTCGGTGTTGCCGCCCGTTCAATTCCAGAATGTTTGCTTATCCAGCTCAATCAATTTTCAAAAGATACCCCTTGGTTAGCCGAAAGTAAACTTGCTGTTACTGAGTATATCGAATTGCTCGGCAATCGAGATTACCGACAACTGATGCGAAAACTACGCATAAAAGAAGAGCAATTACGTGAAGTAATTCGCCTGATACAATCTTTAGATCCTCGCCCAGGCGATAGTGTGATCAAAAGCGAAGAGCAATATGTTATTCCTGATGTCTCAGTTGAAAAGAAAAATGGCCGTTGGACTGTAGAACTCAACCCCGATACGGCACCAAAACTGTCAGTAAATCAACAGTATGCTGCAATGTCTCGTACTATGAAATCATCTACCGACAGTCAGTTTATTCGCTCTAATTTACAAGAAGCAAAGTGGTTTATTAAAAGTTTAGAAAGTCGTAACGATACCCTATTAAAAGTTTCAAACTGCATAGTGCAACGTCAACAGGGCTTTTTCGAACATGGACCAGAAGCCATGCGCCCCATGGTATTGAACGATATTGCCGAAGCCGTGGATATGCATGAATCAACCATTTCTCGTGTCACGACACAAAAATACATGCATACACCAAGAGGTATTTACGAGCTTAAGTACTTTTTCTCTAGCCATGTTAGTACTGAAAATGGCGGGGAATGTTCATCAACCGCAATTCGAGAATTAATTAAGAAACTTGTTGCTGCAGAAATACCAGCAAAGCCTTTAAGTGATAGTAAAATGGCTGATATTTTAGCAGAACAAGGCATAAAAGTAGCGAGACGTACGATAGCTAAGTATAGAGAGTCACTCTCTATACCTCCATCAAACCAACGTAAAAGCCTATTGTAGGCTTAGCTTATTCACCCGAAAAAAGGATTGAAGCATATGCAAATTAATCTTACCGGACACCATGTCGATGTTACTGATTCATTACGTGATTATGTCAATGACAAATTTGAGAAGCTAGAACGTCATTTTGATCATATCAACAATGTACATGTCGTATTAACCGTTGAAAAATTAAATCAAATTGCGGAATCTACCGTGCATTTAAGTGGTAGTGAAGTTCATGCTAAAGCAGAAAATAGTGATATGTATGCATCGATTGATGCATTGATCGATAAATTAGATCGCCAAATATTAAAGTATAAAGGCAAAATCAACAAACATTAGTGCTCCGTCACATTAGGTCTTAGAAGTTTATGAAGTTGCAAGACATCTTAACCCAGGACTGCACTATTTGTGCGGCACCGGGTACCAGTAAAAAGCGTATTTTAGAGTACTTAAGTAGTTTAGCCGCCGAAAAACTCGAAAACCATGATACTTTTCAGTTATTAGAAAGCTTAGTTAAGCGTGAAAGAATGGGCTCAACGGGTATCGGCAATGGTATTGCCATACCTCATGGGCGTTTAGGTAATGCTGCACAACCCATCGCTGTTGTTATCACGACCGAAGAAGCCATTAACTTTGATGCTATCGATCATCGCCCTGTTGATATTTTTATCGCCTTATTTGTCCCTGAAAATGAATGTGAAAATCACCTGTGTACGCTACAAAGTATTGCGAAAATTTTTCGTGAAAAACAATTTTGTAAACAAGTACGTAAATGCGAAAGTAACCAAGAACTTTTTCAGTTAATCCAACAAGCGAGTTAAGCACGGATGAAGTTAATTATTGTCAGTGGCCGTTCAGGCTCAGGTAAAAGTGTCGCACTACGTGTTTTAGAAGATTTAGGATATTACTGCGTTGATAACATCCCAGTAAATTTATTACCCGCGCTAACTCATACCGTAATTAACGACTATGAAAATGTCGCAGTAAGTCTCGATGTACGTAATTTACCGAAAGATCCGAACGACGTACCAGAAATTATTGATTACTTACCTAGTGCCGTCGAATTAAGCATAATTTATTTGGACGCTGATGATAGTGATCTTATTCGTCGGTTTAGCGAAACACGACGTTTGCACCCATTGATCAAACAAAATATTGCGCTTGATCAAGCCATTGCCTTAGAAAAAATACTGCTTGAGCCTATCGCCAGTCGTGCGCATCTGTATATAAATACCAGTCAGCTGACACCACATCAACTTGCAGACTTAGTCCGAGAACGTATTTTAGGCAAAACATCTGGCTCTATGGTTGTGGTGTTTGAATCATTTGGTTTTAAACATGGTGTGCCACAAGATGCCGACTATGTTTTTGATGCGCGCTTTTTGCCTAATCCGTTTTGGGATAAGGAGCTAAAAGGCCATACGGGCTTAGATAAGCCAGTACAAGACTTTCTTGCTAGCCAACCTATAGTCACTAAGTTTATCTGGCAAATTAATAGCTTCATGATGACATGGCTACCGCACTTAGAGCGCAATAATCGTAGCTATATTACCATAGCGATTGGTTGTACTGGCGGCAAACATCGCTCAGTTTATATCGCAGAATTATTAGCCAATAATATGCGCAAAGAGCGTAAAGACGTGCAATCACGTCACCGCGACTTGCACCTTGCCAGTACATGAATAGGCATGAGTAGAGAATTTATCCGCCAAGTGCGGATCATAAATAAGCTTGGGCTACATGCCCGAGCAGCTTCAAAACTCGCCCAATTAAGTCAAAAATTTACCGCAAAAGTTACCATAGAACTGGATGAAAATAGTGCTGACGCCAATAGTATTATGGGGCTTATGCTGCTCGCCGGTGCGCAAGGGAAAACGGTTAAAGTAATCGCCTCGGGCAAAGATGCTGAAATAGCACTGACAGAAATTTGCCAACTCTTTAGTAATAAATTTAATGAAACTGAGTAGAAGTAGTAAAGCACTGAGCTGTTCGACCAGTTTTTAAGTCAATAAAAAAGCTGCGAAAATTGATAAATTACGGTAAACTCAAGGCTGATAATTATTAGCTATTAACGTAACATAACCTTAATAATTGTCCTTCATACTAATAATTTTCAATTTTCGTTTTACAGCGGCACAAGGTAAGAATATGCCGGAAGTTTCTGAGCAAAAGTACAACCATCAACGCTTACAGCAAGTTAACGATGCCTTAGATAGTGGCATGTTTGTCTATGTCCGCAAATTATTGCAGGACATGCCCGCTTATGACCTCGCCCTACTATTAGAATCATCTCCAACAAAAAGTCGTATTGCGCTTTGGCAGCTCATTGATGCAGATCACCACGGTGAAGTCCTTGAAGAGTTAAACGAAGAAGTTCGAAAAGGTATTCTGAAAAATATTCATCCAGAAAAGCTCGCTGCGGTAGCAGAAGGCATGGATGTTGATGATTTAGCAGAAGTTTTCAGAACACTCCCCGATAGCGTTTATCAAGAAGTACTGAACGCAATGGACTGGCAAGATCGTAGTCGTGTTGAAGCTGCGCTTTCATACGACGAAGACACTGCCGGTGGTATCATGAATACCGACACCATTTCTATTCGTCCAGATGTGACGGTAGATGTGGTTTTACGTTATTTACGCCTACGCGGTGAACTACCTGAAGCAACTGACTCGTTTTATGTTGTTGATCGAGAAGATCACTTTATTGGCGCAATTTCCTTATCAGCCATAGTTACCGCGAAACCTGAAACCATTATTTCCCATCTTATCGATGAAGATATCCAAGCTATTAATGCTGATATGCACGAAAAAGATGTCGCGCAATTATTTGAACGCTACGATTGGTTTTCTGCCCCTATTGTTGATAACGAAGACCGACTGCTTGGTCGTATTACCATTGATGATGTCGTTGACATTATTCGTGAAGAAGCAGAGCATTCTATGATGAGTATGGCGGGTCTAGATGACGAAGCTGATACGTTTGCACCTGTATTAAAGAGTACCCAACGACGCTCTATCTGGTTAGGCGTGAACTTAATCACTGCATTAATGGCGGTTGCAGTATCGAGTATGTTTGAAGGTATTTTAAATCAATTGGCAATTTTAGCAGTATTAAACTCTCTCGTTCCTAGTATGGGCGGTGTTGCCGGCAACCAAACCCTAACACTGGTCATTCGTGGCATGGCTTTAGGTCATGTTGGCGACAGTAACTCAAGAATTCTCTTATATAAAGAATTAGCCATTGGCTTTTTTAATGGTTTGATTTGGGCAGTACTAATCGCCACCGTTGTCGCTATTTGGCAGCAAAACCTAATGTTAGGCGCTATCATAGCCTTTGCCATGCTAATGAATATGACCGCAGCTGGTATTGCTGGTGTTACCATACCTTTATTATTGAAAAAAATGAATATAGACCCAGCATTAGCAGGTAGTGTAATTCTGACGACTGTTACCGATGTTGTCGGAATATTCGCCTTTTTAGGTACTGCTACATTAATGCTAGGACAATAAACCATAGCGATAAGCTTTCAGTTTAAACGGTCAGTAAACAACTGAAACTAGTTACTGTTCACTTTTTTCTGACAGCTTACCGCATTAAACTTCTTTTTTGCTAACTACCCGCTATTTGCATTTCATTAACAATAATAGAACCCGTACGAATACTACCTCGCATATCTGTATCGTTGCCGATAGCCACAATACCTGCAAAAATGTCCTGTAACTTACCTGCAATGGTTATTTCATCCACTGGATACGCTATTTCACCATTTTCTACCCAGAAACCTGCGGCGCCGCGTGAATAGTCGCCAGTAACCACATTAACCCCTTGTCCCATGAGCTCAGTCACTAACAAGCCTGTGCCTAAAGTTTTTAACATGGCATCAAAATCGCCGCCTTGACCTGCACCTTTCATACCCAGTTGCCAATTATGTATACCGCCTGCATGACCCGTTGTTTGCAATCCTAGCTTACGTGCGGAATAGCTGGTTAACAGATATGTCGCTAAGCTACCATCGGTGATAATTTCACGGTCAAAAGTGGCAACCCCTTCTGCGTCAAAAGCGCCACTTGCTAATGCTTTCTTGATATGGGGACGTTCACTAATGCTCAAAAATTCAGGGAATACTTGCTTACCAATGGCATCCATCAAAAAAGATGACTTGCGGTATAAATTACCACCACTAATCGCGGCAATAAAATGACCAAACAAGGTATTAGCAATATCAGCACGAAACATGACGGGGACTTTAGTGGTTGCTAACTTTCGTGCGCCTAATCGAGATAGTGCTTCTATCGAAGCTTGTTGCCCTATTTTAGTAGCACTTTCCATTGCATCAAATTCACGACTCACCGTATAAGCATAATCACGTTGCATATCGTCGCCTTCATTGGCAATCATCACACAACTTAAACTATGGCGCGTACTCGGATAACCGACCAATTGGCCGTGGCTATTACCGTAAACTTTAAAACCTTCGAAGCTCCCTAGTGTTGCACCATCAGAGTTAGTAATACGTTTATCATAGGCAAGTGCACTGTCCTCACATGATTTTGCTAAATCAATCGCTTGCTCTGTTGATAACACCTTCGGATGATATAAATCTAAGTCTTGTGGCGCCATTGCCAGTAAGGCTTTATCTGCCATACCTGAGCATTCATCAACAGAGGTATATTTAGCAATATTGACTGCAGCTTCAATAGCTTGCTTTAACGCTTTTTCAGATAAGTCCGCCGTTGAGGCACTACCTTTTCGACCAGCTTTGTAAACGGTAATACCCAAGGCACCATCACTGGTAAACTCAACATTTTCTACTTCACCTAAACGGGTACTAACACTGAGCCCCTGCGTTTTGGTCATGGCAACTTCAGCACCATCAGCACCCAGCGATTTCGCCAGTGTCATGGCGTCGTTAACACGTTTTTTTACATGTTCTATTTGCATTTGAATACTATCAGAATCGCTCATGGCTAAATTATTTCTCACATTTTATCGATACGAACAACAGGAATGTTTTTGCTGGAACAGGTTTGTTGTATACTATAGGTAACTATCACTTTATTACCTAACATTATGCCCCAGTCTGCCAACGATATCGATGAATTAGAAGAAGAATTACTGAGTAAATCAGAAATAAAGCGAGAAATGCATCGGCTGCAAGATTTTGGTCTCGTCTTAGTCAAAATGTCGAAGCATCAACGTAGCAAATTGCCCCTGACTGATGATCTAAAGGCAGCGATGCTATTGGCAGATAAAATTACCAATAAGCATGAGGCCTTACGCCGCCATGTTCGTCACATCGCAAAAATATTGGCTGAAACCGATCTTGAACCGATTAAGCAAGCTATGGATGTCATGGCAAACAAGCATCAACAAGAATCAGTGAAATTTGAAAAGCTTGAAAAAATGCGTGATGAGCTTATAGAGCAAGGCAATGACACAATAGAAGCCTTGTTGAGCCAGTTCGACAGTATGGAAAGACAAAAGCTGAGACAACTCGTGCGTCAAGCGAAAAAAGAACATAGCGCAGAAAAAGTAGGTAAACATTACCGTGACTTATTTGCTTATTTAAAAGAGCACGTTGTTTTTTAATTTACCCAAACGATATGCTCAATAAAAAACGCCATGATTTAACACTAAATCACGGCGTTTTTTATACCAGCCCGACAACTACAAAATACTAAACTTACTAAATACTTTATAGAGTTCAGTGCCTTGATTCACACTCGCCGATGCAAAATGTAAAATAGGGATGACGCTATGATCTAAACTTATGTAGTGCAAAGGATCGCCGTCACCATAGTTATCCATACGCAAAATACGCGCCAATGGCTCGCCAGCAGCTAACGGCTTACCGAATTCAGCTAAATAATCCACCATCCCTCCCATAGGTGAATATAACGCCTTGTAATCTTCTAACATACAGCTATAGCGCGTCATTTTTTTAGGATGGAAATTGTTACTAACGATCACACCTTGATATTGTAAGTAGCTTAAGATACCGAGCGCATCTTCATGGGCAACGTCTAAATCAATTTGTTCTTGCGAACCCAGTTCGACGGTAAAGCTTTCTTTGATAATGTCATCTTGCCCGTGATTCGCAGACGCTTTCGTTATCGGAAAGTCTCGCCCCAACTTAGCAAATGTCATTTTTAACTGCCACCACGGGCAAAACGTAGCCTCATCTAAAGCACCATCAAAGCTATTAGGGATTAGCAAGGTATGTGGAATATCAAAATACTTGGCACTTTCTTTGGCATATTCTGGACAATATAAATGCTTACTCGAAATTGGCCCTGTATGCAGATCTAAAACGATATCAGCTTGATGTGCTAACTGCTGCAGTTGAAACGCAATACGTTGCCCTGTGGTTAAGCCATAAATATTATGATTGAGTTTTTGGCTTATTTTTTCCAACATTAACGCTTTAAAAGCTCGTTCAGTTTCAACCGTTGAATGCGTAAGATACGCTCGGGCAAATGGCTCGACGATATTACTATCAAAGTGATACATTCGATTCCAATTAACTCCGGTTATGGGATCAAAACGTCCTAAGGTATATTCACCGTTCTTATGATTACATGCCACAGGGTTGGCATAAGGTACCAAGGTAATACTACCGTTCAATTCAAGCGTTTTTAATTGCTCTAGTAATTGAAATATAACCGCATTACCTTGTACTTCTGCGCCATGCATATTGGCCTGGATATAAACATCAGGCCCTTGTTGTTTACCCTTAATACGATAAACCGGAACGGTTAACGCTGCACCACTGGCCATTTCACCAACGTGCATCACTTCTTTACTAATTACATTCATAAATAACCTTTAACTAGCACTTGCTAGATCTATTAGCGTAAATACCATGACGCCGGCTCTGTCGCTCGCACTTGCTCTATTTTTCCATGCTGTAAAACATATTCAGCCGCCACTTGATGACAAAGAAAAAAAGGCATGCTTTCGGTAAATCCATATGCGCCTGCTAAGCCAAAAATTAACTTATCATCAACCTCAACATCACTAGCGATTGCTAATGTGCCCAATTTATCCAAACTGGTACAAAGTGGCCCATGTAAGTCAAAATATTCCGGGCTTGCTGCTGATTCTCTAAGCATAGCGACAGGAAATGGCTGTTCGGTTATTGCTGGACGGATTAAATGATTAATACCACCAGCAAGTATCAGTTGTTGTTGCTGAAAGTTCTGCTTACGATCAACAACAGAAGTGACGTAATACCCCATATCAGCAACAGCATACCGGCCTAATTCTAACCAAAGTTCATTAACACCAGCACGCGCTTTTATTGTTGCTAAATCGGCAATAATCGTCGACCAACTTAAACCCTGCCCAGTTTGTAAATAATCAACACCTAAGCCACCGCCTAAATCTAACACCTCTAAGTTCATGGCTAAGTTTTCTGCCAAGGTTAATAACGGTGTTACCATTTGCGACCACAACTCAAACATCCGTTCATTACTGAGCATATTGCCCCATTGAAAGATATGTAAGCCATTAATATTTAGTGCTGGAAAGTCGGTAACTTTTATCGTTTGCCATTCATCACAAGACAAGCCAAAAGCAGTAACTTCATTACCGCCTAGCGGGTTTTTTTCACCTTCTTGCCACTGTAGCTGAACTCTTAACAACACTTGTGGTTGGCATGATAATTCGCTAGCCGCTTGGTTCAGCCATTGCAATTGGTTCAAGCTCTCAACCACAAAAGTACCAACACCTTGGCTTAAAAATGCTTTCATTTGAGCTTTTGATTTTGCCGGCCCGGTGTTTAGGATCCGTTCAGCCTGCACATTTTGGGCAAGCACTTGTGTGAGCTCTCCTTGACTGGCAACGTCAAAATTAAAACCTTGCTGTGCTAATGCTGCAATCACACGTGACAATGGGTTTGCTTTTACCGCAAACCAAAGTTTAATTACATCTTGTTGCAGCAACGTTGCTAAATGCCGCTCTAGATAATCTAAGTCATAAATAAAATAGCCGGTTTCCTCCTGACCTACTTCAGCGTGACTATTCATCAGCTCGCCGTGCTTAAGGAGAGGCCCAATTAATGAAGACCTTAACCAACTAGGTCTCGCATTATAATTTAGTATTTCAGTCATGTTTTCCCTTAGCGTAATACTGATTCAAGCTCTAACGCAGCATTACTTTTCTCATCGCGATATTTCACGATTAACGCACAAGCCATATTAAGACCGTGCTGCTCAGCCCAAACGCCAGCGACAGGTCGAGTACCTGGCACAACAACCGCATTTTCAGGAATATCCGCGCCCTTTTTTAGCATAATATTGTTAACACAATCATAAACAGGTACAGATGCCGACAAAGAAACTCCCGGTGCTAATACAGCACCTTTTTTCACCACAATACCTTCAACAATAATTACGCCAGCGCTTAAAAATGCGTTATCTTCAATAATCACAGGGCTTGCGCCAATAGGTTCAAGCACACCACCAATTTGTACCGCCGCAGAAACATGAACATTTTTACCAATTTGCGCACACGAGCCAATCAACGCATGACTATCAACCATAGTACCGCTATCAACAAAAGCACCAACATTAATATAAGCAGGAGGCATAATAATGACCCCTGGTGCGACATAAGCACCACGACGAACCGACGAACCGCCGGGCACCATGCGAACTTCGTCACTAACACTAAACTCACGCGCGGGTAAGTTATGTTTATCAACAAAACCACGATAAGCGCCATCAAACTCGATATTTTTCCCCGCTTTAAATGCCGCTAAAATTGCTTGTTTCACTGCAGTATTGACTTGCCACTGACCAGAGTTATCCTGTTCTGCTGCTCGAGTTTTACCGGTTTCTAAATCTACTAATGTTTGTTGCCAAGTCATGAGGTTGAGTCTCGTAAGTTAGTTTTTTCTAAAAGGTGGGGTGATTCTGTGCCGCAACCAAGCGCGTGATCTTGCGCTGAAGTCTTTGCAGCCTCGCTAAGCAGCCAGTGCTGAATTTGTTGGTTTATCGTTTGTAAACCATGTTGCGCTGAAATTTCGTCGTGGCAAAGTGGTAAGCGCAGGTTCGCCGAACTAATCGTTTTTAATTCCGCCAATAAAACTTTCACCGCGATAGGGCTAGTCACTTGAAATAATGCTGATATTGCCTGATGCCAAAGTGGAAAAAGGCCGGCGGTTTTTTTAGCTAAAGCCAAAGCAACATATCTATTTGTTGCTTCAGGCCAAACGTTAGCGCAAACCGATACTAGGCCTTTAACATCAGCGGCAGCAAGATAAGGCATCATGGCATCTTCACCACTATATATATCTACATTTGGGCAGTTTTGACGATAAGCTAGCAATTTATTGAGATCACCACTGGCTTCTTTTAATGCCCAGCAATTTTTATGGTTTTGTACTGCTTGTAAGGTCGAAATCGCTATTTCGCCCCCTGTTCTAGACGGCACGTTGTAGAGCATACAAGGAAATTCAGCAGCATCAAGTAAAGCGCTAAACCAAGCGGTTTGCCCTTTTGGGCCTGGCTTGGCATAAATAGGGCTTGTTAGTAAATAAGCATTAATAGCAAGTTGATTACATTTTTCTATCCACGCACGTTGCTGATTAATATTATAGCCACCAACCGCAACCATTAATGGCACTTGTAAAGGCATAGCACTGACGTATTCTACAATAGCTAAGTGCTCTTGCGCTGTTAACGCTAAGCCTTCACCCGTACTGCCCAATAATAAAATGCCATTATCAGCGCTGTTTTGTTGTAAAACGAGGTTACGTAAACTAACGAAGTCTATCTCGCCACTATCAAATAGTGGCGTGATCAAGGCGGTCCAGACCAAGGGCTGATCTGTCAGGGTATTATATTCTATAGATTTTTTTTGATTCATTGCTCTCGAACTCTTGTCGTTCGGAGAACTTTTAGGCGCTTGTACAGACAAAATTTCAAGGGCGAAATTTGGCCTTTACAAAGGCCAGAAGCTCTCCACCTATAAGGTGACAGTTGCAAGGATTCAACCTAAGACTTAATAGTTAGTAACTAACTATTAAGCTTTCACAACCGATAAAGATATTATCAAAAATACCATTACCTCGGCGTTATACCCCCTCATTATTGCTCACTAGAGTTTGATCTCTTCACAATAACTACCTGGTTAACGCTCCTCTTCTGGCCCTTTCAACGTGTGATTAAAATCTTAGATCAATCACATGGGAATAAGGGACGACAATATTAAAACATTTAAATCTAAGCACAGTCAATAGACGTCTATACGTATATTGAAATTTTAAATTAAGAACTTGATATTAATAGTTTTATTTCTTTTTCTAATAATGGAATACGATCTTGCCCCCAATAGCTGCATACGCCATAGGTGAAACAAGGCACTCCCCAAAGACTTAATTTGCTTAACTCTATTTGATTAATATCTGCCCACTGCTGCCAATCATGCTCTTGCTGATAAACATTCGCGTCATCAATATTGAGCGCTAAATTTTTCATGATATTCTCAACATTAACCGGATTAGCTAGCTCAATTCCCTCGACATAAATAGCCCGAAAACACGCTAACATATACTCAGTGCCTTTACCTTGTTGCTGTGCCCAAGCAAAACATCGATAAGCATTCATCACACCATTACCTAACGGATCGGAAAAACCATTAAATTCAATATTTAACCTTTTAGCTTCTCGTAAAGCGTCTAAATAAATATACTTTTGCTTAATAACAGGAATAGATGCGCCACGCATTAACAACGGTAATACCGGCTTAATAACTAACTCTAACTGATGACGCTCAGCCAAACTAATCGCTTGAACGAAACCTAAATAAGAATAAGGGCTACGCAGTGACAAATACACCACCAAAGGCTCGCGCTTAGCAATACATGTCGGCGTAGTTTCAATAGCATTATCTAGTGCGGAAACACCGGGCAAAACGCTTGGCTTTTCTACCTGAAGCGTTGGGGCTAACTCCACGGTAAGACTATCGGTAAGCGAAAATTTAAGTAACAGCTTTTCAAAATGATATAAACGATCAACGCCAACAAACCAGTCGCCAGCAAAGAAAATATTTGCCGGTGCATAATGCCCTTTTGCTTGCAAACGCATCTGGTTTTTTACTTGATGACTAATGGTGGGTGTCGAGGTTTGAAAGTGTTCGGTATACAAATTCCCCCAAGTTTTTATAAAAATATCTTTGGCATTCTCAATACTGTTTAACTGCAATTGCCATGTTTGTTGGCCCGTGGTTAACATGATTAAGGAAGGTTCTTCGGTAATTTTAATTAATTGATATCGTTCAGCAATTACATTAGCGTCTTTAATTGCCCATTGTCGATAGAGTTTCGGAGAAATAGTCACTCCGGGTAAAGCACCCCAAATAAAAAGTACTTTAAAACCAATACGATATTGCTTCGCTAAGCGAGATAACATTTGCACCAGCATAAAACTGTGCGGATCATTAAGTGACAGGTACACTTCAGCTTGCGCTTTTTTGCCAAGAAATCGTCCAATCATAAAATAGCGAAAGACCAATACCTTTTGCCGGAAAATACTGTGTAGCCATTTTATTTTTAGTTGCAATAACGTTTTATTAAAAATAGCCAACTCCTTGTGGACTAATGATGGCGAGATAATTTAATTCGCGTAGAATACTCTCATTATGACATATTAATATCATCAGCGATGCTTATTTGTACATAACTTATACAAATAAGTTACTGTAAATTAGCAAGATTTAGCGTAACTACAGGTACCTTCATGGCAATAAGTAACATTAACCAATTATTGATCCGTAATATCGAGGCATTAGCAGCAACAAGACCTCTTTTGGTTAATATTGCAGATGACGGTTTTCTGACTCAATACCTCGATCAGCATACGACTGCCATCATTGATAGTTATCATACCAACTATGCCGAATATCAAATCGTACAACGACTTAACAACACACGTATACAGAGTCATTTTTGTGTGCAATACAGCACAAAAGCTAAACACGATTTGGCGATTATTCATTTTCCTAAAAGTAAAGCGGAATTTAGCTTCACTTTAGCTATGCTTGCTGAGTCGATGACCGAAGATGCGACCATTATTATGGTTGGGGAGAATAAAGGCGGAATTAAATCAGCTGCAAAATTAAGCGCAGAATACTTAGATTTTTGTAACAAAGCAGATGCCGCACGCCATTGCTTAATGTATATAGGTAAATTCAAACCGTCATTGCCTCGCTTCGATTTACAGCAATTTTATAAATATTATCCGGTAAATGTACACGAAAAAACGCTAACAATAGCCGCATTACCGGGAGTATTTAGTCAGAATTCGCTAGATATCGGCACTGAAGTTTTATTAGCACATTTACCTAAAGTGATGACAGGTAAAGTATTAGATTTTGGTTGTGGCGCAGGAGTTATCGCTGCTTACGTAGGCACCATTCACCCAACAAGCAAATTATCCTTAGTGGATGTTAGTGCTTTAGCATTACACTCGGCACAAACAACATTAACTTTAAACCAATTAACAGGTGAGTGTATTGCTTCAGATAGTTTGTCAAATGTGCAAGAACGCTATGACTTTGTTATTTCTAACCCGCCATTTCATCAAGGGGTAAAAACCCACTACAAGGCTACCGAAAATTTTTTAGGGCAAATTAAACAAAATTTAAGTAAAAAAGGTTGTATTACCATTGTCGCTAATAGCTTTTTAAAATACGCGCCAATCATGGAACAAGCCATAGGCACAACCAAAACGTTATCTATAGAAAAAGGCTTTGCGGTTTATCAATGTGAGCTTAATATTAAAAATAACTAAGACAAAATGATTGTTGAAAGCAATAAGGTTTTCTACAATCACTTTATAGCAAAAATTAATTGGGTTTAGTATTCTATGCCAACAACCAAACGTATTTGGTCTCTTCGTCGAATTTGTCTGATCTCAATCATCGGCTTCATATCTCTATTATCGATTATCAGTATTGCGATAGTCACCCAGCAATATACTAATAGTTACAACTCGCTAGCCGCGAATGACATAAAATATTGGGCCAATGTACTCACAAATGAAAGTCAAAATTATTTGGTTAACTCGGAACGACAAGCACTCAATGATAATTTATCTATTTCCGAAAAAATTCCTAATTTAAACTATTTACATATTTATCAGTTCAATAATAAAACAGAAAAATCCGAGCTTTTTTATAGTTATAAACGTGACGAACGACGTTCTGCAATTTCGGAAAAATCGCTTGAGCTTAATAATTTGTTAACGCCACGATTTAAAGAAAAATACGTTGAGTATATGAAAGCTATTACTGTCGAAGATAAAATAGTAGGTTTAGTTTATCTACAAAATAGCACTGAACATATAGCTCTTATCACCGACGATTTGCTCATCACCAGCATTATCCTTTTTGTGGTTGTTATCCTTATAGCTATTTTTATGGCCTTACAACTTGAACGCTTCATCAGTGCGCCATTTTTAGCGCTAATAAACACCGTTCAAATTGCCGCTCGCCAAAAAAACTTTCAGCAACAGTGCCAAGCTATGCCATATCGTGAAGCCGACATGCTAGCTCGTAATATTAGTACTTTATTTTCTCGTATGGAAAAACATATAGCGCAATTAGATGCTGTTGAGCAGCAGAGTATTGAACATTCTCAAGAACTAGAAGATAAAATTAATAAACGCACTGCAGCATTAAAAGAATCTAATCAAGATTTACTTTCCACCTTAGAGAAGCTACACCAATTTCAAAGTCAATTAGTTGAAAGTGAAAAAATGGCTTCTTTAGGAGATATGGTTGCCGGTGTTGCTCATGAAGTAAATACACCGATAGGTTTAGGGGTTACCGCCTCAACATTATTAGCAGACCGGTTAGAAGACATTAAGCTAGCATTTGAAGATAAAACCTTGAAATCTAGCCAATTAAAGAAGTTTCTCAATGAGGGTAGTGAAAATGTTGCCATTATTTATCGAAATTTAAATCGAGCCGCCGATCTGATATCTAGCTTTAAGAAAGTCGCGGTAGATCAATCAAGTGAAGAAGTTCGCAGTTTCGAAGTTAAAGAACTTTTAAACGAAGTGCTGCTGACACTGAGGCCCCAATTACATTGCTTGCCTTACGTTATTGACATTGATTGTCCCAATGATTTAACCATAGTCAGTAAGCCTGGACCAATCAATCAAATTTTAATTAATTTGATCATGAACTCAATTATCCATGGTTTTGAGGGTAGAGAAAATGGCCGAATTACGATAACCGTAATGCCACTTAGCAACCAACTTAATATCCTCTTTAAGGATGACGGTATGGGTGTTGATGAATCAATTAAGAGTAAAGTATTTGAACCATTTACCACGACAAAGCGTGGTGAAGGTGGCAGTGGTTTAGGTTTACACTTAGTGTATAACTTAGTCACTCAAGCACTTGGTGGCACTATAGTGTTAAACAGTGAAGCAAACCAAGGCGTGAGTATTGAAATTAATTTCCCCATTAATTAGAGCTTTAAGCTACACATAGCAACGCTAATGATTGTTTTTTAACTAGCGCTTCGATACCATTAACGATATTTAAAAGCTTAGCAATAGTCTATAATTACTAGGTTACACATTAGCAGTGAACTCACTCATTTAAAAAATTTAAACTTTACGGAACTGGAAAATTAACATGCAAAAACCTCATATATTAATCGTAGAAGATGAAGACGTTACGCGCTTTAGTCTGCGAAATCTATTTGAAGCTGAGGGCTATCAAGTATCAGAAGCAATAGATGGTGAAAGCATGGATAACGCACTGCAAAGTAACGTAATCAATCTGATTATTATGGATATTAATTTACCAGGTAAAAATGGGCTTTTATTAGCGCGTGAATTAACTAAAAATAATGATTTAGCGTTGATATTTCTCACCGGCCGAGATAGCGACATTGACAAGATACTCGGGCTAGAGATCGGCGCTGACGATTATTTAACTAAACCATTTAATCCACGTGAACTGACGATTCGTGCGCGTAATATTTTAAATCGTATATTGCCGAATAATATAGAGAAAGACGATGCTATTATTCACTTTAATCAATGGTCACTGAATGGCAATTCGAGAAAAATGACCACGCCAGATAATCGTGAAATATCAATACCACGTGGCGAATATCGAGCGCTACGCTTACTCATTGCAAATGCTGGACAAATAGTGACTCGTCAGCAGTTAATTAAAGAAATGACGGGGCGAGATCTTCGCTCGAACGATAGAACAGTGGATGTGACTATTCGTCGACTACGAAAACACTTTGAATCTGTTGAGAGCTCTCCTGAACTCATCAACACGATACACGGCGAAGGTTATCGCTTTATTGGACGTGTTGAATCAGTATCAGGTAACAATAACTAAGGCCCTAGGAAAACTAAGGACCTACAAAATGTTTATTGTACTGCAAGCCATTGCTGAAAAGCCTCGATAGCCTCTTGGTTTAAACTATCGAGCACTCGCAAATGTTCAGCTTTAACTTGCCAACTCTCAGTAGACTTCTCTATAGCGATAAGTTTCTGATGAACCAGAAAAAAACCTGCACTTGCAGCTGATCCTTTCATTTTATGACATTGTTCCTGCCACGCCTTCTGGTCAGTATCAACAACAGCACGATTAATGACCTCCAAGTAAAGCGCGGATTGCTGAATATACAGATCCAACATTTGTTCGATCACATCCATGTCTAATACTTCTAAGTAGCCATTAATTAGTGTTAAATCTAATTGCTGGGTTGTTGTCATGATTTCTCCTAAGGGCAGCAGATTTTACTATGTTGAGCTGAATTCAAACTAAGTTATCGATAAGATCAGGCCATGCCACCAGCCATCAGCCATCAGCTAAAAATATTTGGCTACGGTGCTTTTGTTGGTAATTTACAGGTCGCATTACCTGACTAATAAGCCATAATTCATAACAAATTCATCTTGATATAAAGCAAATTTACCTCATTGATAATAGCTTTTGCAAACATAATTGTCGTAAAAAGCAGATCGTCGAAATTGCGCTTATTTTTGCATCGATTAAATACAACTATCATATTCTTCAACAATATCATCGAAACCATCACAAACATTGCTTTTGCTAGGTATATCGTTCAAAATGACCGCCCTTTTTAGGAGCAACGCATTATTCCACGTTTATCATCATTTGTGGAAGCTATCATGCCTTTTACGATAGTAATGCCAAACAATAATTTTACTATGTACTGAAGTTACCATAGATAGCCCTTTACCTAGTGCACAAGCGAATAGCGGAGTAAAAATGCCAACAATAATGCCTGATATAGCAAATCACACCACAGCACAAACTGAGGGTACTTTGGATTGGGTCGGCATGAGCAATATAGAAATGCCTATCATGGTTGCCTCAGAAGGCCAATCAGAACGTATGGTTTCAGCCTACGTAGATGCGTTTGTAAACCTTAAAGAGCCAAAAGCAAAAGGCATACACATGTCGCGTTTGTATTTACTCCTTGATGATTTATCAAATTCAAGTGTGTTAAATCACCAAAGCTTAGTTACTTTATTAGATGGCTTTATTAGTAGCCATCACGACCTTAGTGATAATGCAAAAGTGAAATTTAGTTTTGACTATCACCTACGTCGAAAGTCACTTATTAGCGGTAAACAAGGCTGGAAAGCTTATCCGGTGACAATCACTGGCCGATTAAATAAAGGCAAACTCGAAATTGAGCTTTGTCTTGACGTGCGTTACTCTTCAACTTGCCCATGTTCAGCTGCATTAGCTCGTCAGTTAATCCAAAAAGCCTTTAAAGATAAGTTTTCTCATGAAGCTGCCGTTGACTTAGAAAGAGTGCATGAATGGCTAGGTACAACTGAGGGAGTTATGGCAACACCTCATAGCCAACGTTCGGTTGCTGAGATTAAAGTGAAACTTAATAGTTCAAGTACTGAGTTTCCAATAACTGAGTTGGTTGACTTAATTGAAGGCTCACTTAAAACACCAGTGCAAGCCGCCGTTAAGCGCGAAGACGAACAGGAATTTGCTCGCTTAAATGGCCAAAACTTAATGTTTTGTGAAGATGCAGCTCGTCGCTTACAACACACCATGAATGCATCAACACAATTTGACGACTTTTGGTTGCGTATTAATCATTTAGAATCTTTACATGCTCATGATGCCGTAAGTGTTACCACCAAAGGCATACCAGATGGCTACCAACCATAGTAAAACATCCCCTCAATAGAGTTTAGCATTGCTTTATCTAGCATTAATTTTCAGCAAAGCTACGCCTTGAAAAATAAACAAAAACCCTAGTCATCTTACAATGACTAGGGTTTTTTAGTTTAACCAGCATAAAGTAAGATATGTCTTATTAATATTTCGTCGTTCATATCCTTATACCAATAAATCGATTTATGACAAATACCCTGAACAAGCACTAAAATGAATAAACAGTGAATACAAGGAGTTCAAAAAGTAAATAAACACACTAGTATGTTATGTAATAAAATTACATAACATACTAGCAATGGCGAGGCATCACTATCATTTTTCTTATAAAGCAAACAATTACCTCGCTATTTGTATAAAAAGTGCTATTCCTTGTGATTTAACGCCTGAAATAACGTAAAAAACTTACGAGCATTTACTCTATTTACATTGACGTTTCATTTTTAAATGTTTAATGTAAGGAGTTCACTGGCACAAATTTCGGATTATTTATGCACTTTAAGTATAATTTTATTCCATTATAAGAAAAACTGCCGGGGCATATATTTTAGGGGGAAATCATGCAACTTTACGATCATACTTTTCAAAAAGACAATTGTGGCTTTGGTCTAATTGCTCATCAACACGGCGAAAAAAGTCATAAGCTCGTAAAGACTGCCATTCATGCATTAGATAGAATGCAACATCGCGGTGGTATTGCTGCTGATGGAAAAACCGGTGACGGTTGCGGTTTATTGATGCAAAAACCAGACAGTTTTTTTCGCGCGGTTGCTGAAGAAAATAATTGGCAGTTAGGCCGAAAATACGCCGTGGGTATGATATTTCTCAATCCAGACCCTATTAAAGCAAATGCCAGCAAAAAAATTCTTGAAGAAGAGTTGGCACGTGAAACGCTAACGTTAGTTGGCTGGCGAGTAGTTCCAACAGATACCAGTACCTTAGGTGAAATAGCGAAAGGCAACTTACCCTCTATCGAGCAGGTTTTTGTTGACGCACCGTCAGGGTGGCGTAACCGAGATCTCGAGCGTCGGTTATATATGGCAAGACGACGCGCTGAAAAACGTATCAGCGATGATCGCTTCTATGTGGCAAGCTTGTCGTGTCTAGTTACTATTTATAAAGGTCTAATGATGCCGGTAGATTTACCGAATTTTTATTTAGACCTAGCCGATATCCGTATGCAAACCGCTATTTGCCTATTCCATCAGCGTTTTTCAACTAACACCTCACCTCAGTGGCATTTAGCTCAACCATTCCGTTATTTAGCCCATAATGGTGAAATCAATACTATTAAAGGTAATCGTCAATGGAGTCGTGCCAGAACACACGGCTTTAAATCGCCTTTATTACCAGATTTACAAGACGCTGCACCTTTTGTTAACGAAAGTGGCTCTGACTCCTCGTCATTAGATAACATGCTTGAGCTTTTCCTTGCTGGCGGCATGGATCTTTACCGTGGTATGCGATTATTAATGCCACCTGCATGGCAAAATAGTCCTTTGATGGATGATGATTTAAAAGCTTTTTATGAATTTAACTCTATGCATATGGAGCCTTGGGATGGACCCGCAGGCGTTGTCGTGACAAATGGTCGTCACGTTGCCTGTAACTTAGATCGCAATGGTCTGCGCCCTGCTCGTTACGTCATCACTCGCGATGGTTTTATTACTTTAGCCTCTGAAGTCGGTATTTGGGACTATGGTGAAGATGAAGTGGTTGAAAAAGGTCGTGTCGGCCCAGGTGAAATGCTGGCAATTGATACCTATACAGGTAAAATTTTTAACTCTAATGCCATCGACAATGAGTTAAAAATTCGCCATCCATATCGTCAATGGCTCGACAATAACATTCGCCGCTTAATACCTTTTGACAAATTGGATGCTAGTTTAATTGGCCAACGGGTATTTAATGATCAAGAAATAGCCCAATACCATAAAATGTTTAATTACAGCTATGAAGAAATTCATCAAGTAGTGAAAACACTGGCTGAAAATGGTCAAGAAGCTACAGGGTCGATGGGTGACGATACCCCAATGGCAGTACTATCGAGTCAACCACGTTCACTTTATGATTACTTTCGCCAACAATTTGCTCAGGTAACGAATCCGCCGATTGATCCCTTGCGTGAACGCTATGTTATGTCATTAGGCACCTGTATTGGCCGTGAACACAACGTTTTCAATGAAACCACCGGCCATGCTGACCGTATTCTATTTGCAACTCCGGTACTCATGTATACCGGATTGAAGCAGTTACGTGAGCTAGATCCAGAGCATTATCGCTCAGATACATTAACCTTGAACTATGATCAAGATGAAGGATTAGAAGCAGCCGTATTGCGTTTATGTGATGAAGCTGAAACCTTAGTTCGAGACAAAAACACCGTTATTTTAATATTATCAGATCGCCAAATACATCAAGGAATGTTGCCTATTCCCGCAGCTATGGCTGTCGGTGCAGTGCAGAAGCGTTTGGTCGATAAGCAATTACGTTGTGACTCTAACATTATTGTTGAAACGGCTTCAGTACGCGACTCTCATCAATTTGCCGTGCTTTTTGGCTTAGGTGCGACAGCGATCTATCCTTTCTTAGCTTATGAAACCATTGAGCAACTGGTAGAACAAAAACAAATTGACCTTACAGCCCGTCAAGCCGTAGTAAATTATCGTGAAGGCATTAATAAAGGTCTGTTGAAAATATTATCAAAAATGGGTATTTCAACTATAGCTAGCTACCGCTGTGCAGGATTATTTGAAGTGATTGGCCTTAATAGCAACATCATGGAGCTTTGTTTCCCTGATTTGCCAAGTCGTATCCAAGGCGCTGATTTTTCAGATATTGAACAAGACAATATCAATCTGGCTCGCAAAGCGTTTATGCCGCATAAAAAAATGAGTCATGGCGGACTATTAAAATATGTCCATGGTGGTGAATATCATGCCTATAACCCTGATGTAGTTAGCACGCTACAAACTGCCGTCCGCAGCGGCGACTATAGTGATTACCGAATATTTGCTGACCATGTTAATAACCGTCCTGCTGCTGCGTTACGTGACTTATTAGCATTTAGGGACGACCAAACGGCTATTGATATTTCTACTGTTGAGCCTGAAGCTGAGCTTTTTAAACGTTTTGACAGTGCTGCTATGTCTATCGGAGCATTAAGCCCTGAAGCTCATGAAGCACTGGCCATAGCAATGAATCGTCTAGGAGGCTTTTCAAACTCTGGTGAAGGTGGAGAAGACGAGCGTCGTTACGGTACCGTTAAAAATTCTCGAATCAAACAAATTGCCTCAGGACGTTTTGGCGTAACACCTCATTACTTAGTTAATGCTGATGTGCTGCAAATTAAAGTCGCACAGGGCGCAAAACCCGGTGAAGGTGGTCAATTGCCAGGTGATAAAGTAACACCGTTAATTGCAAAATTACGTTTTTCAGTACCCGGCGTAACCTTAATATCACCGCCACCACATCACGATATTTATTCTATTGAAGATTTGGCGCAGCTGATTTTTGACTTAAAACAAGTGAATCCAAAAGCGATTATTTCAGTAAAACTTGTTTCTGGCCCTGGCGTGGGCACTATCGCCTCGGGTGTAGCAAAAGCTTACGCTGACTTCGTTACTATTTCTGGCTATGACGGCGGCACAGGCGCGAGTCCACTCACCTCAGTAAAATATGCCGGTTGCCCATGGGAGCTAGGTTTAGCAGAAGCACATCAATCGCTAGTCACCAATGGTTTACGACATAAAGTACGTTTACAAGTCGATGGCGGCTTAAAAACTGGTATCGATATCGTTAAAGCCGCAATTTTAGGCGCTGAAAGCTTCGGTTTTGGAACTGCGCCTATGGTAACTCTGGGTTGTAAATTTCTCCGTATTTGTCACCTAAACAATTGTGCGACAGGTGTTGCGACCCAAGATGAAGTGCTGCGTGAACAGTTCTTTAAAGGCTTACCTGATCAAGTGATGAATTATTTTAAATTTATCGCTCAGGATGTACGAGAAATTCTAGCGCGTTTGGGGGTTGAAAGCTTAACCGCAATTATTGGTCGTACAGATTTATTGGTCGCTTTGCCGGGTATTACCGCTAAACAACAAAAATTAGATCTACGTCCTATTATTGCACCTGTGGTTGCTGGCGATGATACCGCATTGCATCAAACCACTAGCAATGAGCCTTTCGACAAAGGTGAGTTGAATCAGCGATTACTTGCACTTGCTGAAGATGCAATCGCCCACAGCACAGGTGGAGAGTATCGTTTAAATATTCAGAATACCGACCGTTCTGTAGGAGCTGCGTTGTCAGGTGAAATTGCCCGTCATCATGGCGATCAAGGCATGGCCGCAAGCCCTATTAAAGTGTCATTCAGTGGCACTGCAGGCCAAAGCTTCGGCGTTTGGAATGCGGGTGGTTTAGAAATGACCCTAACTGGCGATGCAAATGACTATGTTGGTAAAGGTATGGCAGGCGGAAAGTTAACCATTAAACCGCCAAAAGGTGTGGAATACTTAAGTCACAAAACCATGATTATGGGTAATACTTGTTTGTACGGAGCCACCGGTGGCAAACTTTATGGGTGTGGCCGTGCGGGTGAGCGTTTTGCGGTACGAAACTCGGGATGTCAGGCGGTAATCGAAGGTACTGGTGATCACGCCTGTGAATATATGACCGGCGGTATAGTAACAATTTTAGGTCAGGTGGGGGTTAACTTTGGTGCCGGTATGACCGGTGGTTTCGCTTATGTTTTAGATGAACAAGACGACTTAGCGATACGTCTAAATAATGAATCCATTGAAATGTTAGCCATAGATAAACTTAATATTCACCAAGAGCATTTACGCGGTATTATCAACCAACACTTAGATGAAACTGGTAGTTTAAGAGCAGAAGAAATATTAGCTAATTTTTCGACTTACGCACCAATGTTTAAGTTGATTAAGCCAAAAGCTGTTGATGTGAAAACCTTATTAGGCCATCGCAGCCGTTCATCCGCAGAACTACGTGTTCAAGCGCAATAATCAGAGCACAAGTGGAGTAACTAATTTATGAGTAAGAATATTTATCAGTTTATCGACGTTAAGCGAATCGACCCGCCAAAAAAAGCGATAGAGCAACGCAAAATTAATTTCGTCGAAATATACCAGCCACTAAGCAATGAACAAAGTGCGGGTCAAGCAGATCGCTGTTTAGATTGTGGCAACCCTTATTGCGAATGGAAGTGCCCTGTTCATAATTACATTCCGCAGTGGCTAGAATTAGTCACTGATGGCAAAATTATGGAAGCAGCAGATCTATGTCACGAAACCAACAGCTTACCTGAAATGTGTGGTCGGGTTTGTCCACAAGACCGGCTATGTGAATCAGCTTGTACACTCAACGATGAGTTTGGCGCCGTGACTATCGGCAACATCGAAAAATACATCACCGATACCGCGATTGCTCAAGGTTGGAAGCCTGATTTATCACAAGTCATTGCCACCGGAAAACGCGTTGCTATCATTGGCGCTGGTCCAGCAGGTATAGCTTGCGCTGATGTATTAACCAGAAACGGTGTTGAAGCAGTAGTCTTTGATAAACACGCACAAATTGGTGGCTTACTGACTTTTGGTATTCCCTCTTTTAAATTAGAAAAAGATGTTATTCAAACCCGCCGAGAAATTTTAGAAGGCATGGGGATTGAATTTCGCTTGAATATTAATGTTGGTGTCGACATTAGCTTTGCTGACATCAGTAACGAGTTTGACGCAGTATTTTTAGCCCTTGGCACTTACACCGACATGACAGGTGGTTTTGAACACGAATCTGCGCCAGGCGTATACAATGCATTAGATTTTTTGGTAGCAAACACGCAAAAATTAATGGGTCTTTCTCAAGAGGATGGTAACGTTAATGCCAAGCCTTACGTGAACTTTTCAGGTAAAAAAGTCATTGTACTAGGTGGCGGCGATACGGCTATGGATTGTGTCCGTAGCTCAATTCGCCAAGGCGCAACATCGGTCACCTGTGCTTATCGTCGTGACCAAGCCAATATGCCCGGTTCGCCACGTGAAGTACAAAACGCCAAAGAAGAAGGAGTCGATTTTCAATTTAACATTCAGCCACTTGATATTGCCACTGATGAAAATGGTAATACCTGTGGTGTGAACTTTATTAAAACCCAACTTGGCGCGCCAGATGCCAAAGGTAGACGGAATCCGGAAGCTATTGCAGGCTCTGAATTCATGATGCCTGCAGAGGCGGTGGTTATTGCCTTTGGCTTTATGCCAAGTCCGCCGCAATGGATGAAAGATGCTGGCGTTGAAGTTGATGCTAGGGGTCGTGTCATTGCCACGGACAAAAGTAGCTTTTCGTTGCAAACAAGCAAGGAAAATATCTTTGCTGGTGGTGATATGGTGCTAGGTTCAGATCTCGTGGTAACCGCTATAGATCAAGGTCGAAAAGCCGCAATGGGCATACTTGACTTTGTCATGACCGCGAAGAAAAAAGAAGCATAAAGGTAGCTAACCTCAACTTGGGTTACTGGACTTTATAATCATTTGATTTATAAAGTTATTGGCTAAATTATTAATTATGTATTTTTCAGTGATAGATTAACAAAGCCTCAATGATGAAATTTAAGTGTTTAACAAGGCATTTTTACAAACTAATAGCGAGCTATTGGGCGTGAAAATAACGCTGTTAGGTGCTTAAATAGTATTATTGAGTAAAGTAGCTTAACCGGAGTTGAGGTTAGTTAGTATCACTTTAAAATACCGTTAACATTGTTATTTTAAAGTGATTATTATTAAAAAGCTTTGTTTAGGAAACATCGTAAAACAGTACTACCGCGAATGGCCTTACACTGATTTATATTAAGTTAATTGCTTAATTGATAATTGGTTACGGCCATTATCTTTTGCCTGATATAACTGCTCATCCGCAAGCTTAATCCAATCCCCGATATTTTCAGATAATGCCGCGTTGGCTGCGATAGCGCCAATGGATATGGTAATGCCAATAAAGTGGTGCGCATCGTATGGAAAACAATGGTGAGCTATTTCTAGACGTAATTCGTCAAGTTTTTTCAACACACCATTCTGTTCATCATGTTGAACAACAATAATAAACTCCTCACCGCCAAACCGCGCAACAATATCACTACGACGATCAAACTTGCATTTCATTAATTCGCCAACATAAGTTAAGCAGTTGTCACCAATCAAATGACCATATTCATCATTAAGTTTTTTAAAGTGATCAAGATCTAACATCGCAACCACCATTGAAGCATTATTTCTTGACAATATAGCTTGTAGCTCACTAAATTTATTTTCTAAGTATCGACGATTATATAAACCGGTTAAGCTGTCTTTATTAGCTAATTCTTTCAGGTTTTTATTTGCCTCATTTAATTCTTTAGTGCGTTTTTCAACTTTTTCTTCCAAGACAACCTGCTGTCTGAGTAATGCAGTTTGTGACTGCTGTAATTTATCATATAAACTCAAAAACTCAGTTGGGGCATCATAAGGAATAGGCTTGTAGCTCTTCTTACCATCGCCATGCGCAAGTTCATTGAGTACAAATGCCAATGGTCGACTTAAAGTGCTAGAAAATTGATTCGCTAATAAGATGACAAAAATAAAAATTACAGACAATGACATGAAAATAGTTAAGTATTGCTGTTCAATCAACTGTAAAATCTGTCCATGTTCAATTAAAGCAAAGACTTTCCAACCATTACTGAGCTCTATTTGACGATATAAATATCGTTTTTTATTCGCACCATAGGTGTCAATCATTATCAACTTATGCTGTAAATTTGATTTCTCAAAAGAAAAATCAAATTTAGTTAGCGTTGTTAGTGCTAAACTCGATTCAGCATAAATAACATTGTCATTTTCATCCGTTAAAACCAGATCTATTTCACGATCATTCATCGCATCACGATTAACTTTTTCAAACATATTGAGGTTTAAAGAACCCTCAACAATTCCCGTTGGGTTTTTACTATTTTGCCCATAAATAGGGGCACTTATCGCCACAATAGGGTCAGAACCAAAACCTCTACCAAGAAAAACGGGGGAAACATAAAGTGACTGATGAAAAAATGCTTGAATAAAATAAGAGCGATCTGCCAAAGTAAACCCTGTTGGGGGTAAACTTTCCATTAAAGCGCGAGGTGATGACGTCACCACCGTTGCGTCTTGATCAGCAACTAGCATCGTCAGAAAGCCAGGATAAAGTTCATGCACTTTGAATAAAGCATCATCGTAATTACTTGGCTCAATAATAGATAATTGATTGGCTATCTGCGCAATAGCTTTTTTGTGTTCCTCGACATGATTCTCAATAATTCGAGCTAAATATTGGCTACTAATATTCAACTTGTCTTCAAATTGCTGATCTTGTATCTCATTCAAGCTACGACTCAATAATAAACAAACACCAACAACAAAAAATGCTGACATGATCCACAAAATATAGTGTAAATATTGCTTAAGGTTTTTCACTAATGGTGGTTGTTGCGACTTGACCCAACCACTTAATTTATCACTGAAAATAAAAATTAATATAACAGCTAAGCTAGTATAAAAAATTGCGTTAATACTTTGTTTAAAAAATGAGAAAAGTAAATAGTCCTGAGCATCTGCGTTGGTAAACCATATGATTGCTGCCGTCAGCGGCATACCAATAATTAGCCAATACAAAAAGTCAGCGGTTGGCAAGTACCAGCCACGGCCACGCAGAAAAGCAACAAAGAGCGCTTCTAAGCCAAAAGTTAGAAAACCAAACGGGTGCCCCCAAATCAGCAATAGTGGTGAAACACAAATTAATGCACTTAATAACGTTAATACTGGGCGTAGGTAGGCTGCAGCAATAATAAAGGCTAAGTTACCAATAATTAAAGTTATATTGTATGCAAGTTCAATCGGAAAACTATTAAGAACAGCGCCTAACAACCCTAAAATCAAAGCAAAGAGAATAGATTTACTTTGGCTAGGTTTTGTCTCAACAATGTCGTCATTAAGCTTTAAAGCTGTCTTAATTGGCGAGATAGCCATGTATAATTACCACTTCAATCGTTTATAAATTGCTAAGATTAAAACTGCTTAAAAAGGAAATGTGTTCTGAGGCAGTAAAGTGCTTTACCAACTCTGAACATAATTACTACGTTCAGCAATATCCATATATTGATTGTACAGCTAAAGTTTACACATAATAGTTAACAATATCTGCTATTAAACTATACTGCATCAAATGCAAAAGCCCTGTCAATATTATTGCAGGGCTTTAAAGAATAACCTAACGCTGATGTGCTATAAAATTTGGTTTAAACCATATCGCTAAATGGGTTCTTTGTGGGCAGTAGTATTTTATTAGCAAAACCGGTAACACTAATATCCTGATCCGTTAACGAAACATCATCATCAGTCAAAGTACCATCACCAAAACGGTAAATAATCTGAAAATCTCCATGATCAGCTTGGGTTTGATAGTTCACTCTGGCTTGCTCGACAGCAACTGACTTATCTCTATAACTTTGAATAGCCTCACTACCATGTCGCTTTTCCATCATCGATAAGGTTACCGCAGGAGAGAATAAAGTCGCCGTTGCATTATTGCCACCAAAGCCTTTTGAGTTGATAAAGGCAATATCCATCGCTGGGCAATCCCAATGTTGGGTGGCAATATTTAAACGCTCGTTATAAACATCATCAGCAACTTTATCAATCGTTGTAATACCTGGCATAATGTTATGAGCAAAGATACCTAACGCCATAGCAACCTGATCGCCACTTGCAGGACCAATCGTATGACCAACAAATGCTTTTGGCGCAGCGACTGGCCAATTATTAATATCAAAGCTTTTGGCAACACGATCATAAATCAATGACTCTGTAACACGGTTTTGCGGCGTACTAGAGCCATGGGCTAAGATAAAACTACGTTGCTGAACAGATTCTGCACCGACAATAGATTTAGCCAGTGAAACTGATTTAGCCATAGTAATGTAATTACCCGGGCCCGGTGCAGTAATCGACTTTTTAATGCCATCGGCATTGGTATAAACGTCAGCAACTGAACCTAAAACATTCGCACCAAGTTCAATCGCTAAGGCGTCATCCATTAGAATAATAAATTGCGCCGCTTCACCAATAGTAAAACCGCAGTTATCGCCAAATGGACGGCTGGTACGACGATGATCGGCAACACCATTACCATCTATCTTTTTCAAACCTTCTTCATTGGCAAGTGCACTCATATTACCAAAGCCTTCAACAACTTCTGGCGTAATTGCGCAATCATTACTACCAACAATCGCTAGGCGTATGCGACCGGCTTGAATATCCTGTACGGCAGCCTTTAAGTTATATAAAAATGTTGCACAAGCACCGGTAGAGGTAAAGGTGGTACCTACATTGCCGGTAACATAGGCGTTAACAAAATCAGTCGGCATAGTATTCAAGCCAAGTGCTAAGTTTTTTGTAGATACCCGCTCGCCTTTGAGGCGGCTTTGCATCATACCACCAACCCCTTCGGCTTGCGTTTGGCCAAACACAGACGCTGAATAAGTGCCAATTTCGTCTGGGCTAATTTTATCGACAATTTCATTCCAACTATAACCGGTCGAATGAATAGCATCGGCAGCACCAAAAATAGTGGCTTGCAAACCGCGTGGTTGATAACGACTGTTATATAAACTTGCTGGTTTAAAGCCGGTAGGAAATTGTCCTGCCGCCTTAATAGGGTTATCACGTGTTGAATCAAGTTTCACTTCGACTTCGCCGGCAATATCAACACGAACACGCTTATCTTCTAATTCGGTAATTTTCCATGTTCTTGGTAATGGGCTCGGTAAGTCGCGGGCACGTGTTTCAAAGCTTATGCCCTGTTCGCCGGCATCCATGGTTAATTTTTGCTGCCACGGAGTTGCATCAGGATCAAAGTGTTCATGTTCAATTTTACGGATCAAGGTGCCGGCTAATATTGCTGCACCGAAACGTTGTTCAACATCAGATTTGGCAACAACCTTGCCGTCGCCATCCACTAACTTGCCATCTTGGCTGGTTAATAAATTCATTAACGTCGCAAGACCAACAAAAGTTTCTTGGCGAGCTTCAGCATTTAATTTATCGATAACAATACGGCGAAAGCCTTGATGAAATGATGTTCTACCTGCGGCGTTAATGCCGCCCATGCCAACTATAATCGGTAACGCAGTCATGAAAAATCTCTTTAAATTCAAACTAAATATTTATATTGTCCAGTGTAAGAGTTACGGTTAACAAATAATATTCATTTATAGCCAAAAAATATGGCAAAATAGCCAAAAGTACCTAAATAGATAATTTTGATAGCAATGAAAGCCAAATTAAAACGCAATAAAGACAAAACGATTAACGTTGCGCTGCTGCTTTATGATCATATGTTAGCAACTAGTGTCAGCCTGCCGGTTGAAATGCTGCGCGCTGGCGAAGCCGTTGCTTTGCAGGAAAATCGTCAGGCTCCGCGTTTATCAATTCAAATGGTTGCCGAAAGCATTAAACCCATCTCCACCCGTGCTTTAATTAAATTGCTACCCGATACTGACATTGAGCATGCACAGCATCCTGATTTTGCCTTTATTCCCAGTTTGTGGCGCAACCCTAGACCAACAATCGCCAAGCAACCTAAAATGCTCAAGTGGCTAAGTGATACATGGCAACAAGGCACAACCTTGATTGGTGGTGGTACTGGTGTTTGTTTGATGGCGGAAGCGGGTATTTTAGATCATCACCCAGCGACAACCCATTGGCATTATGTTGAGCAATTTAAACGTGATTATCCAAAAGTAGATTTAAAACCAGATTTTTTTATTACACAATCTGAACGTACTTACTGTGCAGCTAGCCTAAACGCCCTCGCCGACATTGTCGTACATATTATTTTTCAAGTTTATGGTCAAAATGCTGCCCAGCAGGTAGAGCGAAACTTTTCCCATGAAATTAGAAAACCTTATGAAGAACAGCGCTATTTGGAAGGTGCGGTTGATCGCCATCCCGACGAATTAATCAGCCAAATTCAGTTTTGGCTAAAAACTAACTTAAGCTCAACCTTAACCCTAAATGAAATCGCACAGCAATTTGGTATCAGCCAGCGTTCATTTACCCGTCGATTTAAAATCGCCACCGGTGTCAATGCCGCGCAGTATTGGCAAAAATTAAAAATAGAAACAGCAAAAGAATTATTGGCCGCCAGTAATTTATCAATCCAAGAAGTGGCTTTTCAAGTGGGCTATCAAGACCAAGCAAACTTTACCCGCTTGTTTAAAAAAATACTCAACTTAACGCCAAAAGCTTATCGCGCCATGGTGAGAAAAAAGCTCTTTAGCAATGATTAGCTATTAATTGACTATGCACAAAATTCGCTGTGCAAAAAACTAATCAATTTCACCACTGAAGGATTGGCGATACTGTAATAGATGGTTTGTGATTCTCGACGAGTTTTGACTAAACCATCTTGGCGTAATCTCGCTAAATGCTGCGATAGACTGGACTGGCTTAACTCGATAAAGTTATTAAGCGCAGTGACTGACAGTTCTTTTTCGCCTAAATGACATAATATTAATAATCTATGTTCATTGCTCATCGCTTTCAATAAATCTGCCGCCTGCGAAGCATTCTCACGCATGTCTTTAATATTAATATCTGCTAACTCGGCCATTTATTACTCTCATGCTTATTATCGTATTATTACCAGAAATCATTTCTAGTTGGATCTTACATTAGATACTGCTAATATAAAAGTATATTACAACTTGCTAATATAGATAACACTTCAAGGAAGCATTTTGAATTACCAACGCCTACTAAACTTCGCCATCGCAAAACCGAAAGTGATTTATAGCCTGATCCTGCTAGTTACATGCTTAAGTTTGGCGATGCTGCCGCAAATATCTATCGACACTGATCCTGAGAATATGCTCAGCCAGGATGCCCCAGCGCGCATATTTCATAATCAAATAAAAACTGATTTTCTAATGCGCGATATGATTGTCGTTGGTTTAGTCAGCAAAAGTAGTGTTTTTACACCTGAAACCCTGACCGTTATCGAACACTTGACTAACGATATTCTACTGCTTGATGGTGTTATTGCCCAAGATTTAATGTCATTAAGTGTTGTCGACAATATTCGCCAACTCACCAATGAACAAGGGGTAAATCAAGGTATAGTCTTTGAATACTTAATGAAGCAAGCCCCAACCAGTAGCCAAGCCAGCAGCGAAATTCAGCAAGCCGTAAAGCGCTTACCTATGTTGAACAATACCTTGGTTTCTGGCGACGATAAAGCGGTAGCGATTTACGTACCTATTGTGGCCAAAGATCAGAGCTACATTATCGCGGAAAAAATCCGTGCTTTAGCCAGTAACATCGCGGCAATTAAACAAGAGAACTTGGCCTTTCATATTACCGGTCTGCCGGTTGCTGAAGACCAATTTGGCTATGAAATGTTTGTCCAAATGGGCGTTGCGGCGCCATTGGCTGGCTTAGCAATATTTATTTTACTATGGTATTTCTTCCGTAATATTGTCTTGATTATCGCCCCTATGGTGGTCGCTATGGCAACGGTATTAATTATTATGGGTAGCTTAATTGGCTTAGGGTTTACCGTTCATATTATGTCGTCGATGATCGCGATATTTCTCATGCCGATCGCCGTGGTCGATTCTGTGCACATTTTATCTGAATTCGCCGATCGCTTTAAAGCCGGTGACGATGCTAAAAAAACCATTAAAAAGGTCATGGGACATTTATATAAACCTATGCTATTTACCTCGATAACGTCCGCGGTTGGTTTTTACTCGCTGATGTTGACACCTATCCCGCCTGTGAAGGTATTTGGCGCCTTTATCGGTACTGGTATTTTGTTAGCCTTTGTCTTAACCATTACTTATATTCCTGCTTATATCACCCGCATGAAACCTGAAACACTCGCTAAATTACAACGCGCTATACAGTTGATGGAAGAAAAAGGCCGTTTGGCGACCGTTTTGGCGGCACTTGGTGCATTTTCAGTTCAGCGCAGTAAGTTGATATTAATTGCTTTTATCGCGCTATTTGCCATCAGCCTTGCGGGTATTAATCGTATTGAAATTAATGACAACCCGGTCAATTGGTTCAAAGCCGATCATGAAATTCGGCTGGCTGATAAAGTACTTAATGAGCACTTTGCTGGTACATATGACGCTTGGTTAGTATTTAGCAATACTCAACAGCAGCAACAAAGTGCGCTCGATAGTTTTCAACAAGCACTTGTTAGCGCGAACGACGGCGCAACAAAAAGTGTGATATCACAAGCTTTTGAGCAATGGCGAACAAATACTGGTGCTGATAAACCCTCGTTCTTTAACACCGAGTTACTAATTCAACTTGATGACTTGCGGTTTAGTGCAAGCAATTTAGAGCAACCTTGGCTCGAGCAGCTTTATACCATCAGTGAGCAAGCTGTCAACGCACAACAAATATTTACTGACCCCAACATGCTCAAGTGGTTGGTGAAATTGCAAACGGCGATGGTCAATAAAGGTGATGTCGGTAAGGTTAATAGCTTGAGTGATATTGTTCGCACAGTAAATCGTGAACTCAACTCAGGTGATGATACTGACTTTGTCATCCCTAATACCAGCAATGGCGTTGCGCAAACCTTATTGCAATTTCAGTCTTCTCATCGCCCGCAAGATTTATGGCACTTTGTTAGCCCTGATTATCAACGGACACTTTTATGGTTACAAATGACCAGTGGCGACAATCAGCATATGGCAAACATCGTTACTTGGTTAGAAGATTATATTGCTACCAACCCACCGCCAATCAACGTTAAGCATCAATGGGCCGGTAAGTCATACCTTAACGTGGTATGGCAAGACGCGATGGTAAGCGGCATGATTGATAGCTTGATGTCGTCATTTGTCATGGTATTTCTGATGATGGTAATACTCTTTCGATCAATAAAATATGGCTTATTGGCTATGCTACCGCTGACCTTTACTATCACCATGATCTACGGTCTTGTCGGCTGGTTTGGCAAAGCCTATGACATGCCTATTGCGGTACTATCGGCGTTAACTTTAGGGCTATCGATTGATTTCGCTATTCATTTTATCCAGCGTATTCGCGAACTTGAAATCGAACAACGCAGCTTAGGCCGAGCGCTAATGGCAATGTTTCAAGAACCGAGTCGTGCTATCGCCCGTAATGCCATTGTTATTGCCATTGGCTTTACGCCCTTACTGCTGTCACCGCTTATGCCTTATATTACCGTAGGCTTTTTCTTAGCCAGCATTATGATTTTATCCGCATTGGTCACTTTAGTGCTGCTTCCAGCACTGCTGACCCTATTAGATCGTAGCCGCAATACTAGCCACGACATAAATTTAAAGCCCTAAAACAGGAAAGTATCATGATAACTAACTTACTGAATAATTGGATAAAACCTACTAAAAATAGAGTTAAAATGGCCATGTCGCTAACCTTACTTTTGGCAAATAGCTTGAGCGTATACGCGCAAGAGCCGGCGACTTTAGCCAATGAAAGTGATAAAAAAAAGCAAGTAGAGAATATTATCAAGCAAGCCAACCTTGCTTCTTATTACGCCGGAGATGATGGCAGCGCTGAAGCGCGCATGATCATTGTTGATGAAAACGGTAAGCGCCAAATGCGACAATTCACTATTTTGCGTAAAGACCAGCAAGACTTGGGCGACCAAAATATATTGGTGTTTTTTTCGCAGCCCAGTAATGTCAAAGACACCGTTTTTCGGGTCGAGAAAAAGCTTGCAAACGATGATAACCGTTGGTTATTTTTACCCGCACTGGATTTAATAAAGCGCATTTCTGCCGGTGATAAACGCACTTCGTTTGTTGGCTCACATTTTTACTATGAAGATGTATCTGGTCGTAACCCGCAAGAAGATAACTTCACTTTAGTCAGTGAAGACAAAGCAGCCTATGTTATTAACGCTAAACCCAAAGATGCTCAAAGTGTTGAGTTTAGTCACTACACCGTAAAAATTGATAAGAACAACTTCTTGCCAATAGAAACAACCTATTTTGATCACAACAATCAAGCAACGCGTAAAATGGCGGTACTGCAAGTACAAGAGATTAACGGTATACCCACAGTGATGAAATCACGTATTACTAACCTAGGTAATAACAGTTATACCGAAATGCAATTTCGCCATGTGAAATATAATGTTGGTTTGCCTGACAGCCTGTTTAGTGAGCGCAGTATGCGCACGCCACCTAAAGCTTGGCTAGATTAATCTAGCCCCATAACCTGATAAATATTATGCCTTTTACTAGCCGAGCATTATGCAAAAAACAGCTACGCAATAACTTATTGCTGAGCACTTTCCTGTTTGTCACTCAGCTATCGGCTTTCGCAAGCAACGAAAGCGTTGTTGACACTGAGCAAAAAAATCAGCCCACCGAAGAAAGGGCAGATAATTTGGCTGACGGATGGAGTGAAGAGTTCAGTGAAGAAAAGCAACCATCACCATGGCAGTTAACAGGATTTGTTGAGGCCGCCTACGGACAGTTTTTACAAACTAACATCGTAAAAAATAGTGCTTCACTGAACGAATTTAGAGCCAGAGCTAATCTCGACTATAGTCATAATATGTTCAGCGCCAGTGGTAAAATTGATAGCTATTACGATGCAATATTAGCTAAAAACATTTGGCAGACCCGAGAATTAAGTATTAGCGCCAGTCCTTTCAGCTTTGTTGATATTAAGGCGGGCCGACAAGTATTAACTTGGGGCACAGGTGATTACCTATTTCTTAATGATTTATTTGCTAAAGATTGGCAATCATTTTTTTCAGGCCGTGCAGATGAATATTTAAAAGCACCGTCAAATAGCCTCAGAAGTAACTGGTTTTTTAACGACGTAAGCTTCACCTTAGTATGGACTCCTGAGTTTACCGCTGATCATTACATCACGGGCGAACGCTTTTCATTTTACTCACCACAAGCACAGCAATTAGTCGCACCAGAGCAGGCTTTTAATATCGATAAAACCAATAAAGCCCAGTGGTCAGCGCGGTTAAAAAGCCGCATTAATGACGTCGAAATTGCCCTGTACGGTTATCAAGGTTTTTGGCCCACGCCAACAGGAACGAAACAACTAAGTCATGATATTAGTCAAAATCAAGCTTACTTTCCGAAATTAAACGCATGGGGTATCAGCGCGTTAAGCCCTTTCAACGGCGGCATTATCAACGTTGAATACGCTGCCTATAATAGTATTGAAGATAGTCATGGCAACAATAACTTGATAGCCAATGGCCAACACCGATGGTTAATTGGCTACGAGCGAGAAATAGCAAAAAATTTTACTGCCGGTATGCAGTACTATTTAGAACGGACAAAACACTACCAAGCACTGGTGAGTAATAGCGCGACACCTGAGCAATTAGTGGCTGAAAACCGGCAGTTATTAACCTTACGTTTAACTTACCGTGCACAGCGACAAACCCTAATTTATTCGCTATTTAGCTTTTATTCCCCCAGTGACAAAGATGGCTATCTCAAGCCTTCTGTTAATTATCAATATAATGACCAATGGCTATTTAGCGCGGGCGCAAACATATTTTTTGGCCAAGATGAGTTTTCATTCTTCGGGCAACATCAAGATAACAGTAATGCTTGGTTAAGGGTTCGTTA